>Ga0207796_1000691_pt1 | contig 12707 bp, 8 predicted proteins | sample Pon1CUnioCityCA_6_FD_187274 | JGI IMG/M metagenome (GOLD analysis project Ga0207796, IMG submission 187274) | Marine sediment microbial community from Union City, CA, USA - Pond 1C Sediment 1 (SPAdes) | ecosystem: Environmental > Aquatic > Marine > Intertidal zone > Salt pond sediment ...
AACAACAGGGGCCGTTGGGATCTCTTTCAGAAGACCGCAAAGCCCTCCCTCACTCCATGGAACGGCAGCTGGGCCTCAAAACTCATCCCCGGACAGCCCCAGAAGGGAATCGCTGTTGCAACGTCGGTCTTCTCTGCCTTTACCGAGCCGCCTATTTCGGGATTGGGGGCGTTCTACGTGCAGTGTAGAGTTTGTGTTGCGGTCTTCTGAAAGAGATCCCAACGGCCCCTATCGCAGTGTTTCAAAAATCTAAATTGAGACAACGACTTGAATAATCATTTTGTGCGATGGAGGTGACGGCGCATGCCCCTAAACGAACTTCTTCCCAAAGCGGTTAAGTTGTACCCAAACAGAGAAGCCGTGGTCTGCGGTGACCTGAGATTGGACTACCAAAGTTTTGCCGGACGTGTCTGGCGATTGGCCAACGCTTTGCTCAGCCTGGGAATTCAGCGAAACGATCGCGTTGCGATACTCCATGAAAATTGCCACGAATTCCTGGAAGCCTACTTCGCGGCCGCGCATTTAGGAATCATTTTGGTTCCACTCAATTTCAGGCTTTCCCCCAGAGAGCTCGCCATGATCTTGAATGACAGCCGGACGCGGATATTGATCTCCCAGGGGATTTTTGAGGAAAAAGTGACAGGCATTCCCCGTCAGGTTCCGGGAATCGAAAAAATCATATGGACCCGAAGCGCATCCGCGATCTCGGATCCAAAACATTTGGATTACGATGCCCTCCTGGCCCGACAGACGGATGCCGCCCCTTCTTCCCGTCCAATCGATGACGACGATGTCGCCCACTTATATTACACCAGTGGCACCACCGGTCGGCCAAAAGGTGTCATGTTAACCCACAAAAATGTCAAAAGCCATGCACTGGGGACCATTGCTGAACTTCAGCTCACTGACGGCGATCATTGGTTCCATGTTGCGCCGTTGTTTCATTTGGCGGATGCCTGGGCCACATTTGCCATCACCTGGGCCGGGGGCAAGCACATTCTTGTTCCCACCTTTGATGCACGAACCGTGCTCAGCCTCATTGAAAAGGAAAAAATCACCCTCAGCAATTTGATTCCCACCATGCTCAACATGATGGTGAACCACCCCGAGATCGACCGTTTTGACTATTCCAGTCTGCGGGTCATTTTAAGCGGGGGTGCTCCCATCGCACCCGAGACGGTCCGCAAAATCATTGATGCCTTTCAGTGTGATTATATTCAGACTTATGGAATGACCGAGACGAGTCCTTACTTGACCCTGTCCATACTTAAGAACCACCTGAAGTGTCTTCCCTGGGAGGAACAACTCCGTTTCAAGGCGAAAACGGGCCGGGAGTTTATAAACGTAAACCTGAAGGTGGTCGATGATCAGGGCAAGGAGGTCGCCAAAGATGGCCAACAGGTGGGCGAAATTGTCGTTAAGGGAGACATTGTGACACCGGGCTATTGGAACATGCCCGAAGAAACCGGAAAGGCTTTTCGAAACGGCTGGCTTCTCACGGGAGATCTCGCCGTCATCGATGAGGAAGATTACGTCAATATCGTCGATCGAAAAAAGGACATGATCTTGACCGGAGGCGAAAATGTTTACTCCACAGAAGTCGAAAATGTCCTCTACATGCATCCCGATATCCTGGAGGCAGCGGTAATCGGCGTCCCGGATGCCCACTGGGGTGAAGCCGTGAGAGCCTGTGTGGTCCTGAAAGAAGGACGCGTAGTTCCTGAGGAGAAAATCATCGCATTTTGCAAGCAGAACCTGGCTCACTATAAAGCACCCAAGCGCGTGGAATTTCTCGATGCCCTGCCCAAGACAGGTTCCGGAAAAATTTATAAAAAAGGTCTGCGGGATCCCTATATCAAAAAGGAGTAAACAGCGTGTCTCCGGATCGCCCCCCATAAAAGCCGCCCCTGCGTTATTACTTCCGTGCCGCCCCCCTCCCAACCGGTAACATCCCGGGGTCCCTTGACGGACTCGCTTCGATGTTTAATTTGGTGTTAAACGCTTAGGAGTTCAAAAGTTGGGAAACTGGTTCAAAACAACACTCTTGTTGGGAGTTCTCACCGCACTCATTGTGTGGATAGGGAATATTTTCGGAGGGCGGCAGGGAATGATCCTGGCCTTTACCCTGGCAATGGGTATGAATTTCTTCAGTTACTGGTTCTCCGATAAAATCGTCTTGAAGATGTACGGGGCCGAAGAGGTCAGCCCTCAAGAGTCGTCGGATTTATACGGTATGGTTAAACAGCTTGCTGAGAACGCCCACCTCCCCATGCCGAAGGTCTATATCATTCCCAAGGATTCTCCAAATGCATTCGCCACCGGCAGAAATCCTCAGCACGCAGTGATCGCCGTCACCCGGGGACTGCTCAAATTGATGAATCGGGAAGAGGTCATGGGCGTCCTGTCCCATGAAATGGCGCACATCAAAAACCGAGACATTCTGATTGGCTCCATTGCCGCAACCATGGCCGGCGCCGTCATGATTCTCGCCGGCATGGCCCGCTGGACAGCTTTTTTGGGAGGCGGAGCACGCGATGACGACGATGGCGGGGGCATTGGGGCTATCGGCTTAATCGCCATGTCCATTTTAGCCCCTGTTGCCGCCATGCTGATACAGATGGCCGTTTCCAGATCAAGAGAATATCACGCGGATGCTACCGGCGCCAAAATATCCGGCCGACCGCGAGGGCTGGCAAGCGCCCTGGAGAAGCTTGGCGCCTATTCCCGGAAACTTCCTTTGCAAGCCAGTCCGTCCACGGCGCACATGTTCATCGTAAACCCGCTTTCAGGCGGTAACCTGATGCACCTCTTTTCCACCCATCCGCCCTTGGAGGAAAGGATTGCCAGACTCCGGGGCGACAGCCCCCCCGCATCCTTACATGTCGAAACCCGGGAAGAAACGGCCAGGAAAGCGGCGGAGGCTCGATGGAAAGACCTGTCCGGATAGGCCTTTTGGTTTGTTTCGATTCAATGTGCTGGAAATCCGCACGCTTCAATCCTCCAAGAAGAGACCCGTAAACAACCAATTTTGATTCCGTTCAATCCGATGTTTCATGGTCAGCACATACTCGGGCCTGATTTCATTTTTCCAGCGAGGGTAACCACCCCGCCAGACATATTTGATCAGCGCTTGAAACGCCGAGCGGCTGAACTTGTACTCACCAACTTCCACCACGCCTCTGGTTACCCCTGCGGCAAATGGGATCACAACCCGTCTTGCATAGCTTGAAATCATATGTTCCATTGTGGAACGTGTCTGTGCACCTTCCGGTTTTTGCTTGAAATCTTCCGGATTTCTCGGAAACGGAAATTTTCTGTAAACATCCCCCATGAATCCTTGATAGTGAAATCCATGAATCGCCCCCATAAGGTCTCCAATATTTTGCACGTCTTCAATCGTGTAAACTTGACAAGGTGTCTCAATGGGACGGCGTTCTTGCCGCTCAGCAATATCGGAGATGCGTTTGCAGAATTCAGCGGCAAAGAAAAAATAATGCTCAAGGAGCAGCATGTCGGATTCAATATTGAAAAATCCAAACGCAACGGATCCATGGCTGATGGAATCAAAGGCTAAGGGCATGCAAGCACTCCCTCAAACTCGATCTTGTGCATCAATTTAGCACATGACCTCGACGCTTCGCTATGATACGGGCCGTCGGGGTCCCGTTAATCGCAGTCGGTAAAACGTTTCACCCTGCATCTTCCGGCACATTTCCGGCGCCTTGCCCGCGCATGCGCGCCCTTTGTAAAACAAATTCCAATGACATATCTTGACGTTACCCGATAAGTGGTTAGAGTTGATTTTATCGCCTTTTTATCAGATCACTTGAAAACTTGACGGTTTCATAAAGAGTCGTCATTTCGCTGAACCCCGAATTCGGGTCCGGCGTCAATCCGCTCTGAAACTGCGCTTGACAGACTGGATGCCGGTTGTATGACGGAAAAAGGTGCGTTTCGATCTCTTGGCAGATCGTTCAAATTGCCATACGGAATCTCGTTTACCTCAAGGAGCAAACCTATGCAAGCACAATGCAGTCCTACTGAAAAATTCACGGGGGGCTCCAAATATGTCCTCGACGAAGAGCTCGCCCAAATCGTTAACATCTCCATGGCTCTCGAAATGCCCTTGCTTCTCAAAGGAGAACCCGGGACGGGAAAAACCATGCTGGCCCACGCCATCGCAGAGGCGCTCAACATGCGGTTAATCGTGCTGAACGTGAAATCGAGCATGAAGCTTGTGGACGCGCTTTACCAGTATGACACGCTCACCCGCCTGAATGACAGTCGATTCGGTGATTCCCAAAGGGATGTCAGTAATATCGAAGACTATATCAAAATGGGCAAAATTGGTCAGTCTTTCGTGTCCCATGAAAGGGTGGTTCTCTTGATCGATGAAATCGACAAAGCTGATACCGACTTTCAGGATGACATGTTGGACGTGCTGGATCAGATGGAATTCGACATCATTGAGATCGACAAGACAATCCGGGCGAAAAACAGGCCGGTCATTGTCATTACCTCCAATGCCAAGAAGGACCTTTCCGACCCTTTCCTGGGTCGCTGCAATTTTCACCACATTGCCTTTCCTGAACCGGACATGATGAGAAAAATTCTCCAGGTGCACTTCCCTGATATCAGCGAGGACTTAATGGAGCATACGGTCAAAGCCTTTTATCGAATGAGAGAATTCAGGGGCACTGAGAAAAAGCCTGCCACCAGGGAGCTGATTAACTGGATTCGTGCCCTGAAATCGGATCCCGACTTCAGGGTGAAGGACCTGATTAAAGGGAATATTCCTTACTTGGGCGTCCTGTTCAAAAAAAGCCCCGATTATGCCCTTGCGCGAAATTCGGTGTCGCGGATGCGGCTCTGAGGAATTGACCGGACGTCGGAACACCACAAACGGACGAATAACCAATTATGTTTATTGATTTCTTTTACCTTTTACGACAGGTGGGAATTCCCGTATCCCCGACCTCTTTTCTTAGGTTCCAAAAGGCGCTGGGCATGGGACTCATTACTTCACTTGATGATTTCTATACCGCCGCCCGCTCGGTTCTGGTCAAGAGTGAAAGATACTTCGACCTCTACGACCAGGTATTTGCGCATCACTTCGAAGGGGCTGAACTGAAAGACCCGGAAGAATTTGAACTCACCGAAGTGGCCGCCGCCATGCTTCAAGAATGGCTGAAAGACCCGAAGGGATTTGCGGATGCCCTGGGAATTGATCCAGAGTCCCTCAGCAAATTGAGCCCGGATGCGCTGCTGCAATACTTTTTGGATCGACTGAAGGAACAAAAAGGCGAACACCACGGTGGAAGCAAGTGGATTGGTACGGGAGGAACTTCCCCCGTGGGACATTCGGGGTACCATCCAGGCGGGATGAGAGTCGGTGGGGTTTCAAGAAACAAGTCCGCCGTGAAAGTAGCCATGGATCGGCGATACCGAGATTACTCTCAAGAGGGACCGCTGAGCCAGGCCCAAATCGGCGAGGCCCTCAAAAAACTCAGGAATATGATTCCCGTCGGCCCCAAAGACCAGGTGAACATTGATGAGACGATCTACCAGACCATGAAAAACGCGGGTGAAATTGAGATTGTCTTTGACCGAAGTCTTAAAGATCGCCTGAAGGTCATCCTGGCAATCGACAATGGGGGATGGTCCATGGATCCTTACGTCGGGGTGGTCCAAACGCTGTTTAACCACAGTCGTGCCCAGTTTAAGGAGCTAAAAACCTTTTTTTTCCACAACACCATTTACGACAATCTCTGGGAGGACCCCCCCAGATTCAAAAAGCCCGTCAAAGTTGACGAATTGACCCGCCTGGATCCTGAGACCCGGTTCGTCATTGTCGGCGATGCCAGTATGGCCCCTTATGAACTCATGGCCACGGATGGTTCCATTCACATTGAAGAGCGGTCTATGAAGCCAAGTTACGAGAGACTCCGATCTATCGCAGAAACCTTTCCGCATTCCGTCTGGTTGAATCCCAAGTTGGCCGATGAATGGCCGTACACGCGAACCATCGGCATGATCCGCGAAATCTTTCCGATGTTTGAACTCACGATTGACGGCCTCGACAGCGCCGTGTCACACTTAATGGGAAGGAATTGATTCCCATAGCAGGATTTTCAAACGATCCATGCGGTTTCAGCACTTCCGCCGCCCTCATTAGCCCCCGTAAAGGCATTGCTGCCTGAATTTGACGTGATCAAGGGGACGGCGACACACCTCCTTTTTCCAATTGATATGGCTTGCCTGGAAGGGGTCTCTTCGCTTTTTGCGCGTAAAGTTTGATTTCGACATGGATAACCGAAATCAGAGGCCTCCACCGGCCTGAGCCAGGTCTTCCAGTCCCTGGGGATCCAATATCTCGATGTGAGGGCCTTCGATCTCAATCAACCCCGCCCGGGTCATCTTGCTCAGAATGCGGGAAAGCGTCTCCGGGATCGTCCCCAGAAGACTGGCAAGCTGCCCTTTCGAAATGTCAAGCGTCAGATTTCTTGTCCCCATTTTCAATTCACTGAGGTAGAGGAGATATGCGGCCAATCGTCCCGGGACCTCTTTCAGGGAAAGGTCTTCGATCAGCTGGGTAAATCTGCGGAGTCGTTTGGATAGGACAGCCAACATGTTCAGGGCGATGGCCGGATTCCGCTCAATCAGATATATAAAGGCATCTCTCGGGAAAAAAAAGATCCGGCTCTCCTCCATGGTCTCCGCACTTGCGGGAAATTTTTGCCCTTCAAAAACGGGCACTTCACCGAACGGCTCCCCCGGACCGAAAATGTGAAGGATCTGCTCTTTGCCGTCCAGAGAGACTTTAAAGATCTTTACCCGGCCCGATATCAACACATAAAAACCGGCGCCATCATCTCCTTCGAAAAATATGTTCTGACCGCGCTGGAACATCCGATCCACCGCAATCATTGCCAAATCGTCAATCTGCGGTCTTGGAAGACCTTCGAACAGGGGAATTGACCCAATATGCGTTACGATATCCACAAAAGTCCTATCGGTTCCAAAACATTCAACCCAACGGCCCCCAACCCACCACTTTAAAGCGCTAAATTCATACCAAAAGTCTAAATTACTCCCTATTTTTTATCATTTTTCTCATCGAACTTCACAGGAAAAAATCTCGAAAAAGCTCAAAATACAATCTGCCTGATTGTGGAAAAAAAAGAAATAGTGTTTATGATAATTATGTGGTATGAATACTGTAACAATGAAAGGATTGAACATGCCTGAGCAAAGAACGATTAAATTGCCGAAAACGATGCCGCTGGTCGAGCGAATCACATATGTCAGCAAGGAAATTACAGGATGGTTGGAATCGCTTGAAGAGCCGTTTAATGTGGATATAGACATGATGCGCCTCATAAAATATGAGCGAAACGGTAATTACAGCTATCATTATGTGATTGAACGTGCCGTAAGATGAAAAACCGATTCGGTGGCCGAAAGACGGTCCAAAAAGAAGGGACATCGTAAAGATAAAATATCCTCGGAATACGTTGTGTTCATTTCAGGGACCTATTTGGGTTCGGCGGATCGAATTAAAAACGTGGTCTCCGGGATCCGATGCCGAATGGGTGGGGTGGGGGATATTTAGGCAGGTAAACCGCCTGGATGGTTCACTCCATGCCATTGCAGCAAAAAGTCTCTGCAAGGGCAAGCATTTCCCGAGACACGCGGCACGGGAGATTGGATCGCAATTGCCCAAGATCTTCAAATGGGCCTAAATTCTCCTGAAAATCATCTTGACTTCTATTCCCCTGCCGTTTTAGCCTGGTTCTGGAATTCACTTCTTAAAAAATCACAAACTTTATCAAATGGTTGGGGCATTCTCCAAAAAATATGCGCGCCCGGGGCAATGAAAAGATGAGACGGGGTGGATAAAGCAATCACGCTCAGATTTTCAACAAAAATCCGCACAGAGGGCAGAGAATCGCCGAAGGCACCGGCCCCTTTCGCATGAAGCTATGGGAACCCTCAGAGCAATTCTTTGTTGAGCGTTTTGAAAGATACGGGTGGCGAAAACCCGATCGGAGCGCCATGAACGTTTTGAGCAAACACGCTCCTCTGTCAGATGCCAGGGCTTAGACTTTATACGAGCAATCGGCTGGAAATCCTTGTCGATGAGTTAGCGGAAACTCTGGGTACGCCACTCCCCTCCCCCCTCGACCCGGAAATCATCGTTGTTCAGAGTGGAGGCATGGCGCGGTGGGTATCCATGCAACTGGCCCGGCGCCACGGAATCTGCGCAAACTGCCGATTTCCATTTCCCAATCATTTCGTCCATGAGGTCTTCAACAGGCTTCTCCCGGATCTTCCCGAAAAATCCCCGTTTGATCCGAAAACAATGACTTGGCGAATCATGAAGATCCTCCCGTCTTTGATTTCCGTGCCGGGTTTTGAACCGCTTCGTGGGTATCTGAAGGAGGGCTCCGGACAACTAAAGGGATTCCAGCTCTCCGGGCGCATCGCAGACCTGTTCGACCAATACCTGCTTTTCCGCCCGGAAATGATCTTCAAGTGGGAGAAGGGTCAAGAAAATCATTGGCAGGCCGTTTTTTGGAGAGCACTGATAAAGGAATGTGGGAATCAGCATCGTGCGACGCTGGGGCGGCAACTCTTTAAGGCAATCGACGCATTTTCTTCTATCGGGATACGCGGCCTGCCGGAACGTGTGTCCGTATTCGGCATTTCGGCCCTGCCTCGCTTTCACATGGAAATACTTTCCGGTATTGCACGCTCTATCCAGGTGAGTCTTTTTGTAATGAACCCCTGTAGGCAGTACTGGGGAGATATTCTTTCTGAATGGGAAATGACAAAAAAAACGGTGAGTTTCGCGGAGGTAAATTCAACCCCTGAGGACCTTCATCTTGAAACAGGCAACAGCCTCCTCGCGTCTATGGGAACTCTGGGAAGGGAGTTTTTTGATCTGATAAACGAATTCCCTCTGGAAGAGTCTTCCGCTTTTCTAAATCCTGATGAGACGAATCTCCTGTCCCACATCCAATCCGACATTCTGAACCTCAGGGATGCGAAAAACGACGGCGGTGAAAAAAGGCGTGTCATTGCCGGCGATGCCTCCATCCAGATCCATGCGTGCCACGGGCCCATGCGCGAAATCGAGGTCCTGTATGACCAACTTCTCTACATGTTCGAGCAGAACCCAAAACTCGTCCCGAGAGACATCCTGGTAATGACGCCGGATATAGAGCTTTATGCGCCTTACATTCAGGCCGTGTTCGACATAACGCCGGACGCTGAAACCCGAATTCCCTTCAGCATCGCTGATCGAAGCATCCGGAGAGAAAGTACTGTCGCGGATGCATTTCTTGCCATCCTTGATCTCGCAGACAGCCGGTTGACTGCTCCCCAGGTGTTGCGCATTTTAGAGTCAGCCCCCGTGCGACACCGATTCAACATCCGCGATAGCGATCTTGGACTGATTCGAAGATGGGTAAAGGATACCCGAATCCGTTGGGGAATCGACGAAAAAAGCCGAATGGAAATGGGCCTACCCGGTTTTTCGGAAAACACCTGGCGGACGGGCCTGGACAGGTTGCTGCTGGGTTATGCCCTGCCGGGAAATGAAAAGAAACTTTTCGGCGGCATCCTTCCCTACGATTTCGTGGAAGGGACGGACAGCGCAGTCCTGGGAAAGCTTTGTGAATTCACGGACCGGCTTTTTTCCCATGTGAAGGCCCTTCACACACCCCGAACGCCGGAGGCATGGTCCGCATCTCTGGTGACGCTTCTGGATGCCCTCCTCCTGCCGGACGAAGATTCAGAGCGGGAAATGCTTCACCTTCGCCGGAGGCTCAATGACTTATCGGACATCCAGTCAATTTCCGGCTTCGACCAAGAAATCGATATCACCGTCATTCGATGGCATCTGGCGCAATCCCTTGAAAAGGAAGGCTTCGGGTTCGGGTTTATCACGGGGGGGGTTACCTTCTGTGCCATGCTGCCCATGCGGAGCATACCCTTCAAGGTCATCTGTCTTGTGGGAATGGATAATGATGCCTATCCGAGACAGGCGACCCCCCTGGGCTTTGATCTCATCGCAGCGCGTCCGCGTCCCGGAGACCGTTCCCACCGAAATGACGACAGGTATCTTTTTCTCGAGGCAATGCTCTCAGCGCGAAAAAAATTCTATATCAGTTATGTCGGGCAAAGCCTTCAAGACAATTCTCTGATGCCCCCATCCGTGCTCGTCAGCGAACTTAGCGATTACATTGAACAAGGATTTGAAATTCCGGGCACGGATATCCTCAAACACATTCACACAACCCATCGACTTCAAGCCTTCAGCCCGGAGTATTTTAAAGACAATCCGAAACTTTTCAGTTACTCCAGGGACAATTTTGAAGCCGCCAAGGCCATGGCGGGCGCACATCGAGCGCCTGCACCTTTTATTGCACGCGGACTCTCCGAGCCGGAGGACGCGTGGAAGACCATCGAGCTGGACGATTTGTGCCGTTTTTTCCGAAATCCCATACGGTTTCTTATTCAAAAACGCCTGGACATCTATCTCCAACAAAGAGACATTCTACTGGAAGAGAGGGAAAACTTTGAGCTCAAGGGGATTGAGAAGTATCTGTTTGAGCAGCGTCTGGTCAAGGCGGCACTTGAAGGCGTCGACTTGAGCCATCATCTCAGACTGGCAAAGGCTTCCGGTCAGCTGCCCCACGGGACCCCGGGCGAATGCGTGTTTGAGAGGCTGGCTGGGGGAGCGGAGCATTTTGCCGAGCAAATCAAGCGCTATGTGAACGCGGCAGGTTCCACCCCGGGGGATGTAGACTTACGTCTGGGTGATTTCCGCCTGACAGGTCGGCTTGAAACGATCTATCCCAAGCAGCTCATACAATACCGGTACGCGCGTGTCACTCCCGAAGATCGCATAAAGATTTGGATTCATCATCTGGTTCTCAACACTTCTTTTGCTCATAGCCATCCTCGCACCAGTATGCTCGTGGGGTTGGCGCCCCCAAAAACCGGTGAACCTGTGTGGGCGGCCTGGAAGTATGCTCCGGTGAACAACGGTGAAGAAATCCTTAAAGCGCTTGTTGAAACATATTGGGTCGGTTTAAAGATGCCGGTCCGCTTTTTTCCCAAGTCTTCATGGGATTATACGGTGACGTGTTTTGAAAAACAAAAACCTCATGACCATGCACTGCAAGCCGCCCGCAACACCTGGATGGGAAATGATTATGTCCGGGGGGAATGCGAAGACCCTTATTATCAACTCTGCTTTCGAAACACGGACCCTTTGGATTCGGAATTCGAACAAACCGCCATGGACATTTTCACACCCTTGCTGGCCCATCAAAAAGAGGTTGTGACTGAGCCGACTGAAAGCGAATCCATTTGACCCAAAACACCCGGCTACGGCGGCGGGATCTTTTTCATGAAGATCTGTGGTGAATCCGAAAATGACGGACACTGAAAATTTTAATTTGTTGCAAAGTCCGCTTCAGGGAACGAATCTTATTGAAGCCAGTGCCGGTACCGGTAAAACGCACACCATCACGAACTTGTTCCTGCGATTGGTCGTTGAGAAAAACCTCCCCGTCAACGAAATCCTGGTGGTTACCTTTACCGAGGCGGCTACCGAGGAGTTGAAACACCGGATCCGTTCGAAGCTGCGGGAAGCCGGCACGGCAATCTCTTTGGGCCGAAGTGACGACGGTTTCATGCGCGGCCTATTAAACAAAATCAAGCATACCCGGGTCGCCCTGAGGCGGCTCAATGACGCGCTCCGCGCCTTTGATCAAGCCGCCATTTTCACCATCCATGGATTCTGCAGGCGCATGCTGCATCAAAACGCCTTTGAAAGCGGGAGCCTCTTCGACACGGAGCTTGTAACGGACCAAGAGGACCTGAAGCGCGAGATCGCCGACGATTTCTGGCGCAAGCATTTCTGCCGGGCGTCGCGGCTTTTTGTCAACTATTGCCTTGAAAACAACCTGTCACCGGACGCGCTCCTTTCACTGCCGGGAAACCGGGTGTCCCAGCCATACCTAAGGATTATTCCTGAAGTGGATTTTCCCGATTCCTCAAAAATCGAAAAGGAATTTGAAACAGCCTTCAAGCGGGTTTACGAGTCCTGGCAGTCCGCCCGCGCTGAAGTTGAAAGTCTTCTAATCACCCATCAAAGCCTGAACAGAAACAAATACAGACAGACGAATATCCCGGTCTGGGTTCAAAGCATGAACTTGTATCTGAAATCACGGGGGCATCAACTCTCATTTTTTAACGGGTTTCAAAAGTTCACCGCCGGCGAACTCAAGGCATCCGTGAAAAAAGGACACACGCCGCCGGCCCATCCCTTTTTTGAATTGTGTGAAAAACTGTATACCGCCCGGGAGGCCTTGAAGGAATGCTTCGATCAGCGTTTGCTGTGGCTGAAAGCCGAACTGTTCCGTTACATGGCGAATGAGCTTTCATGGAGAAAACTGAAAAGAAACATTCAGTCTTTTGACGACCTATTGCTCAAACTGCACGAGGCCCTGGAGCAAAAAAGCGGAGAATATCTATCCGGGGCGATCCGTTTCCGATTCAAAGCAGCTTTGATAGACGAATTCCAGGATACGGATCCGATTCAGTATGCCATCTTCAAGAGGGTTTTTGGTACGGAAGATCGGACCCTTTTTCTGATCGGCGACCCCAAACAAGCGATCTACGGGTTTCGGGGT
>Ga0207796_1000692_pt1 | contig 12704 bp, 12 predicted proteins | sample Pon1CUnioCityCA_6_FD_187274 | JGI IMG/M metagenome (GOLD analysis project Ga0207796, IMG submission 187274) | Marine sediment microbial community from Union City, CA, USA - Pond 1C Sediment 1 (SPAdes) | ecosystem: Environmental > Aquatic > Marine > Intertidal zone > Salt pond sediment ...
CCTTCGGCGACCGCCTGCTGTACCAGGGCCTGTCGTTCTCCGTGCCGCGCGGCGGGATCGTGGGTGTCATCGGACCGAACGGCGTCGGCAAGACCACACTGTTTCGCATGATCACCGGCCAGGAAACCCCCGATCAGGGCAGCATCACCATCGGCGACACGGTCCAGATCGCCTACGTGGACCAGAGCCGCGATGCGCTGGAGGACGAGAAAAGCGTCTGGGAGGAAATCTCCAACGGCCAGGATGTCGTGCAGGTGGGCGGTTTCCAGATGCCTTCACGCGCCTACGTCGGTCGCTTCAACTTCAAGGGCACCGATCAGCAGAAGCGGATGAAGGAACTGTCCGGGGGCGAACGCAACCGGGTCCACCTGGCCAAGGTGCTGATGAAAGGCGGCAACCTGCTGTTGCTCGACGAGCCCACCAACGATCTCGACGTCGAGACCCTGCGCGCGCTCGAGGAAGCCCTGCTCGACTTTCCGGGATCGGCCATCGTGATCTCACACGACCGCTGGTTCCTCGACCGCATCGCCACCCACATCCTTGCGTTCGAGGAAGACGGCAGCGTGGTGTTCTTCGAAGGCAACTTCCAGGAGTACGAGTCCGACCGGCACGAGCGCCTGGGCGCGGCGGCCGACCAGCCGCACCGCATCAAGTACAAGCGGCTGGCCAACTGAACCAGGGGCGAGGATCGGCCACCGCAGAAGCCCGTACGAGCCTCGTCTCCCGGAAGTCCGCCCCAGACCGCATCGCCCCGGCGACCCGGCGAGAGCCCGCCGCCCTGGCAACCCGGCCAGAGCCCGTCGCCCCGGCCACCCGGCCAGAGCCCGGCGCCCCGGCCACCCGGCCAGAGCCCGTCGCCCCGGAAACCCACCTAACTTCGTCACCCCGGAAACCGCGAAGCGGTTATCCGGGGTCCATCCCGCCTCCAGCCGCGCCCCTACCCCGCGCCTCAGGCGACCTGCACTTCGATCCGGCGCGGCTGCGCATGCTCCAGCTTCGGAATACGCAGTTTCAACACGCCGTTCCTGAACTCGGCAGTAACCTTGTGCCCGTCGAGTTCCTTGGAGAGCGTGAACACACGCCGAAACCGCGGCAGGCTGACCTCGGCATGGGTGGCTTCCATGCCCTCGGGCATCTCCAGGGCGACCTCGCCCTCGATGCTCAGGCTGTCGGCCTCCAGGTGCAGATGCAGTTGCTCTTTCGCGACTCCCGGGAGGTCCGCCAGCAGCGTGATCCCGGTGGCGTCCTCGAACACATCCACGGCGGGCAGCAGCGTGGCCTCGGAGGTCCCGGTGGTTTCCGGATTCGGGTTCCTGGTCTTGTCGTTCATTGCGGTTTCTCCTGTTCGGTTTACTCGACGCTGATTCGGCGCGGAAGCGCGGCCTCGCGACGCTGGATGCTGACGTGCAGCACACCGTCCCGGTAGCGCGCGGTGACCTGATCGGGATCGATGTCGTCCGGCAGGCTCACCACCCGGCGAAAGCGGCCGGAAAAGCGCTCGCGAATGTGAACGGTGGCCTTTGCGTCTTCCGCGGGGAGATCCGGGTCGCGTTCACCGGAAACGATGAGCACCCCCTTTTCGAGCTGCACTTCGATGGCCGCCGGATCGATCCCGGGCGCGAACGCGTAGATTTCCACCGAATGCGGCGTGCCGCCGACATTGACGGCCGGAAATCCGCCCCGGCCGAGCCCCCGGATGCTCGGTGACGTGCCAAGGGACGAACCCATCTCCCGCTGCAGCCGATCGAGTTCGGCAAACAGGTCGTGAGGAAAAAGAGATCGGTACATAATGGAATCCTCCATTGAACGTGAGTCGGATGCCGCCGACCGGGCCTCCTGGCTGCACTATGGGGTTCGCTCCGGCGGCTTCAATGGTTTGCAATGAAACGGGACCTCGACTACCTGTTGAAACAGGGACGGGATCAGGCCCGCCCCGCGCCCAAGGAACACAGATGGAATTCAAGGACTACTACAAGACCCTCGGTGTCAGCCGCGAAGCCTCCGCCGACGAGATCAAGAAAGCGTTTCGCAAGCTGGCACGCAAGTACCATCCGGACGTCTCGAAGGAAGCCGATGCCGAGGCCCGGATGAAGGAAATCAACGAGGCCTACACCGTTCTCTCCGACGTCGAAAAGCGCGCCGCCTACGACCAACTGGGGCGCGGCGCCCAGCCCGGCGAGGACTTCCGTCCCCCGCCCGACTGGGATGCCGGGTTCGAATTCTCCGAGCGCGGTTTCTCGCCCTCCGACGAGGCGCAGTTCAGCGATTTCTTCTCCGAACTCTTTGGCGGGCTTGGGGGGGCGCAACGCGGCTTTCATACACGGGGGGAAACGTTCCGCGCCCGCGGCCAGGACCATCATGCCAAGGTCCTGCTCGATCTCGAGGATGCGTTCAGGGGGGCCACGCGCCAGATTGCCCTGCGCGTGCCCAGGCTCGACGAACAGGGCCGCGTGGTCCTGGACACGCGGACGTTGAACGTCCGCATCCCCAAGGGCGTGCATGCGGGTCAGATCATCCGGCTCGCCGGCCAGGGCTCGCCTGGAATGGGCGGCGGGACTCCCGGTGATCTGCTGCTCGAAGTCCACTTCCGGCCGCATGCGCGGTTCCGGCCAGAGGGTCGGGATCTGCACCGCACTCTGAAGGTCACACCCTGGGAAGCCGCGCTGGGAGCCGTGATCCCGATCGACCTGCCCGAAGGTGGCGTGAAGGTCCGGATCCCCGAAGGCGCGCAGAGCGGTCGCCAGCTGCGCGTTCGGGGCAAGGGTATCCCCGGGAACCCGGCGGGGGATCTGCTGCTGGACATCCAGGTCATGCTGCCGTCCGCGGACGACCCGAAAGCACGGGCGATCTATGAACAAATGGCGCGCGAGGTCCCGTTCGACCCGCGCCGTGACGAAAGGACCTGACCATGCGCGACGATGAGATTTTGTCGGGAAACCTGCTCGACGAGAGCTGGCTGACGCTGGAAGAGATCGCCGCAGCCTGTACCGTGGAACCGCAATGGCTGGAACGGCACATCGAGGAAGGCCTGTTCGCCGGGACCGAGTGCGTCGGCGGCACCTGGCGGTTTACGAGCCTCCAGATGCGGCGCGCGAGGCGAATGCATGAAATGGAGCGGGTGTTCGACGCCGAACCCGAACTCGCAGCCCTGGTCGCCGATCTGCTGGAAGAACTCGACGCATTGCGTGCCCGGCTGCGCCAGGCAGGTCTCGATTGAGGCTCGGAAAACCACGCCGTTCCCTGCGCTGGCTGCTCCCGCTCCTGGCGCTGATCGTCCTGTCCACTGCGCTCTGGACGTGGTGGGCCGAACAGAATCCGCGGGAGGAACGCGAAATGCGCGTGCTGGTGCAGGATCGGCTGGCACAGTGGTTTCCCGAGGAAATGAATCCCTCATCCGGGGGCTACGGCTTCGTACCCCTGCTTCCGGAACGCGCCAGGGAAGCACCCCGGGTACTGCTGGTACACGGTCTGGACGAACCCGGGGGAATCTGGGACGACCTCGTTCCCGCACTGGACCAGGCGGGGTATGACGTCTGGGAATTCCGCTATCCCAACGACCAGGCCCTCGATCGGAGTGCCGATCTTCTGGCGGAGTACTGGCCCACGATCCAGGACGAGGCGCCAGTGGTCCTGATCGGACACAGCATGGGGGGGCTCGTGATCCGGGACTTCGTCACCCGCTGGCGGCACCCGGTGGGCTCTACTCCCGGGGTGACCGGCGCCCCGATCCAAGGCGTCATCCTCGTGGGCACACCCAACCAGGGTTCCGACTGGGCCCGCCTGCGGGTCTGGCTGGAGCTGCGGGACAATTTCGTCACGGCACTCGACCGGCGTTTCTCGCTGTTTGCCGGCCTGCGCGACGGCACGGGTGCCGCGAAGATCGATCTGCGTCCGGGAAGCGACTACCTGCAGGAACTGAACGCACGGGCCTGGCCGGAGTCGATCCCGCTCCACATCATCGGCGGCTACCTTCTGGAAGCACCGCAGAGTTTCACCGCCGCTCTCGACAGCATCGCGGACGAACTGGGATCCGACGCGCTCACCGTTCCTCTGGAAGCCTGGTGGTCGGATCTCGGCGAGGGTTTGGGCGATGGCGTGGTGGCCGTCGCTTCACTGCCATTCGACGGCGCGCCGCCACCCATCCTCGTCCAGGCATCCCATCGGGGCCTCGTGGCACGGCTGTTCCCGAACGACCCGCAGCCTGCGGCCATCGATCCGATCCTCGATCTGCTCGCGGAGTTCAACGACTGACCGTCACGCCACCGCGCCAACCCTGACAACGAAAAACCCCCTCCCCCGCCTGCAGGGGAGGGCTGGGGAGGGGACGGAAATCATGTAGCCCGCTGCAGCACCTCCCGGTACGTCTGCTCCGTGAACATCGAGACGGCCATGCGGACCGTCGGCATGCGCACGCAGTTGTTGAACACCTTGGGTCCGTGCACGAACAGGATTTCCGGCTTCACGTTGACGTGCGGCATGCCGCGCTGGGCGGCCGCAAGGCTCTCCCATTCCACCATCACCAGGTATTCGGCCGGCACCGTGTAGCCCTCCCAGACTTCCGCGGTGCGCTGCAGCCGGGCCCCGGGCGTGTCCTTCATCCGCTCCATGATCGAATCCACGGTCGCGTGTCCGGAGCCCAGGGTGGAAATGCCGACGCGCTTCAGGATCTGGTACCCGATCATCCCGTTGGTCTCGCGCAGCAGTTCCATGGTCTGAATCTCGCCCTCCTCGAACTCCGCTTCCTTGCCCGGACGCACGATGTGGCTCGCAAGTACCGTGACGGTCTGTCCGGAATCCACCGCGAGTCCCGCCAGGTTGCCGCCGGCGGCGCGCGCCTGTTCGAACTGGTTCAACGACACCAGCTTCGGCAGCCGGCTCTTCACGATTCGGTACACGGGCTCCTCCGGCCCGTCGAGCAGCACGTTTCCGCACTTGTCACAGGCGGTGACCACGACGTCCTCGAAGGTTTCGTGAAAGTCCTCGTGGGCGTCCAGGCTGTCCCAGTAGGTGAACTGATCGATCCAGATATGCGAGAGCTCCTGGCTCATGTCGGTGCTGGCGCCCCAGCGCATCCCCATCGGGCAACTGCCGGTCTGGCGCATCAGGTCGAAACCGCGGAAACCGGGCGTCAGCGCGGTGGCCAGGCACATTTCCGAACTGGCCTGCCGCATCATCCGCATCAGATCCGGATTGTTTTCGACCAGCACCCGGTTGATGGCCACGTACAGCGGAGATACCGGCTCCGCGTCGAAAAGCGCCTTGATGTCGATGTCCATCATTTCTCCTTGGGAATCGTTATCCTGCCACCGAAAGACACGAATGCTGAGAGTGCCCGCAGCCGCCATGCGCTGCAAACTCCCACAGCCAAGACCGCCCTGCGCCGACTCGTTGCATCATCGTTTCGCACATCGGGGGTTCGGATCCGGCTTCATCAGAAATGGAAAAGAGGCCGCCGGGGCCCCTCTGTCGAATCTGGCGGTCCAGTCTTGGGTGTCGCCCGGGCTCCCTTTTCCCGTCGCCAACCCGACGCTGGTCGGCGGACTCATTTCGAATCCTTGCCAAAAGGCCAACCGTCGCGATCCGATTGGACCGCGAACTCTCGTCAACGATCGTCCAGAAGCACGACCCGATGCCCGGAGAAAGCCCTGAGCGGACAGGGAGGCGAGACGCTCGGTTGTCAGTCATCCAACTGATTGCTGACACCTGTGTGACCTTGGTCCACAGAGGATGCGAAAGGGACGCTCGGTGGTCGCAACGTGCTCTGCGCCGCATGGCGGTGGTTCGGCAAGTCTTCGCGTATGCGGATCGTCACGATCCGGGTGCGGGGGGGCTCCCCGTCCCAGTCGCCATCGGGGACCAGCGTCCAGCGGCGGCCGACCTTCTGATAGAGATGCCGAATTTCCGGCGCATCGCTCAGTGCGACATGCCCCTTGGCCCGGATCGCCAGCGCCATCTGCTCCTGCACAAGCTCCTCGAACGCGGCCCGGCTGATCGGACCGTGTTCGATCAGTTCTGCGACGTATTGGGCGGCGTGGTCACGCCCGGCTTCCGACCTGGCCGTAAAAGCCGCAACTGCGGCCCCGCGGCCCACGCCGAACAGGAGCGCGTACGGCAGGTGCGCCTGCTCGGTCTCCAGTACCGGCACGTCCGGGGCATGGCGGGCGATCAGGGCGCGGGTTTCTGCCAGCCGTGCGGGGCTGGGCAAGTCCACCTTGTTGAGCACGATCACGTCCGCCTGCCGCAGTTGCGCCAGAACCGAGCGTCCGGCATAGCGGTTCGCGGCCTGATCCGGCAGCTGCTCCGCATCGGCCAGGACGATCACCCCGTCGAGCGGCAGGCGAAATCCGGCGGCGTTGCGCGCGACCTTTCCCGGCTCGGCGACCCCGGACGCCTCGATGATGATGTGGTCGAATTCGCCCGAGCGTTTGACGATGCGGGCGATGGCCTCGGCCGTGCCGTCGGTCGCGGAACAGCAGATGCAGCCGTTCGTCAGCGAGATCGTGTCACCATCGTGGTTCGCGATCAGGCTCGCATCCACGTTCACCGCGCCGAAATCATTGACGATCACCCCGAATCGGCGGCCGTGATCCTCGGTCAGGATGCGGTTGAGCAGCGTCGTCTTGCCGGCGCCCAGATAGCCACCGATCACGGTCAGCGGAAGGGTCATGCCGGCCTCCGATAGACGCTCGCACCCTCCTTGAAGGTCTCGATCACCTGAAGCTCCAGCATCTCCTCGGGGTCGACCTCCAGAGGATTGCGGTCGACGATGACGAGGTCGGCCAGCTTGCCCGGCGCGATGGAGCCCTTGATGTCCTCCTCGAAGATCTGCCACGCGGCATCGATTGTCAGTGTCCGCAGCGCGGTCAGTGCGTCGACCCGCTGGTCGGGGCCGAGCACCACGCCCGCGCGCGACCTGCGCAGGATCGCGGTCTGCATCATCAGGAACGGATCGATGGGCGTCACCGAGAAGTCCGAGTGGTTCGAACAGCGCAGGCCGCGCTCGTACGCGGCGGCCACCGGGCTGATGAAGCCCGCGCGCTCGGGGCCGGTGTTCTCCACGTGCACATCACCCCAGAAAAAGGTGTGGCTGGTGAAAAACGACGGCGTCATACCGAGCTCGGCATAGGCGTCGAGCTGGTCGGGCCGGACGAACTGGGAATGGATGACAACGTCGCGCCGCCCGTCGGCCGCTGTCACGCCCGCGGCGCGGAGCGCATCGATGATCATGTCGATGGCGGCGTCGCCGTTGGCATGAGCGAAGACCTGGATGCCCTTGTCCACGAACTCGGCCACTGCGGCGGTCACCATTTCGGGCGGGACCACCGGTGCCCCGACGTAATCCTCCTCGCCCTCGGGGCCGCCCGTGAGCAGAGGCTCGGTCCAGAACGCGGTCTTGCCCTGGGGAGAGCCGTCGAGCACCATCTTGATGCCGGCGAGCTTCAGGCCGTTGCGGTAGCGACCGAAGCTCTGCGCCGCCGTGTCGGGAAGTTCCATCGTGCCGCCCCGGAAATCGGGGGCGTATTCGCGCACCAGCGCCGGGACGTCGAAGATGATCGGCAGCGACACGACGTCGATCACGAGGTGCCCCTCGTCGGCAGCGCGCAACAGGAACTCGAGGTCAGCCTTGTGGGTCGCGCCCTCCTGCGCGGTCGTGACGCCGCGTGACGTGTAGATTTCCTGTGCTGCCCCCAGCACGTCAAGGAGTTCCTCGGGGCTGGGCTGGGGCATGTTGGCGAAGATTGGCAGGAAGGCCGTCTCCATCAGCAGGCCGGCCGGTTCGTTGCTGCCCTCCTTGCGCAGGATCACGCCACCCTCGGGCGTCGGCGTGTTCGCGTCGATACCGTTTAGGGCGAAGCCGGCCGAATTGAGCACGCAGCCATGGTTGGAGACATGGATCAGCATGATCGGATGGTCGGGGAAATGCGGATCGAGATCGTCCCGGGTCAGTTCGCGCCCGTCCGACAGCACGGTCGGATCATAGCCGTAGCCGATCACCCACTCTCCCGGCGCCGGCCGGCGTTCGTCCATGAAGGCGCGGATCGTCGTGACGATGTCCGCGATCGAGGTGACGGGGCCGACCGGCGGTCCGGAGACGTTGACCCAGCTGACGATCTGCGGCGCGTTCATGAAGTGGCCGTGCCCGTCGATGAAGCCGGGCAGCAGGGTCGCCCCGTTCAGCTCGACGATCTCGGTCTCCGGCGCGGCCAGCGTCATGATCTCGGCCTCCGGACCGACGGCGAGGATCCGGCCACCGCCGACGGCCACGGCCTCGGCCAACGGCTGCCCGTCCTCGACCGTCACGACGGTGCCGCCGCGAAAGATCTTCTCGACTGGGGTATCGGCCCGCGCCCCCGGCGCTCGGGCCAGACCGAATCCGCTTGCGGCGAACAGTGCCCCTGCGACAGTGGCCTTGATGACGGTCCGGCGCGAGATGCCGGCCGAGGAATGGGAACGTTGCATGTAAGAGCCTCCAGTTTCCTCACGAGTCGACGTTGGCGCGTGAATCGCCGCCGTCCGCCTGCGCTAATGGTTTCTTCTATTCACCGGCACTATGTTGACGCGATCATCGCTCGGTCGCGCGCGGGATCATGCACTTCATTTCGGAAACAAGAACGTGACGATCAACCGGCCGCCCAAGCCTTCGGGACCCCCAGCGGTGCTCTCGGCATAATATTTCACACCGGCCCCGAGGCTGACCAACTGGTCGCCGAAACTGAACACCTTGGACACCACGCCGACCAGGGGAACCGTCCACTGCTCGGATTCCCAGTCGTAGGTGGACTCGGTTTGCAGGGTCATCGAAACCGCCTTGGGGGTCGTGTAGGTCACGAAGGGCTGGAGCAGTGTGGCGTTGAGGTCCGGACGGTCGTCCTCGCCGCCGACCTTCCAAAGGTGGTTCGCCAGTCCGCCGTAGGTCCACGGTCCCTCCTGCTTCAACGCCACCGCCGTGGGGCCGAGCGCCCACTGGTCGGCAGTCAGCAGATCGTCGGACCCGGTCGGTATCAGAAAAACCGGCCCTACCCCCCAGATCCACCCGGATTCGGTGGGCGCCTTGGGCGAGAAAAACGCACTTTGCACAATGTCGCCGATGCCCGACTGGCTGCCCGCCCCCGGGAAGATATCCTGCTGGGCCACCACCGGCACAATCGTGCGCGAGATCAGGTTCCAATCATCGTTCAGCGAGATCGGAATTACCGGCTGGATGTTCAACGTCCACCGCTCGCCCTGGTCGGCGGCTCCGATATCGCCATCGTAGTTCAGCTGCAGGGGCACGCTGATCAGCGCAGCCACGGGATTCGCGAGCTTTTTTGCAAGCTCCTCTTTGCTGGATGCTTCCTGACCGCGTGCGTCAGGAACCATGGCAACGAAGAAGAGCACGGTGACGCCGAACGCGAAATAAGACCTTCTGAGTGTAGAAATCACGATTTTTTACCTTTCCACGGCGGGTTCTGGGTTGGTAAACATCGCGTATACCAAACCGGCCTATATCTGTAAAATGCAACGATCACAACGTAATCATGACTCTGTTGCATGGATCATCTTGACTTTGACCTGCGTGAACTGAATCAGGTGCTGGCCATTGCTGCCGAGGGCAGCTTTGTCCGTGCAGCACGACGGCTTCAGATCAGTCAGCCGGCCTTGAGCCGGAGCATTCAGGAGATGGAGCGCAAAACCGGCCTCCGCCTGTTCGAACGGGGACGCGGGGGAGCAACCCCGACCGATGCCGGCCGAATGCTGCTCCGGCACGCGGAAACCGTCACCGCGACTGCCTGGGACCTGCAGCGGGAACTGGGCCTGATCCGGGGCCTGGATACGGGCGGGTTGCGGATCGGCACCGGGGTGTTCCCACCCGAGCTTTTCCTCGGGCAGGCCTTGGCGGACCTTGCGCGACACGGCAGGGGGATCTGCTTGCGCATGGTCGCTGGCTCGGCACCCGATCTCCTGACATTGCTGCGGAAACGTGAGCTGGACCTGCTCGTGGCGGACCCGGCCTGGCTGGAGAAATCCACCGATGTGCGCGTGGCGGAGATGTCTTCGCACAACGCCTACCTGGTGGTGCGGGCCGGCCATCCCTTGCTGGAACACCCGGACCTCAGCCTGGAGCAGGCCGCCGAGTATCCCTTGGTGACCTCACCCACCGTCCCGCCGCGCGTCGCCCGACTCTCCACGCAGGGACAATCGGGACACGCCAGGATGCAGGCGCTGTTGGGCCGGTGGATGCCCACGATTTACACGGATTCCATCGCCATCATGAAGGACACGGTCCGCAGTTCGGACGCGGTGACAATCCTTTCGCTGTACATGATCCGCCATGAACTTGACCGTGGGGAACTGAAGGTCCTGTCCATTTCACTCCCCTGGGTCACAACAGGATTTGCCTTCATGTACCTGTCCCACCGAACCCTCAGCCCATTGGCCGAGGCCTTGATCCAGACCGCAACGGCAGCGGCGAGCGCGGTGCAGGAGGAAGAGCGGCGGCTGCATCAGCGCTGGATTGCCGGTGGGGCCGAAGAGTCGAGCGACGTCGAGGCCAAGCCGTCGCCAGGCCCTTCCACAGCCGGATCCCAGAGAAACCGGGCGTCGGCGGTGCGGGCAGGCGGACGGAAGGGGCTGCCGGGGACCGCATAACCGACGGCGGGACCGGGAAGTTTGCGGCGGTCGGAAGGGAAGGCGCAGGGGTCAGCGCCAAGGTCGCAGGAGGACGCTCGCGCACGACTCTCGTGCTTGGCTTCGCCTTGGCCGGTGAGCACCGCGACATCGACGGCTACGGCAGCTTCGCAAGGGTCCAGACCGAAGGTCTGTTCGCCGGGAGCGAAGGAACAGCCCTCAGACCGTTCATCCGCATCGGCGTGCGGAGCGACCCCGGCTGTCCGGGGGGCGGAACCCTTCTGTCAGAAAACTTCGAAATCAAGGCAACGGGTCCAGGGTCGGGAAACCTCGGTCTCGGCATTCGCGCTCGGCTGACCCATGGAATCTCCGTCGATGCTCGCGTCAGGCACGACAACATCGGGTTGGATCGACAGCATCTCTGGAGCGGCCGTTTCGCGATCGGCATCAAGCTCTGAGCCTGGCCGCCTGATGGACCTTTCGCCCAGGGGGCGGTCACGCTGCAATTGTGAAGTCCCTGTCAGACCCGGGTGTCGACTCTACGCAATAGCCGGACCGAATTGTTCGACCACATAGTCGACGAAAAGCCGCGTCTTCGCCGGAACATACTCACGCGACGGGAAAAGCACGGCCAGACTCAGCGGCGCTCGCTCACGACCTTGCAGAACCCGGATCAAACGGCCGTCGGCCAAGGCGTGCTCGACGATGAAGTCCGGCAAAAGGGTGACGCCGAGACCTTGCATCGCCGCTTCAGCGAGCACGTCGCCGTTGTTGCTGCAGAACACGCCCTTGATCAACAAGGTTTCGTCGCCGGACTCCCCGGCGAAGGTCCACTCCTCCCGTTCCGAGATCACGTTGTAGTGAAGGCAATCGTGGTCCAACAGATCGCTGGGCTGCCGAGGCGTACCCTTCCGCCGCAGGTACTCGGGAGAGGCACAGATGTACCTGGGTACCGGTGCGATCACCCTGCCCACCAGTGAGGAATCGCTCGGATAGGAGATGCGTATCGCGACGTCGATACCTCGAGCGACGATGTCGGTCTCGTCGTCCTCCAGGGTCAGGATGACCCGGAGCTTCGGGTATCGTGCGGCGAACCGCGCCGCCACCGGCGCCAACCGGCGTTGGCCGAAGGACATCGGCGCCACGACGCGCAATTCTCCGGTCGGCTGTCCGGCCGTATCGGAGAGTTCCTGTTCGACGCCCTGCAATTCGCTCAATAGGCGACGTACTTCGCGAAAGTAGCGCTCGCCGGATTCGGTCAAGCGCACGCTGCGGGTGGTCCGCTGCAGCAGCCTTACGCCAAGACGCCGTTCGAGGCTCTTTACCTTTCGGCTCACCACCGCCGGCGTCGAGTCCAGCCGCTTTGCCGCCGCGGTGAAACCCCGCTCCTCGACGACGGCCACAAAGACCTCGCGTTCGTTCATGGCTATCGGTCCTGCCCTTTCAGGGGCTCTTTCCAGCGCTGTCAGAGATACGACTGCGCGCCGTCAACACTCGATTTTTGCACCTTGCGCAAAAGTCCATTGCGATTTCCAGCGTTTATCTTACCCGAGTATTTCACTAGGTTATGGCCCAACACCGCAACCTCTGGAGACACGCCATGATGACTCTGCGACGCGCCGGCGACCGTGGTCACGCCAACCACGGCTGGCTTGACAGCTACCACACCTTTTCATTTGGTCGTTACTACGACCCGAAGCATCTGGGCTTTTCCAATCTGCGGGTGATCAACGACGACACCGTGGCGCCCGGAGGTGGCTTCGCGACCCACGGCCACACCGACATGGAGATCATCAGTTACGTGCTCAGCGGGGCGCTCGAGCACAAGGACAGCATGGGTAACGGCTCGGTGATCCGGCCGGGCGACGTCCAGCGCATGAGCGCAGGTACCGGCGTCACGCACAGCGAGTACAACCATTCAGCCACCGAGCCGGTGCATTTTCTGCAGATCTGGCTCGAGCCCAACCGGCTGGGCGTCGCGCCAGAGTACGACCAGATCCACTTTTCCGCCGAGCAACGCAGCGGTCGGCTCGTGCTGCTCGCCTCCCCCGACGGGCGTGACGGCTCGATCGCGACCCACCAGGATGCACTGCTCT
>Ga0207796_1000693_pt1 | contig 12704 bp, 14 predicted proteins | sample Pon1CUnioCityCA_6_FD_187274 | JGI IMG/M metagenome (GOLD analysis project Ga0207796, IMG submission 187274) | Marine sediment microbial community from Union City, CA, USA - Pond 1C Sediment 1 (SPAdes) | ecosystem: Environmental > Aquatic > Marine > Intertidal zone > Salt pond sediment ...
CGGTCCGATCTGTACGCCCCTGAAATGTGACGGACTGGGATGCCCACCTGTCCACCACAAGGGGGCATCTCGCTTTCCTTCGAATCAGCTCCTCGTCTTTCCCCGCTTTGGATCGCGGTTCAGCCTAGCCTCTGATCATCAACCGTGCCGGGCTGTGGCACCTTCGAGTCCCCACTTGTGCATATCGAGACTTGCGCGTAAACTACCTGGCGTGCGGAAGGTCGCTGAAACGCACGGTTGGTCGGGCGCCCACGGTGCACGTTCACGCACTGAGTTTCTGCGTGCCCTCGGACAAACTCAGCAGATCGACCTAGCTCGCGCATTCCGAGGTCATAGACTCTGCCGTAGGTCTTGAGAGACCTTGCTTGTCGCTCTCAGTCGATACGCTCCGTGGGCGGCTCTGACAAGATGGACTGCCAAGAACGCGTCCAGTGGCGTGTGCGGATCTGTGCACGGGATGGAGGAGCAGGTCGGTTCAAGGACGCTGAATCAGACGCGGAGACCGGTTACATCGGAGGAGATCATGAGCACAGAAGAGTCCATCCAGGAGCTACGCCAGAAGCGCGAAGAGGCCCGATTGGGCGGTGGGCAGGAGCGCATCGACCGCCAGCATCAGAAAGGGAAGATGACGGCTCGCGAGCGCGTCCAGGCGCTGCTCGACCCAGATTCCTTCCGAGAGATGGATATGTTCGTCACGCACCGTGCGACGGGTTTTGGTGTGGAGAACAGGAAGCATCTCGGAGACAGCGTGGTCACGGGATGGGGCACGATCAACGGCCGCCAGGTCTACGTCTTCTCGCAGGATTTCACGGTCTTTGGGGGCAGCCTGTCGGAGGTCCATGCCGAGAAGGTCTGCAAAATCATGGACTTGGCGATGAAGAACGGCGCCCCGGTTATCGGGCTCAACGATTCAGGTGGGGCCCGGATTCAAGAAGGGGTCGTCTCGCTGGCGGGATACGCTCATATCTTCCTCCGCAACGTCCTAGCGTCGGGCGTGGTACCACAGATATCGGCCATCATGGGGCCCTGTGCAGGAGGCGCCGTCTACTCCCCGGCGATGACGGATTTCATCCTGATGACGAAAGAGACGAGTCACATGTTCATCACCGGGCCCGGGGTCATCAGGGAGGTTACCCGGGAGGAGGTGAGCTTCGAGGAGTTGGGGGGCGCTATGACGCACGCGTCGAAGAGCGGGGTGGCGCACTTCGCCGCCGAGGACGAAGGGCATTGTCTGGCTCTGATCCGGGAGTTGATCAGCTATATCCCTCAGAACAACCTGGAGGATCCGCCCTTCGTCCCCACGGATGATCCCGAGGATCGCATGGACGAGGGGCTGGCATCGCTCGTGCCCGAGAGCCCCAACAAGCCCTATGACGTGAAGGACGTCATACGGAGTGTCGTTGATGATGGAAGATTTCTCGAGATCCATGAGAATTGGAGCCCGAACATTGTGGTGGGGTTCGGACGTCTGGGAGGGCAATCCGTCGGTGTGGTGGCGAATCAGCCAGCCGCCCTCGCCGGTGTGCTGGACATCGATGCGTCCCGCAAGGGTGCGCGCTTCGTCCGCTTCTGCGACGCCTTCAATATCCCCCTGGTGACCTTTGTGGACGTCCCGGGCTTCCTGCCAGGGGTTGATCAAGAGCATAACGGCATCATCTTGAATGGAGCGAAGCTTCTGTGGGCCTACTGTGAGGCCATCGTGCCGAAGATCACCATCATCACGCGCAAAGCCTACGGCGGCGCCTACGACGTGATGAGCTCGAAGCATATTCGGGGCGACATCTCCTATGCCTGGCCCACATCGGAGATCGCCGTCATGGGCCCGGAAGGGGCGGTGAGCATCGTCTTTCGGAAAGAGATCGCTGCTGCCGAGGACCCCGAGGCGGAGCGGGAGAGGTTGGTGGAGGAGTATCGTGAGCAGTTCGCCAATCCGTACGTGGCCGCCAGTCGTGGCTACGTGGACGATGTCATCGAACCGCGGGAGACGCGACCTCGCATCATCGAGGCGCTGAGGATGCTAGCGAACAAACGTGACGCGAACCCTCCCAAGAAACACGGGAATATCCCTTTGTAGGAGGCACTATGGCCAAACCGTTAAAGATCTGTGATTTGATGCTTCGCGACGGTCATCAGTCACTGTTAGCAACTCGCATGCGCACCGACGACATGCTGCCGATTACCGAACAGATTGACAAGGTGGGGTACTGGGCGGTCGAGATGTGGGGAGGGGCTACGTTTGACTCGGCGATGCGCTTCCTGGACGAGAATCCCTGGGACCGCGTTCGCCGCCTCAAGGAGCGCATGCCAGAGACGCCCTTCATGATGCTGCTCCGCGGACAGAATGTGGTGGGCTATCATCACTATCCGGATGACGTGCTGGAACGTTTTGTGGTCCATGCGCATAAGAACGGCATTGACATCTTCCGTATCTTCGATGCCCTCAATGACGTGCGCAATATGCGGAAGGCGATGGAGGTCGTCAATCGCGTGGGAGCCCACGCTCAGGCCTCGATCTGCTACACCATTGGCCCACCGTACAGCATCGACTACTTCGTGGACGTCGCCGGTCGGCTGGCGGAGATGGGAGCGGACTCCATCTGCATCAAGGACATGGCTGGCCTGATCAGCCCGTATGCAGCCTACGAGCTAGTGAGCCGTCTTAAGACAGAGCTGACGTTGCCGATCCACCTTCACTCCCACTCTACCAGCGGTATGGCGACCACGGCTCATCTGAAGGCGGTCGAAGCTGGGGTAGATATCGTCGACACCACCATCTCGGCGCTATCTCTCACCACGTCGCACCCTCCGACGGAGTCGATCGTGGCGATGCTGAAGGGGCGTGAGCGGGATACCGGGCTGAATCTGGATCTCTTGGCCGAGATCGCTGGCTACTTCGGCGAGGTTCGAAAGAAATATGCAAGCTTCGAGAGCGGATTGTTTGGCGTGGACGTGCGCGTGCTCCAGTACCAGATACCGGGGGGGATGCTCTCCAACCTGGTCTCTCAGCTGCGTGAACAGGGCGCTCAGGATCGGTATGAGGCTGTGCTTGAGGAGGTGCCCCGCGTGCGGGCGGATCTCGGCTACCCCCCGTTGGTCACGCCTTCAAGCCAGCTAGTCGGGACGCAGGCCACGCTTAACGTAGTGCTCGAGGAGCGGTACAAAGTCATTCCCGAGGAGGTCAGGCAGTATGTGCGGGGCTATTACGGTCGCCCGCCGGCTCCCATCGATCCTGACGTGAAGCAGAAGGCTATCGGCGATGAGGAACCGATCGACTGCCGTCCGGCTGACCTGATCCCCGCGGGGATGGACGAGGCGCGGGAGCAGATCGGCGAGCTCGTGCGCGGGGAGGAGGATGTGATCTCTTATGCCCTGTTCCCCCAGGTGGCGAGGCCCTTCTTGGAGCGGCGCGCCAACGGCGCTGACGGGAAGGAGCCTTTGGTGGCTGCTGTCGCAGGGCTGTTGTTGGAGCGAGCCAACGAAACGCAACAAGAGGCGGTCAGCGTCGGCGCCGGTGGTGGCGCCTCGCCCTGGAGACTGGGGTGGCGACCGGGACAGGGACGCTGGCACGGGCTGGTCCCCGGCAGAGGGGGCGCGTAGACCGCGCTGCGCGGAAGCTGACAGTGAGCTTTGTCTCTCATTGTTGGTGTCCAAAGGGGTTAGAGACGCCTTCTCACTTGAATCGACATCACTTTGCAGTAGATCAGGAGGCCTTCAGTGACGGCTATGGCGGTTGAGTCTACCGAGGAGTTCACGATTACATTGGACGGCATCGAGTATCCCGTGATTGTGGAGGGCGGGCGAAGGCCGCCGTGGACGATCATCGTCAACGGGCGCTCGTTCACCGTGGAGCGCAAGGAAGATGGACCGGTTTTGGTGGACGGCATCGCCTACGACGTGATGGTGGATGACGCGACGGTCACGGTGGGCGATACATCCCATAGGATGGAGGTGTCTGGGCTCTCGTTAGGGCGACCGGTCGCTGGTGTCCCGTCTGGCTCGGTTCGCCCTGCGGAGGCCCGGGGGGGAGCTGGAGCGATCCTAGCCATCATGCCAGGTCAAATCGCCCGCGTGATGGTTGAGGCAGGCCAAGAGATCAAAGAGGGCGAAGCCGTCTGTGTGCTAGAGGCCATGAAGATGGAGAACGAGCTTCGCGCTGAGAGGGATGGTGTCGTCAAGGTCGTGCACGTGCGGCCGGGTGACGACGTGGAAAAAGGTCAAGTTCTGGTAGAGCTCCATTGAGTCAGATTGGGCTGACGACAGCGCATCTAGCGCGACGTCGACCATCCGACGACACAGGAGTCCCGCAGCTTGCTGCGGCTCCTTGACGTCTGAGCTCGACGCCCAACGCAATTCCAACCCTGGCCAACCTAAGTCAAACGAACCTCGAACCTGGTCCGGCGCGTATGCCCGCGGTACTATGGTATACTAATAGAGGTGATGTTGCCGCTAAGAGAGGCCAGGCGCTAGATGGAGCGCCTCCGGCGCGACGGGGCTCTAGCAGCTTGAGTTGTTGCGCGTGCTTGACATGTCTGTTTCAGTACGTTAGAATATGTCTCAAGTAAGAAGCGTTATAAATAAGGGTGGTCTGGCTTGAGCTGCGCTCCACGGAGATCGGCGTCTTGGAGCGTCTTCGTCACGTATGAAGGGAAACACGTCTGTGATGTCCGTAGACAAGGTGTGCTCCAAATTGAGAACCAGAGGACGGCGCGTCACCCCTCAAAGACGCGTCATTGTCCAGGTGCTGCTGGAAAACGGTTCTCATCTGACGGCGGACCAGGTGCTGAGGCGTGCGAGATGCGAGCTCCCTGATATCTCACCGGCTACCGTTTATAACACGCTCCATGAGCTCGCGGCACTTGGTGTTCTGCGCGAGCTCGATCTCGGATTGGGTCTGGACGAACGCCGTTACGACATCGCCACTGAGGAACACGACCATCTCGTCTGCCTGCAGTGTGGGCGCGTGGAGGATGTGCCTCGCCGAGATGCTCTGGCGTCCTCCATAAGGCAAGATCACGACTTTGACGTCGTCGACCGTCGAGTCATCTATCTGGGCTACTGCCCGGAGTGTGCCTCCGAGCGGGAGGCGTAACAACTCACAGCTGTGTATACTCACTTGATGCTCCCGAAGTGTCTACGTAGTTTGGGCGGCCTTCGTAGGGGCGCCCCTGCTGGGCCGCGGGCCAGGCAGTCCGTGACGTGAGCAGAAGGTGTCGATCAATCACTGTAGACGAGTAACAAGGAGGTCTCAATGGAGCAGTGGGAATGTCTGGTGTGTGGCTACATCTATGATCCAGCGGAGGGCGATCCGGCCCAAGGAATTGAGCCGGGAACCGCTTTCGAGGATCTGCCCGGTGATTGGGTCTGCCCGGACTGTGGTGTAGGTGCAGACTTGTTCGAGAAGCTGGGATGAGTAGTCATATTATCATCGGCGGGGGTGTGGCTGGCGTCACTGCGGCACGACAGCTGGCAGGTCGGGTGCCCGATGACGACGAGATTCACATCCTGAGCGCAGAGTCGTACCCCTACTATCCGCGCCCTCTGCTGTGGAGGTTCATCGCTGGTGCGATGGAGCAGGAACAACTCTACTTCCAGCCGTTGTCGTGGTATGAGGAGAAAGGCATCCAGTTCCACCTGGATACCGACGTCACGGCCTTGGACGGAGAGGCTCATCGCCTGACCCTCGGCGACGGAAGTGAAATCAGCTATGATCGACTGCTCTTGGCGACCGGGGCACGCCCCTTTCTCCCCCCTGTCGAGGGGACGGACAAAAGCGGCGTTTTCACGTTGCGCACCCTTGATGACGCCAAGAGGATCAAAGCGCATGCCGAACAGGTGCCCCAGGCAGTGGTCATCGGCGGGGGACTGCTAGGGCTGGAGACGGCGCGGGCGATCCACGAGGCTGGACCAAGCGTCCGCGTGATCGAGATCGCTGATCATCTGCTGCCCCGTCAGCTCGACGCTGAGGGAGCGCGCGTTCTGCGCGCCTTGCTGGAGGAGCAGGGGCTGGAGATCACCACCGGATCGATCGTGGAGGCTGTTCTGGGCGATCAAAGCGTGGAGGGCGTCCGTATGAAGGAAGGATGGTCGATAGAGGCTCAGTTGGTTCTCTTCTCTACCGGTATCCGCTGCCGCGCCGCCTTGGCTCAGGAGGCAGGGCTGGAGGTCAATCGTGGGGCCATCGTGGACGAGCAGATGAGGACTAGCGTGGAGGATATCTTCGCTGCTGGGGACATTGCCGAGTTCGAGGGGGACGTTGGTGGCATCATCCCGCCAGCCATGGATCAGGCCAAGGTAGCAGCTGCCAACATGGTCGTTCCAGGGAGTGAGGTTTATGCCGGGACGTTGCCTACCACCACGCTGGAGGTAGCTGGCGCGCGGGTGACCAGCCTGGGCCAGTACAACCCGGAGCCGGACGACGCCTATCAGATCGTTCGACACACCGATTCGGAGCGGGGGCTTTATCGAAAGTTCGTCCTGGAGGACAGTCGCGTGGTTGGTGCCATACTGCTCAACGATCCCCCGCGGGCCGGTCTGGCGCGCCAGCTGATCGACCGGGAAGTCCATATCTCGGAGGGCCTGGATCGTCTGGTGGACGATGATTTCGATCTGAGATCGTTGCTCTAGTCAGGTGGGAGGAATGGCGTGCATTCTTCCCACAGGGGCGAAGCAGATTCACGAAGCTGAAATGACCATGGACAAGAAGACGAACGAGAACCTGTACACAGCGTTCGTCGGTGAGGCCAAGGCGCATCATCGACTGCTGGCCTTCGCCCGTAAGGCGGAGGAAGAGGGCTACGATCAGGTGGCGAAGCTGTTTCGCGCCGTGGCAAATGCGGAGGGCATCCACGCCGAGCGACACCTGCGGCTTCTCGGCGAGGCGGTCGTGAGGAGCACAGAGAGGAACCTAGAGTACTCCTTTGAGCAGGAGACCACGGTCAATCAGGTCTACTACCCCGAGTTCATCCGCGAGGCGGAGGCGGAAGGGGAGTCGGCAGCCGTCGTCACCTTCAAGCATGCGCGTGACGTGGAAGAGCGTCACGCTGAGCTCTACAAACGTGCGCTTGGTGCGATGTTGCGCGAGGAGACCCACGACTATCACGTCTGTCAGGTCTGTGGCTACGTCGCTGAGCGAGAGGCACCGGACGAGTGCCCGATCTGCAGTGCCAAGCGAGAGCACTTCCGACCAGTGTGCTGAGACCCTTCGAGGAGGTGTAACCGAGGGACGATTTCTGGTGCGTGGGCTAGCAAGCCCGGGTTTGAAGTACCTAATCTGTCCACGATCTTCAGAGAACGTGGAATGAACACAAGACGAACGCACGTTTAGATGGATGCGTAGACGCTGAGCACAGTCACAGTACTATCAAGGAGGTTGACCTATGAAGCTAGGAGAACGGATTCAATCGGCGGACTGGAAGAAGGAGAAACACGTACCGGTCATCGAGTGCCCTGACGAGGTAGAGGCAGGGGAGCTCTTCGAGGTGAAGGCGACGCTGGGCAAGGAGATCGCCCATCCCAACACCACGGAGCATCACATCCGCTGGATCACGCTCTATTTCCATCCCGAGGGTGGCAACTTCACCTACGATGTGGGCCATTTTGAGTTCAACGCCCACGGGGAGTCGATCAAGGGAGCCAACGAGGGGCCGGTTTACACCCATCACGAGGTCACAGCCGCGATGAAGATCAACCAGAGCGGCACGCTCCACGCGATGTCGTACTGCAACATCCACGGGCTGTGGGAGAGCAGCAAGGAAATCTCGGTCAAGTAGGAACGTGGTGACGAGAGGGTGGTAAGCGGCCGGAAACAGGTCGTCTTGTCGATCCTCTCGTCCGATCAGTTGTGCGTCGGCGAGGAGGTTGTGGCTATGGCTGAACGGCTGTGTGATTTCTGCGGTGAGCCGGTGGACGAGAACCCCATCCAGCGTGGAGAGATGGTCTATTGCTCCGAGGCTTGCGCCTTCGAAGCCAAGAGAAGCACCGATTGCACGGGACGAACCAGCTCCGTCATAACTTCGAAGAAAGTTGAGTCAGAAGAGCAACGGGGGTTAGCGTAGCTGCCCGCTGTCTGCTGCGCCATCATCGCTGGCCTGAAAGTGGAAATCGTGCAAGCGTAGGGTAAGGACAATCACCTAGGGAGGTCGAATGGGTACACTAGCAAGATCGATGGTAGGAGAACAGGTTGATCAGCTCATTGAGCTGCTCAACAAGGCCCTGGCGGACGAGTGGCTGGCCTACTATCAGTACTGGACGGGGGCTCACGTGGCTGCCGGGCCCATGAGAGGGGCGGTCACAGCGGAGCTTCAGGAGCACGCCGTAGAGGAGCTGGATCATGCGGTAAGGCTCGTGGATCGGATTCTCGCCCTCGGCGGCACGCCGCTTCTATCCCCCCAGGAATGGTTCGAGATGACCAACTGTGGGTACGAGACGCCGGAGGATCCGTACGTGGGCGTTCTATTGGAACAGAACATCGAGGGTGAGCAGTGCGCCATCCGGGCCTACAAGGAGATGATGGATTTCACCAAGGACATCGACCCGGTGACGTATGAGATGGCGCTGGAGATCATGACCGATGAGATTGAGCACGAGGAGGATCTTCAGGCCCTTCAAGAGGATATGGCGTTGATGAGGGAGGGGCGATAGACGGGTCGTCTGGCGGGTCACCCCCCAACGCCCCGTTCGATGTCGACCGCGAGTCGATTGAAAGAAAAGGAGCGAAAGATGAACGTGAAAGTAGATCGTGATCTGTGCATTGGCTCGGCCATGTGTGTGGCCACGGCCCCCGGCGTATTTGAGTTGGACGACGAAGGGCTCTCCCGGGTGGTCGATCCTGACGTGGACGACGAGGATCTGCTGCGTGATGCAGCGGAGGGCTGTCCCGTACAGGCCGTCATCCTCGAGGATGACGAGGGAAACCAGATCTATCCGTAAGGGGCATCAGCTCGAGACCAACCTGGCCTCAAGGCATCGTTGGCCGATCTCAATGCGTGTCGGCTAACGTTGAGTGGGGCGAGGCCATGACGGTTGGCTCGGGCTGCCCTGTCTGTCCCAACCAAGGTTTGGCAAACAATCAAACAAGGAGGCATGACTAGATGCCAGAATTCAGTAATCCATTTGGCAGTGTCGTACCGGACCGCAAGCTCACGCATGAAGAGCTGATTCGTGCCATTCGTCTCAACCTCGCTGCCGAGCACGAGGCGATCTACCTCTATATGGCGCACGCTGAGGCCACCGATCATCCGCTGGCGAAAGAGGTGCTCATCGACGTCGCCAACGAGGAGCGCGAGCACGCCGGCGAGTTTATGCGTCTACTCGAGATCCTGACTGGCGATGAGGCCGAGTGGCTGGCCCAGGGGCGTGCCGAGGTCGATGAGGAGGCTGCGAAACTCGGATACGGCAACGCTGAGGAAGAGGAGACGTCCACTGAGGCCGAGGAAAGCGATACAGAGACGACCATCGGATCGTTGCGCGACTAGTCGATCCGGCAATGATGTAGCCGGGCTTTGGGTGGATGTATGATGGGTTTGTGTTCGAAATAAGGAGGAACTACATGGCGAACAAGTATTTGGCGCGTGAGGACGCCCCATTTGGATCGGATGTTTGGGGCGCGTTGGACGCAGCGATGGTCGAGGCAGCCAAGGGGGTGCTGGTAGGCCGGCGCGTCTTGGAGCTGGAGGGGCCTTACGGCCTGGGCATGAAGTCGGTGCCTTTGAAGGACGAAGCCACGGCATCCGGCCTGATTGCCAGCACAGTGCTACCCCTGGCTATGATCCAGGAGGCGTTTGACCTGGGCGCGCGCGATCTGGCGAACTACGAGAAGGAAGGGGTCACCCTTGACCGCAGCGCCGTCGCCGAGGCGGCCATCGCCGTGGCGCAGCGCGAGGAAGACTTGATCTTCAACGGGAGCGAGGAGCTCGGCGTGTCCGGCTTGATGACGGTCGAGGGAGCCAACAGCTTGGCGCTTTCGGACTGGAGCGAGGTCGGGGTTGCGGCGAACGATCTCATCGAAGCTGTGACCGCGCTCGATGAGGCGGGTTTCCATGGGCCTTACACGCTGGCCTTGGCTCCGGCGCGCTACAACCTGTTGTTCCGGCGGTATGAGAGGGGCAACTTCAGCGAGATCGAGCACGTGAAGACCCTGGTGACTGATGGTGTTTTCAAGGCACCGGTGCTGAAGGATGGTGGTGTTCTGCTGGCCACCGGGCGGCAGTACGCTTCCATCGTCATGGGCCAGGACATGACGGTCGGGTTCATCGGCCCCGAGGGCGACCGAGTGGCCTTCACCATCTCCGAGACGCTGGCTCCGCGGGTCCGCAGGCCTAACGCGATCTGCGTTCTGGAGAGCTAGACCGCGGAGGTTGGTAGTTCGACGGTAGAGCCTGTAGAAGGCAGGAAGACCCGAAGCGGCGAGGGTCGATAGAGACGACGCTCTGGCGCCTCGGGTCTTTACAACCACTTGTACTGCATATCGTGCCAAAGACGAACCATGAGCAGGGTGGTACGGCAGTAGCTGTCAGGGGTAGTAAGGAGGAACAATGCCCCCCGTTGCGATTAAGCCGGACATCTATTGGATTGGCGTCAACGACCGCACCAGCGATCTCTTCGAGGGGATGTGGCCCATCTCTCGGGAGGGGATATCGTACAATACGTACCTGATTGACGATGAGAAGAAGGCCATTGTTGACCTGACCAAGTCCTTGAAGACCGACGAATTCTTGGACCAGGTGCATCAGATCGTTGGCCTCTCCGAACTCGATTACCTGATCGTCAACCATATGGAACCGGATCACTCTGGCGTCCTCCGTACGCTGCGGCGCGTGGCGCCTCAGGTCACGATCCTGGCCACCAAGAAGGCGCGCGACATGCTGGAGGCCTTCTACGGGGTCACCGAGAACGTGCGCGTGGTTAAGGACGGTGAGACGCTGTCGTTGGGGGATCGCACCTTGCGCTTCTTCTCCACACCCTTCGTCCACTGGCCAGAGACGATGATGACGTATGTAGAGGAGGAAGAGATTCTCTTCTCCTGTGATGCGTTTGGCGGCTACGGAGCCCTGCGGGGCGGCATCTTTGACGATCAGTGCACCGACTTCAGTTTCTATGAGCATGAGGCGCTCCGCTACTACGTCAACATCGTGGCGGTCTTCAGCCGACCCGTGCTTCAGGCCATATCGAAGCTGGCGGAGGTGCCTATCTCCATCATTGCCCCGTCGCATGGCATGATCTGGCGCGATCATCCCGAGCGCATTGTGGAACTGTATCAGAGCTGGGCGGGCTACGCGGGGGAACCCGGCGACGTCGGCGTCACGCTGATTTACGGGACCATGTACGGCAACACCGAGGAGATGATGAACGCGGTGGCCCAGGGTATCTCCGATGAGGGTGTACCGGTCGACATCTTCGACGCTCGCCGCACGCACGTCAGTTATATCCTGCCCTCGCTTTGGACGAACCGTGGAGTCGTGGTTGGCGCACCGACGTACGAAGGCTCGCTTTTCCCGCCGGTGGCTCAAGTGCTGGACATGGCTGTTACCAAGCGCATCCGCAACAAGACGGCGACGCATTTTGGTAGCTACGGCTGGAGCGGTGGCGCGCAGCGCGATTTCGAGGGGTTCGTCGACAAGCTCAAATGGGAGATGACGGAGCCTTTCGAGTTCCATGGTGGTGCGACCGACGAGGATTTGCGGCACGGCGAGGCCTTCGGCGCCGAGTTTGCTCAGAGGATCAAGGCGTCCGCCTAGCCTTGTCAGGTAGGGCCGCGCTTTGGTCTTCTCGGGAGGGCGAACGCGTCAGCGATATCTGTTGTAGAGCTCAGCGCCGTTGTGCCTAGTTGTGGGGCTGAGTACCATGGCGTCGACGACGGAAGGACGCAAGAAGGAGGGCACATGAGTGAGGATCTGCGTGGACGGGTTGTCTTGATCGGTGGGGCCACCGGCGCCTTGGGTTCAGGTATTGCGCGCGTCTTCGCCGACACGGGGGCGCATCTGGGCTTGACCAGTACTTCAGAGGAGGAACTGGAGGAGCTGGCTGACGAGCTCGGTCTGTCCGACGACCGTCTCTTTCTGTCGACAGTCGATGCCACCGATCCCGACAGCGTGGGGGATCTCGTGTCGGGCGTGGTGGAGCGCTTCGATGGCCTGCACGTGCTGCTGAACACCATCGGGGGATGGGGTGGCGGGAAGACGGTGGGTGAGACGCTTGTTGAGCAATGGGAATGGATGCTGACGCTCAACCTGCGCTCAGCGTTCCTCCTGTCGCGGGCGGTGCTGCCTCATATGCTGGAGGCCGGGTGGGGGCGGATCGTGCACACGGCATCCAAGACCGCGGTTACGCCGCGCCCCAAGCAGGTGGGCTATGTTGTATCCAAGTCGGGGGTGATAGCGCTGACCGAGGTCATCGCTGCCGAGGTCAAGGGAACGGGGGTCACCGCCAACGTTGTCCTCCCCAGTATCATCGATACACCAGCCAATCGGCGCATGATGTCCAGCGCTGACACGAGCAAGTGGGTGCCGCCAGAGCATATCGCCGGGACCATGCGCTTCCTATGCAGCGATGCCGCGGCCTCCATCAACGGCGACCGTATACCCATCTATGGCGCGGTCTAGCCGGACCGAAGGAGGGATGCGCGACACCTGGCACGCCGTCCACCAGCGGGCTGCGCATGACTGGTCATCGCAGGAGATTTAACTCAGGGCAATTGCATATGAAGG
>Ga0207796_1000695_pt1 | contig 12686 bp, 12 predicted proteins | sample Pon1CUnioCityCA_6_FD_187274 | JGI IMG/M metagenome (GOLD analysis project Ga0207796, IMG submission 187274) | Marine sediment microbial community from Union City, CA, USA - Pond 1C Sediment 1 (SPAdes) | ecosystem: Environmental > Aquatic > Marine > Intertidal zone > Salt pond sediment ...
CACGAGGGTGGCGGTCGCCCCGTGGTTTGCCGAGGCTACGGAGGTTGAACTGCTGTCTCCTACTGGAACCGCGTTCGACGGTTCCGGCCTCTCCGCTGGGCCAGCGTGGCAGGCAGCCAGGGTGAGTAGTACGAATGTCAGGAATAGCCGCTGGACTGGACTATGCAAGGATCTGATTTGCCGCTTCATCGATCAATCTGTCTCCAGCAACGACTGCAACACTGCTTGACGGGCGTTATCGGCATAACAGGTTTCGTCTTGTACAACTCCAGCAGTCCCTCGATGAGGAAGCTGTAGTCCTCCAGGTCGCCGACGAATTCCAGGATGTTCTTGCCCTCGAAGCCATGTGCTGAGCCTGTCGAAGCATTGCCGCCAGGCTTGGCACCATAGGCCGCCATGAAAGTCTCAGCTTTGTCGGCCAGCGCGCCGGATCTCGCCCCCAGTCCAGACAAAGAACTTGCCCTCTTCATCCTCGCTATTGGCATCCTGTGTCGAATAAAAGCCCCCTTGAGGTTCAAGCATTTCGCCGACAACATAGTCCAGGATCTCCCCGGTGATGGTGCGGAAGAACGCATTGCCGGTCACCGCCTGACTTCGTCCCGAAGTCAGGATCCAGGCGTGCAGGTAGACGCGCGCCAATTGGGCGTTGTCATACAACATGCGCTCAAAATGGGGTGCACAGTCCAATACGTCTGGGTTCCCACTGGCGGCGCGATTGGTGTTGGGGTCTTCCAGCTAGCCTCCACACTCAGGGCTGTGCCGCCTGCCGCGCTTCCGTGCTCTCACACAGCGGATCGATCCGGTACGTCTCCCGCTCGACACAAGTGAGCTCGGGCAGGTAGCGGTTGGCGGCCACCCATGCTTTCAACTCGTCGAGGGAGGGATTGTCGATCCGCCATTGGACGATGGTGGTGTCCGATGAGCCAAAGAGGACGGTCTGGCCGTCGGGAGCGATGGCGAGATCAAAGATCACGCCATGCCCGTCGGAGTGGCGGAGCAGTTCGCCGCTCTCCAGATCCCACAGCATCAGGGTTCCGGCCATGCTGGCGGTCAGGGCCAGACGCCCGTCCGGGCTGATGACCACTCGTGTCCGGGTCCCTGCGCCTGGGCCCAAGCGGCGGATCTCCTGGCCGGTCTCCAGATTCCATTCGATCAAGTACCCATCGCTTTCACAAGAGAGGGCTCTGCGACCATCAGGCAAGAAGGCGTGGCCGGTGCTACCTGCCTGTCCCGGTGTGTCCTGTCGCACAAAGCTGCGGATTTCCTTCCCTGTCTCGAGATCCCATAGGACCATGCTGCAGGTGCCCGAGTCGGAGAGCGCAGTACGGCCATCAGGGCTGATGGTCAGGGCCCATAGCGTCTCGCCGTGCCTGTCGAAGCGATGAACTGCCCGTCTGCCTGGGACATCCCAGAGAATCAGCATCCCATCGACAGAGATAGACAAGGCCCTCTGTCCGTCCGGCGCGAACTCGACGCCGGTCACCGGAGCCGCATGTCCCTCCAGGCGGCCAACCTCCTGCCACGATCTCAAGTCCCAGACGCGGAGGAACGGTTCATCGGTAGCCACCAGTGCCGTACGGCCATCGGGGCTAGTGGCGACTTGGAATATGACGTTGACGGTCAGAGAGAAAGCCTGAAGCTGCGTCCCCGCCTCCAGATCCCAGAGGCGAATGCTGGCGTCCTGAACAGGGATACTCGGCGCGGCCGCGCCCGAGGATGAGAGGACTCGCTTGCCGTCAGGGGTAAGGGCTACATCCCAGACTGTGTCTCCATGCCCCACGAGGCGATTCATCTCGGCCGCATCCACCAGATCCCACAGGATCAATCCCCCATCCTCGGAACTCGAGAGGGCGGAGCGCCCATCAGGGAAGAAGTCCAAGTCGAGCAGGTCGCTTGCGTGGGCATCGAGGCGAGCGATAGGCTGGCCGGTTTGGAGGTCCCACAGAATCAAGCTGCCGTCGCAGGATCCAGACAGTGCCCTCCGCCCATCCGAGTCCATGGCAACCGAAACGATGGCTTCCTGGTGAGCCTTGAGGGTCCGAATCTGCTCCCCGGTCTCGAGGTCCCACAGCGCTGACACGTTGTTATAAGCCGAACCGGTGAAGGCTTTGGTTCCGTCGGAGCTAAGGGCGAGGCTGTATACATCATCCCCGGAGCCTTCAAACTGTCGATGGATCTTTCCAGTCTCTACGTCCCATAGGATCAGGTCAAAGGGAACCGCGCCCGGTTCCAGGGTTTCTCCAGGTAGCTGGTCTGAAAAGAGCGCCGCATCCCCCGAGCTGGCCAGGAGAGCATCACCGGCCGGCGTGAACCGCGCGGCTACGATGCCGGCGATGTGACCCTCCAGCCGCCGGATCTCCCGGCCGCTTTCCATGTCCCACAGGATTAATTCACCGGGTTGCATCCACGCAGTCCCGGCAAATCCGCCCGCGACCGCCGTGCGCCCATTAGGACTGATGTCCACCGCGCGAACTGTCCCGGAATGCCCGCGGAACCGACGGATCTCTTGTCCTGTGGCCAGATCCCATAGGATGGCCAATGCATCTTCCCCGCCGGAGAGGGCGATCGAACCATCGGGGCCAAAGGCAATATCGTTGACCCGGGCGGTATGCCCGCGGAGACGCACAATCTGCTCCCTGGTCTCCACGTCCCATACGACAAGGCTGCCATCCGCCATGCCGGCGAGGACCGTGCGCCCGTCCGGGCCGATCTCAAGGGCGGTCGCTGGCCCTTCCACACCGGGGAACAGGGCCTCCACATCGGCGCGCCATCGGGCACCGGGAACATAGGCCGCTTCCAGGAGGAGACGCTGGGCTTCCCGGGGCGGGTCATCGGCCTGGTTCGCGGCCAGGGCCAGGGATAGGGCCGTGGTGTTGTCCAGGTCGTTCAGCATCTCCCGAGCGTTGGCGGCCAGGCTGAGGCTGTAGGCTTCCAGCGCCTGGCGCCGCTGACCGAATGAAAAGAAGGTTAGCACCAAGGCGATGGCGGTGGCCACGGCCAGTACCCCGGCCAGCGCGCCCCACAGCCGGCGGGAGTGGCGCTCCGCGGTCAGCTCCCGCTGCCGCTGAGCCTCGCGGTCGGCCGCCAGGCGCTCGCGCAGCGTGGCGCTCGCACCGATGAACTCGCTTTCGTCCGGGCTTAGCTCCTCCTTCCGCGCCGCGAGCCATTCCTCCGCCTGGGCCAGGGGTGTGCCGCGCAGGAGCGCCCCCTCATCCCGGCCGCTACCCTCCCACTGGCGCAGGGCGGCCCGCAGCCCCTCCTGCCAGAGGCGAAAGGCGCGGTCTCTGGCCAGCCAACCCTGGAGCCGTCCCCAGTGCTGGATCAGTGCTTCGTGAGCCACCTCCACGATTTCGGTGCCGGCTGTGTCCCTGCCGGTGACCACCAGCCGTTTGTCGGCCAGGTGCTGGGTCAGCGGCCAGTTGGCCTCGCCGACATCGGCACGTGTCGCCACCCGGCGCGTGTCCTCGGTGCCCTCGCCCGGCTGCACTAACTGGGCCAGGATGCGGGGCACCCTCGCCTGGTCGGCTGGGGCCAGATCCACGAACACCTGCTCCGCATACCGCGCCAGCGCACCCTTGACGCGGCCCAGCGCCTCGTACGTTTCGTGGGTGAGCCAGCCATCCTCTGCCTGTTCCCACAACAAGGTCAGGGCGAACTCGAGCAGCGGCAGGTTGCCCGGCTCCTCACCGACGTCGTCCAGGATTCGCTCCACCAGCCCCGGCTCGAAGGCTGCCCCCTGCATCTGCGCCGGTTGCGCAATGGCCGTCCGCAGATCGTCGCGGTTCATCGGGCCCAGCATCACGGCGCCCTCTTGGAGGATGTCGGCCAAGGGCCGGTAAGCCAGCGCCTGGCCCATAAAATCAGCTCGCAAGGTGACTAGAAAGACAGAAGAAGGGGCTAAGCTGCCTGCCCCAGCCTCGACCGCAGCTAGCAGCAGCTCCAGAAAGCGCTGCCGTTCGGTTGCTTCGGGACAGAGGGTGTAGAGCTCTTCGAACTGGTCGATGATCAGGAGCAAACACCTTTTCTCCGGATGAACCTGCAGCACGCGCTCAATTGTCGGGAGGAGAGCGAGGTCTCCTTCGTGCCACGCGGTGGCGAGCTTCTGGGTCTCGATCAGGCGGTCAGTTTCGCCCGACTGAGGCTCCAACAGGGGCAGCAGGGTCGCAGCCAGCGCCCGGAAGGGCTGCCATCCGGGACGGCAATGGGCGATCAGCCACTCTCCGTCGCCACCGCCTCGCAACTGGGGCAGCAGGCCAGCATACACGGTCGACGACTTGCCTGAGCCAGAGGAGCCAATGAGCACGGTGACAAGAGCTTGGCGGTGAAGGGCGTCCAGCAGCAGGGCGACAAAGCTCTCACGGCCAAAGAAAAAGGGCGCATCTTGCTCGCGAAAGGCAGCCAGACCGCGATAGGGACATGCGCCCACGGCTCTGGGCTGCCGGACGGGGGCCTCAGCCTCCGCCGGCACAGGGAGCGGCCATTCCTCTCTGAGTAATTGCAGGTACAACTGCTGGGTTCTTGCCGAGGGTTCAGCGCCCAGCTCTGCTTCCAGAAGTCGGCGGCAGGTGTCGTACTGGGCCAGGGCGGCATCCCTTTGGCCGTTTAGGGCCAGCAGCCGCATCACCTGAAAGTGGGCGCTTTCCCGCCAGGGATCGAGCTCCAACTGCCGCCAGGCAAACTGCAGCGCGCGCTCGCACTGGCTCTGTTCCTCATACTCGATGACGACGCGGTGGAGGGCCTCCATGACCTGGCGGAAGAGCTGCTCACGCGTGAGTACTACCCATTCTTCGGAACCGGGGCTGTCGTCAATGGAGAAGCCTTCCAGGAAGGGACCCCGGTACAGCCGCACGGCGTTTTCAAGTTGCTGAACATTGAGGGGGAGCGAAGATTTGGCAGACTCGAGCAAAGTCTGAAAGGCGGCCACGTCAATCCACGAGTCGCTGGCGGTGTTGAATTGGACGGTCTGCCTCGTTGTGCGGAGATAAGGTGGCGTCGCGTGCTGATCATCAATGGCTTGCCGCAGGTCTGCCAAGGCACGGCGCAGGTTTGCCCGCGCAGAACGGTCGACATAGTCGGGCCACAGCATGCCGGCCAGCTTCTCGCGGCGGTGGGCCCGATCCGACTCGACGGCGAGATAGGCCAATAGGCAAAGCGCCTTGTCGGAGCGAAGCTCGGCAACAGATTCCCTAGCCAGGCTCACCTGGGGAGGGCCTAGTAGCCGGACTGACAGAGATGCCATCTCTCCTCCTCAGGCACAGAACGAAAGCAGGCCATAGCGTTGAAGGTCCACAGTTCACCGACCAGAAAGGATCCAACTCGTGACCGTATTGTACACCAGATGCGACCAGGATTCAAGTTTCACGTTTCGCTCACGCTGTGGGGGCGTTTCTCTCACGTGTGGCTGTTATACTGCCACCAGAGTGAGGTCAAGAGGGAATCATGAGCGAAAAGGTTGGAGGGAGAGGGGAGCAGCCAGACTACCAATCGTATCTGCTCCGGCTGTGGCGGGTGGACGAAGGGGAGAATCACGTGCAGGCGTCCTTGGAGAGTATCCACTCGGGCGAGAGGCGGGGTTTTGCTAACCTTGAGGCGATGCTCGATTTTTTACGGCGGCAGATGGCCGCGCAGTCGGATAGAAGCAGCGACGAAGGGCAGGGAAGGGGGTGATCATCAAGCTGTGGCAACCAGTGTTATTCGCAGCAATCGAGTGGTTGGTTAAAGATTCAGTTCGCAAAGGAGAAAAAGAGATGAAACGCAAGAGTCTATTAGTCTGGGTTGGGTTGGTTGCACTGGTAGCCCTGGTCCTGATGCCCGGGTCGGCTGCCGCAGTGGTTAGTCGGGTCGTGTTCACCGGGATCGAAGTGCCGGTGGCGCTGGTCACTGAAGGCGAGTGGACATTCCCCGGTGGGAACGTGCACGTGCGAGGCATGACCACCGAGTATCAAGAAGTCGCTTCAGACTGGCGCATGTCAGGCCTGAACACGAGCGTTATGAATGCCAATTGGGGCCGCGATTTCGCCGGCCCCATGTGGGGGACGAGTGAGAGCGTGCTGTCGGATAGTGGCGACTGTCCCGGCGGTGGCGTCTGGCAGGGTACCTGGACCGGGATGATGAGTGTCGACGGCAGCTACACCTACTCTGCCGTGGGGAAGGGTATTTCCGGATGTGTGGCGGGGCTGCGCTTCTCCCTGACCGCGTTCAACCCCGGCGGCGAAGCGCCTACGACGTACACTGGCGAGATCCTAAACCCGCATGGCGAGTGAAGCGAAATCGAGCTCAGGTCGCGAACACATGCAAAGCATAGTCCACAACGAGGGAGGTAGAAAAAAGATGAAACAACTAAAGGTTTTGGTCGGCTTGGCGATTGCCATTTCGCTGCTCGGGGTGCCCTTCGCACTCTATGCACAGGAAACAGACCCGGTTCAGGTGTGCTATGGTCCTGCGTATGAAGCGTTCTTGGCCGGCGAGCAGGCATGCGACCCATCCATATGGGCTGATGATGCCGTGCAGACCTCGATCATGGGTGACATGGTCACGACCTATGCCGGCGTCGACCAGATCTGTGCTCACTTTGAGGAGCTGCTGGCCAGCGGCTTCACCATGGAGGTCACTGTGCAGAGCATCGAGGGCGGCACGGTTACCTCCGAGAGCAAGGTGTGGGACAACGATACCAGGGCGTTGGGTGTGGCGCCACTGATTGGCACAGAGGTGTGCGTTGTTGAGGACGGCAATATCAAGTCCTTGAGCTGGACCATGTCTGAGGCATCTCTGGCTGCGTTGGGCGCTGCCCTGGCTGCCTTACCTCAAACCGGGGGAGGGTCTGTGCCAGACTATGCCTGGATCATGGCATTCGGAGGCCTAGTCATCACCGCCGGACTTGGTGCAGGGTGCCTAGGCCGGCGCGTGCGGCAAGGGCGGTAGCCCACAACACCAAGACCATCAGAATGTGGGGCCTGGCAGCGTCTGCCAGGCCCTGCGAATTGCGGCGGCTCGGCATCCTGACTGGCATTAGCTGTGCTCTACCTCTGTTCGCAGCGCCTCTGGATCGGTAACCGGCGCCTGGCAAGCGAAGTTTCGGCACACGTAGGCCGCAGCCCGTCCATCAATCAATCCTCGATCCTGAAGTAGCGGGACAGCGGCAATGCGAACGACCTTGTCGTCCGTACTGCTTGGCAGTTGGCGCAAGCGCGCCAACTGCACGTCGTCGATGCCAGGCTCTCCGAGGGCGACGGCCTGGAAGGGTCGGTAGCCGTCGCGCACAATGCGCAACAAGGCCTTTGTGTCAGCGGACTCAGGATCACCAACAATGGCAATCTCCCGTGGCTTTGCCAGCGTATAGGCCAGTGCCTGCAGCCACTGGCCGAAGCCCAAGGCGTACTGGGTCATCATGGGCTGCATTTGGGCTAGCGCCTGGTGCGCGATATCGACATAACGCAGGTGATTCGTGAACCCGGCCAGCTTGAGCAGGTTTGGTACAACTCCAATAGACCCTCAATGAGATAACTGTAGTCCTCCAGGTAGCCGTTGAGCTTGGCCTCGCCCGCTTTCCACGTCCGCAGCAGACGACTATTCCCGTGCCTCAGCTCACGGAGGAGGAAATTAGCGTTGCGCTCGGCGATCGTGCGATAGTCATCGCGATCCAGAACCCGCGCCGCCTCGGCAAAAGCGGCCAGCATAAGACCGTTCCACGACGTCAGGACCTTCTCGTCGCGTCCTGGGCGCACGCGCTTTTCTCGCGCCTTGAACAGCGCGCGGCGAGCCTCAGCCAGAGCAGCTCGTTGGTTCATATCACCCACAAACTCGAGGATGTTCTTGCCCTCGAAGTTGCCGCTCGGAATCACACCGTAGGCGGCCATGAAGACATCCGCTTGGGCGTCGTCGCCCAGAACCTGCCGGATCTCGGCCGGCGTCCAGACGAAGAACTTGCCTTCCTTGCCTTCGCTGTCGGCATCCTGGGTGCTGTAAAACCCTCCGGCAGGATCAAGCATTTCGCGGACAACATAGTCGAGGATCTCCTCGGTGATGGTGCGGAAGAACTCGTTGCCGGTCACCGCCTGACTTCTGGACGAAGTCAAGATCCAGGCGTGCAGGTAGACGCGGGCTAGCTGGGCGTTGTCGTACAACATGCGCTCAAAGTGGGGTGCACTGTCCAATACGTCTGGGTTACCGTTGACAGCACGCTTGGTACTGGACCCGGCTTCCAGCACCCGAAATGTAGGGTGATCGCCTGGAAAGTCTACAAGGGTCTACCCACACAGTTCTGTGCGGAGCTCGGCGACGGTAGCCTCCAGGTCGCGAGTCTGGCCGCGCTCCTTGAGGACGACGCCTCTCTCAACTGGCAGGGTGGCGGCAACCTCGGCAAGGGTGTTCCCTGCAACGTCCGCAAACCAACGCGACCGGGTCACGAGGGGATAGCGTGAGGCCAGAGCGTACAGCTCCACGGCGTGCTGGATCTCACCCTCGTCGGCCAATAGCAGGGCTTGGGCCGGCAGTGCCCACAAGAGGGGCAGCACGGCTTTGGACTCCACGGCGAGCTCCAGGGCTTGGCACAAATGGCGTCGTGCCCCAGACATGTCCCCCAGCCCACGGGCGGCGATAGTGAGGCAAGCCAGTGCCAGCCCGAGGTCGTCTGCGTGCCCTACCTCCCGGTAGACGGCCGCGCTCTCCTCCAGGAGCTGGTTCGCCGTGGCGGATGCTCGCCGGGCAAGCTCCAGGCAGCCCAGCAGAAGGAGGTTCGTGGCAACGCAGAATCGCGGGCCGTGCTCACGGGCCAGGGCCAGGCCCGTCTGTGCATGGTCGCGTGCCTCCTCGTAATGGCCCATGTGCAGGTCGACACTGCCCAAGTCGGTGTGCGCCTGGGTGATGTAGCCTCGATGCCCCAGGTCGGTGAGCAGCGCCAGGCTTTGCAGCAAGACCGCGTGGGCTTCCGTGAGTTTGGCCACCTTCTCCAGTACTTCTCCCAGATCGAGGAGGGCCAACGCCCATTGCGTCCGGCTGCCCGCTTCTAGCGATGCGGCCACGCCCTCCCGGGCGAGGCCTTCAGCCTCATCAAACCGCCCTTCCACGCTAGCAATGCAGGCCATGCGTGAGACGGAGCCGGCGACGCCCGGCAGGTAGCCCAGTGCCCGATAGATGGCCAAGCCCTCTTCGAGGCGGCGCCATGCATCCCCGTAGGCGCCCAGGAACATCGACATGTTGCCGGAGGCATTCAGCGCCCAGGCCATCCCCCACCGGTGGTCAAGCTCACGAAACAGGGAAAAGCTCTCCTCAAACCGCTGCCGGCCCTGCTCATAGTCGTCCATGCAGATGGTGACGCCCACGGCCCAGGTCAGGATGGCGCGCTCCAGCCGGGTGTCCGATCCCGCCAGGGCAGGGGCTCTCAGGATTGCCAGGCACTGCTGCTGCAGCCGGACGGCTGTGTCTCGCTCACCCATCGCCCGCTGGAAGTTGCTCTGCCAGGCAAGGGCCCGTACCTGCACCCTCAGGCAGGCAGCCTGGTCAACAACCGTTTCGGCTGCACTGGCCATGGCAGCCGCCGCGGCCTGCATGGCTGCCTCGCCCTCCTGGAAGCGACCGCTGTGCCAGCAAAAGTGCTGCAAGCCTTCCATGGCCCGGTCAAGCCGCTCGACCTGGGCCTGTTCGACGGCCCAGGTCCAGGCGGCGCGGATATTCTCACTATCGGCTTCCATCTCGACCAACGCCAGTTGCTGCCGAGCCCCCGTCAGGTCTGCCTCCCAGCAGTGCAGGGCGTCCGTATAGTAGGCGCAGTGGCGGTTGCGTACATCTGCCGCTGCGTCGCGCAATGAGTGGAGCTTTTCCGCGCCATACTGCCGCAGGAGTTCGTGAATCTCGTAGCGGCCCGAGGGCGTGATCTGGAGCAGGGATTTGTCGGTCAGGGCCCTCAAATCCTGCAAGGATGCCCCACTGACCAGCTCGGCCGCCGCTCGCGTGAACCCACCCGAAAAAACCGAGAGCGCCTGGAACGCACCTTGCTCCCGCTCAGTCAACAAGTTCCAGGACCGATCAAAGACGGCGCGGATGCTGCGCTGCCCCTCGGGCACATCGGGCCAGTCGGCCCTCAAAAAGCCGGGGTCCTGGCCGATCTCTGCCGCAATCTCGGCCGGACGGAGCACGCCCAGCCAGGCCGTCGCCAGCAGGATGCCCAGCGGCATGCCCTGCACCAGCCGGCAGATGCGCGAGACCTCGGCCACATCCGCATCGGCCGGCTCAAACCTGGGCTGGACGCGGCGAGCCGCCTGCAAGAACAGATTGACGGCGGCAAAACTCCGAGCCTGCTGGGCATCCTCCGGGAGTCGCTCAGGGAACCGGATGCCAGCGATAGGAAGGCAGTATTCCCCCTGCAGGTTCAGCCGGGCACGGGAGGTGACCAGGACCTTGACGTAGCGAGTCGTTTTGAGAATCGCAGCCACGAATCCAGCCCCATCGGGCAGATGCTCGAAACTATCGAGGATGAGCAGCCAGCGCTTCTGGCGGAGAAAGTCCAGCAACTGCCGGCCTGGCTCGCGATTGGGGGAGAGCGGGAGGCCGGTAGCCTGGGCGATGGCGGGAACGATAGCCTCCACTCTCTGGAGCGGGGCCAAGGAGACCAGGCTTACGCCCTCCAGTTCATCCTCCCGGAGACGAGAGATCCAATCGGAGACGGCCTCCAGCGCCAGGCGTGTTTTGCCCATGCCACCGGCGCCAACCAGGGTCAGCAGCCGGCAGGCTGGGTCTTGCAGATAGTCCTGGATCGCGGTGAGCTCTGCCTCCCGTCCGACAAAAGGGCCTGAAGTCAAAGGAAGATTGTGCGTCGGGCCTGGCCAGCGCTGGGGAGAGGGCAAGGAGACAGCCAGTGTCTGGTTCCGGATCTGCTCGTAGAGGCTGGTTGTCTCGGGGGAGGGCTCAGCATCCAGCTCTTCCGCCAGCAAGTGACGGCACTTGACGTACTGAGCCAGGGCTTCGCTTCGGCGCCCGCTGAGGGCCAGGAGCCGGATCAACTGCCGGTGAGCTTCCTCCCACCAGGACTCGAGATCCAACTGCCTCCAGGCAAGCTCCAGTGCGCGCTCAAAGTTGCCCTGCCTCTCATGCTCCTCCACAAGGCGGTGCAGCGCTTCCATCATCAAACGCTGGTACCGTTCGCGGCAGACGACCATCCATTCTTCACAGGCTGAGCTGTCGGCGACGGAGAACCCTTCCAGAAAGTCCCCCTGGTATAGGCGGATTGCTTCCTCAAGCTGCGTGCTGGGTTGTTGTCGAAGCGGTCTGAGCAGTCTAACGAAAGTCAGACTGTCGACCCAGGCCTCGCAGGCCGGGTTGAAACGGACTGTCTCTTCGGTGACGAGAAGGAAAGGAGGGCCAGACGGTGTGCGATCTCCGAGTAATCGGCGCAGATTGGACAGGACTCGCCGCAGGTTGCCGCGGGCTGCCGCTTCGGGCCGCTCGGGCCACAGAAGTCCCGCCAGCTTCTCACGACGGTGAGGCTGCTGGGATTCCTCGACCAGGTACGCCAGGAGCACCCTTTCCTTGTCCGATTCAAAGCCGGTGAGAGGGATTCCGTCCAGGGTGACTTGCAGGGTGCCTAGCAAACGAACCGAAAGACGGCCCATCCTCTACTGCTCCTGTCGACACGCAAGCCGGCGAATTTGGTTGCGACCCCATTATACACCCGATGCCACCCGGCCGCAATTCCCAGCGTTCTGGCATAGATGCTGGTCGCTCTCCGAACGTTTTCCGATCAGTGGTATGGCATACTGGTCTCATTCGAGCGTTCGGGAGTCGCGATGAGCCACGAAAAGAGAGGGGATGGAGAGGCACGCGACTATGTTGCCTACCTGCTGCGCTTGTGGCGGGAGACCGGCGGCGAATCGGATCGGTGGCGTGCCTCTCTACAGGATCCCCACTCGGGCGAGAGGGTAGGGTTTGCAGGCCTGGAGGAGTTGTCCGAGTATCTGCACATGCAGGTGGTGGCCGCAACCCATTCTGATGAAAGGCAGAGCTGAGATGATCAACACGGGTTACCGTAAATGATCACCGAGGCTGGATCCAGCAATGACGGACGGACGGCGCTCCGTGGAAAGGAGGTGTGAGGCTTCGAACGGGTCCTGGCCAGGCCATCGTTACCAAGCACAATCTTGAGAAAGGATGAAGGGAGTCAAGAAATGAGCACGCGAGTACGTTCGCTAACGGCTTTCTTTGTTGTCCTGGCGCTCCTGTGTCTGACAGTGGGGCCGGTGGCTGCTGGATCCAAAACCTATTTCACCGGCAGCGAGACCTGGGTAGAGGACCTCGACCCAGGCGAGGATTTCTATCCGGACGGGAGATTTCACCTCCGAGGAGCGGTGGGGCTCTTTGCTTTCCAGGCCGACGATAGTCGGCTCGACGATGCAGACAACATAGTCGTCGTCAATTGGAACTTTGCCTGGATGCCCGAGCCGGTCTACGTCTCCGGCCCGATGTGGGGCAGCTTCATCCTGACCAATGACGGCGGCTATTGGGAAGGTAGCTGGACTGGGCTCAGAGACGAGAACGGCTTCTCCTACTTTCACTTCGTCGGCCACGGTGGCGGCGGCTATGATGGTTTACAGCTCCGTATGTGGGGGGAGCGGTTGACTCCCGACGGGTCAGCGCCAGAGAACTACCACGGCTACATCCTCGAAACGGGCGGCTAGCGCCGCTGTGCGTCACAG
>Ga0207796_1000696_pt1 | contig 12680 bp, 12 predicted proteins | sample Pon1CUnioCityCA_6_FD_187274 | JGI IMG/M metagenome (GOLD analysis project Ga0207796, IMG submission 187274) | Marine sediment microbial community from Union City, CA, USA - Pond 1C Sediment 1 (SPAdes) | ecosystem: Environmental > Aquatic > Marine > Intertidal zone > Salt pond sediment ...
ACCTCCTTTATCCCACATCTCCAACAGACAATCCCGGACTTGATCCGGACGTCGTCCCGGACCTGATCCGGACGTCATCCCGGACTTGATCCAGACGTCATCCCGGACTTGATCCGGGATCCAAACGGGGTCGGCCGAATCCCCTGGCGCCTCGGATGGACCGAACCGCTGGTTGGATCCCGGCTCTCCGCTGCGCTACGGCCGGGATGACGGAGTGTGGGAACTCCGGCCGGGATGACGGGGTTGGGGTGAACTCCGGCCGGGATGGCGGAGTGGGAGAACGCGTCAGGCCTGCCCTGAGAATCGGTTCTTTTCAGCGGGTGGGATCGATCAGCCGGGCGATTTCGGTGACGTGGTGGTCGACTGCCGCGGGGTCTCCGCGGCTCTCGACGTTGAGGCGCAGCAGGGGCTCGGTGTTGGAGGCGCGCAGGTTGAAGCGCCAGTCGGGGAATTCGAGGCTGATGCCGTCGGTGCGGTCGATCGCGGGCTGTGCGGGGGCGAAATGGTCCAGCACCCGCTCGAGCACCGGCGCCACTGCGGGCACGCGGTAGTTGATCTCGCCGCTGCAGGGATAGGCGGCCATGCGCGCATCGACCAGGTCGGCCAGCGAACGGCCGCTGCGGCTGATGAGTTCCGCCACCAGCAGCCAGGGGATCATGCCGCTGTCGCAGTAGGCGAAGTCGCGGAAGTAGTGGTGCGCGCTCATCTCGCCGCCGTAGACGGCGTCCTCGCGGCGCAGCCGCTCCTTCATGAACGCGTGCCCGGTCTTCGACTGCACCGGGATCCCGCCCGCCGCGCGCACCTGGTCGATGGTGTTCCAGGTCAGCCGCGGGTCGTGCAGGATCTTCGCGCCGGGATGCTTCGCCAGCATCACCTCGGCCAGCAACCCGACCAGGTAATAGCCCTCGATGAAGCGCCCGTGGCCGTCGAACAGGAAGCAGCGGTCGAAATCGCCATCCCAGGCAATGCCGAAATCGGCGCCGTGCTCGCGCACCGCGGCGGCGGTGGCCGCGCGGCGCTCCGGCAGCAGCGGGTTGGGCACTCCGTTCGGGAAGTTGCCGTCCGGGGGCTCGTGGATGACCGCGAATTCCAGCGGCGGCAGGTGCTCCGCGAGCAGGCGCAGGACCGGGCCGGCGCCGCCGTTCCCCGGATCGGCGACGATCTTCAGTGGGCGCAGGGCCGTGCGGTCGATGTAGCCCAGCAGGTGCTGGATGTACGCCGTCTTGTCCTCGTCGAGAAGCACGCTGCCGACGGGACCGGGCGCAGCATGGGCCACACCGGCATCGGCCGACGGCTTCGCAGCACCCGCGTCGGCCGCGTGCAGGCCGGAATCGCCCGGCGCCGCGGCCGGATCCCCGGCTCCCGGATGCGCGGCGACGGTCGTATCCTCCGCCGCCATCCGGTCGCGGATCGCGAACAGCCCGGTGTCGCCACTGATCGGCTGGGCGCCGGCGCGGACCAGCTTCATGCCGTTGTAGCCCTTCGGGTTGTGGCTGGCGGTGACCATGATGCCGCCGTCCGCGCCGTGGTGAACCGTGGCGAAGTAGACCTCCTCGGTCCCGCACAGGCCGATGTCGATCACGTCGGCGCCGCTGGCCGTGAGCCCCTCGATCAGCGCCTCGGCGAGCATCGGGCTCTCCAGGCGCACGTCGCGCCCGAGCACCACGCGCCGCGCACCGAGCTCCGCGACGAAGGCGCGGCCGAGATTCCGGGCGAATGCCGCGTCGATCTGGTCGGGAACGCGGCCCCGGATATCGTAGGCCAGAAAGCAGGACAGGTCGGTCACCGGCCCACGCCGTAGTAGGCGAAGCCATCGAGCTCGGCGCTGTCGGGCGGGTACTGGTTGCGCCCGTCGAAGATCGCCGGCTCGGCGCGCATCATGCGTCGCATCGCCGAGAAATCCGGGTGGCGGAAGGGTTTCCACTCGGTCACCAGCGCCAGCGCGTCGGCACCCTGGAGCGCCTCGTACTGCTGGTTGACCAGCGTCAGGCGACCGCTGTCGAACCACTCGGCGGGCAGTTCCTCGCGCGCGACGTCCATCGCCACCGGGTCGTAGGCGCGCACCGTCGCGCCGGCGTCGAGCAGCTGCTGCAACAGCACCTTCGAGGGCGCCTCGCGCATGTCGTCGGTGCCCGGCTTGAATGCGAGGCCCCACAGGCCGAACACGCGGCCCTCCAGGCTGGAGCCGTAGTGCGCGGAGATCTTGCCGAACAGGTAGCCCTTCTGCTCGTCGTTGCGGGCCTCGACGGCCTCGAGCACGCGCGGGTAGAAGTCGTACTGCGCGGCCATGCGGATCAGCGCTTTCACGTCCTTCGGGAAACACGAGCCGCCGTAGCCGCAGCCCGGGTAGATGAAGGAATAGCCGATGCGGCTGTCCGAGCCGATTCCGGTACGCACGTGTTCGACGTCGACGCCCATCCGGTCGCAGAGGTTCGCGACTTCGTTCATGAACGAGATCTTGGTCGCCAGCATCGCGTTGGCAACGTACTTGGTCATCTCGGCGTCGCGGATGCCCATCACCAGCAGCCGGTCGTGGCTGCGGGTGAAGTCAGCGTAGAGCTCGCGCATCAGTTCGATCGCGCGGCTGCCCTCGGCGCCGACGACGATGCGGTCGGGCTTCATGAAGTCGTTGATCGCCGCGCCTTCCTTCAGGAACTCCGGGTTGGAGACCACGTCGAAGTCGACCTGCACGCCGCGCTTCGCGAGCTCCTCGTCGATCACCGCGCGGACCTTGTCGGCGGTCCCCACCGGCACCGTCGACTTGTCGATCACCACGCCGTAGCGCTCGAGGTGCGCGCCGATCTCGCGCGCCACCGCGAGCACGTACTGAAGGTCCGCGGAGCCGTCCTCGCCCGGGGGCGTACCGACCGCGATGAAGAAGATGTCGGAGTCCTGCATCGCCTCGGGCAGCGAGGTGGTGAAGCGCAGGCGACCGTCGCGGTAATTGTTCGCGACCATGGCGTCGAGTCCCGGCTCGTAGATCGGGAGGATGCCGCTCTTCAGGTTCTCGATCTTGCGGTTGTCCACGTCCACGCAGGTGACGTTGTGGCCCATTTCCGCGAAGCAGGTGCCGGTGACGAGGCCCACATATCCGGTGCCGACGACGGTGAGGTTCATGACGGAAGTCCCAAGGTTGGAAAAAACGGGGGCGGGCCGGCGCGGAGCCGGCTCGAAACGCTTCGTTTTATACCAGATTTGGGTGACGGGGCGTCAGCGCCGACGTCACCCCGAGCCTGACCCCCAGATCACCGGACGCGTCCGGGGGGGTTGTTCAGCCGACACTGCCGTAGTGCACGGCGGCGCCGAGCCAGCGCTGGATCAGGGCTCGGGCGCGCTGCGGGTCCCTGAACACCCGTTGCGCGAGCCGGGTCGCGGCGTCCATCAGATCGCGGTCGCGGCTCCATTCCGCCACGCGGTAGGCGCGTTCCCCGGTCTGGCGGGTACCGAGCATTTCGCCGGGCCCGCGAATCCTCAGGTCGACCTCCGCGATCTCGAAGCCGTCATCGGTGCGGCGCATCGCCTCCAGGCGCTCGAGCGCGGTGGCGCCCAACGGGGCGCGGTACAGCAGCACGCAGGCGCTGGCTCTCGTACCCCGGCCCACCCGCCCGCGCAACTGGTGCAACTGGGAGAGCCCCATGCGTTCGGCATTCTCGATGATCATCAGGCTGGCGTTGGGCACGTCCACGCCGACCTCGATCACGGTGGTCGCGACCAGGAGGTCGATTTCCCCGCGCCGGAACGCCTCCATCACGGCATCGCGTTCCGGCGCCTTCATGCGTCCGTGGACCCGTTCGATGCGCAGGCGGGGCAAGGCCGCACGCAGCTTGTCCGCGGTGCTTTCCGCCGCCTCCGCTTCCAGCGCCTCCGACTCCTCGATCAGCGGGCAGACCCAGTAGGCCTGGATCCCCTCCCCGCAGGCCACGCGGATGCGTTCGATCACCTCGTCACGGCGCTCGCTGCTGATCAATGCGGTCTTCACCGGCGTCCGTCCGGGGGGGCGCTCGTCCAGTACCGATGGGTCGAGGTCGGCATACAGCGACATGGCCAGGGTGCGCGGGATGGGTGTGGCCGTCATGATCAACTGGTGCGGCGTGAGGCCGTTGCCCTTGTCCCGCAATGCCATGCGCTGGTGCACGCCGAACCGATGCTGTTCGTCGATGATCGCGAGTCCGAGCCGATGGAACTCGACCGGGTCCTGGAAAAGCGCATGGGTACCGACCGCCAGCGCCCGCTGCCCCGAAGCCAGGTCGGCGAGCAGGGGCGCCTTCTCGGATTTCTTCTGCCGCCCCCCGAGCCAGGCGATGCCGATGTCCAGCGGCTCCAGCCAGACCGCGAGGTTGCGCAAGTGCTGGCGCGCCAGCAGCTCCGTGGGCGCCATGAAGGCCACCTGGAAGCCCGCCTCGACGGCGGTGAGTGCCGCGGCGACCGCCACCAGCGTCTTTCCGGAACCCACGTCGCCCTGAAGCAGCCGGTTCATCGGGCGCTCGCGCGCGAGATCCGCGCGGATCTCGGCAATCGCGCGCTGTTGTGCGGAGGTCAGCGCAAACGGCAGCGAGGCGACCAGCGCCTTCCAGAGCCGGCCCTCGGGGCGTAGCGCCGGGGACTGGCCTCGCGGCCGGTGGCCCGCATGGACCATCAGCGCGACCTGGTGCGCACAGAGTTCCTCCAGCGCCAGGCGCGTCAGCGCCGGCGAGCGGTGCGCGGGTCCGGCGCCCGGTTCCGCCAGCCCCCTGAGCGATGCGTCGGCATCCGCGGTCGGCTGCGGCGAACGGGTGACGTCCGTTCCACCCGGTGGCGGCTGGTGCAACTCCTGGAGCGCGGTGGACAGGTCCGGCAGGCCCTGCGCGCGCAGCTCCGGCAGGAGATCGGGCAGGCGCGTCGTTTCCGGCAGCACCTGCGCCACGAGCCCGCGCAGCAGCCGCTGCGACACGCCTTCGGTCCCCGGGTAGACCGGGGTCAGCGCGCTTTCCAGCGGTGGCGGTTCGCCGCGCAGGATCGAGTACTCGGGATGAATGCACTCCGGGAGGCCCGCAAGCCCCCGGATTTCGCCGAAAGCGCGGACCCGGCGCCCCGGCGCGAATTCCCGCTGCAGGCTCGGTCCGAAGTGAAAGAAACGCAGCACGATCCGGCCGCTGCCGTCGTGCAGGCGCACGAGCAGCATGCGTCGGCGCGCGCGGACCACCTCCGTACCCTCGACCGTACCCTCGAACAGCGCGTGCATCCCCGGTCGGAGTCGCGTCAGGGGCGTGAGCCGCGTGCGATCCTCGAACCGCAGCGGCAGGTGCAGCAGGAGGTCGTGGGCCCGCTCCAGCCCCAGCCGGGCGAGGCGTTCGGCCTGTTTCGGCCCGACCCCGCGCAGTTCGGTCAGGGGTGCGTCGAGGTCCATTCAACGCCGCCGTGAATCCGGTGGTCAGTCGCGGGCGGGGTGAAGAATGGCGTCCATTTCCACCTCCGCGCCCTTGGGCAGCGCGGCGACACCGATCGCGGCGCGCGCCGGATAGGGTTCCGAGAAGTACTCCGCCATGACCTGGTTCACCAGCGGGAAGTGGCTCAGATCGGTGAGGAAGACGTTCAGCTTGGCGATGTCGTCCAGCGAGGCGCCCGCCGCAACGGCCACGGCCTGCAGATTGTCGAAAACCCGGCGGATCTGCATTTCCATGCCGCCCTCCACGAGTTCCATGGTCGCCGGGTCGAGCGGGATCTGACCCGAGAGGTAGACGGTATCGCCGACGCGCACGGCCTGGGAGTAGGTGCCGATGGCGGCGGGGGCGGCTTCGGTCTGGACGATCTGTCGGGGCATCGGTTGCGTTCTCCAGGGCAAGGGGCTTCGAGCGGCGAAGATACCGAAATGGAGCCGCGGGCGCAGCGTTGCCGGATCCGAACCCCGGCACGCAACGGGGTCAGCTCTTCGCGCGCTGGACCCTGAGCACGTCATTCAGTCGCCGCAGCGAACGGATGATCTGCGCGAGATGCCGCCGGTCGCGGACGGTCAGCGTGAAGGTGATGGCGGTGGAATGGCCGTCCCTTTCGTTGAAGCTGATGTGCTCGATATTCGAGTCGTGATCCGCGATGACCGAAGCCATCTCGGCGAGCGCGCCACGCCGGTTCGCGGTTTCCGCCCGCACCGACACGGCGAATTCGGCGTCGTCCTCGTGGGACCATTCCAGCGCGACGGTTCCACCCCGCGCCCGCTGCTCGACGACGTTGCGGCAGGATTCGCGATGCACCACCAGTCCCCGGCCGGCGCTCAACACGCCGATCACGGGATCGCCGGGAATCGGGAAACAGCAGCGCCCGTAATTCACGACCAGTCCCTCGGTGCCCTTCACGCCCAGCGGCGATCCCGTGTTGTCGCAGCTGCCGTCGTCCGCGGGTTCCTGGCCAACCAGTTGCCGTGCGACGAGTGCGGCCATGCGGTTGCCGAGCCCGATCTCGATCAGGAGGCTGTCGATGTCGGGGAGTTGCATCGCATCGAGGACTTCGTTGAGGCGTACCGGCGACACCTGGCCCAGGCTCTGGCCCAGCGACGACAGCGCCTTCTCCATCAGACGCCGGCCCAACACCTGCGCCTCGTCGGACTGCAGTTTCTTCAGGCAGTGGCGAATGCCCGAGCGCGCCTTTCCGGTGACGACGAACGACAGCCAGGCCGGGTTGGGGCGGGCGTTGGGGGCGGTGACGATCTCGACCGTCTGGCCGCTCTGGAGCCGCGCGGACAGCGGGGCGAGGCTGCGATCGATCTTCGCCGCGACGCAGCGGTTGCCGACGTCCGAGTGGACCGCGTAGGCGAAATCCACCGGCGTCGATCCGCGGGGGAGCACGAGGATCTCGCCCATCGGGGTGAAGGTATAGACCTCGTCCGGGAACAGGTCGACCTTCACGTTCTCGAGGAACTCGATCGAGTTGCCGACGCTGTTCTGGATCTCCAGCACGTCCTTGAGCCACTCGCGCGCGCGGCTCTGGGCGCTCATCGCCGAATCGCCGCCGGACTTGTACTGCCAGTGCGCGGCGATCCCGCTCTCGGCCACCCGATCCATCTCGGTACTGCGGATCTGCACCTCGATCGGGCTGCCGTGCGGACCGAACAGAACCGTATGGAGCGACTGGTAGCCGTTCGATTTCGGGATCGCGATGTAGTCCTTGAATCGCCCGGGAACGGGCTTGTAGAGGTTGTGCACCACGCCCAGCGCCCGGTAACAGGCATCGACGTCGGCGACCACGATGCGCACCGCGAACACGTCGACCACGTCGCGGAAGGACTGCCGCTTTTCGAGCATCTTGCGGTAGATGCTGTACAGGCTCTTCTCGCGCCCGCTGATGCGCGCTTCCAGGCCGGCGGCCTCCATGCGGTGGGTGATCGCGGCTTCGATCTTCTGCATCGGCTCGCGCCGGAACCCGCGCGCGCGGCGAACGGCCTCGTCCAGAACCGCGTAACGCAGGGGATACCGGGCCGAGAAGCCCAGTTGCTCGAGCTCGCGGCGGATCCGGTTCATGCCCAGGCGCTGGGCGATCGGCGCGTAGATCTCGAGCGTTTCCAGTGCGATCCGACGACGCTTTTCGGGGCGCATCACGCCCAGCGTGCGCATGTTGTGCAGGCGGTCCGCGAGCTTGATCAGCACCACCCGGATATCCCGGGTGATCGCGAGCATCATCTTGCGGAAGTTCTCGGCCTGCGCCTCGGCCTTGGTCTGGAACTGCAGGTGGGTCAGCTTCGAGACACCGTCGACCAGTTCCGCAACCTCCGCCCCGAACTCGGAGCGGATGCGTTCCTTGCTGGTCTCGGTATCCTCCATCACGTCGTGGAGGATCGCGGCGACGATGGCCTTGTGGTCCATCCGCATCTCGCCCATGGTTCGGGCGACCGCGAGCGGATGGTAGATGTACGGCTCCCCGGTTTTCCGGGTCTGGCCCTCGTGGGCCTCGGCTCCGAACAGGTAGGCCCGGTAGACCTCGTGGATCTGCGCGGGCTCGAGGTACGACTCCAGTTCAGCGCAAAGGTCGCTGATCAGGAACCGCGTGGAGTCGGCGGACGGTTTGACGACGGCCCCGACGTTCGGAAGCGCGGAGCTCATGGGGATCTGGCGCTAGCGGTCGTCCGCGTCGAGCTGTTCGAGGTGCCGGAGCGTGCTGAAATCCAGCATCTGCGGCTGCGGGCGCTCATCCGGCTCGTCGAAGACTTCCTTGCCGACCAGGCCTTCGGCGATCTCGCGCAGGGCGATCACGGTGGGTTTGTCGTTGTCGTCGGGAACCTTCGGATCCTTGCCGTGGGCGATGTGGCGGGCGCGTCGCGCGGCCATCAGCACCAGTTCGAATCGGTTGTCGACGTTTTCGAGGCAATCCTCGACGGTTATGCGGGCCATTGAAACTCCAGGGTGAGAAAGACCGGACCCTGAATCTTACGCCGGGGCAGGGGTTCCCGCCAATAAAGACGCAATCATGCGCTGGTGGCGCACCTGCTGTTCCGGGGTGCGCAGGCGGTTGGCACGAAAGATACTGGCGAGATCCGCGACCGCGCGATCGAAGTCCTCGTTGATCACCGTGTAATCGTATTCGTGGTAATGCGCGCTGTCCGACTCGGCGTCCCGGAGGCGGCGCTGGATCACCGTTTCGTCATCCTGGCCGCGGCCCCGCAGACGGCGCTCCAGTTCGGCGCGCGAGGGGGGCAGGATGAACACGGACTGGCATTCGGGTATGGCCGTGCGCACCTGGCGCGCCCCCTGCCAGTCGATCTCGAGGATCACGTCCTCGCCGGCGTCCATCCGGGCCCGGATGGCGGCCTGCGAGGTGCCGTAGAAGTTGTCGAAGACTTTCGCGTGTTCGAGCAGTTCACCGGCCTCGATCATGTCGAGGAAGCGCTCCGCGCTGACGAAATGGTAGTGGGTGCCGTCCACTTCCCCGGGCCGGGGCTGGCGTGTGGTGTGCGACACCGACAGAACCACGTCCTCGAGTTCCTTCAGCAGTGCGGCCACCAGGCTGGTTTTTCCGGCGCCGGATGGCGCCGACACGATGTACAGGGTGCCTCGGGGCGATGCGTGTGCTTCAGTCATGGGCGGGTCCGGTGACGGCGAATCGCGCAGAGTGTACAAAGCGGCCCCGGTTCCCCGCCACTTTGACGGCGTGCCGGCCGCAGCGTTGAGCGGAATGCGCGACCGCTTCGGGACGTCCTTAGGGTGGCGGTCGACCGTGGCCGGGGGACGCGCGGCCCGGCGGCGGCACGCTACCTGCATGGATGCCCGTGTCCTTTCCCGGAGCCAACGTCATGCCCAAACGGCCCATCAGCGAGGAAATGCTCGACGCGTTCGTCGATCGGCAGCTGTCGCGTGAAGATCGCCTGCGCGTGCGGCGCGAGGTCGCCGAGGATTGCAGCCTGGGCCGGGCGGTGTGCGACCGCGAGCAACTCAAGGAACTGGTGGCGCTCGCCTATCCCCCCGCAGACCCGAAGCCCGGCAGGCGATGCGGCGCCCGGTTCTGGTGGCGCTGGTTGTAGCGCGCAGTCCCCGACGGTGAGAAGCGTCGGCCCGGCCCGCTGAATCAGTCGAGGAAAGACTCGATCACCTGCCAGGTGACGTTGCCGTGGGCGACGTCGTATTCGAGCAGCATCTGCCCGCGAACGTGTCCGTCCTCGAAGTGCGCGAGCACCCAGCGATCGTTCAGCACGTGGATGCCCTGCGGCAGGAAGTACATCTCGCCGCCGTGCACCGGCTCGTGCGGAATCAGCTGCGGCTGCTGCAGCAGACTGTCCACGAGTGTCGGCTCGGGCCGGGCGATGCCGCGCCGCTGCATGGCCTGGATCTGGGCGTGGGTCAGTCCGACGTCGGCGGGACGGGGCACTTCGTCGCGCGTATACCGGGCGAGCTGGAGCTGCGTTTCCAGCAGTTCCCGGTTCGCCTCGGTCAGGTCCCGTTCCAGACCGACGCCCCGGGCGACGTAAATGGCCAGCACCACGACGAAGAACAGCATGAAGCCGATCCACGCGAGGCGTTCGGTGAATTTCAGGTTTTCGGGGGCGGGGCTCTCGGGCATCGGTCGGGGTTCCTCGCGTTCAGTGGCTGCCGAGTTTCAGCAGCAGGCGCGCGGCGTCGGCGGCGGCCTGGGTTCGGGGGTAGTGCTCGACCACGTACTCGGCGCGCGCGCGCGCCACCGCCGGATCGCCATAGCGGCGTTCGCGCTCGGCCAGGGCAAACTCCGCCTCGGCAATGCCCTCGCGCAGTCGCACCAGCCGGGGTGCGAGTTCGGAGCCATATTCGGACAACGGGCGGTCCCGCAGGTGCCCGGCGATTTCCTGGAACAGGGCGCGACCCTCGCGGATCCGGGCTTCCGGATCGGCGCGCACGGCGCGCGACCATTCCCCGAAGCCGGCCAGCGCGTGCACGTAAGCGGCGTAGTCCGCGTCCGGGTGGGTGGGTTGCTCACGCAGGAAATCCCCGGCCACGCGCCGCGCGCGCGTGAAGTCCCCGACCTGCAGGCACACCTGCGCGGTCTGCAGGGTCGGCTGTGCACCGGCGCCGGGCGTCGTTTCCAGCAGCGCGTAGGCCGAGCGGCAGTCACCGGCCCCCAGGGCACTCTCGAGCGCGTCGGCCGGGGTGCCCGGTTCGGGCAGCGTCGCGCAGCCCACGAGCCAGGCCAGCGGCAACAGCAACAGCAGACGTACGGACATCCAGCGCATCGGGGTCATCCTGCCCATCCGGAAGGCGGCCATGATACCGCGGACACGGCCGTCATACAGCGGGTCACGGTGTCCCCGCGCGGCGCAAGCGGTATTGCCCGTCCGGCTGCGGTGGCCCGAGCGCGTCCAGTGCGCTGACGAGAGCCGGCGCGGCATCGGCGCCCGCGCGCAGGTTCAGTTCGACCCGGTATCCGGAAGCCGGGTGCCAGTCGGCGAAACCCGCCGCCTCCAGCGGGGATCCGGGTGCCGAAGCCACCCGCGCGAGCAGCCGGCCGTCGTCGTCCTCCAGTTCCACGCGGTACTGCCCCAGCGGCATCGGGCGCGGGAGACCGCCGGCCGCGTCGCGCCAGGCCAGGCTTCCCCGCAGGTCCCGGAATCCGGCATTGCCCGCGTAGCCGAGTTCGGCGACGTCGAGTTCGACGGTTCCGTCCAGCAGCAGGGGCAGGTCGAACAGGCGCTGCAACCGGTCGGCCTCGAACTGACCCCGGACATCGCTTGCCCGCAGGCTTCCGCGGCGCAGGCCCAGCGCGAGATTGAGCCACTCGGGACCTTCGCTCCAGGCGAGCTGGAATCCCAGTCGCGCGCCGAGCAGGGCCGACGGTCGCCAGCGCCACTCCAGGGCTCCCAGCCGACGTCCGTTGACCCGGACATCGTCCGCCCGGCCGCTCCACAGCGTCCCCGAGATCCCCTCGACCTCGAGCGTCACCGGAAGATCCAGCCGGGGCTCGATCCACGGCCAGGCGGTGCGGGCGGGAAACAGCGCCAGCAGCGAGACCAGGTAGACGGCGGCCAGCAGCGCGCCGTAGCCGAACCACCGCCTGCGACCGGCGCGGGTCACGGCCCGTCGGTCGCCGGCTCGATGCGCAGCTGCGCGTTCACCCGGCCGGGTTCGGCACCGCGATCGATCCCGAGGCTTGCGATGCGCAGCCCGTGTCGTCCTTCGAGCGCGCCCAGCCAGCGCACCAGCACCGTATACGGCGCGCCCTCCAGTTCGGCTTCGACCGAGGTTTCCAGCGGCCGCACCCGGCGCAGCGCGGAACCGAGCCCGGCCGCGCGCGCCGAAGCGTCGACCACCGCCAGCGGCGAGCTGCCGCCGCGCGGGGTGGCCGGCATGCGGGTGGCGCCGGCCTGTACCCGCGCGCGCACCGCCGGCGCCTGTGCCTCCATCCAGGCCTGATCGTTCACCAGGGTCTGCAGCTGGGCGCCCAGCGCAGCCCGCCGCTCGAGCGCGGGTTCGATCCCGAACAGGAAGAGGACCGCGAGCGACGCCGCGACCAGTCCGACGAGCGTGATCCGGCGCTCGCGCGGGGCGAGGCCTTCCCACCAGGCATTCACGATCCGCCCCCCTCGATCTGCAGGCGCGCGCGCACCCCGGCCTCCCCGGACTCGGCGCCGAGGATGCGCACCGTGCCGGCACCGGCTTGCGCGAGTCGACCGCGCAGCCCGTCCAACTCGGCGATGCTGCCCAGGTCGAGCTCCAGCTCCAGCCGGTCGGTCTCGGCGCGGATCTGCCGCAGCTCGATGCCGCCGCCGGCCAGCACTGGCGCGACCCGGGACAGCCGCGTCGCGACCGGCCCCGCGGCCGCCCCGGACCCGGCGTCGGCACTTTCCAGGATCTGCTGGAACTGGCGTACCGGGTCGACCAGGCGTTCTTCGGGAAGCGTGGTCTCGAAAATTCCGGCGATGGCCCGGTCGACCTGCGCGACCTCGCGTTCCAGCTGGCGCACCTCGAGCCACAGGGACGCGGTCCAGAGCACGACCAGGGCCGCCGCGATGGCCGCCGGCACCCGCCACTGCTTCAGTGTCGCGCCCATGCCGGCGGAACCGGCGTGGCGGCCCGTCAACAGGTTCAGTGCGGGCCGGCGCGCGAGCGCCGGGGCGAGCAGCGACAGCCAGTCCCCGTCCCAGTCGTTCAACGTGGCGTGCGAAGCGCCGGCCGGCGTGTCGGGCCTGTGGTCGCGCGGCGCGTGCACGTCCATCTCGACCGGGGCGTCCGCATCCGCCTGCCAGCGCTCGA
>Ga0207796_1000697_pt1 | contig 12661 bp, 13 predicted proteins | sample Pon1CUnioCityCA_6_FD_187274 | JGI IMG/M metagenome (GOLD analysis project Ga0207796, IMG submission 187274) | Marine sediment microbial community from Union City, CA, USA - Pond 1C Sediment 1 (SPAdes) | ecosystem: Environmental > Aquatic > Marine > Intertidal zone > Salt pond sediment ...
ATGGCATCAGCGGCTTCCACTGCGCCAACCAGGCCGCGGGTTTCCACCATACCAAGGGCGATAAAGGAAGGATCTTGTTGTGCCATTTTTTTACTCCTTATACTAATTGAATAGACTCTTTTTTCTTTATGGTTTTATTAATTTCCTAAGATTTCTTTGACTGTATCCTCAACCAGCTTCTCAAGCGCCTGGAAATCTGGAGCCTGGATGTTCCCAGCAGGCACGCTGCCAGGCTGGAACGCCTCCAGCGGAGGAGGATTGGTCTCGAAAGCCATACGCTTGACGTTATACAGATGATGGACATCGATATTGTCCCCGGTGATCGCGCCGCCTACTCCTCCAGAACCCAGTGTTAATGAAGGAGATATACCGGTTGTGTAGCCGATCATGCCCAGGGTGCCCATGGTGTTGACCCCGATCCGAAAGACTGGTTTTTCGAGGCCAAAGGCATAGATCACATCCTCATTGGTGGCATGGAGGATCAAACTGTGACCCCGGCCACCAAAATCGATCAATTCCAGACAGCGGTCGCAGCCAGCTTCCCAACCATCAGCAACAAAAAATCCCAGCACCGGGGTTAGTTTTTCACGCGAGAGCGGCTCCTCAGGCCCGACATGGTGCAGATCCGCGACCAGGATCCGGGTCTTCTCCGGGACCTGAAAACCAGCTTTTGCTGCCAGATATTGGGGAGATTTTCCAGCTGAGGAAGCATCGATCGTTCCGTTGGGGAAGAACAGGATCGGACGTAAGGCCTCCGCCTGTTCTGGTGATACCCAATAAGCTCCCTGCTCTTCCATGAGTTCCTTGAGCCTGGCCGCAACAGGCCGATCCGCCACCACGGACTGCTCAGTGGCACAAATCAAAGAATAATCAAAAGCTTTGCTGTTGACGATATAGCGAGCGGCTTTTTCCAGATCCGCTGATCGGTCCACGTAAACCGGCACATTGCCAGGACCGACACCATAAGCGGGCTTCCCTTTGGAATGGGCAACGCGCACCATTCCGCTGCCGCCAGTCGCCAGGATCAATGCCGTGTACTTGTGAGAAAGCAGTTCATCCGTGCCCGGCAGGGTGACTTCAGACATGCAGTGGATCAACCCCGCTGGAGCCCCGGCATCCACAGCGGCTTTGTCCATTAATTGGGCCGTTGCCACACAACAATCCACTGCGGAAGGATGAGGGGCAATCACAATCGCATTGCGAGCCTTGAGGGACATCAGGATCTTATTGATCACCGTGGATGTGGGATTGGTGCTGGGTGTCAAGGCAGCGATCACGCCCATCGGCCAGGCAACCTTATAAAGTTTCTTGTGGTCATCCTTTTCGATGATGCCCACAGTTTTGACATCTTTGATGGCTTCCCAGACCGCCTGGGAAGCAAACTGGTTTTTGATCTTCTTATGTTCCGGCACACCATAGCCAGTCTCTTCAGCGGCCATTCTCCCCAGGCGCTCAGCAGCGCCGTAGGCAGCCTGGGCCATGGCTTCACAGACCCGGTCAACCTCGGCCTGGGTCGCAAACATCCAGCTCTGCTGAGCTTCCCGGGCACTGAGCATCATACGGCGGGCCTGCTGTATCGATCGAAGGTCTTTATCAAATTCTGGCATAAGCGTATCCCGTCATGTCCTTCCTAATCTCATTCTTTCTGGTAGGTCACTTCACCACCAACGCTGAGGTGATCAATAACAGCCATGATGACAGCGTCCACGGGTCGATTTTGGGTCAGGTCGGTCTGCCTCCCGCTGGATCCATGCGCGGTTAATACCAAATCTCCGATACCCGCGTCCAGGGTGTCCACAGCCACGTAGGGCTTGCCGATCGGCTTCCCATCCACCCCGGTTTGCCGCAGAATCAGCAGCTTGCGGCCTTCCAGGGTCGGTTCTTTGATGGTCGAAACTGTCGTTCCTATCACTTTGGCTATCAGCATCAAATTCTCCTGAATATCATTTCCGGAAAGTGATCTCACCATCCACTTCCAGATGGTCCAGCACCCCGATGATCACCGCGTCCGTGGGGGTTTCTTTGGTGAGCTGGGTCTGGCGAGCCGCGGAGCCGTGGCAGGTCAATACCAGGTCTCCCTCGCCGGCCTCAACCAGGTCGATCGCCGCGTAAGGCGTGCCCAGTTCCTGGTCCCCATAGTGATCCGTCTCCTGGCAAAGCAGCAGCTTGGTGTTTTTCACGCGGGGGCTCTTGATGGTCGAGATCGTGCTGCCGATCACGCGGGCGATTTTCATCCTGGATTCCTCTTAATAGGCTGCATTTTTCTCAGCTGCTTTGGCTGTCGATCCGTTGCCATTCGATGCCAGCTGCCCCTGGACGATCTTCACGCCCGCGCTGGCTCCCAATCGGGTGGCGCCAGCCTCAACCATGCTCTGGGCATCTTCGAAGTCTCTCACCCCACCGGAAGCCTTCACGCCCATCTCCGGGCCCACCACTCTGCGCATCAAGGTGATGTCCTCCACGGTAGCTCCACCCCCGGAGAAACCGGTGGATGTTTTCACAAAATCAGCCCCAGCTTCTTTGGCCAACAGGCAGGCAGTTACCTTTTCTTCATCGTTTAAAAGTGAAGTCTCGATGATCACCTTGACCACAGCGCCAGCAGCATGGCCCACGCGGACCACTTCATGAATGTCTTGGGCTGCCAGGGTCAGGTCGCCAGCTTTGAGAGCGCCGATATTCAGCACCATGTCAATCTCCGTTGCTCCGTCCTTGATGGCTGTTTGGGCCTCAAAGGCCTTGACTTCCGGAGCGGAAGCACCCAGGGGAAAACCGATCACTGTGCAGACTTTCACCTCGGTCCCCTGCAGCAGTTCCGCGCAAAGTTTGACGTGGGTGGGATTGACACAAACCGAGGCAAAATGGTATTTGCGCGCTTCGTAGCACAGCTGAGCGATCTGGTCTGCAGTGGCATCCGGCTTTAACAGCGTATGGTCGATCAGGCTGGCAAGGTCAGGGTCTTCCGGGATGTTCCCCAACTGGGAAGTGATCCGGGAAGCGCCTGCGCTGACCACCTCGCCGACCTTGTTGAAGCAGGTGTCCACGCAGATGCCGTCCGCACATTCCAGGGAGCAGTACTCCCCTGCTGGTTGATCGGCCTTGTAATCCTCTTCATTGAGGGCGATCAACACTTCCCGGGCAATGACCTCTACCAAATGTTTGACTTCCTGTGTCCGTGTATCCATAGATTAACTCTCAATTGCCATGATTTTTTCAACCCGGCGGGCATGGCGGCCGCCGCCGAATTCTGTTTCTAAAAAGGTGGTCGTGATCTGTTTGGCTAAGCTGGGACCAATTAAACCGGCCCCCAGAGTGAGGGTGTTGGCGTTGTTGTGCTCCCGGCTGTTGAAGGCTGTGGCATGGTCGTAACACATGGCAGCCCGCACACCAGGGACCTTATTGGCAGCCATACAGCTGCCTATGCCGGCACCATCGATCATGATCCCCCGCCAGGCTTTCCCCTCCGCTACCTGTTGGGCAACCACCAGAGCGTAATCCGGATAATCGACTGAATCCGTGCTGTTGGTCCCGCAATCCAGGACCTGATAGCCTTTTTCTGTCAGGAACTCCCCAATCACCTTTTTCAGGGAATAGCCGCCGTGATCGGCTCCGATCGCCACCGTATGCGGTCGATCCCTGCTTTTCTCTGGCGAGGAGACAGGTGCGCTTTCCTGAGAGGCTTTCTCCAGGGAAGGCATCCGCTGGGTCAGACTGGAGACCACTTCATCGACTATTTTTTTCAGATCAGCATCAGATAGATTCTCCATCGCCATCACTCCTCACCTCCCTCAATCGGAAAACGCTGGAATGCCGTGCCGGTCGGGGAAGCAGATGCTTTAAGATTGGTATAGAACCGGAAACGATCCGCCCGGAATTCGGATTCCACATATTCGATCACCCTGCCTTCAGCTGTCCGGGTCTCGCGACGGATGACCAGTACGGCTGCGGGCTGTGCCAAATCCAGTAAATCCGCCACCTGGGGGGTAGCGATCTCAGCTCCGATTTCCTGTTCAGCATGGTCAGGTTTCATATTGAATTGGGCGGAGAGCACGTTATACAGGGATTCTGTTCCAAAATCATGCTCCAGAATGCCGTGGCAATATTGATGGGGCAGATAGGCTCGCTCAATGGCCGCCGGTTTGCCGTCCACCAGGCGGAGCCGATATAAGAAGACCACTTCCGCGCCCAGCTGTAGCCGCAGGATCCTGGACAGGACTGGATCAGCAGTGATGACCTTGGCTTCCAGGATCTGGCTGGTGACGTTTTTTCCGCGCTGGGCCATTTCCTGAGAAAACCCATATAAGAATTCCACTGTTTTGGGGAAATGGGTCTCGGTCACGAAAGTGCCCACTCCCTGGACGGATTCCACATAGCCCTGCGCTGCCAATTCACTTAACGCGTGGCGGATGGTATTCCTGCCCACACCATACTGCTCACCAAGGTCATGCTCAGAGGGCAGGCGAGCCCCGGGCTCAAGCTCCCCGGCCTGGATCTGCTCCAGGATGGTATCGGCTATCTGCTGATATAATGCTTTGCTCATCTTCCACACCCACCCGGCCCAACCGGCCACCTTCCTACATGTTCCTACTTGTTCCTACATGTTCTTTATTGAGTATACAAGACCTCGGGGCAGTTGTCAAGCGCCAATATCACCCTGTATATGGATAGTTGCTATTGGGGATCCCCCGCCCTTGGGGGGTGTATGGGTTGAAGGTTCAAGGTTGAAGGTTGAAAGTTGCAGGTTATTGGTTATATCCTTTAATCAGAAAGCCCCTAGTTTCCATGTCACCAATTCTCCAAGTCCCCCAGCCAATCTTATGTTCGGAAGACTGAATAATCAAAACCCCCAAAATCAAACTCCAAGTAGGGTTTCCCCTTCAGCAGTCTTTCCGCCCGGCCCTCCAGGTACCACTTACACCAGGGATCCTCCAGATTATCGACATCGAAACTGCGGTGGATCACTGCGTAGAGGTCCAGTTCCCGCATCTTCATGAAGAGGGGAATCTCCCGGAACCACTTCAGATCCAATGGATAAGCTGCGAAATAGCCTGGAAGGAATCCTTCCAAGAAATTTACCGTGAAACGGGTAGGATCCTCCTGCCCCATCACCGCATAAAAGAGAATCAGGGCGATATCCTCCACAAACCAGGAATAGGAGCTGTCATCGAAATCAAAGAAGGTGATCTTCCCCTCCCCATCCACAAAGAAATTGCCCTGATGGGGGTCCTGATGGATCAAACCGCAGGCATCCTTCTCCGCCGGGAGCTGACTGATCTGCCGGACAACATCGCGATACAGCTGGCGGATCCCACCCTCGGCCTCCGGGATGAACTCCTGCACCTGATGATGGATAGGGTCGTTCCAGTACGGCCGCTTCCAGTCGGAATTGGCAGGTTGGTAGGTCGTTGCCAGCTGATGCATGTGTCCGATCTGGTTTCCATACTCCCAGAGTAATCCTGCTGACCACTCCGGTCCGCGATGGGGTTCACCGCGCGCTTTCTCGAATGCCGAGGTCAAGAAGAAACCGCCCCTTCCATCCTCCAGGCTTTCTACCCAGCTGCCCTGAAGCGAGCGGAGGGGTTTCGAAACCCCTACACCACCCCGGTGCAGGTAGTCGATCCAATCCAGTTCCCCCCGGATCATATCCCCCGTGCGCCGGATGCTGTGTGATATGCGCAGGATACCAGGAGTATCAGAGCCCTGAAACTCGTAGATATAGCTCTCAAATCCATCCAGCTCCCGGACCGTATCCTCCGCTATCCCATAGGCTGCCAGCGCCTCGGTCAGGATCCGATCCGAATACCGCGCTCGAATTCGCTCTTCCATCAGACTTCCTTAACCTTCCACCGTCAGCGGCGGTGGCTGAGTGGCCCAAAGGGAAGCCACCGCCGCGGGGATCAGCAGTCCCACAAACAGCCACAGCGAGATTTGAAAGCTCCCGGTGAGATCGAAAATCAAACCGGTGATGAACGGCCCCAGGCTGCTGCCTGCGACCTGGGCGGTCAGGATCGTGCCCCGCAATTTTCCCAGATGCTTCCTGCCAAAATAACGCGGCAGCAGGGTGCCCCCTACTAGCGAGATCAGGCCGGTTGAGATCCCGATCAAAACCGCATAACCGTGGGCGAGCAGCGGTGTCACTGCCGCGGTCAACACCCCCACTCCCGCAGCCAGCATCATCATCCCGGCCATCAGCAGGAATTGCAGGGGACCTTTATTCGCCAGGGGACCCAGCGCCAGCTGGGTGACCAGGGCGGCCCCGGCATAGGTGGTATAAGTAGCCGCAGCCACAACCGATGAAATACCCAGGGAATCAAAGATGGACAGCAAATTAAAGAAGACAGCGGTGACGATCATGGCCCACATGGCGATATTGACCAGAGCGATCCAATAGGGTGGCGTTTTCCGGGCTTCCTTGACAGTAAAGGAAGGTCCACTCGGCACTGTAATCGGGCTCTGCTCGCTTTCTTCAGTTTGGTTGCCATCCACCTCCTGACCGACATCCGCAGGCCGGTCCTTATAAATGATCAGAAAGAGGGGAATGAGGATCACCCAGACCAAAATACCCAGGGTAAAATACGCCGAGCGCCATCCCAGCCGGTTGATGAGAGCCAGGAAAAATGGCGGGATGACCGCCATACTGATCGAAAACCCACTGCTCACGATACCGGTCACGGTTCCTAATTTTCCCTGGAACCACATGGCAGGCATATTTCCCGCCAGCAGGGATAGCCCGCCCTGACCGAGCAAGCGCAGCAAGAAAAAGCCCAGCAGCAGGGTCAGGGTAGAGTTGATCTGGCTGAAATACACGCAAGCGCCCCCCAACAGCAGCCCAACCAGCAGGGTGGTTTTCCGAATCCCAAAACGATCCATCAGCGACCCGATATAGACTTGGGGGAGCGCGGCTGCCAGGGTGCCAACCATGTACGTTCCTGTGAGCATAGAAAGGCTGATCCCTAGTGACGCCAATAACGAGGGATTAAAAACAGAGACCCCATAGGTCTGCCCCACGCCACTGACTGACTGGGTGATCATCACCACCGGGACGATCAGCCAACCATAATAGAAGGGCAGCCTGTCAGCCAGCCAGGATGATGGTTTATCGGATTGTGTGGATTTCATTGCCTTCCTTGGTCACTATTCATTTAAATAGACCTGGGGCTTGCTGCTAAACTTGCTTTTTAACAGCTCAGAACGATGGGGGGCTCTTCACCGAGGGGATTAGAACACCAGGACGAATTCCTGGAATGCCAGCAGGGCAGCAAAGGCCAGGGTGACAGCGATGCCAATGGCTGCCCCGGAAGGTCCACTTTCATAGGCCTCAGGGATTAGCTCTGCGAAAATCATCCAGATCATGGCCCCGGCCGCCAAACCCAGGCCCACCGGCAGCCAGGGTTCAAAGAGGATCACAAACAGGAAGGCCGGTATGGCCATCAAGGGCTGGGGCAGGCTGGTAAAGATCCCCCACAATCCAGCTTTCCAGGGCTTGGTGCCTTTGGGGACCATTACCATGGCGATCGCCAGGCCTTCCGGGATATTATGGATGGCGATCGCAACCGTGATGAACAACCCCAGCTTCTCCCCACCTCCAAAAGACACGCCCACCCCGATCCCCTCCGCAAAAGAATGGGCAGTCATGATCCCCAGGATGAGCAGGGCCTTGCGGGCGTCTGCCCCAACCAGGTCACCTAAATCCACCTCTCCCCGGCTGCTGATGAACCTGTCCGCCAGCACGATCAAACTCAAGCCAAGCAGGATACCTAAGAATGTCCGGTAAGGGTTGATATTCACGCCTTCCTGGATCAGGTTGTGGCTCGCGCCCAGCATCAAACCCGCTGTGGCAGCCTGGAAAATACCCAGCCACCAGCGGCTGAATTTCTTAAAGAATAAAAATGGCAGAACCCCCAAACCGGTGACAATGGCGGTCAGGCTGGACGCCAGGAGAATGGTCAAAATGTTGGTATCCATAACCAAAGATTATAACACCGGGGAAGGCGGGATATTCAATTTGATTGTGCGGAAAACCACGGGATATTAAGTACAAACTCCCCGGCAATGAGCCGGGGAGTTTCCAGTTGAAGATGCAGCCATGATCAATCAATCAGTTGTTTTAAAGCACCCAGCAGGGTGCAGATATTCTCTTTACGCGATGAATACCCCATCAAACCGATCCTCCAGTATTTGCCTGCGAATACCCCTAAACCACCTGCGATTTCTACATTATATTCCTTCAAAAGCTGGTTTCTGACCTCAGCTTCATCAATGTTATCGGGCACACGAACTGTGGTCAGGGTAGGCAGGCGGTGGTCCAAGGGAACAAAGGGCTCAAGGCCCAGCTCTTCCAGTCCTGTCCAGAGAATTCCTGCATTCTCACGGTGGCGTTTAAAACGGTTCTCTAATCCTTCTTCATAAATCAAGCGCAAAGCCTCGCGGAGAGCAAAGTTCATTGATATCGGCGCGGTGTGATGGTAAGAACGCGTATCACCCCAGTAATGCTCAACCAGAGTCAGGTCCAAATACCAGTTTTTCACCTTGGATTGACGCTGGTGCAGGACTTCCCGAGCCCGATCACTAATCGTCAGTGGACCCAGACCTGGCGGACAGCTAAGGCATTTCTGAGTACCGCTATAGGCAATATCCACCCCATGCTCGTCGATCTTGACCGGGATACCTCCTAACGAAGTCACACAGTCAATCAGAAACAAAGCGCCATATTGGTGGGCAAGATCGCCAAGACCATCAATGGGCTGCAGTGCCCCGGTGGATGTTTCCGCGTGTACTAAAGCCAGGATCTTGGCTGGCTTCTTTTTCAGCTCAGTTTCAATCTCATCCCGAGTAAAGACATCACCCCAGGGTTTTTCCAAGCGGCGGACCACTCCTCCGTAGCGTTCAGCCATATCGCATAAGCGTTCACTGAAATAACCATTCACACCAATCAGGATCTCATCCCCGGGTTCAATGAAATTACAGATTGCAGCTTCCATGCTGGCGCTGCCTGTGCCGGAAACCGGGATGGTGAGTTGGTTTTCCGTTTCAAAGACATATCGCAGCAGCTCCTGCACCTCATTCATAACCACCAGAAATTGTGGGTCAAGATGACCCAGAAGCGGGTGAGACATAGCTTTCAAGACCCGGGGGTGGACCGAACTCGGGCCGGGCCCTAGCAATAATCTGGCTGGTGTATTCAAATCAGTATAAACTTTTATCATTTGCATCCTTTTACTCAAATCTAATCGTTAAAATGTCCTGGATTGGAGGCCAGACCAAACGCTTACCCGAAGAGTTAGCCCCAGCGCCGTTTTACCGGCACGCTGGGCAGGGAAGCAATACAATCCTTATCGATGTTCAGGAACACTCCTCTCTCATTGATGCGATCTATGTAGGAAAGCGGGATGGTGATATCCTTCTCCTTCCAGGGATGTCCTTCGCGCAGGATCAGGTGGGTGATGTTACCGCTTACGGGACCGATGATAAATTCATCCACGCGACCAACCCAGCCGTCAGTCGCTTTGACCCGCATCCCCCTGTGCACAGCCAACTCCCCTGGTGGGATACGGCGGATCTTAGGATCCACGATACGTTTAACGGGGACAACATAAGGCCAGAGCACTGTTAAGCTGGGATCGGTTGCGTGCTGGGGTAAATCCCCATAGATGAAATCGGTCTGTACAAATGGCTCCAGTTTTGAGAACTCATCCAGGGTGCAGCTCAAGACAATCACCTCAGCAACCGTATTGGCTACCAGCTTGGTCGAAACCAGACGCTCCTCTCCCGGACTCTTTTTTTCCTTCACAACAATGTGGCTGACCTGTTCAGTTACCGGGTTGAAGATCAAATGGGTTGACTTTCCACAGTAGCCATCCGTGCAGTGCACATCTACATCAAGGGGATATTCCATGCTATTCCTCCTCAGGAAACTTCCCTGCTTTTTTCCGGTGATATGATCTTGCTGCCACCCTTATTATCAGCCAGGTGACAAGCGGTAAAGTGACCTGGATTGATCTCCCGGGTCTCCGGCTCAACTGTGATACATTCATCTATTGCCAGCGGACAGCGAGTATGGAAAACACAACCAGATGGCGGATTCGCTGGACTGGGTGGATCACCCTCCAGGATGAATCGCTGCCTACTGATCTCGATCTCCGGATTGGGAATGGGTACTGCAGAATTCAGAGACTGGGTATATGGATGAAGGGGGTTCTCAAAGAGTGCGTTTCGATCCGTCATCTCCATAATCTTCCCCAAATACATGACTACGATCCGGTGGGAAATATGTTTCACCATACTCAGATCGTGAGCGATAAACAGATAAGCTACATCCAACTGTTCCTGCAAATCCTGCATCAAGTTGACCACCTGGGCCTGGATGGAAACATCCAGGGCGGAGATTGGCTCGTCACAAACAATGAATTTGGGGTCCAGGGAAAGTGCCCGGGCGATGCCAATTCGCTGACGCTGTCCGCCAGAGAATTCATGGGGGAAACGTTTCATGTAGGCTGGGTCCAAACCAACCAAAACCAACAACTCTGCTACCTTATCTTTCAATTCCGCGCTTCCCTTTTTCATCCTGCCATTGATCACCAAGGGTTCACCCACAATTTTCCGCACAGAATGCCGTGGATTCAAAGTCGCATAAGGATCCTGGAAGATCATCTGCATATCAGGACGCAGCGATCTGAGCTCTTCCGGACCCATTTGAGTCAGATCTTTTCCCCGGTACAACACCTGCCCATCTGTTGGCTTATGAAGCTGGAGAATGGCCCTTCCTGCCGTGGATTTACCGCAGCCGCTCTCCCCTACCATACCCAGGGTTTCGCCCTCCTGAATGTCAAAGCTGATTCCATCAACTGCCTTGACAACCCGTTTGGAACGGCTGAATAGGCTCCCCGGGATTACAAAGTGCTTTTTAAGACCTTTGACCTCTAGCAGCTTTTGAACTTCACTCATTGCGCGGTCCTCCTCCCTCCAAATCATAAAAACAGGCTACCTGATGTTGTTTATCAACTTTAATCAGAGGCGGAATTTCCTTCCAGCAGCGGTCAAAGGCATAGTCACAACGCCAGGCAAAGGGACAATGCTTCAATGGAATCAATAGGTCTGGAGGAGTACCTTGAATACTCTCCAACCTTTTTGATTCCTTGGCATCCAGCCTGGGCAAAGCCCCCAGCAGCCCCAGCGTGTAAGGATGCTTGGGATCCTTGTATAAATCTCCCACAGGAGCGATCTCAACTGGTCGACCGCCATACATGACCAACACCCGTTCTGCCAGTCCGGCCACAACACCAAGATCGTGGGTTATCCAGATCACAGCCACGCCAAGGGCATCCCGCAGTTCTTTGAAGAGCTCAATGATCTGCGCCTGAACGGTTACGTCCAGAGCTGTTGTAGGTTCATCGGCGATAATGATCTTTGGCATACAAGCAATCGCAATAGCAATCACTACCCGCTGACGCATACCCCCAGAAAATTGAAAGGGATAAGCTTTATACCGCAGTTCCGGATCCGGAATACCCACCTGAGCCAATAATTTGATGGTCTGTTCTCGGGCTTCTTCGTGGGAAATTCCTTTATGGCGGATCAGGGTTTCAGCAATTTGTTCTCCGATGGTCAGGATCGGATTCAAAGTGGATATCGGATCCTGGAAAACGAATCCGATCTGCCCTCCACGGACCTCTCGCAGCTGCTCTGGGTCAAGGGTCAATAAATCGCATTGGCCGCTCTTGCTGTTAAAGATCGCTGTGCCGGATTCGATCTTTCCCGGCGGCATAGGGATTAAGCCTAACAAAGACATCATGGTCACGCTTTTTCCACTTCCACTCTCACCGACAATGGCCAGGGTTTCTCCCTCGTTTAACTCAAAACTAACGCCATTTACAGCGTTGACCACGCCATCCAATGTATAAAATTTTGTGACCAGATCTTCTACCTGTAGAATTTTCGACATCGGCTCTCCTTATTTCCTTGACCGGCGCATTCGCGGATCCAGCACATCACGCAGCCAGTCTCCCAGCAAATTCATCCCCAGGGAGGTAAACATAATCGCCAGCCCCGGAAAGGAAGCCATCCAGGGGTAACTGGTCATATATTTCCGCCCAGCAGCCAGCATATTCCCCCAGGTGGGATATTCATTGGGGGGAACACTCAATCCCAGAAATCCCAAACCAGCTTCATAGAAAATCATGGCTGACATCTCAAAGGTTGCCAGGGTGATGAGCGGACCGATCAGGTTGGGGATAATATGGTCGTAGATAATCGTTGGCCAGCGGGCGCCAGCACTGATGGCAGATTCCACATAACCTGATTCCCGGATACGCAGAACTTCACCCCGCGTTACCCGGGCAAAGATCGGCGCATCAGTAATGCCAAAGATCAGGATCACGTTCAGCAAGCTTCTACCCAGCACAGTGGCGATGAAAACCACAAACAGCAAATAAGGTAGAGATAGGATTAAATTAACTCCTCCCATAATGGTTGAGTCCAATCTGCCGCCCGCATAGCCAGCTATGGATCCAATCAGCATACCTAAAGTACCCGCGATCAGCACACCAAACAGTCCAACCATCAGGGATACCCGCGCGCTGTATATCACTCTGCTGAAGATATCCTTGCCAAGGCTGTCAGTGCCAAAGGGATGCTCCCAGGTACCTTCTTCCTGCCAGGCAGGGGG
>Ga0207796_1000698_pt1 | contig 12656 bp, 10 predicted proteins | sample Pon1CUnioCityCA_6_FD_187274 | JGI IMG/M metagenome (GOLD analysis project Ga0207796, IMG submission 187274) | Marine sediment microbial community from Union City, CA, USA - Pond 1C Sediment 1 (SPAdes) | ecosystem: Environmental > Aquatic > Marine > Intertidal zone > Salt pond sediment ...
ATCCGGCAGTGGCCACCGGCCCTTTTGTGACCACCGCCATCGACATCATCAGCGTGTTTTTCTACTTCCAGATTGCCACCGTTCTGCTGGGGTTGTAGCCGCATGCCGCCGATTTCCTCATCGGCCGTTCTTCTGCGCCGGATCGACCACGGAGACTACGACCTGATTCTGACCTTCTTTACCCCGGGGCGGGGGCGCCTGTCGGCCGTCGCCAAGTCGGCCAAGAAGAGCAGGCGTCGGTTTGCGGGGGTGCTGGAGCTGTTCTCGGTCGTGGATATCGTGTGCAGCTACGGGCGGGGCAGGGGCCTTCCCGTGCTGCAGGAAGCGACCTTGAAAAAGGGCTTTGCCGGCATCCGAGGGGACCTGATGCGGACCGCCTACGCCAGCTATTGGGCCCAGTTGATTGCCGACTGGAGCGAAGAGGGCCAGGCCGTCGAGCCGCTGTATCGGCTGTTTCTCCACTGCCTGGCCCGACTGGATGAAGGCCGCAGAAACCCCGAGGCGGTCTCCATGCTGTTTCAGATCCGCCTGCTGTCGATTGCCGGCCTGGCGCCGAACCTGGCCGGGTGCCGGCGGTGTGGAAGGGCCCTGCAGGACCTGGATTCGGAACGGTTTTTTTTCGATCTGGCCGGCGGAGACATCGATTGTGAATCCTGCGGGCCCGGGTCGGGGCGGCCCATCGGATTGTCCAAGGCGACCGTGCGCCAGATCCTTTGGGCGCAGGAAGGCGGTCTGGCAAAGGCCGACCGGATCCGATTTTCTCCGCAGGCCGTCGCAGAAGGCGGCCGACTGCTCGAGGCCTTCGTCCCGTTTCACCTTGGAAAGGAGCCGCGCAGCCTCAAGTTTCTAAGGCAGGTGCGCGGCGCCCGATAGCGGCCCGCGGTGTCGCCGTCTCCGGAATGGAATTTGCCTTGACCGAATTTAGAAAATTTCTCGAACAGCAGCCCGTTACGGCCTCTGCGCCCTGCCGGATCGACATCGGAGGCACCCTGGATATCCCGACGCTTTCGTTCCCCCTTCGCCGGCTTTGCCCCCGCACGGTCAACGTCGCGTTGAATCTTCGCACCAGCATCCACCTCTCTGCGGGCGGCCTCCGCCGGGTGCGGGTCGATTCGACCGGCTTTGCGCCGGCCGAATTTTCGCCCTCGGAGGCGCCCTACGACCATCCGCTGGGGCTGATTTTTGCCGCGGCCGACCATTTCGGACTGGCCGGCGTCGACATCCGGATCAATTCGGCCTCGCCGGTGAGAAGTGCACTGGGCGGATCCTCGGTGGCGTTGGTCGCCCTGGTCGGGGCGCTGGCCCGGGTGGCGCACCGGCTCGGCGGTCGGAAACGGTCGCTGTCGGAGGTGGCCATGCTGGCCCAGGGCTTGGAAGCGGCTGTGGCCGGTGTGCCGTGCGGCTTTCAGGACCAGCTTGCCGCTGCCTTCGGGGGCGTCAACGCCTGGCACTGGCGTGCGGACGATGCGGCCGGCGTTTTCCGCCGGGAGCCGCTGCTTTCGGCCGAAGACGCCGCCGGGCTCGGGCCGCACCTGGCGGTGGCCTATATGGGGGTGCCCCACGCATCCAAAGACATCAACGGACAGTGGGTCTCTCGGTTTCTGACCGGCCGCGATCGGAAGCGATGGGTGGAGATCGTCGAGATCGTCCGGCGGTTTTCAACCTGCTTGACCCGAAAGGCGTATGGCGAAGCGGCCCGGTTGATGAACCGGGAAACCGAAATCCGGCTGGCGATGACCCCCGAGGTTCTCGACTCCCTGGGGCGGCGACTGGCGGCGGATGCCGTCGATCTCGGCTGCGGGGCCCGGTTTGCCGGCGCCGGCGGGGGCGGCTGCATCTGGGCCATCGGAGAAAGCGCCCCGGTCGAAGCGCTCCGGCGGCGCTGGCACAAACTTCTGGCAGAGCGCGACGGGGCTCGGCTGCTGGATGTGGGGGTTGATTCGAGCGGTCTTTTGTGCCAACTATGACCGGATAAAATCGCTTACGCGATGGTACAAGGTGCCGCGTTTGCCCCGCCGCACCGCTCGCACCGGCGGCGGCGCCGCGTGAACGGCACAGCGTTTGTCACAATAACGTTTCGCCGCTATGGCCGGCTTCGATTCAACCCCAACCGACAGAGGAATGAGAGATGAATTTTCAGGACGTGATTTCGGCCCTCAACCAGTTCTGGGCCAAAAAGGGCTGCGTTCTGGCGCAGCCCTACGACATGGAGGTCGGTGCCGGCACCTTTCATCCCACGACGCTGCTCAAGGCCTTGGGACCGGAGCCGTGGGACGTGGCCTACGTCCAGCCCTCCCGGCGCCCCACCGACGGCCGCTATGGAGAAAATCCGAACCGCCTTCAACATTACTACCAGTACCAGGTGATTCTCAAACCCTCACCGTTCGACGTACAAAAACAGTACCTGGATAGTCTCAAGGTGCTGGGCATCGATCCGATGGAGCACGACATCCGATTTGTCGAGGACGACTGGGAGTCGCCCACCCTCGGCGCTTCGGGACTGGGCTGGGAGGTGTGGCTCGACGGGATGGAAATCACCCAGTTCACCTATTTTCAAATCTGCGGAAGCATCGAGCTGAACCCGATTCCGGTGGAGCTCACCTACGGGCTGGAGCGCATTGCCATGTACCTGCAGGGCGTCGACAGCGTCTTCGACCTGAAGTGGAACGACATCGTCACCTACGGCGATGTGCACCACCAACAGGAGGTCGAGCAGTCGACCTACAACTTCGAAAATGCCGATGTGCCCATGCTTCTGGAGCTTTTCAACCACTACGAAGCCGAAGCGAACCGGTGCGTGAAGGCGGATCTGGTTCTGCCTGTCTACGAGTACTGTCTGAAGTGTTCCCATACCTTCAACCTGCTCGACGCCCGCGGCGCCATCAGTGTCACCGAGCGGACCGGCTACATCGCACGGATTCGGAATCTGGCCCGCGCAGGCGCCGAGGCCTACCTGAAGCAGCGCGAAAAAATGGGATACCCGTTGCTCGGGCGGCGGTCGTAGCCGCCGCGCCTTTGGATTTCCAATTTCTTGTTTCGGGAAACAGACCGGAAAATGAAGCCGTCTCCGGAGGCGGCCCCTATCCGGCGGCTCCCGTTACAACCGCTTTGAGCGATTCACAGGTCACGGTTCCGGCTGGTCCGGGGGCGCGACTCCAAAACCTGTTGATGAGGTGAACATGGAACGTCTACTCGTTGAGATTGGGGCAGAAGAGATTCCGGCCGGCTACATTCGGCCGGCCCTGGACGCGTTGTCGTCGAACCTGGTAAAGCGGCTGGACGATTCCCGTATCGACCACGGAGGCGCCGTGACCTACGGTACGCCCCGGCGGCTGGCCGTGGAGGTGTTCGACGTCGCGCTCAAGCAGCGGTCGGTCACCACCGAGCTCGTCGGGCCGCCGGAAAATGTCGGCTACGACGCCGACGGCCGTCCCACCGTGGCAGCGGAAAAATTCGCCGAAAAGGTCGGCCTGCCGGTTTCCAAGCTTTCCGTGAAACAGATGGAAAAGGGACGCTATCTGTGCGGCAAAAAAACCGAGCGCGGGCTGGCCGCCCGGACCCTTCTCAAGGAAATCCTGCCGGAAGTCGTGCTGGCGACCCCGTTTCCCAAGCGGATGCGCTGGGCCGAGCTGTCCATCGAATTTGCCCGACCCATCCACCATATCCTGGCGCTTCTCGGCGATAAGGTGATCACCTTTTCCGTCGGAAACGTGAAAAGCGGGCGATTTACCTGCGGCCACTATTTCATGAGTCCAAAGAAGATCAAGATCGATCGGCCTGCGGACTATCTCGACGCCCTTCGCAGCGCCCACGTTGTTGCCGACATCGAAGAACGCCGGGGCCAGGTCGATGCGCTGGTCCAGGAGGCGGCAAAATCGGCAGGCGGCCGCATTCTTCCCGACGAAGAACTGCTCGACACCGTGACCAACCTGGTGGAAATGCCGGTGCCGGTGGTCGGAAATTTCGAAACCAAGTTTCTCGAGCTGCCGGATGAAATTCTGATCACCGCCATGCGGGAGCATCAGAAGTATTTTGCGGTGGTCGATGCCGCCGGCAAGCTCATGCCCTGCTTTGTCGCCGTAAACAACACCCGGACCCGGGACATGGACCTGGTGGCCACCGGCCACGAGCGGGTGATCCGGGCGCGCCTGGAAGACGGTCGATTTTTTTACCGCGGCGACATGCGAACGTCTTTCGACGATTGGGTCAACCAGCTCAAAGGAGTGCTGTTCCAGGCCAAGCTCGGTTCCATGCACGAGAAGATGCTGCGGGTCAAACAGATGGCCGAGCATCTGGCCGATGCGGTGGGAGACGCAGAACTCAGGAGCCTTGCGGGCCGGGCGGCTTATCTGTGCAAAGCGGACCTGGTCAGCGAGGTCGTCGGCGAATTTCCCAAGCTGCAGGGGGTGATGGGCCGGGTGTACGCCGCTGCCAAGGACGAAGACCCGAAGGTCGCCTCGGCCATCGAGGAGCACTACCGCCCCGTGCGGTCCGGCGGAGAACTCCCGGAAGGAAAGGTGGGGGCGGTGCTCGCGATCGCAGACAAAATCGACTCGATCGTCGGCTGCTTCAGCGTCGGGCTCGTTCCCACCGGCGCCGCGGACCCTTACGCCCTTCGCCGCCAGGGGATCGGCGTTGTCCAGATCCTGCTGCACCGGAAACTGGCGGTTTCCTTACAGAACCTGATTGCAAAAAGTGCGGCCATGTTCTCGGAAAAGAGCGAAACGCCCGAGCAGGAATCCACCGAACGCGTCTACACCTTCATTCAGAACCGAATGGCCCACCTGCTGGCCGAAGAGGGCTTTGCCAAGGACACCATCGCTGCGGTAATCGACGTTTCGGCAGACAACGTGCCGGAGGTTTGGAACCGCGTGCGTGCGCTGGACAATCTTCGCAAAGAGCCGGATTTCGAGCCCCTGGCCGCAGCCTTCAAACGGGTGGGCAACATCATCCGGCAGGCCGACACCGCCGGCGCCGACCGAGTCGACACCGCATTGTTCAGCCACGAGAGTGAAGCAGCCCTGAACGATGCATTCGTCCGCATATCCAACGCCGTCGCCGGCAGTCTGGAGCGGGGCGAATTCGACCGCGCGCTGCGTGAGATCGCCGCCTTGCGCGGTCCGGTAGACGCCTTTTTTGACGGCGTGATGGTGCTCACCGACGATGAACGGATTCGGAAAAACCGGTTGGCGCTGCTCTCGTCGATTGCGGGGCTCTTCGAGCGCTTTGCGGACTTTTCCCGGATTTCCACATAAAATCGCGCATAAAATCGCTGTTGCGATTTTATTTGGCGGCCTGACACGCAGCGACGGGGCCGGCCTGGAGATGAAATATGCCGTTTGATCCTTCCAAAGACAAGATTCTGAAAAAATGGCAGTGCGAAGAGACCGGGCTTGTGGTCTCCGTCAACCAGTACGCGGGCGGAGAGCCGAAAGTGCAGATCGGACCGCGGGTGTTCCAGCGAAAAGACGGCAAAGAAAGCCAGCGCAAAGCGGGCCGGTTGAGCATCGAAGATCTGCTGTGGTTGTACGACGTCATCGACGAGGTCAAAGAAGAGCTCTCCTCCCTGGCCGGCCCGCAGTAAACTGGTTTGAGCTCTTTCCCGTCTGCCGTTTGCTTGCTACAGGGTAATGGGTCGACTTGTTGAATGGTCAAGTGGGGTTGGTTTTCTTTTTTGCTTGATCCGGCCCGATCACAGCCAGAAAAGCCACTTCACCATTTAACGAATCGACCATTCGACCCATCAACCCACCTACAGCAGGAAAAAAATGGCTGAAGAAGAGGGAATCGTACAGCCGGTGAAAGGAAAGTCCTCTCCGGACCTGGGTCCTTGGGTGGTCATGGCCGCAACCCGGACCGATCTGACCGATTTGTGCCGCATGCTGGGCCGGGAGCCGACCGACGGTCGACGGCTCTACAACAGCCGGCTGCTGCTAAAGGCGGAAGAACCCGCCCTGATCGGGCCGATGGTGGGCGCCCCTTACGCCGTTATGGTTCTGGAGACCCTGATCGCCTGGGGGGCCCGGCAGTTTGTTTTTGTCGGGTGGTGCGGAACGATTTCCCCGGAGATCTCCGTGGGGGATCTGCTGCTTCCCGACGCTGCGCTGATCGACGAGGGCACCTCCCGGCATTACCTTTCCAAAGTCGGGACCGGCAGCGATCGGTCCCGACCCTCCGCCGCGATGCAGGAGGCGATTGCCGGTGCGTTGAAACAGGCCGGCGGAGCAGCCAAGAAGGGGATGGTCTGGTCCACCGACGCCGTTTTCAGGGAGACGCCTTCGAAAGTGCTTCGATTCGGGGGCCTCGGTGCCGTGGCCGTGGAGATGGAAGCCTCCGCGCTGTTTACAGTGGGTCGATTTCGCGGGGTGGAGGTCGGTGCGGTGCTCGTGGTTTCCGATGATCTGTCGGCGGCGACATGGCGCCACGGATTCCGCGATCCGGAATTTGCACAGGGGCGTCAAACGCTTTGCAAGGGGGTCGCAGCATTATGCCGGACGATGTAGATCCTGGAGAACGCCGGCGGCTGGAAGACCTCAGACAGGCGCTTCACCACCACAATTACCGGTATTACGTGCTCGACGATCCGGAAATCTCCGACGCCGAATACGACCGTTTCATGAACGAGCTTATCGCGCTGGAGCGCCGGCATCCCCGCCTGGTGACCCCTGATTCACCGAGCCAGCGCGTCGGCGCACCGCCGCTGGACAAGTTCGAGTCCGTCCCCCACGCCGTGCCGATGCTCAGCCTGGACAATGGATTCGAAGAAGAAGACATCTTCGAATTCGACCGAAGGGTCCGGCGTCTTCTTCAGGTCGACGAGTCGGTGCTCTACACGGCCGAACCGAAGATGGACGGAGTGGCCGTGGAGCTGGTCTACGAAGAGGGGGTGTTGAAGACCGCGTCTACGCGGGGAGACGGCGTCACCGGTGAACGGATCACGGCCAATGTAAGAACCATCCGATCGGTGCCGTTTCTGCTCAATCGAAGCTCGGCCAACCGGATCCCTTCGCTTCTGGAGGTGCGCGGCGAGGTGTTCATCGGCCTGCGCGGCTTTCAGCGCCTCAACGAAGAGCGCCGAAAGCGCGAGCTGCCCCCCTTTGCCAATCCGCGCAACGCCGCGGCAGGTTCCCTGCGGCAGCTCGACTCCCGGATCACCGCCGAGCGGCCCCTGGAAATTTTCTTTTACGGCATCGGAAGGATGCGGGATCCGGCGCCGCAGACCCATGGAGAGTTGCTCCACATGCTGCGTTCGCTTGGCCTGCGGACCAACCCCCTGGCCCGGTCGCAGATCACCATCTTTGAAACGGTCGACTACTACCGTGCGCTTGCGGACAGGCGTCTCGACCTTGAATACGACATCGACGGGGTGGTCGTCAAAGTCGACGACATCGATGCGCAGCAGCGTCTCGGGGCGACTTCCCGGAGCCCTCGGTGGGCGATTGCCTACAAGTTCAGTGCGGTGCAGGAGACGACACGGCTGCTCGGCATTGAAGTTCAGGTCGGCCGAACGGGCGCCCTGACACCGGTGGCAAAACTGGAGCCGGTCAGCATCGGCGGGGTCACGGTTCGCAGGGCGACATTGCACAACGAAGATGAAATCCGCAGAAAGGACATCCGAATCGGCGATCGGGTCCTGGTGCAGCGGGCCGGCGACGTCATCCCGGAAGTGGTCAAGGTGATCGATTCGGCCCGAAACGGAATGGAGCGGGCCTTTGATTTCCCCGAACGCTGTCCGGCCTGCGGCAGCCGCGCCGTTCGAATGCAAGGCGAGGCCGTCTCCCGCTGCATGAACAGCCGATGTGAGGCGCAGCTCAAGGAGCGGATACGCCACTTCGGATCCAAGGCCGCCTTCGACATCGACGGTCTCGGAGAGAAGCTGGTCGATCAGCTCGTTGAAAAGGGGTTGGTAAAGACCTACGCCGACCTTTTTCGCCTTGATGCCGAGACCCTGAGCCGCCTGGACCGGATGGGGGAAAAATCCGCCGAAAACCTGATTGCGGCGCTGGAAGCGGGCAAGCGGGTTTTGCTTTCACGGTTCATTTATGCGCTGGGGATCCGGCACGTGGGCGAGCACGTGGCCTCGATTCTGGCGGACCGCTTCGGAAAACTCGACAAATGGATTGCAGCCCCTGAGGATGAACTGGCCGCCGTCGACGGGGTGGGTCCGGTCATCGCGGCCAGCATCCGCGCCTTTTTCGGCCGGCATGAAAACCGGGAGGTGGTCGAGCAACTGAAAGACGCCGGGGTGAAGATTCACCATGAAAAAAAGGAAACCGACCTCGGCGGCCTGGCGGGAAAGGTCTTCGTGCTCACCGGAGCGCTGAGTGGCATGACCCGGGACGACGCCAAAAGACGCATCGAAGCCGCAGGCGGAAAAGTCACCGGATCGGTCAGCGGGAAAACCGATTATCTGGTCGTCGGCGGCGAGCCGGGTTCGAAGCTGGAGCGGGCGCAGCAGCTCGGCGTCGAAATTCTGAACGAGGAAGCATTCGAAGCCCTTTTCAAAACATGAAATCTGCCATTTTCGGATTTGAAAAATCTTCAGGAGGGAAGAATGAACGAAGAAAAAGATAAGGTCAGGGCCCACGCCATCATCACTGGAAGGGTGCAGGGCGTTTTTTTCCGTGCAAACACGGCGCGGGCTGCCGAGCAGTGCGGTGTGAACGGCTGGGTCCGAAACCGGCGGGACGGTACCGTGGAAGCAGTGTTCGAAGGAAATGCGAAGGCAGTGGACGACGTTCTCAAATGGTGCAAAACGGCCGATCCGCCTGCCGCCGTGGAAGATGTTCATGTCAAATGGGAAAATTATTCGGGCGAGTACGTCGGATTCAGCATCGCTTACTGAACCTCGAATTTCGGCATGTCAAGCAGAAGATCGCCGCCGAAACGGGGCAAAATTCTATCAATCCAGATAAAATCGGGGAAGAAAAAGGGCGGCAGACTCCGGGAGTATGCCGCCCTTTTTCGAAAGCGTGTGCCGGCCGGGTTAGACCGCTTCGCTCAGTTTCTTGCCCGGCTTGAACTTCACGGCGTTGGAAGCCTTGATTTTGATGGCCTCGCCGGTCTGGGGATTGCGCCCCTTGCGGGCCTTGCGCCGGACTTTCTGAAAGGTGCCGAAGCCGACGAGCGTCACCTTGCCGTCTTTCTTCTTCAACGCCTTGGTGATGCCGTCGGTGAAGGCATTGAGCGCATCGGTGGCTGCGGCTTTGGAAATCCCCGCATCCTTTGCCATCATCTCAATCAACTCCGCTTTGGTCATCTCTTTCCCCCTTTTTGAGTGGTACATTATCGCCTTGATTGGCAAAGTTTTTAACAGTAGCCCGTCGCCGGTGTCAACACAATTCAGGATTTGCCGGCGTATTTTCCCCGGATGCCCCGGATTGAGAGGAAATGCCGCCGGTCCGAACCGCCGGGGACAGCGCTACAGGAGCGCCTCCAAAAACCGTTGCGGCTCGAAGGGCTGCAGATCGTCGATCTGCTCACCGACCCCGATGTACCGAAGCGGCACCTTCATCGCGCTGCAGACGGCCACCACGACGCCTCCCTTTGCGGTCCCGTCCAGCTTGGTCATCACCAATCCGGTCACACCGATTTCTTCCTGGAACAGCTTCGCCTGGGACAGTGCATTTTGCCCCGTGGTGGCATCGAGAACCAGGAGCGTTTCGTGGGGCGCCTCCGGCAGCTTCTTGGCGATGCTGCGCTTGATTTTTTTGAGCTCTTCCATCAGGTTGACCTTGGTGTGAAGACGCCCGGCGGTGTCGATCAGGACCAGGTCGGTGTTGCGGGCCAATGCGGCGTCGATCCCGTCGAAGGCGACCGCGGCGGGGTCGGCCCCCTCCTTGTGGCGGACGAAGTCGGCGCCGGCGCGACGGGCCCATATTTCCAGCTGTTCGACGGCAGCGGCCCGAAAGGTGTCGGCAGCGGCAATCAAAACCTTCTGGCCCTCCGCAGCCGACCGTGCCGCAAGTTTGCCGATCGTGGTGGTCTTGCCGACCCCGTTGACGCCCAAAACGAGAACCACCCGCGGCCTTGCCGCTTCGGCCGGGGGCGGGGTCTGTACGTCTCCGATCATGGACAGCATTTCCTCGCGGATGGCGTTTCTCAGTTCCGCGGGCCCGTAAATCTCGCGGCCCCGGTTGGAAATTCGATCGATCAGCGCCATCGTTGTCTGGACCCCTAAATCGGCGGTGATGAGACGCTCTTCGAGCTCCTCGAGAAGCGCCTCGTCCAGCTCCTTTTTGCCCAGGAAAAGGTCGTCGATGTCGGTGGTCAGCAGCTCTCGGGTCTTTCGAAGGCCCCGGCGCAGCCGCCCGAAGAGTCCTTTCTGGGCCGTCTTTTCCTGGGTAGGGGCTTTTTCTTCCGCCGAGGGTTCTTCGGAGAAGCGCTCTTTTGCATCTTTCGAAGACGCCGTCTTTTCGACCCCGTCGGTCGTCTCGGCCGGTGCCTCCCCGGCTTTCTGCGACTTGTTTTTTTTGAACCAGTGGATCGCCATGTATTGTTGTTCCGGTTCGAATCAGTTCTGTGCGGCGGCCTCCGGTGCGCCGGTTCGGTTCAAATCGACAGACACCACTTTGGACACGCCCTTTTTCTCCATCGTGATGCCGAAAAGGGTGTCGGCAAATTCCATGCTCCGCTTGTTGTGGGTGACCATGATGATCTGGGATTTTTCGCCGATGACCTTCAGCAGGTCGTTGAAGCGAAAGACGTTGGCTTCGTCCAGCGGCGCATCGATCTCGTCCATCAGACAGAATGCGGTGGGCCGGATCATGAAAATGGAAAAAATAAAGGCGATGGCCGAAAGGGCTTTTTCTCCCCCGGAGAGCAGGCTCATGCGGGTGAGTTTCTTGCCCGGCGGTTGGATCAGGTATTCGACGCCGGTTTCCAGCGGGTTGTCCGGGTCGGTGAGTACCAATTTTGCCGAACCGCCTTCGAACAGCCTGGGGAAGATTTCTTGAAGTTTTTCGTTGACCTGGGTGAAGGTGGTCGTGAACCGCTCCCGGGTGATGCGGTTGATTTTGCGGATGACCTTCTGAAGGTCTTCCATGGCGGCGACCAGGTCGTCGCGCTGCTCGGTGAGAAATTCGAAGCGGGTCTTGAGATCCTCGTACTCCTTGATGGCGCCCAAATTGACGTCGCCGATGCGTTCGATTTTCTTCCGGTATCCGGCCAGCTTCTCTTCGACGGCTTTTCTTCCGTTTTCTTCTCCGGCATCCTGGATCTCGGGGCTGTCGGAAAATTCTCTTCGCAGGTCGGCGATGGGTCTTTCGTAGCGCTCGACCAGCCGCTGGACGATGTTCTCCTGATTGACCCGGTACTGGGAAAGTTCGACCTCCAGAAGGCGGATTTTCTGAAGGGTCTCCTCGCGAAGGCTCCGGATGTCGGACACCTGCCCGTCGATTTCCTGGAGGTGGCCGTCGATTTGCCGGTAGTCGGCCTCGTTTTCCTCGATCGTCTGCTCCAGCCCCTTCAGGTTTTCGTACAGGCGGGCCAGCGCGTTTTTGTTTTCGGCGATCTTGCGGTCGGATTCCTCCCTGCGGCGCTTTTTGAGGGACAGATCGTTGTCGACCTGCTCTATCCTTCGTTGTCCGTCGTCGAAGAAGTCCTTGAGGCGCCGCAGGGTGTGGTCGCTGTTTTCGAGGCTGGCCTCAAGGGAGGTCAGTTTGACCTTTAAATCGACGGTCTGCTGGTTGTAGGCCTCCAATTCCTCCGAAACGCGCTTGATTTCGGAGCTTCGCTCGGCCACGGCGGCCTGGGCGGTCTGAACGCGGTGTTCGATCTCTTTCAGCACCCGGTCGTATTCCACCATCTGGTCGTCGATGTCGCTTTCTTCGCCCATCAACTGCTCCTGCTCGAGACGGACGATTTCCAGATGGCGCTCGGCCTGTTTGACATCCTCCGCGGCTTTGTAAAGCCGCTTTTCGGCTTCGATTTCCTGCTCCACCGCGGTTCTTTTTTCCTCGATCCGCTGCTGGTGTTCGGTTTCCAGCCGGCGCACCTCTTTTTCCAGGCGCTCCTGCTCTACCTGCGCCGCCTGGATCCGGCCGTCGAAGCGGGACAGCTCCTTTTCCAGAGACTTGATCTCCTGTTTTTTTGCCAGGATTCCGGATAGATTTTCGGGGCTTCCCCCGATCAGCACCCCCTGGTGGTTGACGATGTCTCCCGCCTTGCTGACGATCGTCTGCAGGGTCCCGTTTCGGTTCCACAGGGCAACGGCTTCGGCCAGGTTCTCTGCGACGGTCACGTGGCCGATGAGTGCGTCGACGATCGACTCGAAGCCGGGCTTGACCTTCATGTGATTGAGAAGGAGCCGGTCGGCGTCCGGGGCATTTTGAGCGCCGCGCGCCAGTTCTTTGAGCCCGGTGATCGGCACGAAGCCGGCCCTCCCGGCGCCGGAGCGCTGAAGATGGTCGATGGCCGACAAACCCGAATGCTGGCTGCGCACCAGGATGTACTGAAGCGCATCGCCGAGCACCGCCTCCAGGGCCGTTTCGTAGGTTTCTTCGGGCTCGACCACATCGGCCATCAGGCCGACCACCTCCGAAGAAAAATCGGGCCGGTTAGGCGCATCCGGACGAATATCCGCTTCCGAAGGCTTCATGATCGCCCGGACGCCGCCTTTGAACCATTCGTAGTTGTCCTCCATCTTCTTGAGGGCC
>Ga0207796_1000699_pt1 | contig 12630 bp, 11 predicted proteins | sample Pon1CUnioCityCA_6_FD_187274 | JGI IMG/M metagenome (GOLD analysis project Ga0207796, IMG submission 187274) | Marine sediment microbial community from Union City, CA, USA - Pond 1C Sediment 1 (SPAdes) | ecosystem: Environmental > Aquatic > Marine > Intertidal zone > Salt pond sediment ...
GAACCGTGGAACAAGCCCTTGACCTGGCCCTGGTTTTGTGATAGAATACCTAATGTTATTATGTATAATCACCACGGGTACAGGAGGCATGGTGGAAAGCGACGCAGGCGAAGAAGGCAAGGAGAAGATCTCATCCGACAGCCTAGACCAGATGCGCAGAGGGACGACCACGTTGGCTATCCTCAAGCTGCTGGTCGACGCTGGCGAGCCGATGCACGGCTACCGCATGATCCAAGAGCTGGAGGAGCGCAGTCGCGGCATTTTCGCCTTCAATGAAGGGCTGATCTATCCGCGGCTGCACCAGATGGAGCACGATGGGCTGCTGCACAGCCACTGGGAGGGAGAGCCGGGCACCCGCCGCCGCAAGGTGTACCTGGTGACCGGCAAGGGCCACCGCCAGCTGGAGGCGGAGATGGAGCAGTGGGAGACCTTCCGTCGAGGGATGCGCTTGCTCCTGGGGTTCGAGCCGGCGCGCACATAGCTTCGCGGTGGCCTTCGTCTCTATCGCGATATTCAGATTCGGACCGTACGATACAGACTCGCGTTCGGAGGAAAACACCATGTCATACCACGACACAGTTAGTGCCCTGTCCACAGACGCGGAGCAACTGGAGCACGTCTATCGCGCAGCGCGCCAAGCCGGCGAAACGGACGCCTTCAAACAGGCTATTGACGACAGCCGCGCTTCCGCACCCGAAAACCTGCTCTACGCCGCCTGGTTCCATCGCCTCGAGTACGCCACTGAGCAAGCGAAAGACTTCGTCGTTGCCTGGGCCTGGGTCATTCCGCTGGCTCTGATCAACGGCCTGGTATTCTGGTGGCTCTCCGATGATCAACGTTTCATGATCGAGTTGGCAGGCCCTCCCTATGTCGCCGGCGCTGATTTCCTGCCGGTGATAGGATTGTTGGCCGCGCCCATCTCCGCCACGCTGGTGCTGGTGTATCTCACAGTCGTAGGCCAGAGAGACTGGCGCCTCAGCGCGCTTATCGGAGTCATCCTGGCCAGCGCCAGCGCGTACGTGCTCCTAACGTTTCCCCAGACCGGCACACAACCATTTCAACAGCAGTACCTCACCCTGATGATGATGCATGTGCCCCTCTTGGCATGGGCGGGCGTCGGCGCGTCCGTCATTGCCGAGCACCGCGACCAACGGAATCGTCTTGCCTTCTTGATCAAATCACTAGAGGTCTTCATCATGGGCGGCTTGTTCGTCGTCACCGGTGCTCTCTTCACAGCGATCACGACGGGCCTGTTTCAAGCTCTTGACGTTGAGTTCCCAGTGGTCGTGCAGCGGTTGTTCATCGCCGGCGGTGGCGGCCTGATCCCGGTGGTGGCCACAGCCGTGATCTACAACCCGACCGTGGCACCGCTGGAACAGGCATCGAACGAGGGACTGGGCCGGCTGCTGGCCGTCCTGATGCGCGTCATGCTGCCCTTGACGCTGCTGGTGTTATGCGTCTATCTTGCGTTCATCCCCTTCAATTTCCGAGCGCCTTTTGACAACCGCGAGGTGCTGATCGTCTACAATGGCATGCTGTTCGCCGTCATGGCCTTGCTGGTGGGTGCGACCCCGCTGCGCCAAGACGATCTCTCCCCGCGCTTACGACGTTGGCTGCGCCTCGGGATTACGGCGGTCGCGGCCCTGGCCCTCTTCATCAGCCTATATGCCTTGGCCGCCATCGTCTATCGCACCGCCCTCGATCGGCTGACACCCAATCGGCTTACCTTCATCGGCTGGAATGTCATCAACATCGGACTTCTCTCCCTCGTGCTCCTCTTGCAGGTGCAGGTCAAAGAGGGACAGTGGGCGCAGGGGCTGTTTCGGGCCTATAGCGCAGGAACTGTGGCCTACGCTGCGTGGACGCTGACCGTGATCCTGGCGATCCCATGGCTGTTTGGCATCAACCAAGGTGAGGTCGAGGCATTCCCCAGGCAAGTGCAGAGGATCATCTATGAGGAACCCAGCCCCATCCTGCTTAAGTGTGCTGGCAGTCCGCATATCTTTCTGTTGCAGCATGGAGAGAAACGTTGGATTGAGGACATGGCGGTCTTCAACGACCGAGGATATGTCTGGGGGGACGTCCATACCGTGCCCTGTGATGCTCTGCGGTCAGTTCCGAATGGCGTGCCCATCCCATCGGATGCCGGTCCACCGCCACAGCCATAGGGCGATACTGATAGCTATGGGACTGACTCGCTTCAGCGCGCGGCCCTTCGTGAATAGCTTCAGCCTTCAGTAGGACCACGCCCCTATCCTGCAACGCAGAGGAGGCTGGATAGATGACCGTAGATGACATGCTCGCACGCATCCGCGCTCAGATGAACCTGGAGGCGGAGACGGAGTACGAGGTTCTGGAGGAGATCCGCTGCCACCTGGAGGAGGCGGTGGCCGAGGCGCGAGCAGAAGGGCTGAGCGAGGAGGAGGCGCTGGCCCAGGCAGCCGCCCGCTTCGGGGTCGAGCAGGTAGGCCAGGAGCTCCAGACCACACACCAGGGGTGGGGTGCGCTGGAGGGCATTGCAGCCGCCGCCCTACCCGTCCTCTTCGCGCTGGTCTTGCGCTGGCTGGTCTTCGCCCCCGACGGCACCTTCGTCGGCTGGAAGGCGATGGTGGGCCGACCAGCCTTCTGGTTCATCGCGGTGATAGCCTTGCTGATACCGCTGTGGCGCTTTCCGCGTCGTCGCTACGCGCTCATCTCCTGGGCGATCTTCTGGGCGCTCTCGGTCATGATCATCGCGGGAGACGCTGTGCGGTGGTAGTAGGCGGCGGGCGACCGGCTGGCGGGAAGGGCTGCGACCGTCGCCATACCGGGTCGGAGCAACTAGTGAGCTCTGACTCTGGACCGTCGAGGAGCTGTTCAATCATCGAGGAGACAATCTATGGGCAATCTGAGCATCATTGAGAAGATCCTACGCGACCGGCAGACGTTCTTTCTGGAGATTCGCGAGGGGAAGGGCTTGGGACAGAAGATGCGGGCGATGCTTATCTCAAGCGTGGCCTTCTTCGCCCTCTACGGGGCGGTGATGGGCTCCAGCCACAGCCTGTGGCAGGCGCTCAGCTCCGCCGCCAAGCTCCCCCTGCTGTTCCTGTCCACCTTGGTCGTCTGCGCTCCCACGCTCTACTTCTTCAACCTGAACTTCGGCTCTAACCAGAGCTTGAGCCAAAACGTAGCCCTGATGCTGACCACCATCACGGTCACCTCGGTACTCCTGCTCAGCTTCGCCCCGGTGGTGACCTTCTTCCTGCTCACGACCAGCCAATACCAGTTCTTCAAGCTGCTCAACGTGGGCGTCTTCAGCATATCCGGCCTTGTGGGCGTCACGTTCCTCGGTTATGGGATGCAGATCGTCTCCTACGGCGGCGGTGAGCGCAGAAGAGCCAGACGCACCGTGGTGTGGCTGTGGATCCTCCTCTACGCCTTCGTGGGCAGCCAGATGGCGTGGACGCTGCGCCCCTTCGTCGGGGCGCCGGGCCTACCGTTTGAGCTCTTCCGACAGCTGGGGGGCAACTTCTACGCCAACGTCCTGGCCAGCTTCGGCGAGATCCTGGGCTTCGTCACAGTGAGGTAGCGCGATGAAAGAAGAGAGACCTGACCAGTTGGATCAGTTGCTCGACCTGCTGGCTGATGAAGTGGCTAAGCGTCTGAGGGCCGAGCCTGAGCCATCTGACGCGTCTACAGAACCGGTAGCGGCGAGCGACAAAACAGCCAAGATTCCCCAGGTGGAGGAGACACCCCCGAGACCACCACAGACCAAAGCTCCATCTGCGCGCGAGCCTGACGTCGAGGCCACACTTAAGCCTGAGCCGGATGGGTCGCACGGCGAGACCAGGCCCGCGCCCCCGACCGCGCCCCCCGTTTCCTCCCACACCGCCCAGCTGTTAGGCCGGCTGGCGCTGGGCCTGCTGGCCTTGGTGATCGTCATCAACATACCCATCAACCGTCACGGCACCACGCTGGCCACGGCCATGCCCGATCGCCGCGCCCTTGTCGTCCGCGATGGCCTGGTGGTCAAGGAAGAGGACGACCCAGAGATCTACGTCTACGAGAACGGAAGATTCCGCTGGATCAGCAGCTTGAGGGGGTTTGAGATGCACGGCTACACCTGGGAGGACGTGCACGTTGTGGAGGATGGCTTCCTGGAGCCCTATAAGATCGGCCCGCCCATCCACGTGATCCTCAAATGCCCGGAGAGCCCCCACATCTATCTGCTGGAGGGAGAGAAGAAGCGCTGGATCGTGGACATCGCGGCCTTCGAGGCCGAGGGGTACGTCTGGGAGGACGTAAAGTTCGTCTCCTGCAGCTACCTGCGAAACCTGCCCGACGGGGAGACGATCCCTCCGGACCACGGGCCCCCGCGGCAGCCATAAGGCTTGCGCAGCCGTCCGATGGCCTGCTATTAAGATGGGCAGCACAGCGGGTCGGACTCCCCGCCAGCCGGCCTCAGCCCGCTGCGGTAGCAACCGACGATAGAGTGGCTGACCCAGCAGACTCGCCTGGGCCGGGGCCCGCGAGTGTTCGTTCAGCTTTAGGATGCATCGCCCAACAGGCCCCGGACCGACGGCCTTGTCAAGAACAGCGTTCTGGTCTAAACTGGGCGAACGTTAAGTTCAGGGACAAGTGTGCCGAGGGAGACCAGGGTACTGACGTGCGAAGAAAGCGAATTCAGCTCAAGCAGCGCGACGCGGAGGCAGCAAGTGACTGAAACCCAGACAGCGAGGGACACAGCTCAACAGGCATCCGAGAAGCTCACCTTCTCTCAAAAGCTCGGCTTTGGCGTCGGCGACATCTACGGCGGCGGCTCCTTCGTCATCATCGGCATCTACTACCTGAACTTCCTGACGGACGTAGTGCGCATCAACCCGGCCCTGGCAGGCAGCGTGTTTCTCATCAGCAAGGTCTATGATGCTATCACCGATCCGATCGAAGGCATCCTGGCCGATCGGACGCGCACGCCCCTGGGGCGTCGCCGTCCTTACCTCCTGGCAGGCGTGGTGTTTGTCTTTCTCTCGTTCTTTGCGCTCTGGTACCCCGTGGACTACGCGGCGGAGCGGCGGCGCTTCCTGTACGTCGTCGCCGCCTACCTCTTCTTCTCCACGGTGGTGAGCATTGTGAAGCTCTCCTACAACGCCCTGGCCGCGGAACTGACGCTGGACTACGATGAGCGCACCTCGCTCAGCTCCTTCCGCATCTTATTCTCGGTGATCTCCTCGCTCCTCTGCGCCGTGCTGCCGCTGGAGATCGTCAAGGCGGCGCCCAACGTGCGCTCCGGCTACATTACCGTGGGCCTGGGATTTGGCGCCTTCTTCGCCCTGCCCTTCATCGCTACCGTCGTCAGCACGCGGGAGCGACCGGCCTTTCAGCACGAGGTCCAGCCGTTCCGCTGGCGCGAGACCTTTGTCGAGCCGTTCCGGGTCCGCACGTTCGTGCACGCCCTGGCGATGTACCTGCTGGCCTTCATCGCCATCGACGCTGTGATGAGCACCGTCATCTACTACATGAAGTACTTCCTGGGACGAGGCGACGAGACGAACTACGTCACCGGCACGCTGCTGCTGGCCGAGGTCGTGGCCATCCCCTTCTACAACTGGCTCAGCCGACGCACGAACAAGCGAGTGGGCTATATCGTCGGTGCGTCGGTCTGGATGGTCACCATGCTGTTCAGCTTCGCCGTCGTCCCCGCCGCGCCCTCCTTTGTGGTCTACGTCTTCGCGGCGCTGGTGGGGCTAGGCGTCGGCGGCATCGTCGTTATGATCTACGCCATCTTCCCCGACATCCCCGACGTGGACGAGCTGAAGACGGGGCAGCGGCGGGAGGGCATCTACTCGTCCATGATCGCCTTCACCCGCAAGCTGAGCGGGGCCGTGGCCCTGTTCCTAGTCTCGAACAGCCTGGCCCTGGCCGGCTACGTGCTGCCGGTAGAGGAGGTGGTGGCAGGCGTCACGAAGTTGGTCGAGCAGCCCCAGTCGGACATGTTCATCCTGACCCTGCGCCTGATCTTCGCCTTCGTGCCCATCGTGCTGGTGGGGCTGAGCCTGTTGTTTGCGTTCCGCTACCCCCTGACCTCCAAGGCCCACCGCCGCCTAAGCCGTGTGCTGGAGGTGCGTCGCAGCGACGAGACGGAGAGCCCCGAGGTCCGTCAGGAGGCGGAGGAGTTGCAGCGGAAGCTGATCGGGGGCTGAGGCCTGCGCGTGGTTAGCCCACCTCAAATCGCCGGAACTCGACAGCCCAGCCCAGCACGAGACTATAGATCAGCGCCAACGCATTGACACCGATCAGCACCCAGCCCGCAAGGCGCACGTCTGGAACTGAGAAACCGTACGCCACCACGGAAAGAACAGCAGCCAACAGGGGAAGCCCATAGTTCGCACCGAGCACCGGCAACAGCCACAAGCCTCCCTGGCGACGGCCGGGGCTCTGCCATTCCTCCTCCCAATTCAAGAGATGACCCATCCCGGTCGTATTCTCAGGGGACATACCCTCCAGGATACGCCGCACCTGTGGCGAAATGGTCTCCGCGATGTGAGCCGAAGCCCTTCGCATCAACAGGATGTGACGGAGCTGCGTCCAAGCCAATCCGTAGAGGAAGAACGGCACGATCAGAAAGGCTATCGGTAGCTTTGCCTCAAAGAACGTCAAAGCCACGAGAACCAACGAGATGACGGTCAAGGTCAGTCTGACCACCTGACGCGACGCATCGAGCAGGGCCTCTATCTCATTCCTTGTCGACCGGTACTGGGCCATCAACGTCGCATGTTCCAACTTCAATTGCTCTTCTCTGCCCACGCGCACCCTCCTTGGCCCTTCCACCTTCAGTCACCACAGAGCCTAAGCCGCTAACCCTCATCAGACGTCTCTGAGGGCGGCCGCGGGATCAGCACCGGGGTGCGCTCCTTGTAGACTTCGTAATCCTCCTGCCCACCCCATCGTTCGTCGGCCTTCCTCTCCAAGATGGGTATCCCGCTCACTAGGGTCAGCTGCGCCGTCACGTACAGCGGGGAGATCAGGGCCACATACTGCCAGCCCCGCAGCACCGGCAGGGCGATGATGGCCACGCCGACCCAGAGCACGATCTCGCCGAAGTAGTTGGGATGGCGGGACCAGGACCAGAGGCCGGTGTCGATGAACTTCCCCTTGTTCTCCGGATCCGCCTTGAAAGCGCTCTTCTGCGTGTCCGCCAGAACCTCGAAGCCGAACCCCAAGGCCCAGACCAGGAAGCCGATCAGCGCCGGCCATCCCAACGGCCCCCGCGTGGTCGTGGTGATCGCCGTCCAGGCAGCGGCCGCCGTGAACGACACCCACAATCCCTGTACGGTCCACGTGAGCAGGAAGCGGACGAAGGAGACCTTGATCTCGTCGAACCGCTCGTCCTTCCCCGACTGCATGATGCGACCGAAGAGGAACGTGCCCAGGCGGGTCGCCCAGATCAGCACCGCGGCCAGCAACAGGACGGAGCGATCATCGATGGTCGGGCTGATCAGCACCGCTAGGATGGTGATAGAGATATACGTGAAGCTGCCCGTCAGGTCGTAGAACTTCTCTGTCTGCAGGGCATAGGCCGCGATGAAGCCCAGCCACTGGATCAGGAAGGCTAGCGCGACCCCCAGGGCAAAGATGGGGATCCCGAAAACCCTGCCGCCGCCCTGACCGCCGGCCCAGGCCAGCCCGACGGCGATCAGAATGACGATGGGAAGCGCGATCAGTGAATTGCGATTTTCTTTCTCCATGGTGCTTTCTCCTTTCCACCCCGGGTAGTCAGCGGGGCGGTCACCTGCAACGTTGCCTCAGCTCCTTGAATGCTAGACCCAACAGGTCCCCCTCGACGGCACCGACGATCCCCTCACGGGCCGCCATCGATACGGCGCCAGCCATGGATCAGCGCTTGCGACGTTGCGTCAAAACAGTAGTAGTTCCCTCCGTGGCCACCTGGCTGCCTCTCCCCCCAGTGGATGGGAGACCCCTTCAGATGACAAAGAAGGAGCGTGCCCGCGCCGCCATGCGACACAATGGCCAGGTTACCTTTGTTCCCGTAGCGTGCCACGATGCGCTCCACCGCCTCCACGATGCGCCGCTGGGCGGCGCGCGCCGTCTCCCACCCCCGCGCACTCCGCTCGGGATGGACAAACACCTGTCTCGCGACGATAGCGTGTTCCTCCTCCGGCAGGTAACCCGTAGGCGAGCGGTCGATCTCGCCCAGATCCTCGACCATCTCATAATCGATGGAGAGATGCCGCGCCAGGATCTCGGCGCCATCGATCGCTTTCTGCTCCGTGCTACAGTAGATGACGTCGATGCTGTCGACCCATGGTTGAGCAAGGAGCTTCTCCATGCGCTCCCTGCCCCGGGCGGACAGCGGCCAGCGAGGCACGGGCACTGCCGGGTCGACGTCGACATCTGGATGGGTGATGAAGTAAACTTGTCTCACGCTCATGGGCTGTCATACGCGATCCTACAGCTGCCATCCCCACGTCGGGGAACACTGGGGACGACCAGGGCCATCCGCCCGGACCGCGCAGTGCAACAACGCCTAAACCGACCTCCGTCCACATAAAGTATACTGGCTCCCACATCGACTGTCAAAACGAATGCCCGACGCCATACGGTGAGCCAGAGGCCTTGGCAGAATCGACGACGTGTTCAGCCGTCGGTCGGCGAACCTCTCTTCCGCATCGCTCGGAGGAGCGTTCGCGCCCCGCGGATCAGCTTACCATTGATGAGCTGCAACAGGCCGTCGACGATATCGAGGGTCATTCCCCCGCCGGTGAACATGAGCATCTGGCGCAGCGGCGTCTCGTCCAGTATAGTCTCGATGTGGTGCGCCATGGGATTGTCCAGGTCATCCATGAACGCGGCCTTGGCCTGCCTCTGCATGATCGCACGAAGCAGGCGCCCCGCGAGCGACCGCATGTCGCCCAGCGGGGTGTTTAGAGTGTACGACCCACGCTGCTCAGGTCGATTTGGTGGCAGCGGGCGGCCATAGAGCACGGCGAAGGCCTCCTCGCCAAAGGTCTCGTGGTCACCCGGATGGTGGTACTCCGCCAGACGCTCGCTCTGCCCTCTGCTGGGAGCACGCCGGGTGGCCTCCACGACCTCGACCGTCGCCGCGCTGCGGATATCGCGCGACGAGGCGCCCACCCGGATCTCGAAGGCCCCTGATTCGACGTGCCAGTCGTGAAGCTCGGTGTTCCAGTAGGCGAATGATCGCCGGTTCAGGGCAAAGGTCACGGTCCGCGACTCCCCCGGGTCCAGCCGCACCTTGGCAAACGCCTTCAGTTCCTGCTCCGGGCGAAACACGGTCGACTTGACATCGCGGACGTAGAGCTGGACCACCTCCTGGCCCGCGCGCGGCCCCCTGTTGGTGATCGTCACGGCGACCTCCAGCTCCTCGGTATCGCGGATCTGTGGGGCACTGAGGCGCAGGTCACTGTAGAAGAACCGGGTGTAGCTCAGGCCATGCCCAAAGGGAAAGAGGACGTCCTTCCGGGCCGTGTCGTAATAGCGGTAGCCGACGTAGATGCTCTCCCGGTACTCGACCGTCCGCGGGCCGCCGGGGAACAGACCGTGGGCCGGGTGATCCTCCAGACGGAACGGGAAGGTCTCCGCCAGCTTACCGCTGGGATTGACCTCGCCATAGAGCAACTGGGCGACGGCGCTGCCGCCGGCCTGCCCGCCCAGATAGGCCTCCAATATGGCCAAGATCTCCTGGTGCCACGGCATCTCGACCGGCGCGCCGTTCATCAAGACCACCACCACGTTCGGGGTCGCCCCGGCGACCGCTTCGATCAGCGCGTTATGGGAGGCAGGCATGGCCATGTGCTGGCGGTCGACCCCTTCAGTCTCGCAGACCGCCGGCAGGCCGGCGAAGACCAGGGCGACGTCGGCGGCCTGAGCCGTCCGCTGGGCCTCGTCGATCAGAGCCGCATCCGGCGCATCAGCCTTCGGATCGTAACCAGCGGCATAGCGGAGGTTCGCGGTGGCGCCAATCCTGGAGGCGATAGCGTCGTAGGCCGTATCCAAGCCAGTGGGGGTAACACCCGAGCTACCGGCCCCCTGGCAGCGTGGATGCCTCGCGAAGGCACCGATGATGGCGATGCTCTGGCTCGGTGCCAGCGGCAGCAGACCTCCCTCGTTCTTCAACAGCACCGCCCCCTCAGCCGCCGCCCGCCGCGCCAGATCGTGATGCGCATCCCGGTCGTAATCAGCGGATAAAGCCTCTTGTGCAGCCGCCCTATTAATCAACGTCAGGACGCGCTCCACTGCCCGGTCGAGCACCTCCACAGGGAGACGACCGTCGTGCACGGCCTGAAGCACGCGCTCATCGCGGCCGCAGTCGAGCCCCGGCATCTCCAGATCCAGCCCCGCCTTCAGCCCTGCCACACGCCGGTTGACCGCGCCCCAGTCCGAGACCACCAAGCCCTGAAAGCCCCACTCGTCCCGCAGGATGCCAGTGAGCAGGTCCCGGTGCTCGCAGCAATAGGTCCCGTTGAGGCGGTTGTAGGCGGCCATCACCGTCCAGGGCTGCGCCGCCTTCACCGCGTGCTCAAAGCTGGCGAGGTAGATCTCGCGCAGGGCGCGTTCGTCTGCCACAGCGTCGATCGAGAAGCGGCGCGTCTCCTGGTTGTTGACCGCGAAGTGCTTGATGGACGCGCCGACGCCGGTCCCCTGAAGACCCTCAATAAATGATGCCGCCAGGGCGCTCGACAGATAGGGGTCCTCCGAGTAGTACTCGAAGTTCCGCCCGCCCAGCGGCGAGCGCTTGATGTTGACGCCAGGGCCCAGGACCACCCCGACCCTCTCAGCACGGGCCTCCTCACCGATGGCAGCGCCCACCTGGCGCAATAGATCGCGGTTCCAGGTGCTGGCCAGCGTCACGGCGGTGGGGAAACAGGTCGCCGGCACACTGTCGTTCAGTGCGACCTCATCGTAGTCAGCCCTCTGCTTGCGCAGGCCATGGGGCCCATCGGTCATCATGATGGAGGGGATCCCCAGGCGCGGCACGCCCTCCAGATGCCAGAAGTCCTGCCCGGAACAGAGAGCGACCTTCTCCTCCAGCGTGAGCTGAGACACAATGGCCTGAACGTTCACCGAGCGCGGTTCGCTATCGTTCGTCATCTCTTCCTCGTCGAAAGGTTGCACGACAATCTCGGGGTTTGAGGTTGACCCACCTCTTCTCCACGAACCTGGAAATCTCGCGGCGCAGGGTCAGGCCGCGCCGCCTTCTCGCCACAGCCCAGGTACGAGGAGCAACACCAGCGCCACGGCGGCGAAGGCGCTCCCACCAACCAGACCTACGGGCAGTGGGCCCAGCAGCGGGTTCGGCTGGCCCTGCACGAAGATGACACCCAGGTTGGCCATGCCGTTCAAAGCCGCATGGCCGATGACGGCGGGCCAGACGCTTCCGGCCCTGAATGTAAGCCATCCCAGAAGCGTGCCCGCCATCAGCGTGAACCAGACCATGGCCAGCGGACCAAGGAAGGGTGCGCCGGGGTAGTCGAGCCCGTAGTTGTGGCCCATGAGGATGACGGGCCAGTGCCACACGCCCCAGATGAGGCCCATCAGCCCCATAGCCCGGCGCGGACCCAGGGGCATCAGCTTTGGCTGCAAGTAGGCCCGCCAGCCGGACTCCTCGCCGAAGGTAGCGATGCCGTTGATCAGTGGCGCGATCAAGAGGGCCTGGAAGACCTGGGCCGCGACCAGCACCCAGAGGTTCACCTCATCCAGGTCCACCGGGGCTGCCTCTAACATGCCTCGCAGGGTTTTGAGATCAGCATCGTAGTGGCGCGGGAAGAGCAGGAAGTAGATCATCAGCCCAGCGACAGTGAGCAGGGCCGGGACGACCCAAGCCGCCAGCCAGGAGGGCCAGCCTTGTCTCAGCCGGGGGCGAAGGTAGGTATTCTGCCACCCCTCCCTGGTGACGAGCCGCGTCAGCAGGTGGGCCAGCGCCGGCGCCCACATCACCGGCCCTACTAGCAGGACAAGCGCCAGGCTGACGTTGGCCGCGGGAATCAGCATGGGGCTGTCTGTCAGGCCGCCGGTCAGGTAGACCACCAGCGAGGTAGCCCAGGCAATGCCGAAGGCGAAGGCCAAGTAGATGAGGATACGTCTGACTTCAAGCTTCTCGTTCATGAGTATCTCCACGTTCGCCCTTCTTGAGGCGTCGCCCTTGCAGGCTCCACTTCTTCTTGCCCTACGCTTGGAGGAGCAACTAGCCCTAGCTCAACCTGAACCTACCACTGGCACCAACGCGGGCCACGGAGCCGCCACGAGCGGGGTCCTCGCTCATCTCTCTGGGCCTATCCTTTCCCAGCACCTAACCCCTGTGCTCGGGAGGGGTCTAGGACCCCGACCCCTGTACCATCACCACCGCGGGTCATAGACCCGCCACGAGCGAGGTCTTCACTCATCTCTCTGGGCCTATCCTTTCCCAGCACCTAACCCCTGTCCTCGGGAGGGGTCTAGGACCCCGACTCTTGTACCATCACCACCGCGGGTCATAGACCCGCCACGAGCGGGGTCTTCGCTCATCTCTCTGGGCCTATCCCTTCCCAGCGCCTAACCCCCTGTGCTCGGGAGGGGTCTAGGACCCCGACCCCTGTACCATCACCACCGCGGGTCATAGACCCGCTGGGAGCT
>Ga0207796_1000700_pt1 | contig 12624 bp, 11 predicted proteins | sample Pon1CUnioCityCA_6_FD_187274 | JGI IMG/M metagenome (GOLD analysis project Ga0207796, IMG submission 187274) | Marine sediment microbial community from Union City, CA, USA - Pond 1C Sediment 1 (SPAdes) | ecosystem: Environmental > Aquatic > Marine > Intertidal zone > Salt pond sediment ...
AACCGATTTCGGGCGGATCGATCCTTTCGACCCCCGCCGGCCGCGTGCGCCCGTCGCGCAGTTCGACGCCGGCCCGCAGCTCGTCGAGGCGGGATTCTTCGGGAATGCCCTCGACCTGGACCCAGTAGGTCTTGCTCACGTGGTGCCGGGGATCGCTGAGCCGGGCCTGCAGGCGTCCGTCGTCGGTGAGGACCACGAGCCCTTCGCTGTCCCGATCCAGGCGCCCGGCGGGGTGTACGCCGGGGACCGGAATGTAGTCGGCGAGCGTGGGCCTGCCCTCGCGGTCGGTGAACTGTGTCAGGACACCCCAGGGCTTGTTGAACAGCAGGATGCGGCGCACGTCAGCCGCACCGGACGGTCACCCGTTCCGCGAAGTGCCGCCCCAGATCGGCCTCCCCGGTCTGGTTGTAGTCCAGCGCGAGGGCGCGCGCGACCACCGCAGGGTCGGGCCGGGGGGTCTGGACGTCCATCTCGCAGGGCCCGTCGCTGAGGTTCAGGCGGGGCGGAGCGTCGGTGTGGTGGAGAATCTCGATGAAGTAGGTGGGGTCGTAGACGGCATAGCGCAGCACGTGGGCCCGCGGGTCCACGGGTTCCGCGAGCCGGGTCCGGAAGCGAAACCGGACCTGCCCGTCCTGCATGATCAGTTCAGGACCGCCCTCCGGAACGACCTCGATGCGCTCCTGATCGGCGTACAGCTCGGTATACCAGTCGTACTCGGCCAGGTTTTCCAGGATCTCGGCCGCGAGGTTGGCCAGTTTCTCGTCGGGCGTATCGCCCTCGAACTGGGTCATGGCGTCGTCGTACAGGTAGCGGCTGTAGATCGGGTCGATGACCCAGGTCTGCTCGAGGACCACGACCGCGTCTTCCGCATTGGCCTCGAGCAGGATCTCCAGGTCGATCCAGGCGTGGGGGTGTGCCTGGATCGGCGTCGCCAGAACCAGACCGAGCCATGCTCCGAGCACGGTCGACGCCAGGATGCGCGGCAGCCTGCGGCGTCGGGTGCCGTTCCGTTTGCCGTTCATTGCAACCGGCTGATGTCACTGCGCACGCCGGCCATCGACGCATCGAACGCCTGGCGTTCCTCGGCGTTCAGGTCGAGTTCGACGATCTTCTCCATGCCCTTCGCGCCGAGGATGCAGGGCACGCCCATCGCGATGTCGCTCGCCCCGTACTCGCCGTCCAGGATCGCGACCGTCGGCAGCGCGCGGCGGCGGTCGAGAACGATCGATTCGACCATGGCCTTGATCGCGGCGGCCGGCGCATCGTAGGCGCTGGAGGTCTGTTTCAGCGCGAGGATCTCCGCGCCGCCGTGCCGGGTACGCTCGACGATGCGGTCGATGGCTTCCTGGCTCATGAAGTGGTGCAGCGGAATGCCGTTGATGCCCGAGTAGCGCAGCATGGGCACCATCGAGTCGCCGTGGCCGCCCAGCACCAGGGTGTGGATGTCCCGCGTCGAGAGCCCGGTCTCCAGCGCCACGAACGAAGCCATGCGCGAAGCGTCGAGGACGCCCGCCTGGCCGAAGACCCGCGAGCGATCCCAGCCGGTCTTCTGCCAGGCCCGGTAGGTCAGCACGTCCACGGGATTGGACACCACCAGGATCTGGCTGTCCGGGGCCTCGCGCACGACGTCGACCAGGATGCTGTCGAGGATCTCGACGTTCTTCTCGAGCACGTCGGAGCGCGACATTCCGGGCTTCCGGGGCAGCCCCGCCGTGATGATCACCAGTTCCGCGCCGGCGATCACGCCCGGGTCGGTGTCCCCGACCACCCGCGCGTCGAATCCGAAGAGCGGGGCGGTTTCCTGGATGTCGAGAGCGGCACCCGCGGCCGCTCCTTCACGCACGTCGAGCAGCGCGATCTCGCGGGCCAGGTCGGACTCGGCCAGGAACTGGGCGGTGGATTCACCGACGCGTCCCGCCCCGATGATGGCGATCTTCAGCATGTCTCTGTCCTCCGGTTGGTGCTTTCGAAAGCGGCGCGGGTTCCCGGGCACGGGGTCCGGATCCGCCTCCGGCGAGCCATCGAGTGCAACCCGGTCAGATGCGGGCCACACCGCTATCCCGTGCCGCCTGCGCCACGGCCGCGGGGATGGTGTCGATCAGGCGCGGGTCGAACGGGGTCGGCAGAATGTACTCGGGCCCGAACGCGAGCGCCGTCTTCCCGTAGGCGTCCAGCACGCTCTGGGGGACCGGTTCGCGGGCCAGCTGCGCAAGCGCGTGCACCGCGGCGACGTGCATCTCGTCGGTGATGTGGCGGGCGCGGACGTCGAGGGCGCCCCGGAAAATGAACGGGAAACCGAGCACGTTGTTGACCTGGTTCGGGTAGTCCGAACGGCCGGTCGCCATGATCAGGTCGTCACGCGTGGCGTGGGCGAGTTCCGGCATGATCTCCGGGTCCGGGTTGGACAGCGCGAACACGATCGGGCGCGCGGCCATCGAGCGGAGCATGTCCTGCGACATCAGATCCGGGCCGGACAGGCCGACGAAGACGTCGGCGCCGGCGCAGGCGTCCGCGAGGGTGCGCAGTTCGGTGTCCTGGGCGAAGATCTGCTTGAATTCGTTCAGGTCCGTGCGGCCATCGTGGATCACGCCCTTGCGGTCGATCATGAAGATGTTCTTGCGGTGCGCGCCCAGGCGCAGCAGCAGGCGCATCGACGCGACTCCCGCGGCACCCGCGCCGACGCAGACGATGCGGACGTCCTCGAGCTTCTTTCCCTGGATTTCCAGCGCGTTCAGCAGGGCCGCCGCGGTGATGATCGCCGTGCCGTGCTGGTCGTCGTGGAACACCGGGATGTCGAGGCGCTCGGAGAGCCGCTTCTCGATCTCGAAGCAGTGCGGGGCCGCAATGTCCTCGAGATTGATCCCGCCGAAGCCCCCGGCGATGCGCGCAACGGTATTGATGAACTCCTCGGGCTGGGGCGCGTTGACCTCGATGTCATAGACGTCGATGTTGGCAAAGCGCTTGAACAGCACGCCCTTGCCCTCCATCACCGGCTTCGAAGCCAGCGGGCCGACGTTGCCGAGTCCGAGCACGGCGGTGCCGTCGGTGATGACCGCGACCAGGTTGCCCTTGCCGGTGTACCGGTAGGCGGCGTCCGGGTCGTTGACGATTTCCCGGACGGGCGCGGCCACGCCGGGGGAATAGGCGAGCGAGAGGTCTTCCTGTGTCGCGGTGGGTTTGGTGACGTGAATACCCAGTTTTCCGGGGGGAGCCTGTTCGTGGTAGTCGAGCGCGCGCTGCTTGAAGGTCTTGGACATGGCGTTTCGGAGTCCGTGAGGGAAGAGGGAAAGTGTAGTCGGTCGGGCGGTGGCGCGCATACGGAACATCGCGAGGGGCGCGCCGGTTCCGGGTCAGCGCACCGGGTGCTGGGGCAGAGGGCTGCGGATCGCCTGCTCATAGAGCGGCTGCATCTGTGCCGCCAGCGCCTGCAGATCGCGTTGCCGCGACTGCGGCGCGGGATGCGTGCTGAGGAACACCGGTTGCCGCGCACCCCCCTCCCTGGCCATCTTCGCCCAGAGGCTGGCCGCTGCATCGGGACGGTAGCCGGCGCGGGCGGCGAGTTCGATGCCGATGCGATCGGCCTCCGTCTCCATCTGGCGACTGTTGGGCAGCTGCACGGCCATCAGGGCCGCCATTGCCGCGCCGGTGAGGGCGAGCTCCGAGCGGTCACCGCTCACGGCAAAGGCCGTCAGCGCGAGATTGCTGGCGAGCGCCACCGACATCTTCTCCGACGAATGCGACGACAGCGCGTGGGCGATCTCGTGGGCGATGATCTGGGCCAGCTCGTCGTCGGTCAGCGCCAGCTTGTCGATGATGCCGGTGTAGATCGCCATCTTTCCACCCGCCATCGCGAAGGCGTTCAGGGTTTCGGGATCGTCGATCACCGCGATCTGCCAGTCCCAGGCGGCCGTTTCCGGGCGGTAGCGCACGGCCTGGGCCACCACGCGCCGGGCAATGGCGGTCACCCGGGCCTTGGTCTCGCGATCCGCATCGACGCGGCCTTCCTCGCGCGCCGAGCTCAGCACCTCGGTGTAGGCCTGGCTGGAGGCGGAGATGGCCGCGCCTTCGGAGACCAGCATCAGCTGCGAGCGGCCGGTCACCGGATTGGTCGAGCATCCGGTGATGGCCAGGACGAGCACGAGCCCTGCGGCCCAGCCCCATCGCCCGCACCGGGCGAACGTCTTCGAACGGTTTCCTGACGTCATGCTTTCCGACCTCCGGCGGGATGCGGGCGGCAGCGCGCCACCACGGCTTCCCATTTTCACCGGCGATGATGAACCCTGCCTTAATCGCGCTTCATTGCGCGGTCCAAAACGAAACGGGCACCCCACGCGGGGTGCCCGACGATGCTGCCGCGCGCGCCGGGAACGGCGCCGCGCGTTCAGAAACCGTAGCGGCGACGGAACTTGTCGACCTGGCCCGCGGTGTCCAGCATTTTCTGCTTGCCGGTGTAGAACGGGTGGCACTGGGAGCACACGTCCAGGTGCATTTCGTCGCCCGCGAAGGTCGACTGCGTCTCGAAGGTGTTGCCGCAGCTGCAGGTGACCTTCACTTCGTGGTACTCGGGGTGGGTGTTCGCTTTCATTTCGAGGCTCGCGTCAGGTTCCGGCGAAAAGTGGAATAGAATACCGGGGCAGCCGCCGTGCTGGCAAGTGCCCGGTGCCTTTCCGCCCGGCGTGCAGTGGACGCGCTTCCCGCGCGGCCATCGTCCGGACCCTGTTCGAGGGCAGCCCGTGCCGCGGCATCGGACCCCTCGCGTACCTGGAGTGACCTTTTGGAACCGATGCCGAGGATCGAGAACGTGCAGCCAACCCCGGAGATCCCCGGGTGTCTGTCGAGGCCTTCTCCCCGTGGCCGTGCCGGCTGTGCGGGGGCAGGGTCGTGAGCGAGCGGGCCGCGACGGCGGGCGCGGAGCCCCGGGTGGGCTTCGTCAGCCTGGGTTGCCCGAAGGCGCTGGTGGACTCCGAGCAGATTCTCTCGCGGCTTCGGGCCGAGGGCTACGGAATCGCGCCCGACTACGCGGGTGCGGACGTGGTGGTGGTGAATACCTGCGGTTTCATCGACAGCGCCGTCGCCGAATCCCTGGACGCGATCGGCGAGGCGATGGCCGAGAACGGCCGCGTGGTGGTGACCGGCTGTCTGGGCAAGGATGCCGCGCGGATCCAGGCCGCGCATCCGGGCGTGCTCGCGGTCACCGGGCCGCAGGCCTTCGAGGAGGTGATGGCCGCGGTGCACGCGCAGGTACCGCCACCGCACGATCCCTTCGAGAGCCTGGTGCCGCCGCAGGGCATCAAGCTGACGCCGCGCCACTACGCGTACCTGAAGATCTCCGAGGGCTGCAATCATCGCTGCAGCTTCTGCATCATCCCGAGCCTGCGCGGGGATCTCGTGAGCCGGCCGATCGGCGACGTGCTGGGCGAGGCGGAGCGGCTGGTGGCCGCCGGCGTGCGCGAACTGCTGGTGATCTCCCAGGACACCTCGGCCTACGGGGTCGACGTCCGCTATCGAACCGGCTTCCACCACGGCCGGCCGCTGAAATCCGACGTGACGAATCTGGCCACCGCCCTTGGCGACCTCGGTGTCTGGGTGCGCCTGCACTACGTCTATCCCTACCCGCATGTCGACCGCCTGATTCCGCTGATGGCCGAGGGGCGGCTGCTGCCCTATCTGGACATGCCGCTGCAGCACGGCCACCCCCGGGTGCTGAAGGCGATGCGCCGTCCGGCTGCCGCCGAGCGCGTTCTCGAGCGCATCCGGCTGTGGCGGGAACAGGTCCCGGACCTGACCCTGCGCTCGACCTTCATCGTCGGTTTCCCGGGCGAGACGGAGGCGGAATTCGAGGCTCTTCTGGACTTCCTGGAAGAAGCGCAGCTGGACCGGGTCGGCGCCTTCGCCTATTCGCCGGTCGAAGGCGCCGCCGCCAATGCGCTGGCCGACCCGGTACCCGAGGCCGAGAAGCAGGCGCGGCTCGAAGCCTTCATGCAGCGGCAGGCCGAAATCAGCGCCGCGAAGCTGCAGGCGAAGATCGGCCGCCGGCAGACCGTGCTCGTCGACGGCAGCGCCGAGGATGGCGTCCTGGTCGCGCGCTCCTCTGCGGATGCCCCGGAGATCGACGGCGTGGTCTTCGTCGAGGGCGCGCAGGCGGCCCCCGGCAGCTTCCTGGAGGTGGAGGTGACCGGGGCCACGGAACACGACCTCTTCGCGCGGGTCCCTTGAACAGGGCGCGGGTACCACGCGTTCGGTGATGATTCCCGCGAGCAGACCCTGCCTCGCGTAGCATCGGAGCCTGAAACCGGGAGGACGCCATGAACATCGAGCGGATCGACGACCATCACTTTCGTCTCAGCATCGACCTGAAGCAGGGGCAGAAACTGGCCAAGGCCATCAACGGCAAGGCACGGGAGATGCGCAATGCGGCGCTGGCGCTGTCTTCGGCGCTGGGCGAAGCCTACGCCGAAGCGAACAACGATTTCCGGCAGCCGCCGCACGCGTTCGACGAGCGCGCGCCGAGGCAGCCGAGCATCGAGAACTGAGCCCGCGGGGGACACGCGATGAATCTGGAACGGATTGCCGACAAGCAGGCCCACGTGCGGATGGACGCCTTCGAGGCTTCCGACCTGCTGACCAGCCTGAAGCAGCACGCCGACGCGCTCGGAGACACGGCCCGTGACCTGATCGCCGCGCTCGAAGCGCAGGGCGTGCAGGTCATCGAGGAAGACGCTCACCCGCGTACCGAGTATCTGCCGCCCCGCGACCTGCACCGTGTCTGAGACGTGAGACTCGGCCCGTTCGGGGGCTGAGGTCTGCTCCAGGGCTGGGTTCCGCGCGCTCCTCGGGGGTTACGGGCAGGTCGCCTGCACCGGATCGGGTTCCACGTCCCAGATGTTCTCGGCGTACTCGCGCACGGTGCGGTCGATCGAGAAATAGCTCATCCGGGCCACGTTCAGCATGGCGGCCTGCGACCAGGCCTCCGGATCCCGGTACAGGTGGTCGGCCTCCGCGCAGACCTCGCTGTAGGCGGCGTAGTCGGCCAGGACGAAGAAGGGGTCGTCCTCCAGCAGGTAGCGCGCGATCTCGCCGTGCAGGTCGCGCCCGCCGTTGGCGAAGAAGCCGTCTTTCAGTGCATCCAGGATCGCGTGCAGCCGCGGGTGGCTGTCCAGGCTGGCCCGCGGTGCGCCGCCCTGTGCCCGGTGCTCCGCGACCTGGCCCGCGGTCATGCCGAAGATGAAGATGTTCTCCGGGCCCACCGCGTCCCGGATCTCGATGTTTGCGCCGTCCAGCGTGCCGATGGTCAGCGCGCCGTTCAGCGCCAGTTTCATGTTCCCGGTTCCGGAGGCCTCGAATCCGGCGGTTGAGATCTGCTGGGAGATGTCCGCCGCCGGGATGATGATCGCGGCGGAGCTGACCTCGTAGTTGGGGAAGAACACGCACTTCAGCCGGTCGCCAACGGCCGGGTCGTTGTTGACGATGTCCGCGACCTCGTTGATGACCTCGATGATCTCCTTCGCGCGTCGGTACCCGGGCGCGGCCTTCCCCGCGAACAGGACCACCCGGGGCAGCACCTCCTCGCCTTCGCGGATCCGCTGGTACAGTTCGATCACGTGCAGCAGTTTCAGCAGTTGTCGCTTGTACTCGTGAATACGCTTGATCTGCACGTCGAACATCACGTCCGGACTGATCACGACCCCCGTGCGCTTCTTCACCAGGCCCGCGAGGCGTTCCTTGTTCCGGCGCTTCACGTCCCGGAAAGCGGCCCGGCTGGCCGCGTCCTCCGCGTAGGGGACCAGCTGCTGCAGGCGGTCGAGATCGAACTTCCAGTCTTCGCCGATACGGGTGTCGATCAGTTCGGTGAGTCCCGGGTTGGCCTGGATCATCCACAGTCGCGGCGTCACGCCGTTGGTCACGTTGATGAAACGCTCCGGCCAGATGCGGTCGAAATCCGCAAACAGCGTCTTCTTCAGCAGATCGGTGTGCAGCGCGGCCACCCCGTTCACCCGGTGCGAACCGACCACCGCGAGATGGGCCATGCGCACCTGGCGGCCATGGTCCTCGTCGATGATCGACAGGCGCCGCAGCAGTTCGTGATCGCCGGGGAAGCGGTGGCGGACTTCCTCGATGAATTCGTGGTTGATCCGGTAGATGATGCCCATGTGTCGCGGCAGGACGCGCTCCATCACCGCCACCGGCCAGGTTTCCAGGGCCTCGGGCATCAGTGTGTGGTTGGTGTACGAAAACACCTTGCGCGTGATGTCCCAGGCCGCCCGCCAGGTCATCTGGTGCTGGTCCACCAGGAGGCGCATCAGTTCGGCGACGGCGATCGCGGGATGGGTGTCGTTGAGCTGGATCGCGACCTTGTCTGCCAGCCCTTCCAGGGTGTACCCCAGCTGGAAATGACGGTCGATGATGTCCTGCAGCGATGCGGAGACGAAGAAGTATTCCTGCTTGAGGCGCAGTTCCTTGCCGATGGCCGTGGCGTCGTTCGGGTAGAGCACCATGGAAATCGTTTCGGATTCGCTCTTGTCCGCCACCGCGCGAATGTAGTCGCCCTCGTTGAAATAGCGCAGGTCGAAGTCGCGGGTGGCTTTCGCGGCCCAGAGGCGGAGGTTGTTCACGTTGCGCCGCTCGTAGCCGGCGGTCGGGAAGTCGTAGGCCATCGCGAGGACTTCCTCGCCTTCTTCCCAGGCGTAGCAGTTCTCCCGGTGGGCCTCGTGATGCTCGACCACGTGCCCGTAGAAGCGCACGGGGAACATTTTTTCCGGGCGCGGGAATTCCCAGGGATTGCCGTAGCGCAGCCAGTTGTCCGGATGTTCGACCTGGCGGTTCTGTTCGATGTGCTGTTGGAACATCCCGTATTCGTAGCGGATGCCGTACCCGTAGCCCGGGTAACCCTGCGTGGCCATCGACTCCAGGATGCAGGCCGCGAGCCGACCGAGGCCGCCGTTCCCCAGCGCCGCGTCTTCCTCGAGCCGGGCGATTTCGCGGAAGTCGACGCCCAGATCCCGCAGGGCCGCCCGCGTCGCGTCGAAGATGCCCATGTTGCGCAGGTTGGCCTCGAGCATCCGGCCGATCAGGTATTCCATCGAGAGGTAGTAGACGCGCTTGACGTCCTCGTCGGCGAACTGCCGGCGGGTCACCACGCGGCGCTCGATGATCCGTTCGCGGATCGCGAAGGACACCGCGTGCAGCCAGTCCCGGGGCGTGGCCAGCTCCGGATCCTTGCCGACGACGCGCACCAGGGCGTCACGAATCGATCGCCTGAGCGTATCGCTGTCGCAGGAGAGTGGCGACAGCATGTGGCGCGGATTCGTTTCAGTCGACTTGCTCATCGCGCGGACCTCCTTGGATGTCCGGGAAGGTTTCGGGGCGGTATCGCCACGGGGCTTGCGTGTGGCCATGGTGCGGTCAGCCTCGTTCCAGGGCGCGGTGGCCGATGTCGGTTCGCGCGTACATGTCCTTGAAGTGAATCCGGGCCGTGGCCGCGTAGGCGTGGTCACGCGCTTCGCGGAAATCCGAGCCCAGTCCCACCACGCAGAGTACCCGACCGCCGTCGGTTACGACACTGCCGTCGGCCCGCTGCCGCGTGCCCGCGTGGAATACGCGGCTGTCGGGACCGTTGGCGGCGTCCAGCCCGGTGATCACGTCCCCCCTGGCATACTCGAACGGGTAGCCGCCCGCCGCCAGTACGACGCCCAGCGCCACGCGGGGGTCCCAGTCGGCGGTAACGGCGTCGAGACGACCGTCGATGGCGGCGTCGATCAGATCGGCCAGGTCGGTCTGCAGGCGCATCAGGATGGGCTGCGTCTCGGGATCGCCGAAGCGGCAGTTGAACTCGAGCACTTTCGGATTGCCGTCGGCATCGACCATGACTCCGGCATACAGGAAACCGGTGTAGCGCTCGCCTTCGTCCGCCATGCCCCGCAGGGTGGGTTCGATCACTTCGGCCAGGATGCGGCGATGCAGCTCGGGTGTCACCACGGGTGCCGGGGAATAGGCGCCCATCCCGCCGGTATTCGGGCCACGGTCGCCATCGTCCCGGGCCTTGTGGTCCTGCGAGCTCGCCAGCGGCAGGATGTGTTCGCCATCGATCATGCAGATGAAGCTCGCTTCCTCGCCGGTGAGGAACTCCTCGATCACGACCCGGTGCCCCGCGGTACCGAACGCGTTCCCCGCCAGCATGTCCCGCACCGCGGCCAGCGCCTCGTCCTCGGTCCGGGCCAGGATCACGCCCTTGCCCGCGGCGAGACCGTCCGCCTTGACCACGATGGGTGCACCGTGGGTGTGCACGAAGGCCTCGGCTTCGGCGAGGTCCGTGAAGCTGCCGTACGCGGCGGTGGGGATGCCGTGGCGGTGCATGAAATCCTTCGCGAAGGCCTTGGAGCCCTCGAGCTGCGCCGACGCGGCCGTGGGCCCGAAAACGCGGAGCTCCCGTTCGCGAAACGCGTCGACGATTCCGGCGACCAGGGGCGCTTCGGGTCCGATCACGGTGAACGCGACGTTTTCCCGCTGCGCCAGCGCGATCAGCCCCGTGACGTCGGTGGCCTCGACATCGGCGTTCTCGCACTTCGGCTCCCGCGCGGTACCGGCGTTGCCGGGTGCCACCAGCACGCGCTGCACCCGGTGCGACTGGGCGAGTTTCCAGGCCAGCGCGTGTTCGCGGCCACCGGCGCCGACGACGAGTACATTCATGCGTCCTTTCCTCCCATCCATTTCATGCAAATCCCGGACCATGCATCCCGCGGCGCCCTTCGGCTATTTTCAGTGCCGGAAATGCCGCATGCCGGTGAACAGCATCGCGATGCCGTGCTCGTTGGCCGCCGTGACGACCTCCTCGTCGCGCATCGAGCCCCCGGGCTGGATCACCGCGGTGATGCCCGCTTCCGCCGCGGCGTCGATGCCGTCCCGGAACGGGAAGAACGCGTCCGAGGCCATCACGCTGCCGGGCACGCGCAGGCCCTCGTCGGCGGCCTTGATCCCGGCGATCTTCGCCGAGTACACGCGGCTCATCTGGCCGGCGCCGACGCCCACGGTCTGCTGGTCGCGAACATAGACGATCGCGTTCGACTTCACGTACTTGGCCACCTGCCAGGCGAAGCGCAGATCCCGGGTTTCCTGCGCGCTGGGCGCCCGGTCGGTCACGCAGCGAAGCTCCACCCCCGCGAGGCTTCCGGTGTCCGCGTCCTGCACCAGCAGGCCACCCCCGATGCGCTTGAAATCCAAGCCCGAAGGGGTCTCCGCCGCAGGAATCTCCAGTACCCGCACATTGCCCTTGGCGGCGGTCGCCCGCAGGGCCGCCGGCGTCACCTCGGGGGCGATGATCACCTCGACGAACTGGCGGCTGACGATGGCCTGGGCGGTGTCGCCGTCCAGCGGGCGGTTGAAGGCGATGATCCCGCCGAAAGCCGAGGTCGGATCGGTCTGGAAGGCGCGTTCGTAGGCCATCAGCCCATTCTGGGCCAGCGCCACCCCGCAGGGGTTCGCGTGCTTGACGATGACGCAGGCCGGCTCCTCGAACTGGCGCACGCACTCCCAGGCCGCATCCGCGTCGGCGAGGTTGTTGTAGCTGAGCGCCTTGCCCTGCAGCTGCCGAAAGCTCGCCAGCGAGCCCGGCGCCGGTCGCGGCTCGCGGTAGAACGCCGCGCGCTGGTGCGGGTTTTCCCCGTACCGCAGATCGGCCTCCTTCACGTAGTTCAGGTTCAACTGTCCCGGGAAGCCCTCCGGCTCGCCGGCCGCGCCCAGCGCCGAGAGGTGGTTGCTGATCGCGGCATCGTAGCGAGCCACGTGATTGAAGGCCGCGACCGCGAGCTGGAACCGCAGGTCCGCCGACAGGCCCTGATCGAGGGACTCGACGATCCCGGCATACTGCCCCGGTTCGGTGGCGACCGCCACGTCGCGGTAATTCTTCGCGGCGGCGCGCAGCATCGCGGGGCCGCCGATGTCGATGTTCTCGATGGCTTCCTCCAGCGTGCAGTCCGGCCGCGCCACCGTCGCCTCGAAGGGGTAGAGGTTCACCACCAGCAGGTCGATCGGGTCGATGCCCTGCTCCGCCATCACGGCGTCGTCGTGTCCGCGGCGTCCGAGCAGCCCGCCGTGGATCTTCGGGTGCAGGGTCTTCACCCGCCCGTCCATGATCTCGGGAAAGCCCGTGTGCCGGGAGACTTCGGTGACCGGAAGCCCGTGCTCCGCCAGCAGCTTCGCCGTGCCGCCGGTGGACAGGAGTTCGGCCCCGTGAGCGTGCAGCGCGCGCGCGAATTCGACCACCCCGGTCTTGTCGGAAACCGAGAGCAGCGCACGGCGGATGGGTCGGGAGTCGGACATGGCAAAGCCCCCTGGCGCAAAAGCTCGCGAGTATACCAATGAGTCGTCCTAGAGCCACGCGGCAGCGCGAGCCGCCCGGGATGCTGGCCAGTAGGATTCGATCACATTCACTGGCATTGGCCGGGTGCAGGCTCACGGACCTGGAAAAGCAGATCCCGGAGGCCGCAGAGCACCGCCTGGGCCCGCAGCCTGAAGGCAGGGGCGCGCGCAGCATAACGGTAGAGCAACCCCTCGGCGCCCCGTGGCCCTGGAGGGGGCATGCCCATTTTCTCACCCGCACCTTTTTTCGAGTCCGCAGCGAGACGGGTC
>Ga0207796_1000701_pt1 | contig 12621 bp, 10 predicted proteins | sample Pon1CUnioCityCA_6_FD_187274 | JGI IMG/M metagenome (GOLD analysis project Ga0207796, IMG submission 187274) | Marine sediment microbial community from Union City, CA, USA - Pond 1C Sediment 1 (SPAdes) | ecosystem: Environmental > Aquatic > Marine > Intertidal zone > Salt pond sediment ...
AGCCCGCCTCACCCGGTGCCCAGCCAGTGAAGCACACGCAGGCCAGCGTGTACAAGGACAGCAACACGAAGCCCGATCTATCGGAAGATGAGATGGCAGAGGTTCAGGAGAAGCTTCGCGGCTGGGGATATGCGGGCTAGCTCAGCATGGCCTTCCGAGCTGTGAGATAGGCGACAACCCTTTGGGTGCACGTGCGTAAGAAACTGATGATTCTTGGGGCCGGCGCGAACCAGTTGCCGGCCATCCAAAAAGCAAAAGACCTGAAACTGTTTGTGATCACGGCTGATTACTTGCCGGAAAACATTGGTCACAGATTTTCAGACATCTCTGTCGACTGCAGCACAGTCGACAGAGATGGGATTCTCGCAGCGGCCAAAGATCTCGAGATCAACGGCATTGTGACCATTGCCTCTGACGTAGCGACCGCTACAGTGGCTTTCGTCGCTGACGTGCTTGGACTGCCAGGGTATTCCCTGCATACAGCAGAGATCATGTCTAACAAGGCGAGATTCCGCCGCACCCAGGAAGAATACGGCTTGACCAGACCCCATTTTGTGGCTGGATGTGACTTTGCCGAGATCAAAGGCAGAGTCGCCTTGTTAAGCCCACCGTTGGTATTCAAACCTGTCGACTCGTCGGGTTCTCGAGGTATCACCAGAGTTGACACCGTCGCAGCCGCCGCTTGCGCAGAGGCCTTCGAGTTCGCTAGAGAATTCTCGCGCTCAGGGATGGTCTGCGTTGAGGAGTTTGTCGAGGGCATGGAAGTGGGAGGTGATGGCTTTCTGCTGGACGGAAGCCTGCGATTTGCGGCAATCACTCACAAGCACAAGCAGGGGTATGTGGTCACTGGTCATGGCCTGCCGACCAACCTCCCTGAAACCGATCAAGAGCGAGTGCTTGATGAACTTGAAGCGAATTGCAGAGCTGTAGGATACACAGCAGGGCCATTGAATTTCGACGTCATGGTCTCCAGTGATGCGGTGACTGTGCTCGAGATGAGTCCCCGCCTGGGCGGCAATGGCATTCCCGAGATCATTGAACGCGGAACTGCGACAGATCTGATCGCTGCCACATTGCGATTCGCCCTGGGTGAGCCATTCGAGTTGCCCCCATCCGGTACTGTCACCAATCCGTGTGGATCTTGGGTCTTTGGCAGCGAGCGTGCCGGAAGATTGGAGCAGATCGCTTCGGAAACGGAGATCATGGCATCCATTTCGCAGGTCTTCAAGCATGTTACCCTGTACGACATCGGCGAAGAGATACCAGCCTTTGATCACAACGGGAACAGCCTGGGGTACACGCTCTTTGACTGCCCTCCAACATCCACCTACCAGGACATCATAGGCCAGTTGCAGAAGACGCTCAACTTGAGGGTAGAATAATACATCAGAATGGCCTGGATGCCAAACAGGTTCTTGACGCGAGAGCGAGTTTTTGTATAATCAACGGAGGTAGAGGCAATAGGGTGCTGGCGAGCTGTGCCGACACGGAAGCGTTGTATGAGTGTTGATCGAGCGGAAGTTAGCTATTCCATAGTCATACCGGTGTATAACTCCGAGCAGACGTTGCCCGACTTGCACGAGCGGATCGTGCAAGTCATGGAGGTAATGGGGGCCCGGTTCGAGATCGTGTTTGTGGAGGATTGCAGTGCCGACCGCTCCTGGCAAGTACTGCAAGCAATCGCCGGCAGCGACGAGCGGGTAAGGGCCATTCAGCTTCTGCGCAACTATGGTCAGGCAAGTGCCACCATGTGTGGCTTGCGCCATTCCGTTGGCCAAGTCGCCATCACTCTGGATGATGACCTGCAGAATCCGCCGGAAGAGATCCCAGTGCTCGTCAACGCCCTGGAGAACGACCCTGAATTGGATGTGGTCATTGGCATACCAGGGGAAAAGCAACATGCGTTCTGGCGAAATGTCGGCAGCAATGTCGTGAACTTGATCAACAGCTTTGCCATCAAGAAGGATCGCTCCCTCAAGTTTTCTGGGTTTCGCGCCATGCGGCGGATCGTGGTCGACAGACTCGTAGAGCTGAATGTGCCACAGCCCGCTATCGGTGTGCTCTTGTGCTCTATCACACCCCGAATCACCAACGTTACGGTGCGGCACGAGCCGAGATCAGCTGGCCGGAGCGGGTACACCATCGCCAAGATCCTCGGACTGACATTGAGCAATTTTCTCACATTCTCGGACTTTCCACTCCGCTTTCTCGCCATGGTTGGCGTTGTCGGCATAGTTGCCAGCCTGGTATACGGACTTGTGCTCATCGTGAGATTCTTCATGGGAGGCATTGGGGTCCCTGGTTGGACGACGATCGCCCTCCTACTGATTGCCATGTCAGGTTTCAGCTTCTTTGCGTTTGGCCTGATTGGCGAATACTTGCTGCGCATTCTCCAATCGGCGCAGAACACACCCCAGTACGTGGTTCGACAGCGAATCGAAGGCCAGAGCCGTGAGGACGGTCAGGAGCCGACAGCCGTTGCCGACGCCATGGTGTCGAAGATGTCCAACAACCGAGCGACCGAATCCGGCACAGACGGGGAGTCCTGAGTGATGCTCGCTGATGATGTAATCTACCTTCGAAAGCTGGAAGAGTCAGATCTCGATCGGACATGGCAGTGGATCAACCAGCCTGATATCTATACGGCTATCGGTACCGCCATCCCGGTGACCAAGACTGCGCAGAGACGTTGGTTTGAGGAGCTTGACAAATCAAATACGAAGATCGTCTTTGCCATTTGTCTGCACAATGGGGATCAGCACATAGGAAACATATCACTCGATCTGGTTGACTATCGGCACCGAAACGCCAGGGTCGCCATGTTCGTCGCTGACGCTGACCTCCGCGGTCAAGGCATTGGCACACGTGCCATGCAGCTTCTGATCGAGTACGCATTCGATTTCATGAACCTGCACCGCTTGTACTGCAAAACCACGGCGGGCAACCCGGCGGTGCTGGATTTCTATCACAAGCTTGGCTTCAGGGTGGAGGGGCAACTGCGCGAGCACGAGTACATCGAGGGCCGATACGCAGACAAGGTCATGCTTGGGCTGTTGCGCAGCGAGGTGGTACAAGACGATGAATCCGCAAGCTGACAGAATTGAAGCAACGCCCACCGGTGATGGATCGCAGATCGAACTGCACCCCTCAACTGGGGAATGGCGCGCCAGCGGCAGGGTGCGTATCCATGCCGTTGGGGATATTATGTTGGGAGACCAGTACTGCTCTCTGGGCTTCGGATTCAGGAGCCGGTATCAGGGGAGTTACATGTCTTCCTTGGCTGATCCCAGCATCAAGAGCGCGCTCGCTGACGCAGACCTACTTCTCGGCAATCTGGAGTGCTCGTACAATGACAGCCCCTACATGCGGATACGCGACAATGTGATGACAACCCACGGCGAAGGGTTGGATTTCCTTCGCTCTTTGGGTTTCCACGCACTCTCGCTGGCCAACAACCATACTCTTGAACGGGGAAGAGAGGGCCTGGAGACACTTAAGGCGGCACTTGATGCCAGGAATATCCAGTACTTTGGGACGGCTGACAGGCCGTACATCAAGTTGAATATGAGAGGACGCTGGATAGCGGTCTTGGGGGTCAACGCTGTGCCGGACCATAAGAACCGTGATGATCTGGTGCTTTACGATCCGGTCGCCATCGACCAACTAGTGAGAGAAGCACGTACAGGGGCTGACTCGGTAGTCGTCAGCATCCACTGGGGCAATGAGTTCGTTGATCGCCCGTCGCCCGTGCAGCTGGAGATGGCTAGGAACATAGCAGAGGCTGGGGCAGACTTGATCGTCGGTGCACACCCACACGTCTTGCAGCCGGTTGACCGGCTCGGCACGTGCCTTGTGGCGTACAGCCTTGGGAATTTGTTTGCTGACTCGTACAGCGCTTTGACATTCCCCGCTGGCATATTGCGATTCGAGAGGGACTCCTTGGGCAAACAGTGGCATTGGGACGTTCTTCCCCTGACCGTGGATAGCCAATACCGGCTCCATCAGGCAGATGGCGAGCAGGCTAGTGAGATCCGACGTCTGCTGGAAAGCCCTATACAAGCATTGGACGAGCAGGACTACAACGCCCGGGTCATACGGCTTCGGCAGCGGTATCGCCAGAAAACGGTAGCACACGTCCTCCGTCATCTGTGGCACTACAAAGATCGTGCGGGTGTGATCCGTTGGGCAGCCCGGAGAGGACAACTGTTGGTCATGAACTGGCGTCGCGAGAGAAAGGCTCCATCGGATGTCTACCGCTGGCGGTGATCGAGGCGCACAGGTGCCAGAGGTTGTCCTCCGGTACCTTGGCGCATCTGGGAGAAATGGATGGACGGTATGCTTGGGCAACTGCTAGCCTTACTGCAGGTCATGCACGACAGCAGGCTCTCGCGCTCGAAGCTTGATCAGCTAGTACAAAGGCGCCTGAGGAAGGTGCTGGTATCTGCCTATCTCCACGTTCCCTACTATCGCGAAACAATGCGCCGCGCAGACTATGACCCGCGGCGAGACTACAGCGGTCCCGAGGACCTGCGAATGTTGCCCGTCACCACCAAAACGGATGTGAAGGAGCGGAACACCGCCGCCTTTGTCAAGGAAGGCACCGATCTATCGCGTTGTTTCTGGGACGCATCGTCTGGGTCCACCGGGATTCCGCTGACAACGTACCGCAACCCCCACGAACGAGCGATGCAGATCGCCAAGTGGTTGCGGGTCCTCCTCCTCAACGGGTACTCCGGGCGCGAGAAGGTCATGTCGCTATCGAGCCTGGCCAAGCACCCGGGCAAGAGCATCGTCATGGAGAAGTTTGGCCCCTTGAGAAGATTGGTGGTCAGCTTCCGACTTGCTCCAGAGAGGATGGTTGATCTGTTTCTCGACTATCAACCAGATGTCCTCTGGGGCGCTCGCACGCTCCTGGATCTTATGGCCCTGGAGTTGATGCGGAGGGGGGTACAGCCCAAGCCTTTGAAGGTGGTAGTCGGCGCGGCAGAGGCAGTGCGTGCCAGCAGCCGGCGGCTTTGCCAGGAAGTCTTTGGCACCGAGATGCTGGAGGTATATGGCTCGGTCGAGATGGGAGGAAACATCGCGTACGAGACCCGGGCGCACGATGGGCTGCACCTATGCGAGGACCTAGTTTACTTTGAGTTCCTCGACGAGCATGGAGAGCCAGTGCCTCCCGGCAAACCTGGAAGAGTGGTGCTCACCGATCTCGTGGGCGACGTAATGCCCTTCATCCGGTACGATCAGGGAGATTGGGCGGTGTTTGAGCAAGCCAGCGTCGAGAGCAACGGGCGCAGGCGGATCACGCGGATTGTTGGGCGAGACTCTGATGTCGTGCAGTTGCCCGATGGTACGCGGCACTCATTCCATGGATTTTCGGACATGATGGAGGAATTTGAAGAGGTCAGGCAGTTCCGCGTAGTGCAGAAGACGCGGGAGCTCTTTCACATTCTAGTGGTTGCGGACCCTACCTACCTGGCGGGCATACGGGAAGGTCTAATGCAGAAGCTTCAGGGAAGGTTTCCGCCTCCCGTGCGCTTTGAGATCGTCTTGGAGGAGCGGCTCGAGCCGGACCCAAGCGGCAAGCTCCGGTTGCTCGTTTCGGAGATCGACAGCGAGGACTGATCTGAGGCTTGCCCCGGCGACGGAGGGAGAATTGCCGTATGTATATGGCACCCGATGATCTGAACACAGCCCAAGAGCTTCTTTCGCACACATTGGCCCAAGAGGGATATCCTGATGTCTAACAACCTGATTCTGCTGCAAGCTGTCTTGCAGGTGATGCGCGACGCAAGGCGCTCACAGCCAGATCTTGAGCGGTTGGTTCATAAGCGTCTGAAAAAGGTTCTTGTGAACGCCTACCTGCATGTTCCCTATTATCACGAGCTGATGCAGGATATGGATTACGATCCACGGCACGACTACCGCGGGCCAGGAGATCTTTCCAGATGGCCGATCACAACTAACAAGGATGTGAAGGAGCGGGGCACCGCCGCCTTTGTGAAGGAAGGTACCGATCTGTCGCGCTGCTCGTGGAGCGCGACATCGGGGACCACCGGAGCCCCGCTCGCGCTATACTGCAGCCCCAGGGAATCAGCGGTGCGGTATGCAAAAGTGCTTCGCATGTTTCTTATCAACGGCTACTCAGTTGGTGACACACTGATGCACATAACGAACTTGACCAAGCCGCCCCGGAGCAGCATCATCCAGCGCCTTGGAATCTTTAGGAGGATCGGCGCGAGTCCCCGGCTGTCTCCAGAGAGGATGGTTGATCTGTTTCTCGACTATCAACCAGATGTCCTCTGGGGCGCTCGCACACTCTTGGATCTTATGGCCCTGGAGTTGATGCGGCGGGGGATACAGCCCAAGCCCTTGAAGCTTGTGATCGGGGGAGCAGAGGTCATTGGCGCCAGCAGCCGGCGGCTCTGCCAGGAAGTCTTTGGCACCGAGATGCGGGAGATATATGGGGCGACCGAGACGGGGCTCATTGCCTACGAGACCCCGGCGCACGATGGGCTGCACCTGTGCGAGGATCTCGTTTACTTTGAGTTCCTCGACGAGCATGGAGAGTCAGTGCCTCCCGGCAAGCCTGGAAGAGTGGTGCTCACCGATCTCATGGGCGACGTAATGCCTTTCATCCGGTACGATCTGAGAGATTGGGCAGTGTTCGAGCAAGACAGCTTCGAGAGCAACGGGCGCAGGCGGATCACGCGGATTGTTGGCCGAGACTCTGATGCCGTGCAGTTGCCCGATGGCACGTGGCGCTCGTTCCACAGCTTTACAGACATCATGCGCGACTATGACCAGATTGTGCAGTTCCGCGTAGTGCAAAAGACGCGAGCGCTCTTTCACATTCTGGTGGTTGCGGACCCTTCATACCTCCTGCGCGTCGAGGAAGAGATGAGGCAGCAATTGCAGGCAGGCTTCCCCAATACCGTGGACATTGAGATCATCCCTGTGGACCGGCTCGAGCCGGACCCAAGTGGCAAACTCAGGTTGCTCGTTTCGGAGGTCAAGACCATAGATAGAGAAGACGAAGGTTCATGACAGCAGATCACCCGAGAACTACAAGTACGAGCGGAAAGCACAGGCAAGTCTGGCTTCAAGTGCTCAGACGTGTGCTATTCTGGGGACTGCCAGTCATAATCCTCTATGTCATATTCCGTCAGATAGATTTCGTGGAGCTCAAGACCAACATCCTGCGGACCAATCCTGCCTTACTTGCAGTTGGTGCTGCTGTCTACTTTTTGGCTGTCTTTATCGCTGCGCTGCGTTGGCATGTCTTGCTGAAGCAGAACTTTGGGCGGAACGTGCCAATGGGTTTCAGCCTGCGGAATCATTGGATCGGACTGGCTCTGGGTGCCTTTGTGCCGGGCCACATCGGGGCAGACGTCTATAAAGCACTGGCAGGTACCCGGCGGTTTGGAAACTTTGGTCTTAATGTGTCAATCGTCTTAGTACAGAAGGTCCTCAGCCTCATGACCTGCATGGCACTAGTCCTCCTTCTATACCCAACGGTATCCACCTCATTTCCACCTGAAATTGATCAAGTACACCGACTTTCATATATCTTGTTGCTAAGCGCCGTTTTCCTTATCCTAATTGCGGCGATGGCCTTGCGCAGTCGCCTTTTGCCAGTCATCCAGAAAAAACTAGGAGATTATCTGGCACGAGTGCGCAGTAGGACAATGCACATGTTTGACCGGGAAACCCAAGAACAGGATGCCCGCACCCCTCTCCGGGTCGTGCTCAAGCCATGGGGGGATCCCAAACAGCTCCTGCCAGGCTTCTTGTTTTCCATTGCCTTCATGCTTGCAGCGGCGACTCGAGGGCAGATCTTCTTCGAAGCCCTGGGCTACGATATACCTTTCGCCTTCAATCTCTTTGCGAGCCAGGTTCTGGTCCTGGTGTTTACCTTACCCATATCTTTCGGCAGCCTTGGCATCCGGGAAGCGGCATTCATCCTCGTATACGGGCTATTTGGAGTACCAGCCGAGATCGCCCTATTGGTGAGCTTCTTCAATCTAGCCTGCATCCTGCTGAACAGTCTGGCTGGGGGTTTGGTGATGCTGATCTCCAATGCCAGGTTGCGTGAGGGCACAGGAGATGCCCCTCGGGATCTGCTACGGATTGCCGACGAAGCGGCCAACCAAGATGCCGAACATGCAGCGTAAGTCGTTCGTCAACCGGCTACTATACCTGGCACGCGACCTGCGCTCCGGGCAGTTGTACACGACGCTCAGTCGCTTCTGCCATGGAAATGTACTGGATGTAGGGGGCTGGGACTTTTATCTCACTGCCAAACGGAAAGGGGTATCGCACGCAAACTGGACCAGCCTGGAGCTCGAAGCGGACTCGGCTCTTGGCATAGGCGATAGGGAATTTCACATGGTGCAGGGAAATGGCTGTAGCATGCCCTTCGAGGACAGTAGCTTTGACACGGTCCTTTGCATTCAAGTGTTGGAGCACGTCTTTGAGCCGATAAAGATGGTCAAGGAAATCGCCCGCGTCCTGAGACCAGGTGGATGTGTTGTCGCCCTGGTTCCTCAGACGGCTAACCTCCACTCAGCGCCACATCACTACCAGAATTTCACCCGGTTCTGGCTTCTCTCGGCGATGGATCGCGCCGACTTGGAGATCGTGGAACTATCGCCTCTCGGTGGCGCGTGGTCAACAATCGCCTCCCGGCTCGTGTATCTCCTTCTGCAGAGCAGGGGAAAAGGAAAACTCACCTATCCTGAAGCAGAACGTAATCTGGCATTCTACCTGCTGCTCCCAGTCATGTGGCTCTTTGCCCTGATCTGCATCCCTATCTGCCTTTTCCTTAGTCTCGGTGACTTGGTGGAGGAACCGAACAACCACCTGTGCGTGGCCCAAAAGCCTCATCATGGGAAGAGTGAAGGAACGCATGAACCGAATCCCCTTTAACCGTCCCGCAATCGTGGGCAAGGAGCTGTACTACATCTCGCAAGCCATTCATGAGGGCCATGCCGCCGGCGATGGGACCTTCACGAAGAGGTGCCACGCATTCCTGGAGGAGGCGCTGGACGTGCCCAAGGTGCTGCTGACCACCTCGTGCACCCATGCCCTGGAGATGGCGGCGTTGCTCTTGGACATTCAGCCCGGCGACGAGGTGATCGTGCCTTCGTTCACCTTTGTGACGACCGTGAATGCGTTCGTGCTGCGAGGTGCGCGTCCGGTCTTTGTCGATATCCGGCCCGACACGCTGAACCTGGACGAGGGCCTATTGGAAGGCTTGATCACGCCGCGAACCAAGGCTATCCTGCCGGTGCACTATGCGGGTGTCGGCTGCGAGATGGACGCCATCCTGGAGATCGCGGGGCGGCATGGGATTGCGGTGGTCGAGGACAACGCCCACGGGCTATTTGGCAAGTACAAGGGCAGGTACCTGGGCACCTTTGGCTGCCTGGCGACGCAGAGTTTTCACGAGACCAAGAACTTTAGCTGCGGCGAGGGTGGCGCCCTCCTGATCAGCGATATGAAGTACATCGAGCGAGCAGAGATCCTCCGGGAGAAGGGCACGAACCGCAGCCGGTTCTTCCGGGGAGAGGTTGACAGGTACACCTGGGTCGACCTGGGGTCAAGCTATTTGCCGTCCGACATCCTGGCGGCTTTCCTGTACGCCCAACTCGAGGCACGGGAACAGATCCAGGCCAGGAGAAGGGAGATCTGGGAGTACTACTACGAGCATCTTTCCAGTTGGGCGCAGGAGCACGAGGTCCGTCTGCCGATCGTGCCGGCCCATTGCGAGCAGCCATATCACATCTTCTATCTGCTCCTGCCCTCCCTTGAGCAACGCCAGGCCTTGATCGCACATTTGAAGGCCAGAGAGATTAGCAGCGTCTTTCACTACATACCCCTTCACCTGTCCGAGATGGGGCGGAATTTCGGCGGCGCTCCAGGTGATTGCCCGGTAACTGAGGCTGTGAGCGACTGCCTGCTCCGCCTTCCATTCTACAACGACCTCACCGAAGCCGACCAGGCGCGTGTCGTTGACGCCATCACCCGCTTCAGCGCATGAGAAAGCTACCGATGGCATCCCAGCGAGTGCTCAAGCTAGCCATCCTCATCTTGATAGTACTCCTTGCCACCAGCCTGCGCTGGCACCAACTGGACGCTGACAGTCTGTGGGGGGACGAGATCTTTGAACTGCTCCACGCGCAGAGGGATCTCGCCTCAATACTGGGCAACAACCCCCTGGCCTTGCGAGCAACACTCACACACTTGTTTTCGCGTATCGGCGGACACGATTTTGTGATCCGTTTTCCCTACGCAGCGTTTGGGATACTGGGCGTGATCCTCATATATCAGGTGGGCAGAACTCTGTTCGATGAGACCGCCGGCATCATCGCAGCATTTCTCCTTGCAATTTCCCCATTCCACATCCGATACTCCCAGGAGGCGCGGAGCTATTCGCTGACTGTGCTGCTTGCCTTGGCATCGCTCTACTGCATACTCCGCGCGCTGAGGGACAACAAGCCAAGAGACTGGGCTGGATTCGCCTTCCTCACTGCTCTGTCGCCTAACAATCACTTGACCGCGGCCTCCGTCATTGCCAGCGAGGCCGCCTATGCCGCCCTGGTTCTGCTCATTGAGAAGCTCTCACGACTGGTCAGACGGCAGCAGACGGTCATCACCGAATACCTTGCGTCGTCCCAGAAGCGGAAAGATCTGGCTGGATGGCTGCGTAGGTTGCGCTCATCCCGAGAAGCAATGCTCGCACTGAGCTTGCTCACGGGAACAGCCTTCTTCCTGCTTCTAGGTGGGGCATGGTTCTCTTACTTGTCCCAGATCGGGCTGAGCACTGCGGGCTCTGGCGCGAACGCCAATGACGCGGCAGTACTGCGTATCTCCCAGACATTCATCAGGAGATTGCTCAGCGATTTTGGTGCCGGAAAGGGGCATGTCCTGTATTTGTACAGTGCTGGTTTCCTGGTTGGGCTCGTATCCAGCGCAATCGATCGCCAATGGAGACAGCTCCTGCTGGCCCCTGTCTGGATCCTGCCCCCGCTGTTCATACTATCCCGGGTCTCTGCTTCCGCATATTTCTCACCGAAACACCTCATCTTTATCCTGCCCATATACCTTCTTTTCGTTGCCAGAGGTATCGTGGGTGTTGGGCAGCTTGCCACCAGATACCTGCGATTGTCGGCCAGATCCAGGAAATTGCTTCAGGGAACTAGCATTCTACTCATCACTGCCATGATCGCATGGAGCAGCACCCCAGGGGCGCAAGCCTACTACAGTGACCACAAAGAAGACTGGAAAGGAGCCGCAAAGCTGATCCGTAAAAAGTCTAAACCCGGGGATCTCGTTGTGCAACTCCAGGGCTGGCCCACAGACCCCCTGCGTCACTATATGGAGGGGCGATCCGGCCCTTCTGAAGTGATGTTTGCAGATCTGCAGACTCTGGAAGAAAGTGTCTTCCCCATCACAGTCTGGTGGGTGATGCTTGTTGCGCAACCAAGAGGCACGCCGTCGCACCTGGCTGTCCCCCCAGAGCTTGCCGGCTCAGAGTTTGCCGTCTACTCCTTCTACTCACTCCCGTTCAAGTCACCTGCCGTGCTACGTCGACAGACACCTATTGCAGATCGTACCGAGCTCTTGCAGGTGGCAACAAAACTCATCCTCGTGCAGGCTCAGTCTGATGCTTGGAGTTATTTTGAACTATACATGAACCGCGTGAGCCAACTCGCCAGCCTCCTCGAGCCCCCATCCCTCCAATCCGCATGTCCACCAGAATTCCTCGATGCTGAAAAGCACGTGCAAGCCGCACTGGAGCAATCTCGGAATTCGCAGAGGGACGATGCTGTAGAGAGCACATTGAAAGCGATGGCCCTTTACGAGATGCTGTATCCTGGCACTGGGAGGCCCCATGAGAACGTCCTTGAGGTGCTGGTTAGCTTGGGTAATAGTGCATTGGAGTCTGGTCGCCGAGAGTGTTCTGTGCTATTCTACTCACGCGTTGCAGACGCCCACATGCTCGACGTGGAGGGCAATCCTGACGACATCGGTAACTGGCAGAAACTGGCAGAGACACTTGTTAAGGCAGCGCGACATGAAGAGGCTGCTGCCGCATACCGGCACCTGCTCGAGCTGGATCCAGGTAACCTGGAGTACCATGTCAAGCTTGCCAAGGCCTATCAAGCCAGCGGACAGCATCAGAAAGGCTACGACACACTCGAGCTAGCAGTCGAATTGGCTCCTACGGATCCACAATTGCGCCGATACTTGGCTGATAGGTATTTCTTGGATGGCAAAATGGCCGAGGCCGCGCACGCATTCCAGCAGATCCTTGAACTCACCCCTGACGATATCGAGGCACGTCTTGGGCTTGCACTGGCATATGACGCGCTGGGGCGGGAATCGGAAGCTGTCCAGGAGCTAGAGAGGCTAATCCACATTGATCCCAATCATTGGCTGGTGCCAGAAGCGAGAGAGAGACTTGACGAGCTTCAACAGTAGCGCCAATGCGATCGCTTGGGCGGCGATGGAGGTGCTTTGAGCAAGTTGACTTGTAGGTATGAGATCGACACGAAACGTGCCTGGCTAATCCTGCTTGCCACGCTGGCGACCATGAGCCTGCTATCAGGTTGCGCCACA
>Ga0207796_1000702_pt1 | contig 12618 bp, 9 predicted proteins | sample Pon1CUnioCityCA_6_FD_187274 | JGI IMG/M metagenome (GOLD analysis project Ga0207796, IMG submission 187274) | Marine sediment microbial community from Union City, CA, USA - Pond 1C Sediment 1 (SPAdes) | ecosystem: Environmental > Aquatic > Marine > Intertidal zone > Salt pond sediment ...
CTGGCTTGTCAACTGGCCCGCATCTGCACTGGGAGATGAGGGTCCTGAGTGTGCCCGTTGATCCTTTCCAGTGGACGCAAGTCGTGTTCCCTTCTGAGGAAGCACGTCCCGGGCCGGAGCCTGCACCGGCCGAACCGCTCGAGCCGACTCCCGATCCTGCTTCCTCAGACGATAGCTAGCTCATGTGCGGGAAGTGGAAGGCGCACCTGCGGGTATGGATGCTGGCAGCTATCGTGCTGCTGGCACTTGGCCTACGGCTATATCGCTTGGGTGCCGAGAGCCTGTGGTACGATGAGACGGTGAGCGTCCATCTGGCCGGCAAGAGCGTGCCGGCGCTGATCGAGCACACGGCTGGCGACATACACCCCCCCGGCTACTACTTGCTGCTGCACGGATGGACACGCCTGGTGGGGCAGAGCGGTTTTGCCGTAGCGCTTCCTTCTGTCCTCCTTGGCGTGCTCTTGGTACCTCTTGCATACTGGCTTGGAGCCAGGATATTTGGGACGAGGGCAGGCTTGCTCGCCGCGTTTCTGGTGGCCATCTCCCCATATAATGTCTGGTACTCCCAGGAAGTGCGGATGTACACCCTTGGCGCCGCGCTGGGCATGGGTGTGCTTATTGCTGTGTTCTACCTGGTATCGGTGCCAGGTTCCCGCCAGAGGGACCGGATGTTGTGGTTGCTTCTCTACGCAGGTTGCGGTGCGCTCGGCCTGTGGTCTCTGTACTATTTTGCCTTCCTGTTGGTTGCGCTGAATCTGATGGTAGGGCTATGGTGGCTCGTGAACTGGCGGAAGAGACGGGCGGGCCTGGGTTGGATGGGAAGCTGGCTGCTGGCCCAAGCAGTAGTCTTGCTGCTCTACGCACCGTGGATCGGGGTAGCATGGCGCCAGGCAACCCAGCCGCCGGTGCCTCCCTGGCGTGGCTTCACCGCGGTAGGTACCGTACTGCTGGAGACCTGGTCAGCACTGTCCCTGGGCCAATCGGTGATACCCGTCAGCGTCTGGCCCGTGCTGGCGCTATTTGCGGCCCTGTGTATCGTGGGACTGCTCTACAAGCCTGCCAGGGACGAGCTGACCGCCTTCTGGTCTGGACGCTGGTTTCTCGCCGGGTATGCGGCTCTGCCAATGGTGCTGATCTACCTGGCCTCGTATGTCACACCCCTGTACCACGTGCGTTATGCCTTCACGTTTTCCACTCCATTTTACATAATCGTAGGCGCGGGGGTAGAATGGCTGTATGAGCGCTGGCGGGTGTTGGGCTGGCTGGCGCTGGCGGCTATTGCCGTGTTCTCGGGCACCTCGTTGTATGCCTACCACACTGAGCCACAGTATGCCAGCGACGACCACCGGGCAGCGGTGCAGTTCTTGGCGGAGCAGTGGCGTCCTGGAGATGTCATTCTGGTCAATGCAGGTTACGCCTACACTGCCCTGGTGACCTACTGGGAGGGGGAGCCGATTGCGTGGCGCGGGCGTCTGGTGGGTGACTGGACAGCCGGTTGGCGCGAGAGCGAGGCAGATGGTCCGGTAGTGGTCCAGACGGGCTCGGTGGATGGGGATCCGTCGCTGGGTTGGGGCGACCCGGGCTCCGATTTCTACGCGATGAGTCATACGGAGACGCTCGATGCGCTCGAACGTCTGTTTGCCGATTTCGACCGGGTGTGGGTGTATCGCATCTACGACACAGTCACCGACCCCGGTGGAATGATCCGCCTCTGGCTGGATGAATATGGGACTCAGTTCGAGGACCAGGTATTTACCGGTGAGTCGAGCCTGCGCGTGCAGGGATTTCTCACGACACGCGATCCGCTTCTTGGGTCGACTGTGCCGATAGATGAACATCTGGCAGATGGCTCACTGCAGCTGCTGGCGACCTCGCCGCCCCCGCCAGAGGTGCCGGTGGGCAGCGCCCTGAACCTGGCGCTTGTCTGGCAGGTCGATGCCCCGCCTGCCGGGGACACTACTTTATTTGCTGGCTTGTTCGACGAGACGGGTCGACGTTGGGCGCAGAGAGACGAGCGTCCGGTTGGTCCACTGTACCTGTTGACGGACTGGGAGGTGGGAAGCAGGGTCCGCACGCCTATCAGGATTCACGTGCCGCCGGGCACGCCACCCGGCATCTACCGGCTGGAGGTGGGTTGGTACCGATTTGAGGACGCCCAGCCGATCTGGATTCCGTGGGAATCTGGCAACCGTGTGCTGTTGGAAGAGGTAGAGGTGGTGGCACCTGCGGACTGGAGGGCCCTTGCCTATCCTTCATTTGTCCACTCTGTGGGTGTGGAGCTCGGCGAGGGTGTGCGGATACTAGGTTTTGATGCAGAGTCCTTCCAAGTCCCTCGTGGGGGTGCACTGCGATTGGATGTTGTCTGGCTGGCGCTGGAGGATAGCCCACAGGCAGCAACACCCGTTTTTCGCCTGCTAGATGATGCGGACCTGGTGGTTGGAGAGGTCGCATCGGCGCCGGTTGAGGGACGAGCCCCCCTGGCGGTGATGCAGGAGGGGCAGACGATACGGGATCCGGTGAACCTGGCAGTGCCCGGTCACTTGGCTCCTGGTGTGTATGATCTGGTTGCGGGCCGCCGGCGCGCTGATGGAACCTGGCTGGCTGTACGGCGCGGTCCATTCCCGTTGGGTTCATCCTACCCGCTGGCCACGATCCATGTACGGGAGTAGCAACGCAGCTCTGGCATGGGATGCAGCGTGCCCTTTTTGAATCTGGTGAGTTGTCTCTGTTTGTCTTTGCGAGGTGGTTAGTGTCTGAAGCTGAATTTCTGAGGGAGGCGCCAGTCCAGCCGCACGAAATGCGGGTGCTGGGCGTTGGGATCAATCCGCTGGACATGCGGCGTGTGGACGTAGCAGTCGATCTGACGGCATGCACCGAACCTGTCAAGGTGGAGATGGTGATCGTCGGGCCAGATGACGACGAGTTGTGCAGCCTGTTGCTTGTTGAGAACCGAACGTGGATGATCGACAAGATTATGCACTTGCGAAGGGATGCTCAACCAGGAGAGTATGTGCTGCACGTGGGCGTGTTTTATGAGGACGAGTTGGTCACCAGGGCAGCTCGTCGCTTTGCGTTTCCGCTTAGCCAGGTGGTGTGATTGACATGGATGAACTGATTCTCTGGCCGCCCTCCTGGTCTATGTTGCTGTTGTTGCCTGCGTTGTTCGTGGGGTTCACGGTGCACGAGGTGGGCCACGCAATCGTGGCGTTTTTAATGGGCGATACGAGCCAGTTGGAGCGACGTCGTCTGAGCTGGAATCCACTCCGCCATGTATCCTGGATAGGGCTGGTGGTGTTCCTGTTCTTCGGCTTTGGTTGGGCAAAGCCAGTACGGGTGGACATCAGCCGATTCCGGGTGAAGAACAGTGCGCTGGGGATGTTCGCCGTGTCTGTCGCTGGAGCATCAGCGAATCTACTGACTGCGCTTATTGCTCTTCTGGGGATGATGGCTACAGTCTTTGTCACCTGGATCCTGACAGGGGCATCCCTGGCAGAGATTGTGGGGTTCCTGGCCCTCGCTCAGCCGGTACTTGATGCTCAGGGTGTGGCGGTGGCACTGTCCCAGTATATAGTGACTGTGAACCTCGTGCTGGCGTTCTTCAACCTTCTCCCTCTGCCTCCACTGGATGGTTTCCAGGCGCTTATGAGCCTGATCACAGCAGTCCGCACGGCACTTGGACGGGGCACTGTGCCGAAGCAGGCGCTGGGGCCAGTCAGCCCAACTGGGGGTAAGCCTTCGATGGGGGGCGAGGCGGACAGCGAGGACCACAGTGAGATCAGCCCGGCCCAGATTCACTTTGACATTGCCCTCGAGTACCACAAGTCGGGGCAATGGGACGAGGCTATCGCACGTTATCGTCAGGCTACGGGTCACGACGATCTGTTCGGCCTGGCGTACTATAATCTAGGGCTTGCGTACTGGGCCAAGGGGCGGCTTCCGCTGGCAATGAGCGCCTTCAAAGCGGCGCGTGCATGTCCGGGCATGGTGGTCCAGGTTCACGCCGGTAGGCGTCTGCGGGAGCTGACCGTGGCGGAGCAAAACCCTGATGTGGAACTGGGCGTCGTACCACCGCCCCTTGAGCCTGACTCGGTGCAGCAAGCCGAGTCGGATGCAGCGCCACGCCCTGATGCTGGGGTGATACGCCGGGCGTGGCTCGCTTTGGCAGCCGGTGGGGTGGGCGTGCTGCTACTGGCAGTTGCTGCTTGGCTCTATGTCACGGCAGTGACTCTCAGCGAATTTGGCGTGAACCTCTTCTGATGCCCTGATCTGTTCCGCCATCGCACGCTCCAAAGTTGACAGCACAGCAGACTTTGGTATAATCGCCCCTGCGATGCGGGGTGGAGCAGCGGCAGCTCGTTGGGCTCATAACCCAAAGGTCGAAGGTTCGAATCCTTCCCCCGCTACTGAGAGGCCCATGGCAGATGGCGCGTTGTGCGCTGTCTGCCATTGACTATCGGCGAGGTAGCTCAATGGCAGAGCAGGGGACTCATAAGCCCTTGGTTGGGAGTTCAAATCTCCCCCTCGCCATCTAGGAAAGTGGACGTTGCAGTTCACCGGGCAGGCTCCCACGGCGGCGGGAGCCTGTTTTGCGTCACTGGGCTGTGAGAAAGCAGTTCGCGAGGAGTATGAGAATATGATGAAGCTGAGATTTCTGATTCTTGTGCTGGTGGTCGCTGGTGTGCTATGCTTGGGTTGCGGAGACGGTTCTCTGTCTGAATCTCCGGGAGAGGCGTTGACGGCCGTCAAGACATTGAGGCCAACCTTCACGCCGATGCCTACAGCGACCAATACAGCGGTGCCGACCTACACTCCGCTGCCGACTGACACGCCCCAGCCCCAGCCGACCAGCACTCCCCTGCCGCCCAGCGATACGCCCGAGCCGACAAAGGTAGAGCTGTCCCTGACCGATACGCCCTTGCCACCTACACCGACATCTGCGCCGCCGACGGCAACTCGGAGGCCCGCCACGCGCACCCCGGCGCCACCCACAGCAACACCGATGCCCGCAGCCAAACACGTGGTGGGGTCGCATGGGGTCTCAGGTCTGGTGATTGCCCGCGACAAGACGACATTCTCCGTGGGCGAGACGGCTTTTTTCACCTACGAGGTGCTCAACCATACCGAGGATCCAGTTGGTTTCGAGCTGCTGGGTATCAAGGCGAGTAATGGGCTGTTCAACACAAGTTGGGTAAATCCCGATTTTATCCTGCCTGACGTGCCGTTCAGGTACGATGACGGCCTGACCTTCAGTACCCCGGGGACCTACCAGGTCTTCCTGGCCATCTGTTTCGCGCGCTGTGGGGAATCCGATGCTGACTGGGAGGAGTTTCCCTACGGCGCGGCGACGATCACCGTACGGTAGGCAGGTTCTCCTCCTCTGGTGAGCACGAACGCTTTGAGCGATGGGATGCTGGGTGCCTATTCTCCCAGGGACTCGAGGAGCCCGTGCTGAACTGCCACAATGGCGGCCTGCGTCCGATCGGAGACCCCTAGCTTTTGCAGGATTGCGCTGACATAGTTTCGCACGGTGCCTCTTGCCAGATGCAGGCGGTCGGCGATCTCTGGATTGCTATGTCCCTGCGCCAGCAGATATAGAACCTCCTGCTCGCGTTCTGTGAACTCCTCGAGCCGGCTTCTGGCACTTGGCACTGGATCCGGTGCAGATGAGACTTGGTGTGTGAGCATGCCAGCGATGGCAGGATCGAGATAGGTCTTGCCCGCGACAGTACCCTTGACCGCGTCAAGAAGGGCATCTCTGCGTGTGTCCTTCAGGAGATATCCTGCGGCTCCGGCCCGAATTGCGTCCAATACCGACTGAGCGTCAGCGTATGTGGTGAGCACCAGTATCTGCACGTCTGGATGAGAGCGACTTAGGTGCTGAGTTGCCTGCACACCATTCATCACTGGCATCTTCAGGTCCATGAGCACGACGTCGGGCTGGATGTCCTCGACGAGGTCCAGCGCCTCGCGGCCGTTGCTGGCCAGACCCTTTACCTCGATCTCGGGATCAGTACTCAAGATAGCCGCCAGTCCCTCCCGCACAACGGTTTGGTCATCACAGATGAGAACTCGGATCACGCGCTTTCTTCCTTTCCACAGGACGGCTAATACTTCCCGCCAATAGTGGCTCTAGGTGGAGAAGAGGGGAACCTCTAGATGTACCCGTGTCCCCTGTCCTTCTTGCTCGGCTATCTCCAGTTTTCCGCCCATGAGTGCTGCTCGTTCTTTCATGCCACGCAAGCCAAGCCCGTCCTGTCTGCCGGTTCTAGCAGCCTGCAACATTACGTTGTCAATGCCCCGCCCATCATCGGCGATGGTGAGCGATAGGTGCTCAGGCGTATGCTGCAAGTGAAACTCAATGGACTGGGCCTCAGAGTGGCGGACGATATTCTCCAGCGTCTCTTGCGCGATGCGATAGACACCCTGCTCGACGGCTGGAGTCAAGCTATCGAGGCTTTGCTCTGGGAGTTCCAGGTTCAGCATAGCGCCTGAACGCTCCGCGGCTGACTTGGCAAGGTCACGGAGCGCCAGAGACAAGCCCAACTCCTGAAGAGGGGAGGCTCGCAGATCCTGCAGGGCACGGCGTGCCTCAGTCAGACCACTGCGAGCTGTTTCGTCGGCTCGGTCCAGCATATCCTGGGCAGCCATGGGATCGACTCCCCAGAGTGAGCGGACTGCCTCCAACTGGACTGTGACGGCGCTGAGGGAGTGAGCCAGCGTGTCATGCAACTCGCGGGCCAGGCGGTTACGCTCGCGGCTGATGGTCAGCTCTTCCAGTGCAATGGCATAGCGCTTGAGCCTGAGATTTGCCCTTGCCTGCTGTTCATAGGCCTGCTCCAGCGCTACTCGTTGTTCTCGCTGGATGGTGGCAAGCTGGACGATGATGTATCCGACTAGCAGCATCATAGCTGCTTGTAGTACCAGCCAGCCAAGATCTGCGCCTAGAGGCATGTAGTCAAGGGGCGGAGCGAGCCAAACCTGGAAGAGGGTGAGTCCCAACATATACATGAGCACAAAGCGAAATGCGTACTGCCAAGCTATCAGGACCAAAATGACGAAGAAAAAGATGGAAAATGGTGTCTGCAGCGGATTTGCAGAGGGCCACCAGTAGTAGCCTATCAACACCGGTACGGTGCTCAACGTCAACGTAAGGGGCACGAACCACCTGCCCATGCGCCGGGGTACCTGTGGCAGCACCAGCATTATGAGGAGTACCAGCTCCAAGACGATTACCGGCGCCAGGTTTGGAAGGGTGAGTCGCTCGACCAGCGTCATGCTGGTAGCCTGCTCAAAGCTCAGCGTCTCGTCCCTGGCCATTTCCATCACGATGAGAATCGGGCCAATGATCACCCAGAATACCATACGGGTGACGACGAATAGTCGAAAGGCCTGCAAGAACCCAGGCTCAGGTTCAATTCGTTGCTTCTGTTGCATGTTCCTTCCCCAGGGTGTGCAAGGCGCCGCACACGCGCCAACCAGTGATTCCAGGAGCAACTACTCCTGCCCGAACATTATACCATAGGCAGGGCAGGAACCGACAATTCCGGCCCAACTCCGTCGGGCCAGCACATACGAGGGGATGCTGCAGAACGGGAGGCGGTCAGCTTTAGATCTGCTTGGTAAGGACTGTCATATGACACTTTTCGTGACGGATGACACTGGTGCATATTACGGCCGTTCTCCTATACTACACCATGAGCACCGAGGGACTCGGTAGTGCCGCCAAGGCTCTTAGGGAAGTCGTTCCCGGCGCGGAGCCGGGTCAGACCATCAGCCCCGACTGGGATAACTTCAGGAAAAGGGAGATGGCCTGAACGAGAGCCGGCGATGAGCTGCCGAGTCTTTGTGTGGAGTGACTTGTCGGGCAGGCAGAAGGTTTGGTCTATGCTGAGCACACGCTGGCGCAAGGTCTTGACTGACCTGTGGAGAAATCGAATACGGACGCTGATTGTCGCGATGGCGATCGCCGTGGGTGTATATGCCATTGGCGTAGTGCTGAACACCCGTGAACTGGTCGTCCGCGAGTACACGGCTGACCAGAACGGTTCACTGATGGCCGCAGCGATCCTGCACACGACACCCTTTGATGAAGACCTGGCTGAGCGGGTTGGCGAGCTCCCGGGTGTAGCCTCTGCTGAGGGACGCAGTCAGGTACGGGTGCGGGTGTACGACAAAGAGAACATGCCGTCCGACCTCTTGATCTACGCTGTTCCGGATCTCGGCAAGATGGATGTGGACCTCGTCACGAATCTGGATCCCGGCATAGTGCCACAAAAAGGAGAGATACTTCTCGAGAGGCAGGCGCTTGATTACTTGGGTGTCGCGATCGGGGATACGATTGCCGTCGAGTTGGACAGCGGCAAGGGCCGAGAGCTAGTGGTCGTTGGCCGCGTCCATGATGCCCAGCAGTTAAGCCCGGGCATTACCAGCCGGCCGACTGGATATATCGGTCCTGAGACCATGGAGAGCTTGGGACTGGGCACGGGCTATACCCAGCTCCACATCCGGGTGTCTGAGAATGCAGGAGACAAGGCGCATATCAACGCTGTGGCAGACCAGGTCGAGGAGCATCTTGGGGCAACAGACCGTCCTGTCTTTCGGCGGGAGGTGATTACGGAGAGCATCGCCGACCCATTCATTGGCACCATCGTTCTGATCCTCTCTTCGTTCGGGCTGATCATCCTGGTGCTGTCCGGATTCCTCGTTGTAAATGCCATTTCGGCTTTGATCAGCCAACAGATCCCGCAGATTGGGGTCATGAAGCTGGTCGGCGCTCGTCGCTCGCAGATCATGGGCATGTACATCGCCACAGTGCTGGTGTACGGGCTCATTGCGATCGTGCTGGGCATTCCTCTGGCAGTTCTGACGTCGCGGCTTCTCATGCAGGCTCTGGTAGAGGGATTACTCAATGTGATGCCCGATAGCTACTCCATCCCCCTGCCGATCATCGCCGCACAGGCTGCGGTCGGCTTGGTGCTTCCTCTGCTAGCTGGCTTGGCGCCGGTGATCAAGGGGACGCGTGTGACGACGCAGAAGGCGCTGAGTGCTGCAGGTATGGAGTCCTCCGTCTATGGCCAGGGTTGGGTAGAGAGGCTGTTGAATCACTTCCAGCGGATTGCGTCAATGCGCCGTCCCATCCTGCTGGCGCTGCGCAATACCCTCCGCCACAAAGGGCGGCTGGCGCAAACACTGGTCGTGCTCATTACGGGCACTGCACTGTTTGTGTCAGTGCTCAGTGTTCGGGCATCGGTCGATGCCACCGTTGATGACTTTATGCGTTTTCACCAATACGACGTATCGTTGGAATTGGATATGCCTTATCGCCTGGAACGACTGGCGCAAGCAGCAGAGCAGGTTCCGGGCGTGTTGGCAGTGGAGGGATGGTCCGTGGGCGGGGCCATATTGCTGCGGCCTGACGGCACGGAGAGCGACGGGATGCGGATCTATGCCACACCCGCGCAGACTACGTTCATGAACCCCAGAGTCCTGGAGGGCAGATGGCTGGCCGCCAGCAGGAATGAGATCGTGCTGAACTCTGACGTCCTCGATCGAGAACCTGGTCTGCGGGTGGGTGATGAGATCGCGCTGGAAGTGGATGGGAAGGAAGCAGTCTGGCACATCGTCGGGGTCGTTCCGACCGAGTCACGCGGACCGGCCATCTATGTGAAGCACGAGGACTATACCTACGCGACAGGGACGACCGGGCAAGCCACACAGCTTCAGGTAGTCACCAGCCGTCACGATGCCGAGTCGCAAAGCGAGATGGAAGCCCTGCTCCTGGAAAGCTTGGATGCCAGAGGGATAGGCGTCAGTGGGACGGAGAACACGCAGGTGATCCGGGAAGAGAACGAGTTGCTCTTTACCATCATCGTAGCCTTTCTCATCCTGATGGCCCTGCTGCTGGCTGCTGTGGGAGGCCTGGGCTTGACGACTACCATGAGCATCAACATCTTGGAGCGCGTTCGCGAGATCGGCGTGCTTCGTGCCATCGGGGCATCCAACGTGTCGGTGCGCAAGATCGTCCTTGTTGAGGGAATTGTGATCGGCGTCCTGAGCTGGACGATAGGGGTGCTGATTTCGATACCTGTGAGCAGCTTTATGAGTGAGCAGCTGGGCATTGCGCTTATTAACATCCCGTTGATCTTCCAGTACTCGGTCGGTGCTGCTGTGCTATGGTTTTTTGTCCTTCAGGGGGTAGCTCTGGCTGCCAGCCTGGGACCAGCGCGCAACGCCGTGCGGCTCACAGTCCGAGAAGTGCTGGCATACGAGTGAGTGAGTAATGGGGCTAAGAACAGCAGTAACTGACAGGTACCCAGCATATGGAGAGCCGAGCGCGGAGGTGATGGGCGCGGCGAGTGCAGAGCCGCTCGTCGAGCTACAGCAGCTCCGAAAGGCCTATCGCACGCCGGCTGGTGACGTTCATGCTCTGAATGGGATCGATCTCCAGGTGGACGGTGGCGAGTTTGTCGGCATCGTGGGCAAGTCGGGGGCAGGAAAGTCAACCCTGGTGAATATGGTTACCGGTATCGACAAGCCGACTTCCGGTCAGGTGCGTGTCGGCCCGCATGCCGTGCACAATATGAGTGAGGAGCAGGTTGCTGGATGGCGCGGCAGGAATGTGGGGGTCATCTTCCAGTTCTTCCAGTTGCTGCCAATGCTGACTGTGGCAGAGAACGTCATGCTCCCCATGGATTTCGCCGGGTTGTATAACTCGCCAAAGGAGCGGCGCGAGCGGGCCTTGGATCTGCTGGCACAGGTCGAGATTGCCGAGCACGCTGACAAGTTGCCCTCAGCTGTATCCGGAGGTCAGCGCCAGCGCGTGGCGATAGCGCGCGCCCTGGCGAATGATCCCATGTTCCTGGCTGCCGATGAACCAACTGGCAACTTGGACTCCAAGACTGCGAATGCTGTATTCCGAGTTTTTGAGAAACTGGTAGATCAGGGCAAGACTATCATTATGGTCACCCACGATATGGATTTGGCATCGAGGGTCACTCGCACCGTGCACCTGGCTGATGGGGCAATCGTGAATGGTGGACCCGGGTTTCGGGCAGTAGATAGGGGGGCATAATGGCCAAGTGGCTAGATCGGCTGTCATATAGGTGGGATCGAAATGGGGGGCGGCAGGCACCAGCACGCCAGACTGGTGCGCGAACGCGGGCCGGCACGAGCAATGGAGACAGTGCTGGCATGACGCCGACAGCCATAACCCTGAAGGGCGTTACCAAGGCGTATCAGACTGATGCAGGCCCGTTCTGGGCACTGAAGGGGATCGATCTTGAGGTCTATCCCGGGGAATTTGTCGCAGTAGTGGGCAAGTCCGGGAGCGGCAAGTCGACGCTGATCAACGTGTTCACAGGTATTGACCACCCGACGGATGGCAAAGTGGTCGTAGCTCAGACCGAGATCCGGGGGCTGAACGAGGGACAGATGGCCGAATGGCGTGGCCGGCACATGGGAATCGTGTTCCAGTTCTTCCAATTGTTGCCCACGCTAACCATTGTGGAGAATGTCATGCTGCCGATGGATCTGTGCGACGTGTATGTGCCTGGTGAGCGACAGGAGCGGGCCATGCACCTACTCGAGCAAATGGAGTTGGCTGATCTGGCTTATGCATTCCCGGCGGCGGTGTCGGGCGGGCATCAGCAGCGAGCGGCAATTGCCAGGGCGCTGGCGAACGATCCGCCCATCCTTGTAGCAGATGAGCCCACCGGCAATCTGGATTCAAAAACGGCAGATGACGTGTTTGCCCTGTTCGAATCCTTGGTGGCTGAGGGGAAGACTATCCTCATGGTCACGCATGACGATGAGTTGGCTGAGCGCGTTCCACGCGTCCTGACTCTTGCAGATGGCCTTGTGGTGGACGAGGCTTTGCATCCACGCGTCGTTGCCGCGGATAGGGCTTTGCAGTGGATGCCTGTGCTGGAGGATGGTACGCGAAGAACGCTTGCGGGACGGAGGCCGAGTGCCCGCACGTCCTTGGCACATGCGCCATCGGGATTCGTGGGGTAGGGTCTACTGATGAGTACCTGTCACTGCAAGCTTTGTCCTTGAGGAGTCGGACGCAGTGATGGAAGGAGAAGATGAGTTGTGATGAAAAAGTTTGTGATTGCTTTCGGAGTCGTATTTGCTCTGGGAATGGTTCTGACCATAGTAGCGGGAAGCGTCCCGTTGCTGAGGAGCGGTCTGGCAGCTGCGCAAGAGGCAGATGGAGAGGATAGCCCCGACCTGGCTCCGGCCGAGCCAGCGAACTATAGCGTGATCGCCGAAGCAGCAGTTGTGCCAGAGCATCACGCCACGCTGAGTCTCTCTGCCAGTGGGATTGTTGCTGAAGTCCTGGTCGGGGAGGGTGACGCTGTGGAGGCGGGACAGTTGATCTTGCGGCTGCGGGATGCGCACCAGAGAGCGGCGCTTGCCCAGGCGGAGGCGGGATTGACGAGTGCGCGAGCACAACTTGCAGCGCTTGAGGCGGGTGCCCGCAGCCAAGAGGTGGCTGGTGCACAGGCGAGTCTGGACGCCGCTATCGCCCGACTGGATCGGATGGAGGAAGGTGCTCGCGTTGAAGAGATTGCAGCTGCAAGGGCGGGATTGACTGCAGCAAAGGCCTCGCTTAAGAGG
>Ga0207796_1000703_pt1 | contig 12579 bp, 11 predicted proteins | sample Pon1CUnioCityCA_6_FD_187274 | JGI IMG/M metagenome (GOLD analysis project Ga0207796, IMG submission 187274) | Marine sediment microbial community from Union City, CA, USA - Pond 1C Sediment 1 (SPAdes) | ecosystem: Environmental > Aquatic > Marine > Intertidal zone > Salt pond sediment ...
CCCGCCGCTTCGAGGAACTCGGAATTCGCGCGCGCCGGCAACCCGAGGTTCCGGATGCGGTGCAGACGCCGTTGCGCAAACCCGCGCCCGACCGCCCGGCGGCGCCGGATGCCGAGAAGCCCGGCGAACCCACGTGACCCCAGCCGCGGACCCTTCGCTGGCCGATGCCTATCGGCATTGCCTCGAGCGCGCGCGCGGCCACTATGAGAACTTCCCGGTGGCTTCGCGGCTGCTCCCCTACTCCCTGCGCGGCCCGGTCGCGGCCGTCTACTGCTTCGCTCGCGATGCGGACGACCTGGCGGACGAGGATCCCCGACCCGTTCCGGAGCGCCGCGCAGACCTTCGGCGCATGCAGGAACGCGTGCGGGCCATCGGCGATCCCGCCGCGGAATCCGAGCCCGAGTGGCGCGCACTCGCCGACACGGTTCGCCGCCACGACCTGCCGCGCGAGCCTTTCGTCGATCTTACCGATGCCTTCCTGCAGGATCTCGAGAAAACCCGCTACGCGGACTTTGGTGAAGTCATGGCCTATTGCCGGCGTTCGGCGAATCCCGTGGGTCGGCTGCTATTGCACCTGATCGGCCAGGCGACCCCGGAGAACGTGGCCCGGTCCGACGCGATCTGCTCGGCACTGCAACTGATCAATTTTTACCAGGACCTGGCACAGGATTACCGGGAGCACGGCCGCATCTACCTTCCCGCGGACGAGATGCTCCGGCACGGGGTTACCGAAGACCACCTGCGCGACCAGACCACCGATGTCCGCATGCGTGCACTGATGCTCTCCCAGTACCGGCGCGCGGACCGGCTGCTGCGCTCGGGGGCCCCTCTGGGCCGTCAGCTGAGCGGTCCGATGGGCCTCGAAATCCGCGCCGTCGTCAACGGCGGGGCGCGGATCCTGTGGAAACTCACAGGACAGGAAAACGTGTTTTCCCGACCGCGACTCGGCGCTGCGGACTGGGCCGCGATCCTTCGTCAAAGCCTCTTTCCGCGCGGCTCCTGAGTCTTCAGGGCGACACATTCCCCGGCCAGGACCCGGAGATCCGCCCGGGCTCAGCCCTGTGCTATGGTGGCCGCATCCTCGCCAGTGCCCACGTTCAATCCCATGTCCCCTGACGAATACTGCCAGCAGAAAGCGGCGCGAAGCGGTTCGAGTTTCTACTACGCGTTCCGTTTCCTCGAACCCGATCGGCGGCGGGCGATCACCGCCCTGTACGCGTTCTGCCGGGAAGTCGACGACGTGGTCGACGACTGCCGCGAACCTGCCGTGGCCCGAACCAAGCTCGACTGGTGGCGCGAGGAAATCGCCCACCTGTTCGACGGCGACCCGCGCCACCCCATCACCCGTGCCCTCGCGCCGCACCTGGCGCCTTTCGATCTTTCCCGCGAGTACTTCGAGGAGATCATCGATGGCATGCAGATGGATCTGGACTACGACGCCTATCCCGACTTCGCGACGCTCTCGCTGTACTGCTACAGGGTCGCCAGCGTCGTTGGACTGCTCTCGGCGCGGATCTTCGGGTATGCCGACCGTCGGACCCTGAAGTACGCACACGACCTCGGCATGGCGCTCCAGCTCACCAACATCCTGCGGGATGTCCATGAAGATGCCGTCCGGGGACGCGTGTACATCCCGCTCGACGAACTGGAGCGATTCGGGGTGAAGGCCGAGGAGTTTCGCGGCAACATCACCCGGGAGGCGCACCAGGCGCTCTTCGCCTTTCAGGCCCAGCGGGCGCGCGATTACTATGCCAGGGCCGAGGCCCAGCTGCCCGAGCAGGACCGCCCTGCCCAGCGACCGGGACTCATCATGGCCGCGATCTACCGCACCCTGCTGGACGAAATCGAGCGCGATGGCTTCCGCATCCTGGAACACCGCGTCCGTCTCACGCCCCTGCGCAAGCTCTGGATCGCCTGGCGCGCTTCCCGCGCGGTGCGAAAGGGCCGGTGAACCGACCTTCGGTGGCGGTGATCGGCGCGGGCTGGGCCGGGCTCAGCGCCGCGCTGCAGCTCGCCGAGGCTGGCCGTGCCGTTGTCCTGTTCGAAAGCCACGCGCAGCCGGGCGGTCGCGCCAGGAGTCTGGATCTGCACGGAGCCCGGCTCGACAACGGGCAGCACATCCTGGTGGGTGCCTGTCGAAGCGTGCAGGAGCAGATGCTGCGTGTGGGGAGAGATCCGGCGGCGGCGCTGCTCGCGGTGCCGTTCGGGCTGACCTTCCGCGAAGCCCGGGCCAGGCCCGTCTCGATCACCCCCCGCTCCACCCGCATGCTGCCGATGGCCCGCGCGCTTCTCCGTACCGTCGCGTCGGAACCGTTTGCGGTGCGGATCCGGACTTTGGTCGGGGCGGCGCAGATGCTCTATCCGTCCCGAGTCGGGGACTCAACGGTGCAGCAGTGGCTGCACGCCCGGAAACAGCCGGAGAGCCTGACGCGATCGCTCTGGGAACCATTGTGCCTCGCCGTGATGAACACCCCTCCGGAATCGGCGTCGGCAGCAATGTTCCAGAACGTCCTGCGCCAGACCCTGCTGGGGAAACCCTCGGATGCCCAGCTGCTCATTCCCCGGGTGCCGCTCGGAGATCTGTTCCCGAAGCCGGCGCTGGCCCGCCTGAAGCAGCTCGGTGGGGACATCCGGATGCAAAACCGGGTGACCGCGGCCACCGTGGGGTCCGACGGGCGGTTTCAGGTCACGGTGCGTGGCGGAAGTCCGGCGGTGACCGTGGACCAGGTCATTCTCGCCGTTGGGCCACGGGCCGCACGCAGGCTGATCCCCGAGGGCCGCGAGACCGCTCAGGTTCGTCACCAGCTCGAAGGGCTGGGTGAACGGTCGATCTGCACGGTATACCTGCGCTACCGGAAACCTCAGGAGCATCTCCCCCCACTGACCGGTCTGCTCGGCCAACAGGGCCAATGGTTGCTGCCGCGAGCCGTCAGCGGCGAGCCGCACTGGGTTGCCGTGGTCATCTCCGCGGCGGACGAACAGATCGGCGCATCCCGACCTGTCCGCTGGGAAACGGTGTCGGACGAACTGGCTGACACCTTCCCGCACCTCGGTCGCGCAGAAGCGGGATACGTCATCTGCGAGCGAGGGGCGACCCTCGACGCACGTGCCGGTACCGATGCACGTCGGCCGGGTCCGGAGTCCGGCATTCCAGGCTTGTTCCTCGCGGGTGACTACACCGCCAGGGGCTTGCCCTCCACGTTGGAAGCCGCGGTTCGCGGAGGCCTGCAGGCGGCCGCCATCGCCCTGGAGCAGAGCCAACGCATTTCGCCCTGAAACCTGAACCCGGGTATCGGAATCGCGTGAACTGGTGGTTCGCCTCGGATAAACTGATGGGGCGAATGCAGCGAGACAAAACGTGACCGAAATGGACCTTCCCTCCCTGATCGCCTATCGCCCCGGCAACCAGAGCCTGGCCGGACGCGTGATTCTCGTCACCGGGGCCGCGGATGGAATCGGACGTGCAGTCAGCGAGGCTGCCGCGGCGGCAGGTGCCACCGTCGTCCTGCTCGACCGCGACATCAAGCGCCTGAAACAGACCTACGACCGTATTGAAGCGGCCGGGCACCCTCAGCCGGCGATCTACCCCCTCAACCTGGAAGGGGCCACCGTGAAGGATTATTCGGACCTTGCCGCCACGGTGCAGGAATCGCTCGGCCGACTGGACGGACTCGTGCTCAACGCAGGATGGGCCGGCACACTGACGCCGCTGAAATACTACGACCCGGAAGTCTGGACCCAGGTGATCCAGGGCAACCTGACAGGCCCCGCCTTTCTCACGCAGGCCGTTCTGCCGATGCTGGAGGCGAGCGCCGACGGGGCCATCGTGGTGTCCACCCAGAACGCACGCAAGGCGTTCTGGGGCGCGTTCGGCATGGCCAAGGCCGGGCAGGACGCACTCGTCGATATCCTGTCGCGGGAGCACTCCGGAGAGCCCGGTTTCATCCGCGTCAACGGGGTCGATACCGGACCGGTGCGCACGCGCTTCCGGGCCCTCCATTACCCTGGCGAAAATCCCGAATCGCTACCGACGCCGGAACAGGTCGTGGGACCCTACCTGTACTTCCTCGGACCGGATGCGGGTCGCACGACGGGACATCATGTGTCGCTCGAGGGCCATGTTTCCGGCCCGGGATCCGAGGCCAACGCGCCGGCCTGAACGGCGATCACGCCCGGGCAACAACCGACGCAAGGGCCGTGTAGTGCCTGTTCCTCAACGGCTGCCGCCCTGGAACTGCGCCTGGATCTGCTGCAGGCGTTCGATCATCTGATCCGCCTGCGGCTCGACCTCCCGCATGGCCGCCATCATGTCGTCCTCGAGCGCCTTCCGTGCCACCTGGACTTCCGGATCCTGCGCAACCTTCCGCTGCGCCTCCTGCAGGGTTCTCTGGGCTTCCTGCACCTCCTGGCTCAGCAGGATCTCACGGCGCTGCGCGTCCGAAATGTCCGGCTCCTGCATCATGCCCTGAGCGGCCAGCAGCGTCTCCATCAGACTGCCCGTATCGTACCCCGCGGCGCGCATCTTCTCCGTCACGAGGTCCTCGATCGCGTCCATCTGATCCTGAAGCGCGGGATTGCTTTCCACCGCCTCCCGCTGTGCCTGGGCCAGGCGTTGCTGAAGACTCAGGTACTCACGTTCGAGCGCGCTCGGCTGCCCGGGAGCCTGCTGTGGCTGTCCCATCTGTGCGCCACTCTGGGCAACGAGGAGCATCGAAAGAACACCCAGCAGGGAAATCAATGCGATTCGGTTCGGGTTGCGGTACCACATAGCGATCATCCTCCACTCGGGTGGCGTGATGGCCACCGACATCGCCCAGCTTAGCAGCCCTGCGGGAAGCCTTGTCAAAGCCGGGGACCGGCTCGGCGGGCGCGGGTACACGCGCTTGTCACGTTCATTCTCTCGCCGAACCAGGGTATCCCCTATACTTCGCATTCATCGGGCCGTGCACCGGCCCGCGACCGCTTGGTCGAAGGAACCACTGGCGTCCAACAAGGCACCCAACGCCGCACTGCGAGAACCTATGATGCTGCCTCAGTTCACCCGAAGGCTCTGGCCCGTACTCATCGTGGTCGCGGCCGTGGCAGGGTTCGTTGTCCTGCGCGCCACCGGCCCAAGTGCCCCGCCGCCGGAAACCAGCGAACGCATCTGGCAGGTGCGGGGCATGAGCGTCGAGCCCGGTACGCACCAACCCTCGCTGGAACTCTATGGTCGTACGGGGTCCCCGCAGATGGCCGTGCTCCGCGCCGCGACCGAAGGCGAAATCGAATCGGTACCGGTGGGCGCGGGTGAAGTGGTCTTGGCAGGTGCACTACTGGTTCGTATCGATCCGGCCGAGGCCAGGATTGCACTGGCGCAGCGCGAGGCCGATCTGCGCGAAGCCGAAGCCGCGCTGGAGAGCGAGCGTCTGCGCGCCGAGACCGATCAACGAACCCTCGGGCGGGAACGCGAGTTGCTGCAGATTGCCCAGCGTGGTCTCGACCGGGCGCGCGATCTCAAGTCGCGCAACCTGGGTTCCGAAGCCGATCTCGATGCCGCGCAACGCACGCTGGAGCAGGCTCGCCTGGCCGTGGACGCGCGGGAACAGGCGGTTGCCGAGGCGCCTGCCCGCCAGGTTCAGGCACAGGCGCGCCGCGACCGCTCCGAAGCCGCGCTCGAGCGTGCCCAACTGGATGTGGAACGGACCGAGGTGACGGCGCACAACGCCAGTCGGGTGGCCGAGGTGCACGTGAGCCCGGGCGAGCGGGTACGCGTGGGGGACCCTCTGCTCCGCCTCTATCCGGTAGACGACCTGGAAATTCACGCCAGCCTGCCCGAAAGGGTGGTCCCCGAGATTCAGCGCCTGCTCCAGGAAGGACAGCCATTACCGGCGAGTGCCGTCGTGGACGGCCGGACGATCGTCGCGGACCTGGTCCGCCTGGCGGGAGAGACCCAGCCCGGGGAAGCCGGTATCCAGGGCATCTTCGAGGTTCGCCCGGATACCCGTCCCCTGCCCCTCAACCGCTTCGTGAACCTGCGCCTGCGTCTCCCCGAGCGTGAAAACAGCATTCCGGTGCCCTTCGAAGCCCTGTACGGAACCGACCGGGTGTACCGGGTCGTCGACCAACGGCTGCAGGGCCTTCAGGTCGAACGCTTGGGCGAATCGCGGGATGACGCGGACCGGACCCTGGCCCTCATCCGGCATCCGGACCTTCGCGCGGGCGACGTTCTTGTGGCCACCCGTCTGCCGAACGCGGTCGATGGCCTTGCCGTCGAGGTAACCATGTCCGGGGAAATCTCGACCCCGTGAGCGATTCGACATCGAATGGCGCGGCGTCCCCCCCGCCGCTGGCGGCGGGGCATGGCTTGATCCAGCTGTTTCTGGACCACCGCCTGGCAGCGAACCTGCTGGTGGCGCTGATGCTCCTGGGGGGCGCTTTTGCGCTGCAGAAACTGAATACGCAGTTCTTTCCGAACTTCGAGCTCGATATCGTCTCCGTCCGCGTGATCTGGTCCGGTGCCAGCGCGGAGGACGTCGAACGCGGGATCACGGACCCGCTGGAACAGGATCTGCGCACCGTCGACGGTTTGCGCAACATGACCTCGACCTCCGCGCTCGGTGTGGCCTCGATCACGCTGGAGTTCGAAGCCGGAGCGGACATGACGCTGGCGATCGAACAGGTCAAGGATCGGGTCGATCAGCAGCGCAATCTCCCCGAGGCCGCAGAAGCCCCGATCGTCACCCGGGTGGTTCGGTATGAACCGGTGGCGCGGCTGCTGATCAGTGGCCTCGAAGATTCCAACGAACTGCGCGTACTCGGTCGTCGCTTCGAACGTGAACTGCTGGATCGCGGAATCGCGCGCGTGGAGTTCACCGGACTGCCCGAGGAAGAGATCGCGATCCAGGTGCCGGCGACCCAGCTCTACGGCCATGATCTCAGCATCGGAGACATCGCGCGGCGCATCGACGAGATCAGCCGCGACATTCCGGCGGGCAGTGCCGGACGCGCCGACACGGCGCGCCAGATCCGCAGCCTCGAGCAGCGTCGTGAGACCTACGCCTTCGAGGACATCCCGCTGCGATCGGATCCCGAACTCGGTCTGCTGCGTCTCGGCCAGATCGCCGACATCGAGCGGCGGCCACTCGATGGCCAGGTCAGCGTCAGTGTCGGGGGTCAGCCCGCTCTCGAGATGCAGCTGTTGCGCACCGAGACCGGTGATTCCCTGGACTCGGCCCGGATCCTCGAAGAGTGGTTGGCGCAGACGCGCCCCACGCTCCCGCCCGGCGTCCAGCTGGAAGTGATCGATGCCTTCTGGGAGTTGCTGCTCGAGCGCATCCTGCTCCTGCTGAAGAACGGTGTCGGGGGTCTGTTCCTGGTCCTCGGGATCCTGTTCCTGTTCCTGAACCGCCACGTCGCCCTGCGCGTCGCGATCGGCATCCCGATCGCTTTTACCGCGGCACTGGTCGTGCTCTGGCTCGTGGGCGGATCGATCAACATGATCTCGCTGTTCGGCTTCATCATGTCGCTCGGGATCATCGTCGATAACGCCATCGTGGTCTCCGAGCACGCGTACACGCTGCACCAACAGGGACAGTCCCCTGCCGATGCGGCGGCCAACGGGGCGCGCAGAATGCTCGCACCGGTGTTCTCCGCTTCCCTCACCACGGTGGCCGCCTTTCTACCGCTGATGCTCATCGGCGGCATCATCGGCAATATCCTGTTTGATATTCCGCTGGTGGTGATCTGCGTGATCAGCGCCACCCTCGTAATTGCCTTCCTGATTCTTCCGGCACACCTGAAGGGCGTGCTCTCGCGACTGAAGCCGCCGCCCCCAGGGAGCCTGCGGGCGCGCTTCGACTCCGGCTTCGAACGGGTGCGCGACGGTCATTTCCGCAGCACGGTCGCCCGTGCCGTGGACCACGCCGGGGTTACGCTGGCACTGGCCGTGGGGGCCCTGATCCTCGCGGTGGGCCTCGCGGCCAGCGGGCGCATCGGTTTCACCTTCTTCCCCGCGCCGGAAGGCACGGTCCTGAATGCCGGGGTCAACTTCGTCGCCGGGACCCCGCCCGAGCGCGTTGCGGAATTCCTGGCCGCCGCCGAGCAGGCGCTGCACGATACCGACCGGGACCTTGGGGGCGGCCTGATCCGTGCCGTGGTCGTGCGCCGGGGGCTCGGGATCGATCCCGGCGACGCTTCGGCGCCCCGCGGGGAGCAGTTCGGGAACATCCAGGTGGAACTGGTCTCACCCGAGGCTCGTGAAGCGCGCAATCGCGAGATCATCCAGGCCTGGGAAGAACGCGTGGAGCTGACGCCCGGGATCGAGAACTTCAACATCAGCGAGCGCCAGGGTGGCCCACCCGGGCGCGACCTGGACATCCGGCTGACCGGAGACAACCCCGATGACCTCAAGGCGGCCGCCTTGGATCTCGCCGAACTCTTCGCAGATTTCGCGGGCGCATACGCGATCAACGACGACACGCCGTTCGGACGCGAACAGCTGATCTACTCGGTCCGCCCGGAGGGTCTTGCTGTCGGGCTGACCACCGAGAACGTCGGCGGCCAGTTGCGCGACGCGTTCGACGGACGTCTGGCCCAGATCTTCCAGGACGGCCTCGAGGAGGTCGAGGTGCGCGTGCGCCTTCCCGACCGCGAACGGCATCATACGGAAACCCTCGAGCGTCTCATGCTGCGCCTTCCGTCGGGCGCCCTGAGTCCATTGGACAGCGTCGTGCGGATCGAGTCCCGGCAGGGCTTCGAGACCCTGCGTCACGCCGATACCCGTCTCGCGATCCACGTCTCTTCCGAGGTCGATCGAAGCGTGAACAATGCCGCGCGCATCCGGGCGGCCCTGGAGGCGGGGCCGTTGGAAGAACTCGCCCAGCGCCACGGGGTGAACTACTCGTTCGAAGGGCGCGCCGCAGACCAGGCCGAGACCTTCGCGGACATGCGCGTAGGCCTGCTTCTGGCGCTCGGATTGATGTATCTCACCCTCGCCTGGGTGTTCGCCTCCTGGGGATGGCCACTGATCGTGATGGCGATCATTCCCTTCGGCATCCTGGGCGCCCTGCTCGGTCACTGGCTCATGGGGGTCGAGCTCACGATCCTCTCGATGTTCGGTCTCTTCGGTCTGACCGGCATCGTGGTCAACAACTCCATCATCCTCGTGAGCTTCTACCAGGGACTGCGCGACCAGGGGCTGGCCCTGCGCGAGGCCATCATCGAAGCGTCCTGCCAGCGCCTGAGGGCGGTCATCCTGACCTCGGCCACCACCATCGCTGGCCTGACCCCGCTTCTGTTCGAACGGTCCGTTCAGGCGCAGTTCCTGGTGCCGATGGCCATTTCGATCGTGTTCGGGCTGGGGGTCGCCACCGTCCTCGTGCTGCTGGTCATCCCGGCACTTCTGCGCATCTACGAAGAGCGTTTCGACCGGGGTGCGCTGGTCTCCGCTTCCGCCTCCTGAGCCCGCACCGCGCACGCAGACGCGTTCTGCAGGCTGGCCTGAGGGCTTCCGCCGCCCCACGCCCCTTCGTTGCCTTGCATGCCACTATGGGAGACCATAAAGAACGATTCACGCCGCGTAGGGGGGCTACGATGGGCCAATCCTGGTTGTTCACCTCGGAATCGGTATCGGACGGACATCCAGACAAGCTGGCCGACCGCATCTCGGATACCGTCCTCGATCGCTGTCTGGCACTGGACGCGGATTCCCGGGTCGCCTGCGAGACTCTGCTGGCCGATGACCTGGTGCTGATCGCGGGGGAATTCCGCATTCCGCGGGAGAACGGCTTCCAACAGATCCGCGATGAACTCGACGGGCTCGTGCGCAAGCTGCTGCGCGACACCGGGTACCACGCGGGCTTCCCCGGCATCGACCCCGAAACCTGCGAAATCGTCACCCGTGTTCACGGTCAAAGCGAACAGATCGCCAAGGGTGTGGATCACAGTGACGGTTCGCTGGGCGCCGGCGACCAAGGCCTGATGTTCGGCTACGCCTGTGACGAAACCCCTGAACTGATGCCGCTCCCGATTCAGCTGGCGCACCAGCTGATGCGTCGACAGCGCGACCTGCGCCGACAGCCTGAATTCCACTGGTTGCGACCCGACGCGAAAGCGCAGGTGACGGTGCGCTATACCGACGGTCGTCCGGAAATGGTCGACACGGTCGTGATCTCGACCCAGGTGCAGGGAGATATCAGCGACGCCGAGATCGAGCGTCAGGTGATCCGCCACATCATCGAGTGGGTCATTCCCGAAAAGCTCCGGGCACCGCGGATGCGCTGCCTCGTGAACCCCGCGGGTCGCTTCGAGATCGGGGGGCCACATGGCGATGCCGGTCTCACCGGGCGCAAGATCATCGTGGATACCTACGGTGGAAGCTGCCCCCATGGCGGCGGGGCCTTCTCCGGCAAGGACCCGTCGAAGGTTGACCGCTCCGCGGCCTATGCGGCCCGCTGGGTCGCCAAGCACCTGGTCGCCGTGGGCGTCGCCAGCAAGTGCACCGTGCAGCTCGCCTATGCGATCGGCCGGGCGGAGCCGGTCTCGATCCGGGTGGACACCCACGGCACGGGCACGATGGACGAGACCCGCCTGGAACAGATCGTGCCCGCGGTATTTAACCTGACGCCGGCGGGGATCATCCGCGATCTCGGGCTGTACCGCCCCATCTTCGCCCGTACCGCCGCGTTCGGCCATTTTGGCCGGGAGGAACCCGGATTCCCCTGGGAATCACTGAACCGCCAACACGCTCTCGAGGAAGTCCTCTGGCCTGGGCGGTAACCGCCCACGGGAACCGCGGAACCACTACTCGACGGAGAAGCTCTCCCCGCAGCCGCATTCGGCGGTGACATTGGGATTGTTGAAAACGAGATGCCGGGTCAGTCCTTCGGACACGAAGTCGATCTCGGTGCCGTGCACGAAGCCGAAGCTCTTCGGATCGACGAAGATGTCGAGACCCTCGGCGACGTTGAAAATCATGTCGTCTTCGCGCGGCTCACGAACCAGGTCGACGACGTACATCCAGCCCGAACAACCGGTCCGCTTGACCTCCAGGCGAAAACCGATGGCTGCGGGATCGCTTTCCATCTGTTTCAGAATGTGGCGCGCGGCCTTTTCCGTGGCGCGCAGGCGGTCGCCGGCGGGCACTTCGGCCACGTTGTCGCGGGTTTCGATCACAGCGGCGTTCATTGGCAGGTTCTCCTCGTCTTCAATTCAGATGCGCCCGCGGCAGGGGCGTCTTCAATCCCAGCGATCATCACGTACCTGGACCCGACCCTCGCGGATGCGCACGGGAAATGTGGTGATGGGTTCATAGGCCGGCGCGGTGAGCGCCTCCCCCGTGCGCAGGCAGAACTCCGCGCCATGTTTCGGGCAGGTGATCCGGTCGCCCTTCACTTCACCGTCGGCGAGCGCATATTCCTCGTGCGAACAGAGGTCCTCGATCGCAAAGAAGCTGCCGTCGATGTTGAACACGGCGATGGGGACATCGTCCACGTCGATCAGACGGTGCTCCCCGGGCCGGATTTCATCGGGTGCCGCCACGTCGGTCCAGTCGCTCATCAGAACATCCCCGTCTGCAGCCGGGCCGCCTCCGACATGCGCGATGCGTTCCAGGGCGGATCGAACACCACTTCCACGTTGGCCTCTTCCACCGTCGGGACTTCCAGGACCCGGTCCCGCACGTCCGCGGCGATCACGTTCCCCATCCCGCAACCCGGGGCCGTGAGGGTCATGTCGATCCACACCGTGCGCCCGCCGTCGGCGTTGCGCTCGATCTCGCAACGGTAGATCAGGCCCAGCTCGACGATGTTGATCGGAATCTCCGGATCGTAGCAGCTGCGCATCTGATCCCAGACCAGCTTTTCCACTTCCTCGTCGGTGGCGTTCTCGGGCAGCTGCGGTGGCGGCACGGCTTCCTTGCCCAGTGCGTCGCCATCCTTCGCATCGACGCGAAACAGCCTCCCTTGCGCCATGACCGTGAACGAACCGCCCAGCGATTGCACGAGACCGACCTCACCGCCTTCACCGAGCATCACCCGCTGCCCGGTAGGCACAGCGACCGCCGGGCAGTCCCGATTGAGCTTGATGGTCTCCTCAACGTGCATGTTCTGGTTACTCCCGGGTCAAAGAGTGGGCCGAGCAATCGAGGCGGTCGGTAGCCGATGGCGAACCCGCCGCCAGCCCCGCCCCGGTAGGAAATCGTTCACGCGCCGGTCTCGAAAGCCTGTCCACCCGGAAGCCGGGCTGCCAGGCGGGCTTCGATGCTTTCGCGCACAGGCAGAAGATCCATGCCTTCCAATACTTCGTCGGCGAACGCGAACACCAGCATTTCCCGGGCTTCCTGTTCGCCGATGCCCCGGCTCCGCAGGTAATACAGGGAGGTGGTGTCCAGTTGTCCGACCGTCGCGCCGTGCGCACATTTCACGTCGTCCGCGTAGATCTCGAGTTCCGGCTTGGTGTCGATTTCCGCATTCGGCGACAACAGCAGGTTGGCGCTGTGTTGCTGGGCATCGGTCTTCTGCGCGCCCCGCTCGACCAGTACACGTCCCTTGAACACGCCTCGGCCATGGCCCTGGCCGATACCGCGGTAGCGCTCGCGGCTGG
>Ga0207796_1000704_pt1 | contig 12560 bp, 10 predicted proteins | sample Pon1CUnioCityCA_6_FD_187274 | JGI IMG/M metagenome (GOLD analysis project Ga0207796, IMG submission 187274) | Marine sediment microbial community from Union City, CA, USA - Pond 1C Sediment 1 (SPAdes) | ecosystem: Environmental > Aquatic > Marine > Intertidal zone > Salt pond sediment ...
CAGCCGATAACCGCCGGCCACAAACCACTGGCCACCGTCCGCACCTCCATTGCCGCGCAAAAGCAAATGGAAAAAATTATCAAAGGCTTTTGACTTTGTCCACCGCAAAGCAGGCGGCCTTTGTTCTTGACTTTGCAAGGGGCTGTCAGTATGGGGGGTGGCCATGGCGCCCACCCACGACACGATGCCGGTTCGGACCGCCTGGGTTCTCATCGCCGGATTCGCCCTCCTGCGACTGCTTTACGCCGGAAGCCTGCCGCTCGCACCGGACGAAACCAACTATTGGCAGTGGGGTAGGCATCTGGCCTGGGGGTATCACGACCAGGCGCCGATGATCGCCTGGCTGATCCGTCTGTCGACCGAGCTCTTCGGAAACCACGAAATCGGCGTCCGCCTGCCTTCTGTGGCGGCCCTCACCATCGCCTCCGTCTACATGGTGCTGATCGCCCGGCGATGGTTCGGCCCTGCGGCTGCGCTTTCCACGGCCGTCCTCTCCCAGTCCGTATTGGAATTCTATCTGGGTGGGCTTTTGGCGACCCCGGACGGCATCCAGGCCGCTGCCTGGGCCGGCGCCTCCTATCATGTCGGCCGCGCCTATGAACAGAACCGGTGGCGGCAGTGGCTTATGGCCGGCGGCTGGTTCGGCTTCGGCATGCTCAGCAAGTTTACGATGGTCCTTTTTCTGCCGGGCGCCTACCTGTTCGGTCTGCTGCTGCCGTCGTATCGACCCCGCCTGGCAGCGCTCCGGCCCTATGTCGGGCTGCTGCTGGGAGCGGCGATGTTTTTTCCCGTCATCGCCTGGAACGCAGCCAACGACTGGAATGCCGTCCGGCACGTGGCGCACCTGGGCGGCGCCGACCAGTCGTTTGCGCTCCACCTGAACCAACTCGGGGACTACCTGGTGACCCAGTTCGCGCTGCTCTCGCCGCTGGTGTTTCTGCTCGTGCTCTGGGCGTGGTGGCTCTCGGTAAGACCGCCGCAGGTTCGGGAAAACCCTTTTTGCCTCTACCTTTTTCTCGTTTCGTTTCCGATGTTCGCAGGGTTTGCGCTGCTCAGCCTCCACTCCAGGGTCTACGGCAACTGGCCCGGCGCCGGATATGTGCCGGCCGCCGTTCTGGTCGCCGCGTTTTTCGGCCCGGCCAGCGCCCCTGCCGGCGGCAAGCCCGGCTTCGGTGCGCGGCTCTGGCCGTGGGCGGTGGGCAGTTCCTATCTGATTTCCGGCATCATCCTCCTGCAGGCATGGACTCCCGTCTTTCCGATTCCAGTCAAATGGGACAGGGTCGCCAAGGAGACGGCGGGCTGGCGGACCCTGGGAGAAAAGGCCGCCGGAATGCTTGACACCCTGCCGAATCCCGATGAGGCTTTCCTTTTCAGCTTTCGATACCAGGAAGCGAGCGAACTTGCCTTCTACACCCCGGGGCAGCCGCGGACCGTGTCCATCAACCGCTGGGACCGGCCCAACGTCTACGACTACTGGGTCGAGGATGCGGACCTGCTCGGACGCGATGCGGTGGGCGTCTCCTACAGCCCCGACCATCACCTTAACCGATTGAGCCGCGTTTTCGAACGTGTCGATCCGCCGGTGGCGGTCCCGATCGATCGGCGCCGGCCGTTGTTCGGGGCAAATCGAAGCGAACCGCCGGTCAAGGTGTTTTACCTGTACCGGGCCTACGGATTCAAAGGCGGTCTGCGCTGGGTGCCGCCGGGCGGCCGCGACGTCCGGGCCGGTTAAAAAAGATTCGAAATTCGAATTTGTTTTGTTTCGGATTTCGATCTTCGATTTCGGGTTTAAGGCCGTTTGAAAATCGGAGAAGTAGAAAAATGGGAACAAAACCTTTCTACCGTGTGGAAAAAAACGGGCCCATCGGCGTTGTCTACCTGAACCGCCCGGAAAAGAACAATGCCATGAACCCGGCCGCCTGGCGCGAGGCGCCTGCCGTGTTCGATGAAATGGATCGGGATTCGGAAATCCGGGCGGTGGTGTTGGCCGGCAGGGGGCCCTGCTTTTCGGCCGGCATCGACCTGGAGGCGATGATCGCCGACATCCCCGAATTGACCGAGGAGAAGCAGTGGGGCGGGGTCAAGCGCCGGTTGACCGCCAAGATCGCCGAACTTCAAGAGGCCATGAACGCCATCGAGCGGTGCCGGAAGCCGGTGGTCGCCGCCGTCCACGGGCATTGCATCGGCGCCGGTCTGGACATGGCCGCAGCATGCGACATTCGGCTTTGCAGTGCCGACGCCCGGTTCTGCCTGAAAGAGGCGGCGGTGGGGTTCGTCGCCGACGTCGGGGTGCTCCAGCGCCTGCCGCTGATCGTCGGACAGGGGATCACCCGGGAACTTGCCTTCACCGCCGACACGGTCGACGCACAGCGGGCCCTGCAGATTCTGCTGGTCAACCGGGTCTATGAAGACCGGGAGCGGCTTCTCGCCGGCGCCGAAAAAATCGCCCAACGGATTGGGGAGAACGCCCCCCTTGCGGTGCAGGCCACCAAGGACGTTCTCAACTTCAGCGTCGCCCGCCCAATCGAAGACGGCCTGGCCTACGTTGCGGCGGTCAGCGCCGGCCTCATTCCCTCCGAGGATCTGACCGAGGCCCTGGCCGCTTTTGCCCAGCGCCGTAAACCGAAGTTTCGCGGAAACTGAAACCACTGCGACCGGCGATGGTTGACATCCGTCCCGTTTTTCAGGTAGTTTTTGTTATCGAGAAGCATAATCACAGGATTCTGAGAGGGACTTTTCCCCGCACCGTCAAGGGGGGCTTTGGATGATCATCGGATTGGACGTTGGCGGCACCCACACCGATGTCGTCCTTCTCGGCGATGAGGGCGTCGTCCGAGACATCAAGGTTCCCACCGACCACGCCGACCTGTTCTCCACGGTGCTGACCGGCATCGAAACGATCACCGACGGCATCGATGCCGGCGCTGTTCGCCGGGCGGTGCTCAGCACCACCTTGACCACCAACGCCATTGCGGAAAACAAGATCCCCCCGGTCGGAATGATCGTATCGGCCGGACCGGGAATCGACCCGGCCCTGCTGCAAACCCACGAGGACTTCGCCGTGGTCTCCGGCGCCATCGACCACCGGGGGCGGGAAATCAAACCGCTCGACACCCGACAGGTGCAGGCGGCGGCGGAACGGTTCCGCAAAAAGGGCATCGATACCGTGGGGGTGGTTTCCAAGTTCTCCCCCCGCAATTCCGACCACGAGCTGGCAGTCTTCAAGCAGATTGCAGCAGACTTTGAACGGGTTTTCATGGGTCACCGGATTTCGGGCCAATTGAACTTCCCGCGCCGCGTCGCCACCACCTACCTGAACGCCGCAGTCCACCCGATCCACAAAAACTTCTTCTCGGCGGTGCAGCGGTCCCTGGCAAAAAAAGGGCTCGACATTCCCATCCACATCCTGAAGGCCGACGGCGGCACCATGAGTGTCGAGGCCTCCATCGAATTCCCGGGCCAGACCATTTTGTCCGGACCCGCCGCCAGCATCATGGGAGCGCTGGCCTTCTCTTTCGAAGGAGAAGACTGCCTGGTCCTGGACATCGGCGGAACCACCACCGACATCGCGGTGCTCGTGGACCGGTCGCCGCTGCTCAGCCCCCTGGGCATCGAAATCGGCCCCTTCAAGACCCTGATCCGGGCACTGGAGACCCGGTCGATCGGGATCGGCGGTGACAGCGCCGTCCGGGTTGTCGACGGCCGGATCACCATCGGACCCGATCGCCTGGGCCCGCCCATGGCCCACGGCGGGTCCGGCCCGACGCCCACCGACGCCTTGTCGATCATCGGCCGGAAAAAAACCGGCGACCGCGAGCGGGCAAAGGCCGGATTTGCTCCCCTGGCATCGGCCCTGGGCCTGTCGACGGAAGAAACCGCCCAACGGGTCATCGACAAGGCCTGCCGATTGATCCTTGCCGAGGTGGAGGCGATGGTCGACACGCTCAACCGCAAACCGGTCTACACGGTGTCGGAGATCAAGGACGGCTTTCGGATCCGGCCGGAAAAGATCCTGGTTCTGGGCGGTCCGGCGCATCATTTCGCCGGCCCCCTGGAGCGGCTGTCGAAATTCAAGGTGGGTGCGGTACCGCGCTGGAAGGTAGCCAATGCCGTGGGGGCGGCCCTGGCCCGCACCACCTGCGAGGTGACCTTTTTTGCCGACACCCAGCTCGGCAAGGCCGGCGCCCCGGAAGAAGACTACGCCTGCCCATGCGGCCGCAGCTTCACCCGCGAGCAGGCCGTTGAATCCGCGTTCGATCTGCTGCGGAAAAAGGCGCTGAAAATGGGTGCCCACGCCGAAGACCTGGAGATGGAAATCATCGAGGACCTTCAGTTCAACATGGTGCGGGGATTTTCCACCACGGGGAAAAACATCCGGGTTCGGGCCCAGGTCCGACCGGGATTGATCAACGAATACGATGCCGTGGCCGGCCTGCTGTCTACAGCCGACTGACCCGGGCAAGCGTCTCTACTCTATTGCCGGAGACATTCAGTCAAACCCGGAACGGAATATAAATTTGGAGGATAACCTTCACATGCTCCATGCTCCCAATCCCACCGGCCTGGTCTTTTTCCCGGCCTTTGACTGGGCGATCAGTCCGACCCACCCCGAGCGGGAGGAACGGCTGCTCTACACCCAGGACCAGGTGCTCGAAGAGGGCCTGTTCGACGTCGAGGGAATCGTGGAGTACAAACCCGACCCGGTTCACCTCCGCGACATCCAGCGGGTTCATTTCTGCGTTCCGGACGTGTGGAGCGTGGCGACCGAATCCCATTTTATCAGCGCCGGCGGCGCCAAGACCATCGGCATGGCGGTGATGGAAAAAGAAGTCAAACGCGGCTTCGCCCTGGTCCGCCCGCCCGGCCACCACGCCATGCGCGTCGTCCACGGCGCACGGGGCTTTTGCAACATCAACATCGAAGCGGTCATGATCGAATACCTCCGCCGCGCCTACGGCGTCGACCGAGTCGCAATCATCGACACCGATTGCCACCACGGCGACGGCACCCAGGACATCTACTGGAACGATCCGGACACGCTCTTTGTATCGATCCACCAGGACGGCCGCACCCTTTACCCCGGCTCCGGGTTCATCAACGAACTCGGCGGCCCCAACGCCGTGGGCAAAACCTTGAACCTGCCGCTGCCGCCCCAGACATCGGAAGAAGGGTTTCTTTTCGTACTGGAGCATGTCGTGATGCCGGTTCTGGAAGAATTCAAGCCGCAGCTGATCGTCAACTCCGCCGGCCAGGACAACCACTACACCGATCCGATCACGAACATGAACTTTTCCGCACAGGGCTACGCCGCGCTCACCGAACGGCTCAAGCCCGACATCGCGGTGCTCGAAGGCGGCTACGCCATCGAAGGCGCCCTGCCCTACGTCAATCTGGGCATCATCCTGGCCATGGCCGGGCTCGACTATGGCGGCGTCCGCGAGCCGGATTACGATCCGGACGCCATCCGCCAGGGTCGCAACGTCACCGAGACCATCGCAAAAGTCTGCGAAGCGGTCATGACGCGATGGGAAAAGCGCGACGAACTCCAGGCGGCGGTGCGCGACGGCCGACGCTTTCAGGACCGCGGCCGAAATATCTTCTACGACACCGAAATGCTCATGGAGCAGCAAAAAGAACGGGTCCGGATCTGCGACGACTGCGCCGGTGCGGTGAGAATCGATTCCACATCGGACCGGGGGTGGCGGGTGCTGGCCGTGCAGATTCCCCGCAAGGCCTGCACGGCCTGCCGAACCGCTGCAGAGGAGTGGTTTGCGTCAGCCGACAAAACAACCTACCGCCTGGCGCTCCTTCAGGATCGGGACCGGGACAAATTTACCACCGTCGAGCTCTGACGGCTGCGGCGCCGGCTTTTTTGCACAAGGCCGCGGTTGCCGCACTTGAAACGCAATGCGGGAACAGGGAGGTCTTCATGGGCCAGAGCGGCACAGACCGGAAAACGGGTCCTGATTTTTCCGACCCGCTGGCAAAGACGGTGCTCAATTCGCTTTCCGCCCACATCGCCATCCTCGACGAAAACGGCACCATCGTTGAAACCAACAAGGCCTGGCGCCGGTATGCCGGTGCGGGCGAGATGGCGGGCGAGGTCTCCTCCATCGGGCTCAACTACCTGGCGGTCTGCGACGCGGCAACAGGAGAGGAGACCGAAGACGCCCGGGCGGTGGCCGCCGGCATCCGGACGGTCATCGCCGGCAGCATCGAGGAGTTTCTCTACGATTATCCATGCCACGCCCCCGACGGCCCCCACTGGTACTACCTGCGGGTCATCCGCGTCGACGGGGTTGCTCCCGTGCACGTGGTGGTCAGCCACGAGGAAATCACCGCCCTGAAACTGACCGAAAAAGCCTTGCGCCAAAGAGAAGAAGAGCTTCAGGATCAGACCCAGGGCCTGGAGGAGGCGAACATCGCCTTGAAGGTGCTGCTCAAGCAGCGGGAGAACGACAAGGCCGAACTGGAGCACAAGGTGCTTTCCAACGTGCGCGAGCTGGTGTTTCCCTACCTGGAAAAGCTCAAGGGCGCGCGCCTCAAGGCCCGGGAAAAAACCCTGGTGGAAATCGTCGAATCCCACCTGAACGACATCGTCTCCCCGCTGCTGCAGCGGCTGACGTCGGCCCAGCTGGTGCTCACTCCCCAGGAAATCCAGGTGGCCACCCTCGTCAAGGAAGGAAAGAGCAGCAAGGAGATCGCCGACATCTTGAACGTTTCGGTCACCACGATCAACTTTCACCGGAAAAATCTCCGGAAAAAGTTCAACCTCAGCAATACCCGCCAGAACCTGAGGGCCTACCTGCTGTCGCTGTCCTGACAAGGGCATCTTTGCGCTTCCGGGGGCTTCCGAAGACGGGATCCGACTCGAGGCACCCCATCGTTTGAAAGGCACGAAATCTGATCCAAACGCAGCAGCGACCCTATGACAGGTTTCGATCCTCACTTCCTCCTTTTCCCTTTCGTATTGCACAGCGGACCGCCATCCTTACATTGGAATGGTTCAATAACTGTATGGCGTCGAAAGACTCCGGTTGAAACCAACGCAAAATGAACGACGGTATTTCAGATTCCGTCGGGGGAGATTGTACATGACATCGATGAATCAAGACACCCTGGCCGACCTGACCATGGTTCTTTCCTGGCAAAGCGAAGGGGCACGACACCGCGAGCTGTATGCGGCCAAGCGTGTCAACCTGTGGCGGGACCTTTTGCCGGAGGCGATGAAGAACTTTCTGGAAGGTGCCGTCCTTGGAGACTCGGTGCAGATCGATGCAGCGCCCGGACAAATTTTACCGGCAGCCGATGAAAACCAACGGTTCACCATCGGACGGAAGCAGTTCGATGAAAAGCGGGGGGATGTTCCGATCAAGCCCCGCCAGGGCCGCTTTTATCCGAAAGGGCTCCTAAAAGACCTGCCCCGGATATTTCCCCAGAATATCGAACCGTTTCGATGCACCGGGGTGGAAAACGGACGTCTGGAGGTCGACTTCAACCCTCCCCTTGCCGGAAAAAGGGGAGACCTTGAGCTGGTTGTCGATGCGGTGCGGGAAAAAACCGACGAAAGAGGCGGCACCAGCCGGGTGTGGATCGACGAACTGACTGCAGGCCCAGGTATGCAGGCGAGGTTCATCGACCGACCCACCGATTTTTTTTCAGACGATCCTTTCCGCCGGGAAGACGAAAAAAACGACGCTGCGTTTTATCAGCGCCCCAGGATGGTTCAGCATATCGACGATACGGCCATGGGGGTGATCGGCCAGATCTACGGCCAGCATCTGGCCCCGGGCATGCGAGTGCTCGACCTGATGAGCAGCTGGCGGTCCCATGTACCGGCCGGCGCCGAGCTTTCCGCCATGACCGGCCTCGGCATGAACGAAAAAGAACTGGCGGCCAACCCGCAGCTTACCGAACGGGTGATCCACGATCTCAATCGCGATCCGGAGCTTCCTTTTGCTCCGGCGTATTTCGATGCAGCCATATGCACGGTGTCGGTCGAGTACCTGACCCGTCCATTTGCGGTGTTCGAAGAGCTGGCCCGGGTGCTGCGACCCGGCGCCCCGCTGGTGGTGACATTTTCCGACCGGTGGTTTCCACCTAAGGCAATCCGGATCTGGTCCCAGCTTCACGAGTTCGAGCGGATGGGGCTGGTCACCGAATATTTTCGCAGCAGCGGCGGGTTCACCGCGCTGGAGACCGTATCGGTCAGGGGCCTGCCGCGTCCGGTGGACGATAAATACTTTCCGCAGCGGATCACCGCCGACCCCGTCTTTGCCGTGATCGGGAAAAAAGCCGGCGGGTCCTTGACCTGATTTGCGGCGCAACAGTTCTCGGCCAATTATCTCTTTCGCGTAATCATGAATCCCGAAAGTTGAGTGATTGAGATGCAATCCGACAGGACCCGTTGGCCGAAAACTTGCCAAGAATTGCTGTTTGCGGCGAGGCTTGCTTTTTTCACATTGCAACTGTATGAAAGATATGAGATTTTTTCCCTGCCGCATTTGAATCAACTCCCAAAATACCGTTTGCCGGCAGTGGCGTTGCCATGACAGGATCCCGACCCGAAAATTCCGGCCCCTCCGTTTTGCAGACGTTTCTTCGCTGGTTCGATTCGGAAGCCGGGGCACCGGAAGCAGCCGGGTACGAAGCCGGCGGCGTCGACTGGCTGCGGATCCTTCCGATGGTCGTTCTCCACCTGATGTGCCTGGGGGTGGTCTGGGTCGGCTGGAGCCCGGTGGCGGTAGCAACAGCCGTGGTGCTCTACCTGATCCGGATGTTTGCCATCACCGGCTTTTACCACCGGTATTTTTCCCATCGAAGTTACAAGACCACCCGGGGATGGCAGTTCGTCTTCGCGGTGATGGGCAACAGCGCGGTGCAACGAGGCCCATTGTGGTGGGCCGCCCACCATCGACACCATCACCGGTATGCAGACCGGGACGAAGACATCCACTCTCCGGTGCTGCACGGTTTTTTGTGGAGCCACATCGGTTGGCTCACGTCGCGGGAGAATTTTGCCACCCGCTGGAAATACGTCCCCGACTGGAAGGCGTATCCCGAACTCCGGTTTTTGAACCGGTTCGACGTTCTCGTGCCGGTTCTGCTCGCCCTGCTGCTGTACGGGCTTGGTGAGCTGCTGGCCGCCGTCGCGCCCGGGTTGGGCACAAACGGGCCACAGATGCTGATCTGGGGGTTCTTCATTTCCACGACCGTGCTGCTTCACGCCACCTTCACCATCAACTCACTCGACCACATGTTCGGCTCCCGCCGCTACGCCACCGGTGACACCAGCCGGAACAACTGGCTGCTGGCGCTGATCACCCTGGGGGAAGGCTGGCACAACAACCACCACCATTACGCCGTATCCGCGCGCCAGGGATTTTTCTGGTGGGAGCTGGACATCACCTATTACCTGCTAAAGCTCATGGCCCGTCTCGGGATCGTCACCGACCTGCGGCCGGTGCCGGCGGACGTCAAGCGGCCTTCGGGCCTTCCCGAAACCGGTGAAGGCACCCGGGGGCAGGCATAGTTGCACCTTTCATCCAACGGTATGAGCAAGCGGCAAAAGGGGAAAGGGAAATGAAAATCGCCGTCGTCGGCGCCGGCATCGCCGGGCTGACCGCCGCCTACCTGCTCTGCGAGGATCACCAGGTCACCGTATTCGAGGCCAACGATTACATCGGCGGCCACACGAACACCGTTGCGGTTTCATCCGGCGGAAAATCGTATGCCGTCGACACCGGCTTCATCGTGTTCAACGAAAAAACCTATCCGCATTTTGTCGCCCTGATGAAACGGCTCGGGGTTTCCTGGCGAAGATCGGACATGAGCTTTTCGGTCCACTGCGCCGATACCGGACTCGAATTCAAGCCGAGCACCCTCGACACGATGTTCGCCCAGCGCAAAAACCTCTTTCGCCCCTGGTTTTACCGGATGCTGACCGACGCGCTCCGGTTCAAAAAGGAGTGCGAGGCGGTGCTTGAGCAGGAAGGCGACGAAAACCAGACCCTGGCCGAATTTCTTCAGGAAAACCGCTACTCGAGAGGTTTTGTCGATTACTTCATCCTTCCGATGGGCGCGGCGATCTGGTCGGCCGACCCGACGGGCTTCGGACAGTTCCCGGTGCGCTACTTTGCCGCGTTTTTCAAGAACCACGGCTTTTTAAACATCAAGGATCAACCGCAGTGGCTCACCATCGAGGGGGGCTCAAGCCGCTACATCGAACCGCTGACCCGGGGCTTCGCCGACCGCATCCGATTGAACAGTCCGGTGGCGGCACTGCGCCGATCCGACGACCGGGTGACCGTCACCGTCGCCGGCGGTGATCCGGAGGTGTTCGACCAGGCGATCATCGCCGCCCACAGCGACCAGGCCCTGGCTTTGCTGTCCGACCCGACCGAAAAGGAACAGGAAATCCTGGGCGCCATCGCCTACCAGGAAAACGAAACCGTGCTGCACACCGACACCGCCGTGCTGCCGGTTCGCCGAAAGGCGTGGGCCGCCTGGAATTATTTTATCCCGCCCGAAAAAACCGGCCGGGTGGCGGTCACCTACGACATGAACATCCTTCAGGGCCTGGCGGCCGAAGAAGAGTTCTGCACGACCCTGAACCGGACGGCCGATGTGGACCCGGCCAAGGTCATCCGGCGGATCGTCTACCATCACCCGGTCTACAACCCGACCAGCCTGGCCGCCCGGAGGCGCCGGGACGAAATCAGCGGAAAGAACCGCACCTGGTACTGCGGCGCTTACTGGCACTACGGTTTTCACGAAGACGGGGTCAGAAGCGCCGTGGAGGTCTGCCGGCATTTTGGCAAGGATCTAAAGAATGCCTAAAATGAACTAGAATGCCTAAAATGCCTAAAATTGACGAAAGTGTATCGTTTGACTTCTATAGCGAAATGGAAGGCAATTTGGCATGCAGCCAAACCATGACGACCCTGTCGGGCTAATCTTTTGATTTTAGGCATTTTAGCTCATTTTAGGCATTTTAGGCATTTTAATTATCTCCCTGAAAAATTCATAAAATGGCCCTAAACCCCCTTTACAGCGCCATCTACGAAGGCAGCGTCCGTCACCGACGGTTCGCGCCGGTAAAAAACGAATTCGCCTACCGGCTGTTCATGATGTACCTGGACCTGGGAGAGCTGCCGCACCTGTTCGACGACCAGCCCCTGTGGTCCGCCGGCCGGCCGAACCTGGCGTGGTTCAACCGTAAAGACCACCTGGGCGATCCGCATGCGCCGCTGGCCGCCGCTGTCCGGGACCTGGTGGCCGAAAAGACCGGCAGCCGCCCCGGCGGGCCGATCCGTCTGCTCACCCACCTGCGCTACTTCGGTCACTGTTTCAACCCGGTCAGCTTTTATTACTGCTTCGACGACAGTGACCGACGGGTCGAGACGATCGTCGCCGAGGTGCACAACACGCCCTGGATGGAAGAGCACCCGTACGTTCTTTGCTCGGCCGACAACGAACACCCGATGCGGGACTGGCGGAGGCACCGATTTGACAAGGTGTTTCACGTCTCGCCCTTCATGGACATGGACCTAAACTACGACTGGCGTTTTCACCTGCCGGGCGAACGCCTCGGGGCGCATTTTATTCTCTGCCGAAAGGGCATCCGCCTCTTCGACGCCAGCCTGCGGCTGAAAAGGCGGGAAATCACCACGCCCGGGTTGAACCGGGTGCTGCTCGCCTATCCTTTCATGACCCTGAAGGTGGTGGCCCTGATTCACTGGCAGGCCTTGCGCCTCTGGCACAAGGGGGCGCCCTTTTACACGCATCCGGCCAAAAGAGCCGCCGGCAATGCGGTTTCATAACCGATAACCCGAAACCACTTTCTCTTGATTCTTACATTGCCGTTTCGCGCAGCGAAACGTTCATAAAATCGCGCCAGCGATTTTATTGGGGGGCCGACATGAGCCAGTCCGAGATGATCTCCGCAAAGGAGCAATCCTTCATGGGAAGCGCCGCCCTGGCCGGGCTGGACCGGATGTCCCGGAAGATGGTGCGGTCGATGCTCGAAAAGCTGCCGGCCGGGCAGATCCGGCTGCAGGAAGAAGAAAGCAGCACCGTTTTCGGCAGCATCGACGCAGACTTTCCCATTCGGGCCGCGATCACGGTGCACGATCCCCGCTTTTACCGCATGACCGCCCTGGGCGGCAGCATCGGCGCGGCGGAAGCTTACATGGCCGGGTTCTGGACCGCAGACGACCTGACTGCGGTGATCCGGATCTTCACCCGGAGCCAGCAGATGCGCGAATCGGTGGAAAGCGGCCTGGCCCGGCTCGCCCAGCCCGCGCATGCGCTCGTGCATTTTTTGCGCAGAAACACCCCCCGGGGAAGCCGGCAGAACATCGTGGCCCACTACGACCTGGGAAACGATTTTTACCGCCTGTTCTTAGACGAGACACTGACCTACTCCTGCGGTATTTTCGAAACGGCGGAGTCCACCCTGAAGGAGGCCTCCGAGGCCAAGTACGACCGGCTTTGCAAGAAGCTGGCCCTCACGTCCGAAGACCGGGTGCTGGAGATCGGCAGCGGCTGGGGCGGATTTG
>Ga0207796_1000705_pt1 | contig 12558 bp, 13 predicted proteins | sample Pon1CUnioCityCA_6_FD_187274 | JGI IMG/M metagenome (GOLD analysis project Ga0207796, IMG submission 187274) | Marine sediment microbial community from Union City, CA, USA - Pond 1C Sediment 1 (SPAdes) | ecosystem: Environmental > Aquatic > Marine > Intertidal zone > Salt pond sediment ...
GTGCGGTTCCCCGGAACACATGGTCCTGAGCGTTCAGGACGGGTGGCCCGTGGTAAAATGTACTTGCTGCGGCCTCGTCTATCTCAGGGAGAGACCGTCGGAGGATGCCGTGGCCGAAATGTACAGCCGGTCGTACTACGAGGACGGGAACGTGGGTTACAGCGGTTATGCGGATACCTTCCACGAGTATAGAGGTGTCTTTCGGAAGATCTTCGACAGGCGCCACAGGGACCTCAGGAAGCACGTGGACGGGAACCGGATACTTGAGGTGGGCTGCGCCTACGGATTTCTTCTCGATCACCTCAGAAAAAAGGGCTGGGAAGTGACCGGCGTGGAGGTCAGCCCTCTGTCATCAGCCTATGCCAGGGAGGAACTCGGACTGGATGTGAGGACGGGTTCGGTGGAGGACGCGGACCTGGAGGAGGGTTCCTTCGATGCGGTGCTGCTGCTTGATGTTCTTGAGCATCTTCACAGGCCCTACGACATCCTTGCCAGGATAGCCAGTCTCCTGTCTCCCCGGGGTGTGCTGGTGGTGCAGTGTCCCTGGGAGCTGTACCACTGGGAGGAAATCGCCCAGGCGCTGCTGCGCCGCAGGAGACCCGGCACCATCCGGCCCGACGCTGTACCCGCACACCTCTACTTCTTCGGACCCCGGACACTGGAGGGCGTGCTAAGGAAAGGGGGCTACGAGATCGCAGCCAGGCAGTCGGGCAATTACGGTGCGGTCAGGAGAAGGGTGCAGCCTCCGGAGATCCGGGGAAGCAACCCGGTCGCCACACTGTTCAGGTTCATCTATTACAGGGCCGGTCTGCAGAGGCTCCTCTATGCCGTCGCCAGGGTACTGCACCTTGGCAACGGCCTTATACGGTATGCAAGGCCGGACGCAGCAAGAAGGGCTGGGTCCTCCCCATGAACGCCATGGTGCTGGCAGCGGGTCTGGGCACTCGGCTGAGGCCCATTACGGAATCCGTTCCGAAACCCCTGGTCAGGCTTGCGGGCTGCACTCTTCTGCAGGACCTGCTCCACCATCTGGCCTCCCAGGGCGTGGAAATGGCGGTCATCAACGGTTCATGGAGGGCGGATGTCCTGGAGGAATGGCTGATGAAGACCCCCCTGCCCCTGAAGACCGTTTTTCAGAGGGAGGATGATCCACTGGGGACGGCGGGAGCCGTAAGAAGGGCTCTGCCCCATCTGGGAGGGGAATTCGCAGTAGCCTACGGCGACAACCTTACAAGGCAGCCCTTATCCCCGCTGCTCGAACTTCACCGGGAGCTTCAGGCGGAGGTCACAATGGCCCTTGCCCCCACCGGCGAACCCTCCAGAAAAGGAATAGTGCTGACCGGTCCCGAGGGTCTGGTCACAGAGTTCAGGGAGAAACCCCCGGACGAGGTGGCGGAATCCAACCTTGCCAATTCGGGCATCTACATATGCCGCAGTTCCGCCGTTGAGGATATTCCCGACGGCGGGTTCTGCGATTTCGGAAGGACCCTGTTCCCCGAAATGCTGCTGCAGGGAAGACGGATTGCTGCGGATACGGTACCCGGTTACACCAGGGATATCGGCACTCCAAGGGACTTTCTTCTGGCCTGCCATGACATACTCTCAGGCAGACTGCGGCCATACATCAGTGATGCCGTGATCGAGGGAAGTGTCCTGATAGAGTGCCTTACCCCCTGCAGGGACATCTCGATAGAGGGAACCTTCTGGGCCGGGAGAGGTTGTGAGATAGGCCCAGGTTGCGTCTTCGAGAACTGTGTAGTACTTTCCGGTGCCGAGATCGGACCCGGCTGCAGCCTCAGGAACACCCTGGTAATGCCGGGGTCGAAGGTGCCCGGCGAAACCCTCGCCGATGACAAGTACCTGAAAATCTTCTGAATGGAGCTGATATGCTCAGAGAGATCAGCAACTACCTGGACCAGATAAGCGCCCTGGTCCTCAGGATACCCTCCAGGAACATCGAGACACTGGCCAGAGTGATCCTGGAAGCCTACGAGAAGGGCAACAGGGTCTTCATATTCGGTAACGGAGGAGGCTCCGCCACCTCGAGTCACTTCGCCTGTGACCTGGCAAAGGGCACGGCGGCTTCCGGCAAGCCCAGGCTGAAGGCCATCTCTCTCGCGGAGAACGTTCCCATGATAACTGCGTGGGCCAACGACACCGACTACACCAATACTTTCGGCGAGCAGCTGAGGAACCTCGTGGAGAAGGACGACGTCGTTATCGGCCTCTCGGGCAGCGGCATGAGCCCCAACGTGATAAACGCATTCAAGGTGGCGAACGACGCGGGGGCCATCTCGGTCCTGCTTTCGGGCTTCTCCGGAGGAAAGGCTGTTGAGGTCGCCCACAAGTCCATAGTAGTGCCCTGCGAGGACATGCAGCAGATAGAGGACGTTCATCTTATACTCTGCCATATCATCTTCCGCATGGTCCGCAGGGAGATATGGGGGGAAGGGTAGGATTAGCTCAGGTTTGGAGCTCAGGAGAAATCCTGATACGTCTGGAACACCGGCTGATCTGGTTCCGAAGGCTTCGCATTACACAGATTAGCTCAGGTTTGGAGCTCAGGAGAAATCCTGAGCTCTAAACACTTTTTCCCCATCCGCAAGGAACTGGTTCAGGGCATCGCTGAATATCTCGGGCTTGGTGGCGAATGCCTCAGGGAAGCGGCTCTTCCAGAGTTCCCATGACTTCTGGATCTCCTGGCCCATGACCTCGGGAATGTTACCGTTCCTTCTCGCGTCCGCTATCAGGTCCTTGTTGTAGATGAGCATGTCGCTGGCAAGGACCCTGGCGAATCTAGCCGCCCTGTCCTCCTTGGTCTCGTCAAGCGGGGACTTCTTCTTCTTTTCCTGTGCCGTGGACCCCTCGGGAGGATTTATGATGAATATCTCCGAGCACTTCCTGCAGCGGAACCTCTTGGGGGAGTCCCCTATCTTCTTCTCGGGAATATTGTACTTAGAGTGGCATTTAGGGCAGCTAACTATCATGTATCGTACCTCCCGTGCAGGAATCTCCCAAGTCGTCTCACACCCTCCCGTATATCTTCGTCGCATGCGGCAAAGGATATCCTAATATATCCCTCTGCCCCGAAAGCGGAACCGGGTATGACCGCGAGCCCTTCCTTCTCGAGAAGTTCACTGCAGAACGCCGCCGTGTCAAGTACATCGCCTGTATCAATTCTAGCAAGAACGTAAAACGCTCCATCCGGCCTGTCAAATTGTAAGTATTCTTCACTGGAAAGTAAAGAACAGATAAGGTCCCTTCTCTCCCTGAACGCCGCGTGCATCTGAAGCCTCTCCCTCTCGGCCCTTCCTTCAAGTGCGGCCAGGGCCGCCCACTGGGAGATGGAGCAGGGATTGGATGTTGAGTGGGCCTGGAGCATTCCGGCCAGCCTAGCCCACTCCCTGTTGCAGAGACAGTAGCCTATCCGCCATCCGGTCATGGAGAAGGTCTTGGACACACCGGAAACGACCGCGGTCCTTTCCGCGAGACCGGGTCTCGCATCCAGCACGTGGGGAACGCCGGAGTCGAGATAGGAGAGGTCCTCGTAGATATCGTCGGATATTACCCACATGCCGGTCTCATCGATGGCCCCGGCTATTTCGCCCATCTCCCCGTAAGACGGCACGTACCCCGAAGGGTTGGAGGGGTAGTTCAGAAGCACGCCCACGGCGCCGCTGTCCGCCGCCCTTCGGATCGAGTCGGCCGATAGAAGGCCTTCTGGGAACATCGGACGACCGCCGTAGGCCCTTACCATCTCGGGATAGCTGACCCAGTAGGGTCTGGGCAGCAGCACACCGTCACCGGGATCGATGGCGGCCGCGATGAGGATCGAGAGACTGTGCTTGGCCCCGCAGCTTACGATGACATTGCCCGGCTCCCAGTCGATCCCCCTTCTTTCGGAGTAGTTCCTGCTGACCGCCTCCTTCAGCTCAGGTATTCCGGTGCTGGCGGTATAACCCGTTTTCCCCTGGCTTATGGCCCTTACCGCGGCCTCGGCTATCGGTTCCGGCGTGGGAAAATCCGGCTGTCCGGCAGAAAGGGAGATTATGTCCCGGCCGGCCTTCTGCATCTCCTTGGCCTTTGCGCTTAGCTGGAGTGTTGCGGAGGGTGAAAGCGATCCTATGTTACTGGAGTATCTCATGTGTCTTCCACCGTCTTTCCCGGTATCCTGCGCTGCTTATTCGAAACGCTCTTCGAGAGCTTTCCTTACACATTCCGTTACCAGTGTCGAGAGGTCCCCGCCGTAGCCGGCGATCTCCTTCACAAGTGTCGAGGACAGGTACATGTTGTCCTCAGAAGGCATAAGATATAGACCTGTGATGCCAGGTGCCAGTCTTCTGTTCATCAGCTGCATCTGGAACTCGTACTCGAAATCCGAGTTTGCGCGCAGACCCCTTATGAACGTGTGATAATCCTTCTTCTTCATGTACTCCACCAGCAGTGAATCGAAGGAGGTCACCTCGATGCCCTGAAGGCCCTCCTCCTCAAGGGACTTCTTCATGAGCCTCACCCTGTCCTCGATGGAGAAACAGAGGGTCTTGGTGGAGCGCTGGACGACAGCGACCTCTATCCTGTCGAAGATGTTGCTGGCCCTTCTGATTATGTCCATGTGACCCAGTGTTACGGGATCGAAGGTTCCGGGGTAGACTATTTTCATGACCGTCCGTCCGTGATCAGGTATTCCAGGTAACTGTCTCCATACTTCCTGACCTGCCAGCCCTCCGCCGCAGCGGGAGGGTCTCCGCACTCGATGAAGACGCCCCCTCCCGGACGGATCAAGCCGGCCCAGTCCTGCCTTCGTATCCATCGGTAGAGCCCGGACATTGAATAGGGCGGGTCTATGAAGACCAGTCCGGGCCTACTGTCGGCCCCGCTAATATACTTCCTGATGTCTCCGGTGATAACCGTAGCCGACTCCCGTGCATCATGTTCCCTCAGGAAGTTCCTTATGAACGAAGTGGATGCGGGATCCCGGTCTACGAAGACGCAGTGGGCGGCGCCCCAGCTCAGCGCCTCGATCCCCACGGCACCGGTACCCGCGCACAGGTCCCAGACCGTCGCACCCTCCACCATGTCGGAGCCGCAGATGTCCAGGAAAGCCCCCCGGACGAGGGACGAGGTCGGTCTGCACAGTGTAGAGGAAGGGCGGAGAAGGTGTCCTTTCCACTTTCCCCGCCCTATCCTGATCACTCTCGCCCGTTTTGTCAGTACGGCCTGATGATGTGGGGAGTCACGAAGATGACGAGTTCCGTGCTCTCCTCCCTTTCCGAATTGTACGAGAAGAGCAGGTTGCCCAGAAGGGGAATGTGCCCGAGTATGGGTATCGCATTCCTCACCGTGGTCCTCTTGCTCCTCATGATCCCGCCTATGACCGCGGTGGAACCGTCGTCTATCATAAGCGTGGTGTTGGCGTGCTGAGTGAGTATTATCGGCTGCTGTGCAGCGGTCGCCTCGCCGGACAGGTCGCTGACCTCGGGCTGGAGCTCCAGGGTCACGTTGTTGTCGGCGTTTATGTGAGGCGTCACTGTCAGCTCGACACCTATCTGGTACAGCTCGATGTAGGTGTTCCCGCTCTCGTCCTGAAGGGTGAAGGGGATCTCCTTGCCCGATACAACTGTACCCGTCATGTTGTCGATGATGGCTATCCTGGGTTCCGAGAGTATGTGGGCGTGGTTCTGGGACTCCAGCATCGAAAGTGTGGCCGCCACGTCGAGCATGTTGCTAACGGTGCCGAAGGATATCTGTCCCGTCCTCTGTTCCCCAGAAACGTCCATGTTGCTGGTGCTCATTCCCGCCCGGACCAGGTCGTTGCCCCTGTTGAGGTTGCCCAGGGACCAGTCTATGCCCAGCTCGCTGGCGTAGCTGGCGTCGATCTCCACCAGTTTGGCCTCTATCATCACCTGGGCGGTGGGGCTGTCCAGAACGGGCAGCATCCTGCCCACCTCTTCCAGCTTGTAGGGGATGTCGGTGATGATGAGTGAGTTGGTCCTGTCGTCAACGGATATCTGGCCCCTCTCGGAGAGAGCCGTTGCCAGAGCGTTCTTTATGCTGTTGGCAGTGGCATACCTGATTACGAAGATCTCCGTCTGGAGTTCCTGCAGGTTCTCCCTCTCGGACCTCGTGGTGGCCATCTGGTTGATCTCATCGTAGAAATCGTCCCGCGGCATGACCCTGAGCACGTTGCCCTGCATGCTGGCGACCAGGCCCTGGGAGTTGAGTATGGCGGTGAGGGCGTCACGCCAGCCCACGTTCTGAAGCCTGGCGGTCACCGTTGCGGTGTAGTCCTCGGGCAGGATTATGTTTATGCCGCTGACATCGGATATGGCCCTCATGACCGTCCTGATGCTGGCATCCACGACGTCGATGGTTATCCGTCTTCCGCCGGTGCCCACCCATTCCACAGGGAATCCGTCTTCCACCTGGCGACCGCTCTCGCTCACCCTTATGCCTCTGGCCGAGGATGTCATGGACTGTCCCGAAAGACTGGTCCCCGGTGATGAGAGAGGAGCGACGCTGCTTCCGGACCCGGCTGTCTGGACCGCCTCCGACGAGGTGGACCATTCGGCGAAGGGTATGCCGGTGGGATCGGTCTGCATCTCGAGTACCAGCTGATTGCCGCTTAGTGAGGCGTTGTAGTTGATCAGCTCCCCGTTGACGTCGATTATCACTCTGACGATGCCGTCAGGCGGCGCCTTGTACTGGCTGGTCCTCACGGACAGAACGCCACCCCTGTTAACCGAAAAATCCATTGCGGGCAGCGAATGCACCGCATCGCCGATATCCAGCACTATCCGCATGGGATCGGTAAGCAGGAATCTCTCGTAGGAGATCGCATCATCAGCGGTTATCGTTACCTGGGTCATATCTCCGCTCGGTGCTACGGAGATATTCGTGACCCTGTACGCCGCCGCGGGCAAGGCCAGCAGCAGCAGCAGGCTACATACGGTTAACAGACGCATCACAGACCACCTTCTTCATGTAGGCGCAGAGAGTAGATAGTCGGGATCGTGGTTTCCCCTCCGCCCCTAGCGCTATAATCAACTATAACATCCTGAATTACAATAACTTCGTTACTTGTTATCTCCGCCACGTGTGAGTTGTTGGCAAGTACCGTACCCTCGTAGAGGACGTATGGTACTCCGAGTCCGTCCTCCACCATGGCGTTGTCGCCGCCCACTGGGTCAAGTGTTATTCCAACCAGTCTGAACTCTTCTACGGAGATGGTCTCCAGGTCTCTCCTGGCGTCACGGGTCTCTGTGGAGAACTCGGTGAACGGATCGGGTCTGATGGAAACCGACTCGTAGATCCTGAAGGTTCCGCCACCAGCCTGTATCATATCGCTGACCGAACCAGCCGAGCCCTGCATCCCGCCGGCGCTCTGGCCGGCCATGGAGCAGGAGACCCGCTGGGTCTCGTAGTACGGAAGGCTGGTCTCCACCATGCCCAGTTCCGAGTATACGGTCATGCCAAGGTCGTCCACCGCCCAGAGGGGCTCCTGGAAGTGATTCATTGCAAACAGATCCGAAGGTGTGAAAGCGGGGGATTCGGCAATAATGTCCCCGGGCGACATCACCGAGGAGACTCCGTTGCCTGACAGAACCAGGCCTCCTTCGTAGAGGTGTCCCTCGGCGTGGAACATCCATTCGCCGGGAGAGGTCCTGACGAAGATGCTGTCATCCCTGCCTATGAATAGAATGTTGCTCGCGGCAGCAAGTATCTGGCCCTGTGGTGAATCCTCGAACTGCCACAGGTCCACTGAAGGATCGAGGAGGGCTATCCCTCCGTCCTCGAGCAGGTATATCCAGTCCGGACCTATCCTGCTCATCCAACCCGCCGGGACTGCGTCCTGGCCGGGTGTATGGACCTGAAAGCCCTCGTCCCCCATCACGGCTATCCTGCCCCTGGTGTCCAGCACCGCCAGCTCCTCGCCGCTGATCGCGAGGTCCATGGGAACGAAATCCTCCGGCAGCGGCTCGGTGGCCGCCTCGGAGTCATCCCCGTCGAACATCACTATCTCTCTATCGGTGAGAAGCACCGGTGAGTCCTCGAAGAGCTGGAAGTCAACGACTTCGCCCAGTCCTTCAAGAGCGTAGGATTTCCACCTTCCGCTCTGAGTGCTGAACCTGAGCAGGTTTCCGCCGTCGAAGAGAAGCCAGGCGGAATTTCCGCCGGCCTCTGCCAATACGGGAGGAGCCTGGGAAAGGGCCATTTCCATCCAGCCGTGGACATCGGGGTCCGCGACTACGGTTATCGACGTGCTGCCGCGGGATTCCGCAGCCGTGTCCTGCTCCCCGCCGCCACAGCCGAACGCCAGAAACAGCACAGCGGACGTAAGGAGGGCTGTGAAGCGCAGTCTGTGAAAGGTCATCTCTTTATCCTCCCTCCCTATGGCTGCACGAAGGCTGAAACGGTGAAGTTAGCCTCCATGTTGTCGTAGCTTCCGTCGGAAGCCTTCTTCTGTATTACCGTAAGGTCAGTCACAGCGGTTATCATCATCTGCTGTGTCAGCTGATCGAGAAAAACTCCAAGTCTATGAAAGCGTCCGGTGAGATGCATCTGCCAGGCGTATACCACGAAATCACCCTGGGCGCTGGGTGGAAGTGGGGTGAGCTCGTATATCTGAAGCCCGCTGTTCTCCGCATTCTCCGTCAGCATGCTCAGTACTTCATCCTGGTCGTAGCTTCTGGGGAGGTATCTGTCCAGCTCCGAAAGCTGCTGGTTCAGGCGGTTTATCTCCTGCTCGATCACAGCCATGTCGGAAGCCGTTCCTGACTGAAGCGAGGCAAGCTCCGCCTGCTTCATCTCAAGATTCTGCTCCGCCTGTTCTATCCTCTGATTGATGTCAGCGGATATCTCCCTGGGATACAGATATATCATCGCCACTACAAGAATGATACCGACTATCATAACATAGAACCTGGGGTCTCTTAGATAGGCGTTCATACCTCAACCCCCCTGCTTCTATTCCGTTCATATGTCATACAGTATCCCATCATCAGTTCTGGAACACGGTCAGGTCTACATCGTAGAGGGTCAGGGTATCCCCGCCGAACACGGTGAAGGTGTTGCCGGTGGTCCCGGAGTAGGTGTAGTTCAGTCCCTGATAAAGGGCGTAGACCCCGAAGGTGGCGTATCCTGGTATGCCCGTGCTGGACCCGGATTCACCCTGCTGCGGGTACATCTGCACCTCGATGAAGAAAAACCCGTTCTGGTTGGTCTCTACGATGTAGGACTCCGTGGTGCCGGTGGTCATGACGGTCACACCTTCGGCCCCCGTGCTGTGAGCAGCATCCTGGTAGATCCTGCCCCTTACGAAGCACCTGGTCTCGTCCATTCCCACCGGATTGCACCCGGCGGCAAGGAAAACAAGCAAAGCGATTGCCGGAATTAGGTAATTTCTCATGATTCCTCCCCTGTATCGTCAGGACTGCTTTCGGTCGTGCCGGTTTCTTCGTCCGCTCCAGTCAGGGCCCTGGTCTCGCCGGCGAACTCTCCGACCAGCGGTGCCAGGGCGTTCGAATTAACTCCTATGACCATCTCGAAATTGTATCTCCTGCTTCCGGTCCTGTTCTGGTCGGAAGCCAGGGTATAGGTCTGGCCGTAATCATCGAGGGTGAATAGAGGTGTCCTTCCATCCGGCTTGATCTCTACCACCTCCTGCTGGAACTCGATGATGTCTCCCCATGTCTTCGCAACTCCGGCGATACTGACCTGACCGGGAGAGACCATCAGGCTGGTCAGGTACATTCCCTTGTCCGTCTGTGTACCGGGAGTTATCACCTCAGGGTAGATGGCCCTGGTCAGATACTCGATGACGTATACCGTGAACTTCTGGTTCAGGGAGAGGTCGACTATCTGCTGTCTCTTTCTCTCCACCGCCTCGGCCAGCCTCTCGGCTTCGGCCTGCTGATCGAGCTGGATGCCCAGCTGGGAGATCTGGGTCTGAACGTCCGCGATCTCCTCGTTGAGCTCCACCTCCCTGTCCTTGAGGTCCTGATAGTCCATGTAGAAGTATACGGCTCCTGCGATCAGCACTATGAAAGGAAGTATGGCCAGGACGGTAAGAAGAGCCGTGGGCTTCCTCTCGGAAGGTGCGCCGGCGGCCTTTCTCTTCTTGCCTTCGGGCTCCTCCAGTATGTTGATGTCCACCATGCTGGGCTCGTAGTCCCTGAGGGCAAGCCCGGTGCAGACGGCGAGAATGGCTCCCAGGGAGTCCAGTTCGCTGTCGTTTATGACGTCCTCGGGTATGGTGATGTTGCGGAAGGGCTGAAGGTGCTCCACCGGCAGTCCGTGCTGCTCGCTGAGGATGGATGCGAGACCCGGCATCAGCGCGCAGCCTCCGCTTATGAACATCTTGTCTATACGCGCGTTCTCACCAGAGGCCTGGTAGGTTATGAAGGACCTCCTGATACTGGTGGAAAGCTCCTCTATCACTTTTCCTATTGCCGTGTGGACCTCGTCCGAGGAGATACCCTCGGGAACGTTGCCCTTGAGAACTCCGAGAGCGACGTCGTACTCGAGACCCAGCGACCTCTGCAGCGCTTCAACGAAACGGGAGCCTCCAATGGAGAGGTCCCTGTTGAAGCTGGGGAGACCGTTCCTCACCACCACCATGTTGGTGACTTCGGCGCCTATGTTCAGGATGGTGGCGCATTCGTCGGCCGCCGGCTTGTAGGCGTGCTGGTAGACCCTCTGAAGCGAGAACTGCTCCAGCTCCACCGTGGCCGGCTTGAGACCGGCTCCCTGCAGGATGCCCCTGTGCAGGTCGACGACCTCCTTCTTCGCGGCGACTAGGAGGACTTCCATCTGTCCCGGGGATATCTCGGGATTGATTATCTTGAAGTCGAGACTGACCTCATCTATACGGAAAGGTATGTGCTGCTCCGCCTCCCACTGGATAGCCTGCCGGGCATCCTGCTCCGACATCTTCTCCATCGGTATCCTGCGGACTATGACACTTCTTCCCGATACAGCACTGTGGATGTTCTTGACGCTGGTTTTGATGCCGGCCTGCCGGATGACATCATGCACCGTATCAATCAGATGCTCACGGTTGACGACCTCTCCGTCCACTATCGTACCAGGAGACAGCTCCTGGACGGCGTAGCTGGAGAGTGTGAGTGCCTTGCTGGATCCCGTCAACTGAATTGCTTTGATTGAATGGCTGCCGATATCAAGACCAACAGATCCCCCGCCTGATCTTCCGAAGATGAACATTATCTTCCTTTCTTCAGGTAGCCCTTCGACCTCATCGAATAATTCATCACCCCTACGGCGATATTATCTATACAACAATAATAATTTACTTGAATGTAACCCATCTCCGCAATCCTCTGAAACTTCCATCCATTTTTGCTTATTTGAACTTTACCATCTTTTGAACCCTGCGTCAATACCCTAATTTCATAACTATGGAATTTCATACTTCACTTGACTCGGAATGTCAAACCCCATATCTTTCCCTTCCGGAGGTAATGATGGAAGCTGACACCAGGAAGTCATCGAGACTGATATCGCGGATATCGGACATTCAGACCCATGAGGAGCCTACAGTGAGGCTGACCGTCCCGGTCAGGCCCGATCAGGAGGAACTGCTCACCAGGATAGCCCGGACCATCACTCAGAACAGGGACCGTCACCACAGGTCACAGAGGATAACCAAGGCAACCATAATAAGGGCGTACATCGACGCTCTCTCGACCCTTCCCATAGACATAAACAACATCAACGACGAGAAGGTGCTGCTAAACAGGATACTGGATTCCCTGGAGGACTGACCGGTCCCCCCTGTCCGCAGCCCGGCCTTTCTTAACATGTCACTTGAAGTTCAACATGCGTGGTGCTGATCATTCCAGCCTGAACAGGACGAAACCGTCCATTGTGAGCAGGGGCGACAGCTCCTTCGAGACGAAGGCCCGCCACTGCAGGAGCTCACCCGGCTCGAGGACGGTGGGAACGTTGATGGACGTGAGGAACATGTCCGAGGCGACCAGTGATACACCGTCATTCCGTAGGGAGTCGGCAACACCACCGGCGTCCATTCCGCTCCAGAACATTCTGAGCAGACCCACGGGAGCCCTGCTTTCGTCAAAGACGGCGTAGCCGGGATAGTAGAACACCCTTCCTATGTTCACCATGAGGGTGGTGTCCTCGGGGGCAACGAACCTTCCGCACTCGGTGAAGAACTCATGGTTGCGAAGCTCACCGGCAAGGTACTCCTGGTCCGAGGAGAACCGCCAGGGCCTCTCCAGGGCGTAGAGATCCATCATCCTGCTGCCGGACCAGACGAGGCAGACGGCCACCAGGATCACCGTGGCCAGCCTTACTATCCTGCCGCCTTCCCTGTACAGCCGGACCAGCGCCTCCGCAACGGGTATCGAGAGCATGGCCATTCCGGGGAGCAGGTAGCGTGTCCTCAGGGCCCTTCCCTTGAAAACCAGAGTAAGGACCATATACAGCATCGGCAGCAGGAATTTCCTGCGCCTGTCCGCCAGGACCGGCACGGCCAGGATGGTGCCCGCGAGGAGAAGGGGTCCGCTGGCCCCGTCGAAGAGT
>Ga0207796_1000707_pt1 | contig 12544 bp, 6 predicted proteins | sample Pon1CUnioCityCA_6_FD_187274 | JGI IMG/M metagenome (GOLD analysis project Ga0207796, IMG submission 187274) | Marine sediment microbial community from Union City, CA, USA - Pond 1C Sediment 1 (SPAdes) | ecosystem: Environmental > Aquatic > Marine > Intertidal zone > Salt pond sediment ...
TCCGGGTCGAAATTCCCCAGGAAAGGCGGGAAGGAGCATATAATTTGGGTATCTTTTATAAAAGGAAAATGAATCTAAGACAGAAGGGAGCGGGATGCGATTGCGGAGAATTTTATCCTGGAGACGGCTCCAGAGATCTTTCTGGTAGTAATGAGGTTGGCTGATGATTGAAAAACAGGACCTTAAGGTTCTCTATCGCGTCATTCCTGGAATATTGATCAGCGTGATCGCTTTGATCACATTGATTTACTTTTCCGATCTGGCTGCTGTACGCAGGGCTTTTCAGCAAGTCAGGCCCCTAACTTTATTGATTGCAGCAGGGTTGGTGATAATCTCCTTATTCACCCGGGCATATGCCTGGCGGGTGATACTCCAGGAACGGATCTCTCTCTGGCAATCCTATTTGATCATTAATGCTGGATATTTTGTAAACACTGTCCTTCCTTTTCGATTGGGGGAGATCTCTCGGGCTTTCCTGCTCCTGCCCTCAGGACTTGGATTCTGGGAAGCCCTGCCTTCCATTGTCCTGGAACGATTATTTGATTTTGGTTTTGCACTCAGCCTCTTATTTATTGGCTTGCCGTCCGCCCTCGAATTCACAAATAATTTGGCTTATGTGTATACATTGGTGGGGCTGGTTGCTTTCAGTGTGGTTGTCCTTATCCTGTTAGTGATCAACAGAGGGTGGATCCTGAATTGGCTGGAAGGAATTCCCCTCCACAATCAAAAATTCAAGGGAAGGACAATCCGATTCGCTCAGTCCGTCATCACCAGCCTGGAAATTCTGACCTCTTTTCGCCGCACTCTCAAAGTGCTCTTGGGGATGGGTGCTAGCTGGGGAATCGCCTTGGCATTCCAATATATCCTGCTTCGGGCATTCATCCCAGACGCAAAGCTGGCCTGGGCAGCTTTTGCACTTGGCGCTGTAGCTGTGGGGGTGTCTGTTCCCTCGTCTCCTGGTAACATTGGTTTATATGAAGGGAGCCTGACCCTGGCTTTAACTGCTTGTGGTGTGGACCCCTCTCTGGCATTCACCTATGCCTTGACAAGCCATGTGATCAATTTGGGAATAACAACCGGGTTTGGCGCTTATGGATTGGTGAGGGAAGGTGTAGGGCTGAGAGATGTCTGGCAATTTGGCAAGAATCAGAGAAAGGGGACTGGATATGAGTGAACGGATATTAATTACTGGCGGGGCAGGATTTATTGGAACAAATTACGTCTCCCGCTTGCTTTCTCAGGGAAAGAAAGCCACCATTTATGATAATTTGTCACGCAAAGGTACCCCGAGGAACATAGCCTGGCTCAGGGAGACTTATGGATCAGATTCTTTTGAACTGATCGAAGCGGATGTCCGGGACGCCGAGAGCCTGGTCAAGGCTGTTCAAGGAGTGGATTTGATCCTGCACCTGGCCGGTCAGGTTGCTGTTACCACTTCTGTGGTCGATCCGAGGACAGATTTCGAAATCAATGCTTTGGGGACGTTCAACCTGCTGGAAGCAGCCCGGCAATCGGATCGTAAACCCGTTGTGATCTATTCTTCGACAAACAAAGTCTACGGCGATTTGGATGATGTGCCTGTGGCGGAAGGTGAGGAAAATTATTATTTTCCGGACCATCCGCAGGGGATTCCTGAATCCCAATTGTTGGATTTCCATTCTCCTTATGGATGCTCCAAAGGAACGGGGGATCAGTATGTGCGAGATTACTATCGTATCTATGGTTTGCCAACTGTGGTTTTCAGGCAAAGCTGTATTTATGGTCCCCACCAATTTGGGATCGAGGATCAGGGTTGGGTAGCCTGGTTCGTGATCGCCGCAGTTACAGGGAAACCCATTACAATCTATGGGGATGGAAAACAAGTGCGGGATCTGCTTTATGTGGATGACCTGCTGGCTGCTTATGATCTGGCTTATGCGAATATTGATAAGGCGGCAGGAAAAATTTATAATATTGGCGGTGGGCCGGATAACACGCTTTCGATTTGGAAGCAATTTGGACCCCTCTTGGCGGAAGAGATCGGCCGGGAAATTCCGGTTGCCAGAGAGGATTGGAGGCCGGGCGACCAGCGAGTCTTCATCGCTGATATCAGCAAAGCCAACCAGGATTTTGGCTGGAAGCCGGAAATTGGTGTAGAAGACGGTATACGAATGCTCACAGAGTGGGTTCGAGCCAATCAGGATTTGTTCTAGCCCAGTTTCCGGAGGCAGAAAAGCGACTTTTTCTTGACTTCTCAATGAAAATACTCACAGTTTTGACTTATTATCGTCCCCATACCAGTGGATTGACTATCTATGTTGAACGTCTTGCAAAATCTCTGGTTAAGTTGGGACATGAAGTCACCGTGCTTACTTCTCAATATGAAAAGGACCTTCCCCTGGAAGAAATTGTGGAGGGGGTACGGGTCATCAGGGTTCCGGTCTTATTCAGGGTCAGCAAGGGAGTGATCATGCCCACTTTTGGCTGGATGGCCTGGAAGCTGGTTTCCCGTCATGATGTGGTTCACCTGCACCTGCCACAATTTGATGCAGCGGGTGTTGCCCTGCGTGGAAAGCTGTTAGGAAAACCAACCTTGATCACCTACCATTGTGATCTGCTGCTTCCCAGGTCGATAGTTAACCGGCTGATCAATTTTGTCGTCCACCTGATGAATCATCTGGCGGGAATCTTAGCTGATCGTATCTGTGCCTATACAGCGGATTTTGCTTCCCATTCCCCTTTCTTGCTGCGTTACGCCAAGAAACTTGAAGTGATCTACCCTCCTGTGGTGATGCCTCCGGTCTCAAATCAGGGGGTGGCTGATTTTCAGAAACGAGTGAATCCAGATAACTGTTCGCCAGTGATTGGGATGGCAACTCGTTTTGCGTCTGAAAAAGGGGTTGAGATCCTGCTCAAGGCTCTTCCTGAAGTGATGGATGAATTTCCAAGGGCTAAGGTTTTATATGCCGGCCAGTATTTGGACGTGATGGGGGAAGCCGCTTATCTACAGAGGCTGCTGCCTTTGATCCGGGACTACCAGGAAAAAGGGCGTTGGGAATTCCTGGGCTTGCTAAACCAGGAAGAAATGGCCCAATTTTACAGCTGCCTGGATGTCTTGGTGGTTCCCAGCTTGAATTCCACAGAAACCTTTGGTTTGGTGCAGATAGAAGCTATGATCCGGGGAACACCAACAGTCGCCTCTAATTTGCCCGGTGTGCGTGTGCCGCCTCGTTTGACAGGGATGGGTGAAGTAGTCCCGATCGGGGATGCTGGGGCGCTGGCAGAGGCGATTCTCAAGATCGTGAAAGAGCCTGAGAAATATTTCCGCGAAGGGAAAGAAGTTGCTGACCTGTTTGATCCGCTGGTCAACGCAGCTGCTTATGAGAGGTTGTACACCAGCTTGCTGGAGGGGAGGTCTTGAAAGACTATTTAGCCCTGCATTTGCAGGATCTGCCCTACTTCCGAGCCTTACTGCGAGCGGTTGAGGCTCGTTTTTATAAGGATATTTCTTTGCCTGGTCCGGTTCTGGATCTGGGATGCGGCGATGGTCATTTTGCCTCTCTGGCGTTTGACAAGCCCATTGAGATGGGGCTGGATCCCTGGTGGGATCCAATCCGGGAGGCAGCCGGCAGGTCTGTCTACCGTCATTTGGTTTGCGCAGCGGGTGACCATATGCCTTACCCGGATGATTTTTTTGAAAGCGGGATCAGTAATTCAGTCCTGGAGCATATTCCAGATCTCGATCCGGTTCTCGAAGAGACAGCCCGGGTCCTTAAAAGGGGTGCCCCATTCATTTTCTGTGTTCCCAACCATCGTTTTCTGGAAACACTTTCCCTTGGTCGCTGGTTGGACAATCTGGGCTTATCAAGTTTTGCCAATAGCTACAGGGATTTCTTTAATCGGATTTCCCGGCATTATAATTGTGATTCCTATTCAGTCTGGGAAAGGAGACTGACAGGCCATGGTTTTGTGATCGAAACCTGGTGGGATTATTTTCCTCCACCTGCCCTGCATGTCCTGGAATGGGGTCATTATTTTGGAGTGCCATCCTGGTTTTGTAAGATCCTCTTTGGCCGCTGGATTCTTGCCCAGAGTGAGTGGAATCTGTATTTCACAGACCGGCTGGTTCGGCCCCATTATGAAAGTGACCCGCAAAGCCCCAAGGGAGTATACTCTTTCTACATTACCAGGTTGATGGGATAATTAGACAAAAATCAAGAACAGTGCTGATATATTATGGAAGAACCAAGTGTCCTCGATTTCGTAATTGAAAAGCTGACTTTCTGGAAGAAAGGTCAGCTGAGCATTCCTGCCCTGGAAGAACCAGAGGCCCCTCAAGCCCCAGCTGCTGGAAAAAGACGGACTCGCTCAAGCCTCTGGCAGCCGCTGGTTGTTTTCCTGCCAGTCTTTATTGCTCTGATCGCCCAACTGTTCAGTGAGCGGCAAGAGAGATCCGCCGGCCTGATTATTGTCGTTTATGGCGTTGCCGTAGCTGTATTGGGGCTGTTGGTATATTTCAAGAAATGGCAGGTGAGCTCTTTGGCTGAGTGGGAAGGAGAAGCCGGTCCATTTAAAGTGCGCTGGATACAATTTATTCTTGGCAGCGTGGTTTCCCTGCTGGCTTTTCTGTTTTTCATAGGTAATCAGTTCAACCTGATCAACCTCACCTTCTGGGTCGTTGGACAGGTATTGGTCTGGCTCGCTATCTGGGAAACTGAAGAATGGCCGGCAAGGATATCTTCTGCCTGGAACAGGTTTAAAGAGGATGGGATTCGGATCACCCCCTGGATGATCCTTGTTGGGGCCGTATTTGCTCTTTCTGTGTTTTACCGTTTCTACCTGCTTGATCAAGTGCCGCCGGAAATGTTCAGTGATCATGCTGAAAAGTTGATCGATGTGTCCAATGTGCTGTGGGGCGATCACGCTATATTTTTCCCCCGCAACACTGGTCGAGAAGCGCTCCAGATGTACTTGACAGCTGCCGTGTCTAAGGTATTTGGGACAGGCACCTCCTTTTTGAGTTTAAAAATTGGAACCTGCCTGGCCGGTGTATTCGCTCTCCCTTTTATCTATTTATTAGGGGTTGAACTTAAAAACCGGGAAGTGGGTATTTGGGCCATGTTTTTCGCTGGTATCGCCTATTGGCCGAATGTGATCTCCCGGGTAGCCCTGCGTTTTGCTCTCTATCCAGCCTTGCTGGCCCCGACCTTGTATTTCTTGGTGAGAGGTTTGAAGAGGAAACGCTGGAATGACTTCCTTTTCTCGGGCCTTTTCCTGGGAATCGGCCTCCACGGCTACAGCCCTTTCCGGATCGTGCCGGTGGTTGTGATCATTTTGTTGCTGATTTACATGATCCATGACAAGTCCAGGGAGAACCGCCGGATGGCAGTGATTGCCCTTCTGCTGGTTGGGTTGATCTCACTGCTGGTATTCCTGCCCCTTGGGCGCTACGTTTTGAATAATTATGAGTCATTCACCTACCGCATGGAAACCCGCATGACAGGCGTAGAAGCTCCCATTCAGGGCAGTTATCTTAAGATTTTCTTCTCTAACCTTTGGAAAGCGTTGGTCATGTTCCAGTGGGACAATGGCCAGATCTGGGTGCATTCCATTGTTGGCAGGCCAGCCTTGGAAGTGGTTTCCGGGGCCATGTTCAGCATAGGCGTGGTGTTAGCAGCCATTCGCTATCTGAAAAATAAACACTGGATGGACTTGTCCCTCTTGGTACTGATTCCCCTCTTGATGCTCCCTTCGGTGCTGTCGATTGCTTTTCCTGCTGAGAATCCCTCCCTCAACCGCTCTGGTGGGGCAATAATTCCGGTCTTTTTGATCGCTGCCTTCGCTGTTGAAAATCTGCGCAGCAATCTCAAAGAGAAGATCTCCGGCAAATGGGGCCCCTGGATATCATTGGCAGTGGTGCTTCTGCTGGGGTTGATCAGTGTGAAAGAGAATTATCGCCTGGTGTTCGATGATTACTACCAGCAGTTCAAGACAAATGCCTGGAATACATCAGAGATCGGAGGCGTGATCCGGCAATTTGATGACACGATCGGAGATGAGTCAAATGTCTGGGTGGTTCCCTATCCTCATTGGGTGGATACCAGACTGGTAGGCATTCAAGCTGTGGGGTATGTCAAGGATTTTGCACTTTGGCAGTCTGACATTCAGGTGACCTCGGATGTCCCGGCACCCAAGCTGTATATCTACAAACCGGAAGATGAAGACACCAATCAAATTCTTGAGGATCTCTATCCAGAAGGGGTAGTGATTCGTTATGATTCCACAGTTGATGGTAGGGATTTTATGCTTTATTATGTGCTGGAAGATGGGCAGGGTGTTGATTGATATGAAGGTAAACGATAAGGCTGATTTATATCGCTGGTTGACTGGACTTCTTTTGGTCTTGATTCTCCTGGGGGGTGCTTACCTGCGTTTTATTGGTCAGGATTGGGATGTCGAGCAGCATCTGCATCCAGATGAACGTTTTTTGACCATGGTGGAATCCAGCCTGATACCTGTCAACTCACTGCGTGATTATTTTGATACGGCAAACTCCACCCTTAATCCCAACAACCAGGGGCATACTTTTTTTGTATATGGAACCCTGCCGATCTTTATGGTCAGGTACCTGGCAGAAGCACTCGGCAGTACTGGTTATGGGAGTGTTTATCTGGTAGGCAGGACTTTGTCTGCCGTGATGGATCTTCTGTCCGTAGTGCTGGTCTTTTTCATCGGAACCAGGCTCTACAATCGCAAAGTAGGGATCCTTGGGGCTGCATTTTCTGCTTTTGCTGTCCTGCAAATTCAGCAATCCCACTTTTTTACAGTGGATACTTTTATTACCTTCTTTACCCTCTTGACTGTTTATTTTTCGGTCGAGGTACTTACAGCTGGAAAAGACCGCGTTGATCTGGCATCCTATCTGCTTTTCGGAGCCGCTTTGGGAATGGCAGTGGCTTCTAAGATCAATGCTGTTCCGGTAGCATTGACCCTGCCATTGGCGGCTTATATCCATTGGCTTGAGATGGATGAGGAGAGGAAATCCGAACAGCTTCCGCGGATCTTATTGTATTTAGGTCTGGCGGCTATGGTCAGTTTGGTGGTTTTCCGTATTTTCCAGCCCTATGCTTTTACAGGTCCGGGTTTCTTCAATATCAAGCCGAATGAGAACTGGATTGCAACACTCAAGTCACTTCGGGCCCAAACCTCAGGAGATGTGGATTTCCCACCGGCTTTGCAATGGGCTCGCCGTCCCATCTGGTTCTCTTTAAAGAATATGGTGCTCTGGGGGCTTGGATTGCCGTATGGGATCCTGGCCTGGACAGGGTTCTTGTGGATGGGCTGGAAAATACTCCGGAAAGGGATACTGAAACCACATTTGCTTTTATGGGTCTGGACCGGAGTGTACTTTGCCTGGCAGTCCCTGCAGTGGAATAGCACCATGCGCTACCAGCTGCCAATTTACCCCCTCCTGGGAGTGTTTGCGGGCTGGATGGTGATAGAGCTGTGGAAAGCTGCTGGGAATCAGGGGAAGAACAGGAAAATCCTCCAGAACCTGGTTGTGGGGTTTGGTTTGGTTTGTTTAGTACTCACAGCAGGCTGGGCTTTCGGCTTTTCCCGGATTTACACCACTCCCCACCCGCGGGTTGAGGCAACAGGATGGATATTTGAGAATATACCCGGGCCTGCAACCCTTCTGGTAGAGGATCAAGAAGGTCAGCAAGCACAGCAGTTATTATCCTATCCAGATGAATTGATCATCACGGGCGAGTCCCTCTGGATGACGGGTTTCTCTTCCCAGCACACCGGGGTAGTCAGGGAGGTTTATTTTCCAGCTATCCTCAATCAGGATCCTTCAGTAGATGAGGTAACTCTCCAGGTTTCCGTCACTGATCCCACCGGGCAGCTCTTAGCGACAGGTGAGGAGAGATTCTTTTTCTCAGATGGCGAGACTAGCGGGACGATAGCTTTGGATGAAAGTCTGGACCTGGTAGCTGGCGAAGCTTACCAATTTAGCCTGGCTCTCCTGGATCCAACTCTCGGGATCAGCCTGGGTAGGGTTGGGATAGCCAATGAGAGCTCCTGGGATGATGGTTTACCATTGCGGATGGATGGTTATGACCCCTACGGCGGTATTTATCAGGGGGGGTTGAATTTCGAACTCTATTGGGATGATAACCCTGAAAAACTGGATCGTTTCATCTCCACACTTGATCAGGCGGAGTATATCTTGATTACTTCCAGCCGGCAGTGGGCTACCACGACCCGTGTGCCTGAACGGTACCCATTGACCAGCGAATATTACCGCCAGCTGATGGGATGTCCCTCTGAGTTACCAATCGAAAAGTGCTATAACAATGCCGAACCGGGAACCTATCAAGGCACTTTGGGTTTTGATTTGATCCGAACCTTCCAGTCAAATCCTCGTATCGGTACCTGGGAAATCAACGATCAGCCTGCTGAAGAAGCGTTTACAGTCTATGACCACCCCAAAGTTTTTATCTTTCAGAAAAGCCCTGATTTCTCCCTGCAGGAGGTTGCTGCCAGACTTTCCGCAGTTGATCTTACAAAAGTGATCCATCTCACTCCTAAACAGGCTGATAATCATCCGGGAAACTTACTGCTTCCCCTGGACCGCCTGACAGAGCAGCGAGCAGGAGGGACATGGAGTGATTTCTTTAACCCCAATTCGATCCAGAATCGCAGCCAATTGTTTGCAGTTATTCTCTGGTATGGGTCAGTGTTCTTGCTTGGCATTTTGGTCTATCCGCTGCTCCGCTATCTGCTTCCGGGATTAAGCGAAGCCGGTTATCCGCTGGCAAAAACCTTTGGCATGCTGCTTCTATCCTACCTGGTTTGGCTGGCAGGTTCAGTGGGGATCCCCTTTTTGCGAGGAACGATTCTGGCTGTGATCATTCTCATGGCTGGTGCTGGTATTTACCTGGCTTACAAAGATAGAGATGCCCTGCTGCAAAAATGGGAGGAGTCAAAACGATACTTCATTAGAGTTGAGCTTCTTGCCCTGGGTTTGTTTATTCTGGCTTTGCTGATCAGATACGGCAATCCGGATCTATGGCATCCCTGGAAAGGTGGGGAGAGGCCAATGGACTTTTCCTACTTCAACGCTGTCATAAAAAGCACTACCTTCCCCCCTTATGACCCCTGGTTTGCAGGTGGCTATATCAATTACTATTATTTTGGTTTCGTGTTTGTGGGTGTGCTGACCAAATTCCTGGGGATCATGCCCTCTTTGGCTTATAACCTTATTTTGCCTACCCTGTTCATGATGATTGGCCTGGGAGGATTCACCATTGCCTGGAATTTGCTGGGGGGTGACAGCAAAAGACACCGTGCCTGGGATATTCCTTATCTGGGTGGTCTTGCTGGCGTGTTGGGCCTGGGCATCTTAGGAAATCTGGGTGTGATGCGCATGGTTTTCCAGGGAATTCAGCGCCTGGCATCCGGGGGGATCAATGTCGTAGAAGGGTCTTTTTTCCAGCGGGTTCAATGGACCTTTCTTGGGCTGCTGCAGCTTTTCAAAGTCCCTACCTTGCGCTACAGGATGGATGAATGGTACTGGAATCCCAGCCGGGTTATTGGAGCTGAACATGGCGGCCCAATTACGGAGTTCCCATTTTTTACTTTCCTGTATGGCGATCCCCATGCTCACTTAATAGCTCTGCCGCTAACCCTGCTGGCTTTGGCGTGGATCCTTTCGATCATCAAATCCGTTTCTTCAAAGCCCCAGAAAAATAATAAGACCCTGTCCCGAATCGGCACTGCGCTTTTTGGCGGTCTGGCAGTAGGGGTTTTGCGGCCAACCAACACCTGGGATTTTTACCCCTACCTTGCTTTTGGGGCAGCTGGCTTGCTTTATGCCTGGTGGCGAGAGCGAGAGGAAGAGGAGTACCAGTGGTATAAACCAGCCCTGCAGTTGGGCGTCTTTCTCTTGTTCGCTTATTTGACTTTCCGTCCCTATGCCTATTGGTATGGTGAGGGGTACACGAGTATCCAGGGTTGGTTTGGATCCCATACACCGCTGAATGATTACCTGATCCATTGGGGATTATTCCTGTTCATCATTATCTCCTGGATGGCTGCTGAGACCATTGAATGGATGGCTGCCACGCCTGTTTCTGCCTTGAGCAAATTGGTCAAGATCAAAGAGTTGATCATTGCCTCGCTTCTTGTCCTGCTGGTGATCATGATCAGCCTGGGCGTTTCGATTGAAAATCCGGTCAAGATCGGGAATTTTGACCTGATTGGCTCAGGAGTGCATGTGGTCTGGTTAGCCCTTCCTCTCATGACCTGGGCTTTGGTGCTCTTGCTACGCCCCGGACAGGATTTGATGAAGGGATTTGTGCTGTTCCTGATCGGGACAGCGCTGGCGATCACGCTGATGGTTGAGCTGGCGTATGTGGAGGGGGATATCGGCCGGATGAACACGGTATTTAAATTCTACCTCCAGGCCTGGACCCTCTTTGCTGTCAGCGCCGCGGCTGCGATATGCTGGCTGGCTGTTTCTCTACGGAAGCTGGATTCTCCTTTGAAGGTCATTTGGCAGGTGTTTTTCTATTTCCTGCTGATCAGTGCTGCCTTTTATCCCCTGTTAGGCAGCGTTGCCAAAATCAAAGACCGCATGGCTGCAGATGCTCCCCCCTCTCTGGATGGGATGAGTTATATGGCTTATGCCACTTATTATGATCTGGATACTGCATTTGACCTTTCCCAGGATTATCGAGCCATCCGCTGGATGCAGGATAATGTTCCCGGGTCTCCAGTGATTGTGGAAGCCAACATGGTTGAATATCACTGGGGAACAAGATACACTGTATATACCGGGCTGCCAGGTGTGGTTGGCTGGAATTGGCATCAGCGCCAGCAGCGAACCCTCACACCCCATGAGTGGGTGTTCTCCAGAGTAAACGAGGTAAATGACTTTTACGATACCCCTGATCTACAAGCAGCCCAGGAATTCCTGGAAAAATACCAGGTCAGTTATATTATCCTCGGCCAGCTGGAGCGGGTAAAATACACCCCCGAAGGAATCGCCAAATTTGAGGAAGGCGAGGGTACTCTCTGGCAGGTGGTCTACCAGGATCAAGAGACCACGATCTATCAGACTATTTTGAATGGATCAGACTGATCCGGGGTAATCTATGTTGGATTTCATCACCTGGTACCTGATTATCATAATCCTGGGATGGATCGCCTTCCCTATCCTTTATGCCTTGCTTCCTTCCCTGCCTGGTCGGGGTTATTCGCTGGCTAAATTATTTGGCATGTTAGCCTGGGGGTATCTATTCTGGATCCTGGGTCGACTGGGGTTGACAGCAAATAATCTGGCCGGGTTATCTTTCCCGCTCCTACTGCTCATTGCAGTTGACGTATGGTTGGTTCGCAAATTTGGCATAGCACAGATGTGGGATTGGATCAAAAACCATCTCTCCCTGGTATTCTCAACTGAGCTCCTTTTCCTGGTGGCTTTTTCTGCCATGGCGCTGGTCCGCGCTTACAATCCGGAAATATTAGGCACCGAAAAGCCAATGGAATTGGCATTCATCAATGCTATCCTGAGTTCTGAAGGATTGCCCCCATCTGATCCCTGGTTATCTGGTTATGCCATATCCTATTACTATTTTGGCTTTGTGCTGATAGCGATGATGGCAAAACTTGCCGGAACTCTGGGGAGTGTTGCCTTCAATCTGGGCGTCTCCCTGACCTTCGGTCTTGCTGCTGTTGGTTCGTATGGGGTCCTGTTCAACACCCTGGCAATCCGGAAAGGTAAATGGCAGAGTGCACTTTGGCCTGCTTTATTAGCCCCATTTTCCACATTGATACTCAGCAACTGGGAGGGATTTTTACATTATTTGCATGCCAAAGGCTTTTTCTGGACTGGCATACCAGCAGGTGAACCTTCTCCTTTCTGGAGCTGGTTGGATATCCAGACCCTGGTAAACCGGCCGACAGGAGATTCCTTTGGTCATTGGTGGTGGTGGCGGGCGTCGCGGGTTATCCAGGATTACGACTATTCTTTTTTTGGAAAAGAGGTCATCAGCGAATTTCCTTTCTTTTCGTTCTTGCTGGGCGATTTGCATCCTCATGTCTTATCTCTGCCTTATGTCTTCTTGATCCTGGGTTTTGCGCTGGCTCTCTATCTTCGCCCATCAACACGATCATTCCACTGGCTTAAAACACTCCCCCTGGAGATTTCTCCTGGTTTCTTTCTCCTCCTGGCCTGGCTGGCTGGCGGGATGGCTTTTTTGAATATCTGGAATTTCCCCATGTATGCGGGAGTATTGGCAGGTGCCTACGCTCTCAGGAATTATCGGAGAAAGACTACTCCTCACCTTTGGGATGTCTTCCGTGACTTCCTGTTCCTGGGCGTGGCGCTGGGGTTAACCGGGGGCGTGCTGTATCTCCCCTGGTATCTGGGCTTCTCATCCCAGGCAGGAGGGATCCTTCCCAACGTGCTCTATGTCACCAAAGGGGTTCAATTCTGGGTCATGTTTGGCCCCCTGCTGGTGCCGATACTTGCCTGGTTGATCGCTTCCTGGTGGAAAAA
>Ga0207796_1000708_pt1 | contig 12532 bp, 16 predicted proteins | sample Pon1CUnioCityCA_6_FD_187274 | JGI IMG/M metagenome (GOLD analysis project Ga0207796, IMG submission 187274) | Marine sediment microbial community from Union City, CA, USA - Pond 1C Sediment 1 (SPAdes) | ecosystem: Environmental > Aquatic > Marine > Intertidal zone > Salt pond sediment ...
CGGAGCCAATTTCGACACCCAGGGCAGCGCCGGAAAGCCGGCTTATGATAACCGGTTCGAGAGCAATACCGAGGACAGCTTTTCCCCCAAAGCCGGGGTCGCCTGGCACCCCGACGCTAAAACGACGTTGCGTGTCTCGGGGGGAAAAGGGTTCCGGGCTCCCAGCCTTTTCGAACTCTACAAGGTCCAGATCAGGGGCGGCGGCACCTTTTATCGCGAGGCCAACCCGGACCTCGAACCCGAAGAAATCTGGTCCTACGATGTCGGCGCCGAGCGTTTCCTGCGCGACGACCTCTGGGCCCGGCTGACCTTTTACCAGTCATTTGCCGAGGACTACATCGGCGACCGCCTGACCGGCACTGCACCGATATCGGGCGGCAGGACCCGTTTCGAGTACCGCCTCGACAACATCGGCAAGGTGGATATTTACGGCATCGAAGCGGAGATGGAGTGGTACCCCCTGAGCGACCTGACCCTTTTTGCCAACTACACCTACAACATTTCGGAGATCGCCGAGGACGAGAACAACGCGGATCTGGAGGGCAACGACCTGCCCAACGAACCCCGCCACCAGACCCATTTCGGCTTCCGGTACCAGAACCCGCGAATCGTCAACGTCGGGGTGACCGCCAACTATTACGCCGACATCTACTTCGACAACGAGAATACCTTGAAGGAAAGCGGCTATTTCACCCTGGACGCCTCGGTCTCGCGCCGGTTTTTCGACCGGCTCACGGCCTACGTGAACGTGGAAAATCTTTTTAACGAAGAGTATCCTATTTTTCGCTCCCTTTCCTCCGGCGATACCCTTGCGCCGGGGCTGATCGTCAACGGAGGGGTGAAAATTGAATTTTAACCGAAAAGTGGAATTTTCCGGCAGCGGAACCGGAAAGCAGAAGGATGTAAAACGATGCGTTTTGTGATCAGGCGTTTTTTGCTGACAATGGCCGCCGCTGCATGGATGGCGGCGCCGGTCCATGGCCATCACCTTTGGGCGGTAAAAACCGACGGCGGCTATGTCGTTGCCCGCGGAGTGGCCCCGGAGGAATTGCATCCCTACGATCCTGGCCGCGTCACCCAGTTTTGGGCCTTTTCCCCGGACGGCCGAAAGATTTCCCCTGATAACGTAGCCAGAATCGACGAGCAGAAGCAGGTTCGATTCGCAGTTTCCGAACCGGTGTCTCTGGTCGCGGTCTCCTGCGACTGGGGCTACCGCGTCAATACCACCCGGGGAAAAAAGCTGATGAGCCGGGAAAAGGCCGAAGAAGCCGGACTCCGGGTGGTCAGCGCGTTTTTTTCGACTCAGTATGCCAAGGTTTGGCTTCAGGATGGACCATGGGTCAACACGCCGGTCGGAATGAAATTCGAAATCGTTCCGCTGGAAAATCCGCAGGAGGTCCCGTCCGGTGGCGAACTTTCCGTCCGGCTTCTGTTTGACGGCAGACCCACGAAGGAGATCTCCGTCTTTTCTGAAAAGGGCGAAGAATGGAAAACAGACCGGGAGGGCGTCGGTCGGATCAAACTGGCCGGAAAAGGATTTCACCTGCTCATGGCCCGGCATCAGGTGCCGGTCCGGGACGATCCGAACAAGGATTACCATCTGTATACCACGTTTTTCATTTTCGAGGTTGAGTGATGAGGGCAATCCAACGGCTGCTGATGGTTTTCGGCCTGGTCGCCGGTTTCGCCTGTCTTTTTGCGTTCCGGGTCGAGGCGCACGGGACGGCCCACCGGGTGGTCCGGAACGGGACGGCCGTCACGGTGGAGTGCTTCTATTCGGACAAAGAGCCGATGCAGTATGCCGAGGTGCTGGTTTTCAGCCCCTCGGACCGGAAGGTGGAGTACCAAAACGGTAGAACCGACAGAAACGGTCGGTTTGCCTTCTTTCCGGACCGGCAAGGGACCTGGCGCATCGAGGTCGACGACGGCATGGGGCACCGGATGACAGCCGACATCGAGGTGACAACACCGGACGGACCCGCTACCGGGTCCGGAAGCGGGTCATCCAGCGAAGAGGAACAGCCGTCAGGCGCCTCGGTGCCGCTGAAGGCCGCTTTCGGTGTCAGCCTGATCGCCAACATCGCCCTGCTTTTCTATGCCCTGAAAACGGGAAAAAAACGCCCGCAGCCGCCGTCTTAAGTCCATGTTTGTGCAATTGTAACGACGAGTTTTCACCGCCGAGTCGCCGAGAACCAGAGGTTGCACAGAGAAGATTTCTCTGCGCCCTCTGGTTCTCGGCGGTCTGTTTTCTTTGCTCAAAAAGAGTTGCTACCGAAATTTGATGGTTTCGGAACCCGTATCGATCCTGATTTCCAATGCGAAAGGAGGTATGCAATGTTGGCCAAAAAGCTGATGTCGTGCAGGATGCTTCTTTATATGGCCGCCTTCTTGCTGGTCGGTGTTTACGCCGATGCGGCCGGCCCCGGAAAGCTTTTTGTTGTGGGAATGGGGCCCGCCGGACCGGACCTGGCGGCGCCAAGGGCGCTGCGCATCGTCCAAGAGGCGGACGTGCTGCTCTGCTCTCCGAGGCTGCCGAAAAGATTCGAAGCGCTGGGGATGAAGTTCGATCCGGAAAAGATGGCCTTCGATCCCTGGGAGGGAATCCTCGGCAAAAAGGCCCAGGCATTGAAGAAAGCCGATTACGAGGCGTGGAAGGCGCAGGCCCGACGACAGGTGGAAAAAGTCCAGAACTTCGTTTTGGAAAGGCTTCAGCAGGGAAAAACCGTTGCCATGATGGACGGCGGCGATCCCTGTGTCTACGGTCCAAGCCTTTCCCTTCTGCTCAAAGGCTTCGATGAAAACCTCTATGAGGTGATTCCCGGGATGGGCGCCGTCAATGCGGCAAGCGCCGCATTGAAACGGAGCCTGATTTCGGAAGATGTCCGCTTTGCCGTCTTGACGTCTCCGCGATCGTTGTTCGGGGAGGAGTGGGAAAAAGGAGATGAAGTTCTCCGGGACCTGTCGAAATACGAAACGACCATGGTGTTGTACATGTCCCTGTCGTCCCTGGACCGGACGGCCGCCGTTTTCAAAAAGTACTATCCGCCGGATCTTCCCGTCGCCGTCGTCTATAACGCCGGCTTTGCGGAAAAGGAAAAGGTGCTCAAAAGCGACCTTGACCATATCGTTGAAGATGTCAAAAGCGTCGATGAGAAATGGCTCGGCCTCGTGATCGTCGGAAAATGCGCCGAGTAAGTGAAAGCGGCTCCCCGTTGACGAACTTCGAAAAGAAATTCGCAGCACACCTCGCTTGATGGCGCACCTGCAGGGCGGCTGCCCTGCAGCAACCCGCTCAACCCTTCAGGGTGGCTGCCGAGAGCGATTATTCCAGATCAATGCTCGTGGTCGTGCGGTGCCTTCTCGTGGCCGGGGTGCTCGTGGTCGTGGGGGCCGTGGTCCCCGGCATGGTCGTGGTCGTGGGCCCCTTCATCGCCGGCGTGGCTGTGGGGATGGCTGTGCGCGTGTTCATGCTCGTGGGCATGGGTGTGGGTGTGCTCGTGTTCGTGCACCTTGTCCCCGTGGCGGTGCTCGTGGGTGTGGTCATGGGTGTGTTCATGCTCGTGTTTGTGTTCGTGCTTGTGGTCGCCTTCCATGTTGTACCTCCTAATGATCGGTGTTTTCATCACATCGGAAAATAATCTTTTTGGCCCACCGATCAAGTACCCCCTGAAGGGATGACATCACGAGGACCGATTTCCGGCACCTTCGACCAGCCCCCGGAAAACGATTCGCAGTTGCCGGTCGGTTCGTTTCTCGTCACAGTCTTCGCCTTGCGAATCATCCCAGGAATCCGAAAAGAGACCGTTAAATGTCCTGATACGCTTTTCCCAGAACGCCCAAAAGCGCGTCGTGGGCGTCCAGGTCGAGGCCCAGATCGGCCCACATGCTGCGATCGTCTTCTGCCATATTGATAAAATCAATGGTCCGAAGTCGCTTTGATTTTAATTAACGATTTGAGTTTACGCAAAATTTTTGGTTTATGGGCCATGCCTCATATCCAGAATGAAGCGCGGAACGATCACAGCAAAGGAGGGAATCGACATGGGGAAAAACTGGTTTGCCACCCGGTGGGGCATCATCGGGGTGGGGGCGCTTATCGGTGTCATCGCGGCCCTTCTTCAGAAATTCGGAAACCCCGGCAACATGGGCATCTGCGTGGCATGCTTCGAGCGGGACATTGCCGGCGCCGTCGGCCTTCACCGGGCGGCGGTGGTCCAGTACATGCGGCCGGAAATCATCGGCTTCGTCCTCGGCTCTCTTGGGGCCGCCTACCTGTTTAAGGAGTTTCGGCCCCGGGTGGGGTCGGCCCCCATCGCCCGGTTCGTCCTGGGGGTGTTTGCCATGATCGGGGCCCTGGTCTTTCTCGGCTGTCCCTGGCGGGCCATGCTGCGGCTGGCCGGTGGAGACGGCAACGCCATCCTGGGGCTGGCCGGGCTCACCTTCGGCGTCTTTCTCGGCACCCTCTTTTTAAAAAAGGGATACAACCTGGGCCGGGTAAAGGCGACCTATCCGTCCGTTGGCTGGCTCCTGCCTTTGACCATGCTCGGGTTCCTGGTGCTGATGCTGATCTATCCGCAGGTGTCCGGGGAGGCCAAAAGCGGGGTCCTGTTTTACAGCCAGAAAGGCCCCGGGGCCATGCACGCCCCGCTGGCGATTTCGCTGATCGTCGGGCTGGGCATCGGTTTTCTTGCCCAGCGAAGCCGCTTTTGCACCATGGGGGCCCTGCGGGACCTGATCTTGTTCAAGCAGACCCACCTGTTCGGCGGGTTTGTCGCCCTGGTGGTGTTTGCCTTTGCCACCAACCTGGTCGTCGGCCAGTTTCACCCCGGCTTTGCCGGCCAGCCCGTGGCCCACACCCAGCACGTCTGGAACTTTGCCGGCATGATGCTGGCCGGCCTGGCATTTGCCCTGGCCGGCGGATGTCCGGGCCGCCAGCTTTTTTTGGCCGGGGAAGGCGACGGGGATGCGGCCGTGTTTGTATTGGGCATGATCGTGGGCGCGGCTTTTTCCCACAATTTCGGCCTGGCCAGCTCGCCCAAGGGGATCGGTGCCCACGGCATGGCGGCCGTGGTCGTGGGCATGGCCGTCTGTCTGTTCATCGGGTTTACCATGCGAAAAACCGCCAAGAGCGCGTGAGGGAATATTGGCAATCTTTACAGGGAGGCAAGAGATGGCAGCAACCGTGGATGCAAGGGGGCTTTCCTGCCCGCAGCCGGTCCTGATGACCCTGGATGAAATCCGCACCGGCCGGGAGCCGGAGATCGAGGTGCGGGTCGACACCGACACCTCCAAGGAGAACGTGAGCCGGGCGGCAGAGAGCCAGGGCTGCACCGTCAAGGGGGTCGAACCCGACGGGGACGGCTACCGGATCTTCATCGCCAGGAAATAGCCGTGGCCCTTTTCTCGCTTTTCAAGAAAAAGCCGAAAGAGAACGACGCCGCCGCTGCCGGTGCCCGGGGCGCGGACCGCGGCATCCTTATCTTCGAAAACACCAGCGAGGTGATTGCCGCCGAAAACCGCCTGAAGGCCGAGGGGTGGCGGATCCGGGTGATGGGACCGCCTCCGGAGATCCAGCGGGGCTGCGACCTGGTCATCGAGTTTCCCCTGATCGAGGAACTGGAGATCCTGCGGCAGCTCGAAACGGCCGGCTCCCCGCCGCTGGAGGTCGTTCCGGTCACCGGGCCCCTGCTGCAGCCGGTCAACCTGTTTCAGACCGTCGACTACGGCGAATGGCTGATGGTACGGGCGGCCAACATGAAGATCTGCGCCGAAAAGGCCTCCGGCATCATTGTAAACATTTCCGGCGGCGGGTGTCCGGACGTGCCGTACCTGGCCCGGGAAATGGTCGGAAAGGCCCTTGATACCGCTCCCGCCCCCCGGGCGATCGGTCACACCCTCTGCGGCTACGCCCTTGAACTCGCCTATCAGGAGCTGAAACGTCGATGCTCTGCGTCGTAGGGACCGTCCCGGACCCGGATTTTCCGTTGGCCCTTGGGCCGGCGGCCATGGAAAGCGGCCGGATCGTCGTCGACGGCCGAAAGGTTCCCGTCAACCGGGGAACCCCGGCCCTGCTGGGCGCGGCCCTATCGGCGGCAGACGTCCTGGGGCTGCCCGCCGTGCACGCCTGTCTTGTCGGGGACATCGGCCGGGGTGACGGCAGCCGCCGTCTCTATGCGCATCTGGAGCGGCACCTGGCAGACGCACCCTGGACGGTTCTGGTCTTTCACTACCTGCAGCCGGACGTAGACTGGCACAACCGCGTCCTGTTTGCCGCGGAGACGATCCGTCCCCGGCCGGTGATGATCGCAGACGCCGGGTTCATGTACGCGGCAAAAATGAGCGGCCAAGCCCCGGCCTACGATCTGTTCACCCCGGATGCGGGCGAACTCGCCTTTCTGGCCGACGAAACGGCCCCCCATCCGTTTTACACCCGGGGGTTCATCCTCCACGAAGAGGCGCGGGTGCCGGAGTTGATCGCCCGGGCCTATGCCCATGAAAACGCCGCCCGGACCCTGCTGGTCAAGGGGGAAAAAGACGTCCTGGCCGACGAACGGGGGGTGATAGAGACGGTGGCAGAACCCAAATCGGCGACCATGGAGGCGATGGGCGGCACCGGCGACACCCTGACCGGGCTGGCCTCGGCCCTGACCGCGTCCGGCAGGGACGTGGCCCGGGCAGCAATCCTGGCGGCCCGGGTCAACCGCCTGGCCGGCCGCCTGGCGGATCCGACGCCCGCCACCCCGGTCGAGGCGCTCATTCGGCACATCCCCCGAGCCTTGAGGCAAATGCTGGAAGGGTAAATCCGCCGGGGATGCCGATCGACCGCTGCGCTCTCTCTGCTCATAGCCGCCAGTGGCTGTTGCAGCCGGATCCTGCCACACTTGACTTTCAGTCCGAATGTGGTACTTTATTCGGATCGGAGGTAAAATCAATGAATTTGACAACGGACATCAAGCCGGTCACCTATTTGAAATCGCGGGCAGCCGATCTGCTGAATCAGGTCAATGAAACGCGTCGGCCGGTGATCATCACCCAGAACGGAGAGCCCCGGGCGGTGCTGCAGGATCCCAAAAGTTATGAAGAGCTGCGCAATGCGATCGGGATATTGAAGCTTGTTGCAGAAGGGGAGGTCGACATTCTGGAGGGCAGAGCAAAGCCCCAGGAAGACGTTTTTGACGAAGTCGGCAAGTTTCTGAAAGAAAGCCGAAGGTGACCAAAAGATACCAGGTACGTTGGGCCGCTGCCGCGCAGGGCGATCTGAGTCGAATTGTGGAGTACATTGCCCATGACAGTCCGGACAACGCAAGGCAGGTGCTGAACAGAATCCGGCAGAAAGCCTCCGATCTCTACTCGCTGCCCGATCGCGGCAGGATCGTTTTAGAGTTGAAAAAACAAGGCATAATGACCTACCGGGAAATCGTCGTTCCCCCCTGGAGAATCGTCTATCGAATCGCCGATAGCACCGTTTTCGTCCTATCCGTCATCGATTCACGTCGAAATGTCGAAGACATCCTGTTGAACCGTTTCGTAAAATGAGAATGCGGTTGTCCATAGCGATCCGGGACGGGTGGCGGGGGCCAATGGGTCTCGGCTCTCCTGCCGGCCAAAACGCGCCATCAATGCCGCGTAGAGACGGTCGTTGATGGGCTCTTTGGAATGAAACCCCGGCAAATCGGAGAAATGCAACGCAAAAATTCACCGGATTCTTGCGAACGGATTGGTTTTTTTTTCCCGGCCGATGGTGGTTTCCGGGCCGTGCCCGGTGTAGACGACCACGTCGTCGCCCAGAGAAAAGAGCTTTTCCCGGATCGAGGCGATGATCTGGTCGTAGTTGCCGCCGGGAAAGTCGGTCCGTCCGATGGAGCCGGCAAACAGCGTGTCGCCGACGAACACCGCGCCGTCGGCGTGAAAGGCAATGCCGCCGGGCGTGTGCCCCGGGGTGTGAAGAACATTGAAGGTGATCTCGCCGAAGGAGACCGTGTCGCCGTCTTCCAGAAACCGGTCGGGGTCCGGGGAGTCTTCCGCGCGCAGCCCCCAGGCGGCGGCGCTTTGCGACAGGCTTTTGAGCATCGGCGCATCGAGCCGGTGAATCATCAGCGGAGCGCCGGTGGCCGATTGGAGGCGGCTGTTGCCGCTCACGTGGTCGAAGTGGCCGTGGGTGTTCAAAATCGCTTTTACGGTGAGCCCGGCATCGGCCAGGGTCAGCAGAATCCGGTCGACCTCGTCGCCCGGATCGATAACGGCGGCTTCCTTGGTCTTCTCGCAGCCGACAATGAAGCAGTTGGCCATGATGGGGCCCACCGCTAGTGACTTGATGATCATTTAGACTCCTTTGTGTCCGCGGTTGATTGGTTGAGCCGTCGATTGGGAAAAAATAAGGCGCCATGAGCGCCGATTCAACCAATCCACCAATCAACTATTCTTCCAATCTCCTCCGGGCTTCCTCGACGATCTCCAGAATGCTGGTGATTTTCGGCTTGGGCCGGGCTGCGGCGAGCCGCTCCATTTCCGCTGCGGTCAGCCGGCTGCGGAAAAACCCGACGACGTCGAACATTTCCCACCAGCAGTCGAAGACCTTGAAGCACGGCAGGCCGTCTTCTCCGCAGGATCGGCAGTAGGAAAATTCGATCGTTCCGCCAAGCCGGGGACACCGGCGCTGCAGCGCGTCGGGTGCGGGAGGGATTTTTTCGGGCTTCATGGGAAAGGCTCCGAAAGGTCCATTTCGGTGACGGCACGTTCGATCAGGTCCTGGTCCAGCGCCTGCCGGACGCTGTCGAGGATGCCGTTGATAAAGGATCCGGATTCTTCGGCGCCGTACTTTTTGCCGATGTCGATCGCCTCGTTGATCGACACCTTTTGCGGAATATCGGCGCGAAACAGCAGTTCATAGACGGCGATGCGCAGAATGTTCCGGTCCACACACGACATTCGGCTCACCTTCCAGTTGCTGGAAAACCGCTCGATGACGGCGTCGATCCGGCGCTGCTCGTGGATAACGCCGGTCACCAGCTCCGTGAAAAAGGGGAGGGCCTTTTTCGAAGGGGCAAAAACGCTGCAAAAGCGTTCCAGGGCTTCGGCATCGAGCCGGTGCTGGGTGTCCATGTAAAAGAGGGCCTGCATGGCAAGCTCTCGTGCGCGGCGGCGGTTTCCCATGCGGCGGTTCAGGCAAGCTTCTTCATCAGGTTGGCCATCTCCACGGCCGCCATGGCCGCAGAAAAGCCCTTGTTGCCCGCCTTGGTGCCGGCCCGCTCGATGGCCTGCTCGATGGTATCGGTGGTGATTACCCCGAATATGATCGGCATTCCGGTTTCCATCGAAGCGGCGGCCACCCCTTTGGACACCTCGGCACTGACATAGTCGAAATGGGGCGTCGAACCGCGAATCACCGCGCCGAGGCAGATGACGGCATCGTAGCGGCCTGCGGCGGCCATCTTCTTGGCCAGCAGCGGGATTTCAAATGCGCCCGGCACCCGTGCGACTTCGATGTCGCCGTCTGCTGCACCGCAACGCAGGAGCGCGTCCAGGGCCCCGGAGACCAGTTTCTCGGTAATAAAGTCGTTGAACCGGCTCACCACGATCCCGAACTTTTTGCCTTCGGCGATCAGATTGGCTTCCAGTATTTTCGGCATTCTCCCTCCGTTTTGGTTGATTGGTTGAATTGTTGAACGGTCAAATGCTATTGGGTCCGGCAATGCCGCAAACTATCGGACCGGCTGTGCGGCGCCGTCCGCGTTCGTCCTAATCGACGAATCAACCAATCAACCATTTGACCGCCGTTCACGGGACGGCGTCGATGTTGAGCAGGTGGCCCATCTTCAGTTTCTTGCACTCGAGATAGCACCGGTTGTGCTCGTTGGGCGGAATTTCGATGGGAATCTGCTCGACGATGCTCAGCCCGTAGCCTTCGAGGCCAACCATCTTCTTCGGGTTGTTGGTCATCAGCCGCATTTTGCGAACGCCCAAATCGACCAGGATCTGTGCGCCGATCCCGTAGTTTCGCATATCCGGCTTAAAGCCGAGCTCGACGTTGGCCTGAACGGTGTCCAGACCCCGGTCCTGAAGCGCATATGCCTTGATCTTGTTGACCAGGCCGATGCCGCGGCCCTCCTGTCGGATGTAGAGAAGCACGCCGGCGCCCTCCTGGTCGATTTTCTGCATCGCCTTGTGAAGCTGCGGGCCGCAGTCGCACCGCATGGAGCCGAACAGGTCGCCGGTCAAGCACTCGGAGTGCACCCGAACCAGCACCGGCTCTTCCGGATCGATTTCCCCCTTGACCAGGGCGATGTGTTGAAAGTTGTCCAGTTCGTTTTCGTAGACGATGATGCCGAATTCGCCGGCAAAACTGGTGGGAATCACCGATTCTGCGGCCCGGTTCACGAAGGACTCGGTCCGCATCCGGTATTCGATGAGGTCGGCGATGGTGCAGATGCCGATGCCGTAGGTTTCGCTGAAGGATTCCAGGGACGGCATCCGTGCCATGGTGCCGTCTTCGTCCATGATCTCGCAGATGACCCCAGCCGGCTTCAGGCCGGCCAGCCGCGCCAGATCCACGGAGCCCTCGGTCTGGCCGGCCCGGACGATCACCCCGCCTTCCCTGGCGCGCAGCGGGAAGATGTGTCCCGGGCGGACCAGATCCCGGGGGCTGGCATCGTCTGCGATGGCCGCGTGGATGGTGGTTGCCCGGTCGTGGGCGGAGATGCCGGTGGTCACGCCGCAGCGGGCTTCGATGGATACGGTAAAGCCGGTGCCGAAGGACGACTGGTTGTTGTCGACCATCATCGGCAGCTCCAGGGCGTCGCACTTTTCGCCCGTGAGGGCCAGGCAGATCAGCCCCCGGCCGTATTTGGCCATGAAGTTGATCGTCTCGGGGGTCGTCTTTTCGGCGGCGATCATCAGGTCGCCTTCGTTTTCCCGGTCCTCGTCGTCGACCAGAATGATCATTCGACCGTCCCGAACCTCTTGAATGGCTTCTTCTGCGGTTAACAGCGGCATGACAAAAATTGTACTCCCCTTATTTCAGAAAACCGGTTTTGGCCAAAAAATCCATGTCCACGCCTCCGGCGGGCCGCGCCGGTTCAGTGGACGCATGTCCCCGTAAAAACCGCTCGACATATTTTCCGATCAGGTCGGTTTCGATATTGACTGCAGCGCCGACCGGTTTGAAACCGATGGTCGTCATCGATGCTGTGTGCGGTATCACACTGACGCTGAACCGGTCCGACTCGCAGCGGTTGATGGTCAGGCTGATGCCGTCCACCGCCACCGAGCCTTTCTCGATCATGTACCGAAGCTGTCCGGCGCCCGCCTTGATGTCGATTACCACGGCATTGGCTGAAAGTCTGCGGCCGGCGATCTCTCCGGCGCCGTCCACATGCCCGGAGACGAGGTGGCCGTCCAGGCGGTCCGAAAGGCACAAGGCCCGCTCCAGGTTCACCCGTTCGCCGATCCCGGCGCTGCCGAAGGTCGTGCGGGCCAGGGTTTCCGGGGACATGTCGGCTTCGAACCGTCGGCTTTCCAGCCGGATCACGGTCAGGCAAGCCCCGTTGACCGAGATGCTGTCGCCGATCCGTGTGCTTTCCAGGGAAAAATCGGATTCCAGCGCCAGGCGAGCCCCCTGCGCCGATCGTCGTATTTCCCGGATCGTTCCGAGCCCCTCGATAATGCCGGTAAACATGGTCAGCGCCCCTACATCACGTCGCCTTCGATCAGCACGTCGTCGTCGAACCGGTGCAGCTGCAGATTTCGGATCGAAATGGCGTCTGCAAGCCTCTCGGGACCGGGGCCCCGGCACATGGCGACGCCGTCGTCACCGCCGAGAATTTTCGGGCCGTAAAACAGATAGACCCGGTCGACGATGCCCTCCTTCAACGCGGAGGCCACGATGCGCCCGCCGCCTTCGATCAGCAGGCTGGTAATTCCCATCGCCCCGAGCCGGTCCATCAGCGGGTCGAGCGCGATGCCCCGGCCGCCGGCCGGCGCCTCCAGAACCCGGACGCCGGCTTTTTCCAGGGCCTTGCGCCGGCGTTCGGGCGCTGTAGAACTACATATAATAAAGGTTTCCGATGCCGAGTCAAGGTGCAACACCTTGGCCGAGGGGGAAATCGACAGCCGGGTGTCGCAGATGAAGCGGACCGGATCTTTGGCCGGACCGAAGTCCGGACCCGGCCGCGCGGTGAGGCTCGGGTCGTCGGCCACGACCGTGCCAATGCCGACCAGGATCCCGTCCATGGCGTGCCGAAGCCGATGCACGTGCGCCCGGGCGCTTTTGCCGGTGATCCATTTCGAGTCCCCCGTCCGAGTGGCCAGCCGCCCGTCGAGGGTGGCCGCGCATTTGACCGCGGTAAAGGGGCGGCGCGTGGTGATGTACTTGACGAAGGCTTCGTTCTGGCGCATGGCCTCTTTGCGGCACACCCCGACATCGACGGCAACACCCCGGCTTCGCAGGTGGTCGCCGCCGCCGCCCGTGACGTTCGGGTTCGGGTCTTCCATGGCCACTACGACCCGACGGATTCCTGCGGCCAGGATCTTTTCG
>Ga0207796_1000709_pt1 | contig 12527 bp, 9 predicted proteins | sample Pon1CUnioCityCA_6_FD_187274 | JGI IMG/M metagenome (GOLD analysis project Ga0207796, IMG submission 187274) | Marine sediment microbial community from Union City, CA, USA - Pond 1C Sediment 1 (SPAdes) | ecosystem: Environmental > Aquatic > Marine > Intertidal zone > Salt pond sediment ...
GTCCCGATGTATCGGGATTGCAGCCTTCTCAAAGAGATCCCAACGGCCCCCAACCCACAGTTTCAAAGCGCTAAATTCGTACGAATTTTTAAATTTTGTTTATTCGCCTCTGCTCACAGAACACAGGGGTATTGACTTTAAGTGCCGTTTTTAAATAGTGTGGGATCGTTTTCAGATTAAAGACGCCCATGACAGCATCCAAATCGACTATTCGCAGTTCCGGCGGCAGCCGGGCCCTTAAGCCTATGCAAAGCAAAGCAGAAGCGTCTGCGCGCCCGCAGGCCGGAAAGCGATATTTCCGGCGTCTGAAGCACGGTCTTCTAATAGGTCTTTTGCTTGCTTACCTCATACCGATCACCCTGCTCATCATTTTTTTTAACTCCAGATTCAATGTGACCGTCCGGGAAAGCAGCAAGCATCATCTCGCCGCATCAGCCGCGGGCCGGCGAAATACCATCGACCTTTTCCTGCAAAAGCGCATCGTCAATATCTTCAATATATTTCACCTACGAGATTTCAGCCTCTCTCCCGGCCGGGAGGAAATGGAGTCTTACCTGTCAAACCTGGTGCAGGCCAATGATGCATTCGTCGATATCGGCTTCTTCAACCCGCAGGGGATCCAGACCGGTTACGCCGGTCCCTATCCCCATCTGCTCGGAAAGGACTACAGCCGGGAAAAATGGTATATGACCCTGACCAGCCGACCCCAAAGCTATGTTGTCAGCGACCTTTACCTGGGATTGCGGCGGAAGCCTCATTTCACCATCGGCGTGAAGCAACTCATAGACGGCAACTACTACGTGATCCGGACCAGCCTGGATCCGGACAAGCTTTACACGTTCTTGCAGACCACAAGTTACGGAAAGAGTGTTGAAGGGTTCCTCATTAACGAAGAAGGTCTTTACCAGGCCGTGGATCCTCAATTCGGCCGGTTGCTTGAACCCGCGGTCTTTATTCCTCCTGCCGACAAAAGAGAAGACGTGGTCCGCATCACTTTCAATGATACCCCCGTGCTGCTTGCCTATGCCCGGCTTAAAGAAGTGCCCTGGTGCCTTGTCATGCACCAGCCTTTGGAGGTCGCTTTCCTGGCGTATTATTCCATCCGCGATACCATGATTTTCAGCACGGCGATTCTGGTCCTCCTTATTATGTTCATCCTATGGCTTATTGTGGATCGGCTGATCAAGTGGGGCGAATCCCTCGAGCATGACCGGGCCGAGTTAAAGTCCCAGCTCTACCATGCCCACAAACTGGTTTCCGTAGGCCAGCTTGCCGGAGGCGTTGCCCATGAAATAAATAATCCCCTGGCCATCATCGCTTCAGAAGCCGGCCTGATGCGGGATATGCTCGATCCCGGCATGGGACTGGATGCTTCACGAAAGGCCCTGGTCAAGGAACTCGATGAAATCGACAAAGCGGTTTACCGTGCCAAGGGCATTACCCAAAAGATCCTCAGCTTTGTTCGTAAAACCGACCCCAAGCTCGTTCCCAGCGAGGTTAACCAGTTGCTGGAAGAGGTTGTGGCGGGCGTCAAAGAGCAGGAATTTAAGGTATCAAACATCAATCTTGTGAGGGACTACGATCCTGCGGTGCCCCAATTGATGCTGGACCCGGATTTAATTCGCCAGGTTTTCTTAAACCTGATCAACAATGCCAGCGACGCCGTCAAAGAGGGCGATACCGTCACCTTGAGCACCCGCCTTGACGGCGATTTCGTGAGGGCGACCGTTGCGGATACCGGAGAGGGGATGCACCCTGAAACGCTTGAAAAAATCTTTATACCTTTTTACACGAGCAAGGGGGTGGGCAGGGGAACCGGTCTCGGCTTGCCCATCGCTCTGAATATTGTGGAAGGAATGGGGGGGCGTATCGAAGTAAAGAGCGAACCCGGTCAGGGCAGCGCCTTCACCGTGGTATTACCGGTGCCCAAACGTAACCTGAGCCCGGCTTAAAGAATGAAGTGAAAATAAACCCTTTAAAGGAGAAAAAGGATGGCTGAGAATACGGGAAGACAATCCCCGGCCGAGCTCCCTAGGATCCTGTTGGTGGATGATGAAGACCAGTTCCGGGTGACTTTGGCCAAACAGCTTTCGATTCGCGGCTACGAGGTGCTGGACGTGAACAATGGAGAAGATGCCATTAAGGTCGTCCGTCATGAAAATCCCGAAGTGGTCGTCCTGGATCAGAAAATGCCCAAAATGGACGGCATTCAGACCCTCCAGGAACTAAAAAAAATCAGACCCGAGGTTCAGATCATCATGCTCACGGGCCACGGCAGTATCGAATCCGCTCGGTTGACCGGAAAGCATGACATCTTCGGGTACATCCAGAAACCCTGCCCGGTGGAAGAGCTGATGGAAAAAATCGAGGCGGCCCGGGAGGAGCACCGCTACGCCATGGCCCGCCACGAAATTCCTTTTATTGAGAAGAAAAGCCTGAAAGACTGGTTGATCGGCGTTCAAAATGCGCGACCCGGCATCATCATTCTCGGCGCCCTGGTTTTTGCCGTCCTTTTTTTTATGCCCCCCACGGAACGGCTGCGGGTCCTTTTAACCACCGAAAAGGGGGCGCCGAATGACGAGATTATCATGGGATACGCGGATTACCATAAAATGGAACCCGGACAGAGCGTATCCAAATACTATGCCGAAAAAGCGGGCCTTTATGAGACCGTTAAAACCCCGGACGGCCAAAAAACCAGGATTTCGCTTGGACCGGAAGCGACCATGCGTCGCGCCCATGTGATGATCGGCGTGTTGTTTGTTGCCGCCTTGTTTTGGGCGACCGGTGCCGTACCCATTGGCGTGACCGCATTGTTGGTGGGTGTTTTGATGTATTTTTTCGGGGTCCTGCCCCCGGACGGCGTGGCCAGAGCGTATGCCAAAGATGCCGTCATTTTTATCTTCGGGGTCCTGGCCATGGCAGCCGCCATTTCCAAAACAGGCCTGGACCGCCGCATCGGCATTCTCTTGCTCTCTCCGAGCACGTCCCTAACCAAGCTGGCCTTCATTTTCGCACCCATGCTGGCCGTAACCGCCGCCTTTTTGTCGGAACACGCCCTGATCGCTTTTATCGCCCCTATTTTCATGATGGTCTACATGGGGGCCATCAAGGTTTCAGGCATTTCCAAAGACAAGGCCCTGGTGGTGATGATGCTCCTGACCTTGAACTTTTCCGCCAATGTGGGTGGCCCCGGTTCGCCGGCGGCAGGAGGTCGCAATGCCATTATGCTTGGGATCCTCTCGGATTACGGCATTACATTGACCTTTGCCGAGTGGGTCAAGTTCGGGCTGCCTTTTGTTCCTATCATGGCCGTGGTCGTGGGGCTTTATTTTTATCTGATTTCCCGTAAAAAGCTTAAAATCAAAACCCTCAATATTGCGGCGGCGGTGAGGCGGGAATCTGAAAAAATCGGTAAAATGACGATCACCGAATATAAGACCGCGGCCGTGCTGATTGTTCTGATCATCATGTGGTCGACCCTTTCCGCTCGTTTCGGAATGGGAGGGCCTGTGATTCTAGCCCTGGTTGCACTGAACATTCTGGGTGTACTCCGATGGAAGGATGTGAATTCCATCCACTGGGATGTGGTGGCCCTTTATGCCGCGGCCAGTGCCATGGGCACCGGCCTTGCCGCTTCAGGGGCCGCCCTGTGGATCGCGGATACATTTGTAAGCGTGTTGCCTGGTTTTCTTACCCGGTCCGGCACGGGCCTAAGCATCGCGACCTCACTCTTCACCGGAGTACTGACCAATTTCATGAGTGACGGGGCGACCGTGGCCGCCATCGGCCCTATTTGCGTGCCCATGGCCACCATTGCAGGGGCATCGCCCATCATGGTGGGACTGACGACCGCCTTTGCATCATCCTTTGCGCATATGTTGGTCATCGGCACCCCGAACAACGCAATCATTTTTGCTTTGGCCAAAGACTATGAAACCGGAGAGCAGCTGGTCACCATGAAGGATTTTTTCGTTCATGGAGGCATTGTTTTGATCCTTTCTTTCCTGGTTCTGTGGTTCTGGGTCATTCTGGGGTACTGGCAGTGGATGACGTTTCCGGTTTAAAAGGAAGACAACGGTGGCAAAAGATAAAATCAATATCCTGCTTGTGGACGATGAGGAAGCCCTGCTGGACTCGATCAAGCGGAGGCTTCAAATCAGAGACTTCAACGTGATTGCGGTCAACCGGGGGGATAAGGCCCTTGAGGTGGCCCGCCTTCACCCCATAGACGTTGCGCTCGTCGACCTAAAAATGCCGGGCATGAGCGGCAAGGACGTGTTGCTTCACCTTAAGAAGGATTATCCGTGGATGGAGGTGGTGATCATTACCGGACATGGATCCTTTGACCCCCAAAATGAATGTGTTTATGATCAGGCCCATTCTTACCTGGGGAAACCCTGTGACCTGGACACCTTGCTGCGTGTCTTGGTGGACGCTTACAAAAAAACGGTGATGAACCGGCTTCACATGTCCCCGAAAGAGATGGACGCGCTTATCAAGCAGGAGGAATTAACGTCCCCCCGGGAGGTTCTCAAAAGGATCAAAGAAATCGATCAGGATGGGCAATGACGCGTCGGTGTTTTTCGGATTTCTTACCGTGAAAATCCTTTCCGGCCCCTCCCCTCCGCCTCACGCAAAGCCGGTTTCACCGGGGCGGCTTTGCGTGACAGTCATACTTTGCAAACCTTGATAAAATCACAAATCTTGCTGAAAACATCCGTCAGGCGCAACACGCCCACAATTTCCTCACCGCGCGTAACCAGCAAAGACTGATGCCGGCCCACGATCAGTCGATGTACCGCCTCGTTCAGCGTTGCGTCCTCCGCAACATGCTCACCTTGAGTCGGGGCGTGCATGATATCCTTGACTCTCAGACTCGCCGCGGTTCGGCAAATGTCGTCGATGGGTTGTTTCCAAAGGCCGTGGTCTTTGATCATCTGGCGGAGATAATCTGCGCTGAGTCCGAAGCGCGTCAGATCCTTCAGGTCGCCCATGCCCTCATATTTGGGTTCGAGACTTCTTATCACATCCAACTGGCTCAGCTTCCCAACGACGCGGCGATTTTTATCATATACAAGAATAGCCCGGTGCCGGTACTTATCCTGGTCAAACTTCTTTTGGGCCTCTTCCAGGGCGATGACGGCTTCGTATAGGTTCGCCTCCTCGGATACCGTGGCATAATTCTCTACCGGAATCATCATCTCCTTCACCGTAATGGTCTCCATCAGGAATCTCCTTTCATATGTTTGTCACCGAATCTTGATGATCTCGTAGGAAATCGGAAATCAGCATTTTCCGTCAGTCCGGTCCCGCACGGAGTGCGAAATAGACTGTGGCGGGAATACCCGGACCGGTGTCTCGGATACTTAACATTATTTGCTGGTATGAATTTAGCACTTTGAAATGATGCGTTGGAGACCGTTGAAATCCCCGGCAGAGCGTTAAAATCCCGGCGACCGCCTGCAAGTTTTCGGCGTATGATTATGCGTCTTATTTCTCCGCGGTCTCGTTTTCAGCCTCTTTTGCCTTTGGAAGCGGAAGCATGACACGGAACGTGGTCCCCATATCCACCACGCTGTGAACTTCTATTTCCCCCCCCAACTTTTTTACGATACCATAACAGATGGATAAGCCCAAGCCGGTGCCCTTTCCAACCGGTTTGGTGGTGAAAAAAGGGTCGAATATCCGGGCCAAGTTCGCTTTCGGAATGCCGGGACCATCGTCAGCCACCTCGACGACGATTTGGTCATCCTCCGAACGGCTCGAAATATTTAAGGTTCCACCTCCTTTTTCCATGGCATCGATGGCGTTGTTGATCAGATTGAGAAACACCTGCTGTAACTCCGATTCGGATGCCTTCATTAACGGCAGGTCATGCTGAAAATTCGTTTGAATCGTTACGCTGCTGAATTTTCCCCGCTGCGATGAGAGCGCCACCAATTCCTCAAGCAACTCATTCATGTTCACTTCGTGAATTCTTGCGTCGGTTTTCCGTGCAAAACTGAGTAATTTGTAAGTGATTTCCTTACAGCGTTTCCCTTGCGTTCGGATTTGCTTCAGCGCTCTTTGGAATTCACTGAGATTCTCACTTTCCTTGAGTTCTTCCTCCTCCAGCAAATCCTCGATCCACCCTGCTTCCTCAATCATGATGGCAACCGGGTTGTTGATTTCATGAGCGATACCCGCTGCCAATTCGCCAACCGACGCCAATTTACCCGTCTCGATAATCTGCTCGTCCATCATATTCTTTTCCTGATCCACTTTGGCGATGCGGGCGATCATTCTTTTCGACAGGACAAACGCCATGGTGATGATGCCAAGACCGCCGAGCAACAGAATCGCAACGGCCAGGCGTAGTGCATTTTCCAGATCAGAGAAAGCATCCGAAGCTTTTTGTTGGTAGACCAGAAGCCAGTCACCTTCTTTGAGAAAAGCGGCCACGTAAATGTTTTCTTCACCGGAATCGTCTCGAGTTTGAAGGATTTGTATATCGCTTCTTTTATCCCCACCACGTTCCAAAATCTTCATGTATGGGCCTTTTTCGGGTACGATTTTACGGAGCGGTTGGGTCTGAAATTCCCCCTCCTTGTTTAGGATAAAGGCAAAGCCGGTCTCCCCGATACGAATTTTTTCCACGAGGGTATTGAAAGCCACAAAATCGATCGTAGCCCTCAATATCCAGTCCATCCCTTGCCAGTTATCCTTCACTGCGACTATGAAGTGAGGAAGCCCCCGGAGGCCTAGGAAAACATCACTGATAACCTGTTTTCGCTTCATGGCTTTTTCATACCAGTCCGCCGTGGAGTACGAGGCTTTGCCCAACTTAAATGGACCTGCATAAGCGACCTGGACTCCCCGCTCGTTCACCACCCCGAGGTCCACGAAAAAGGGGCTGAATCCTTCCTGCAGGTTGAATAGCTGATCCTGCAGAAATAATTCGTTGCTTAACTCTTCGAAGCTGTAGCTTTTTGCCAGAAAACGGATGTGCTTCAGCTTTTCCTGGAGAAAGGTGTCGATGTTTTGCTTGTGATTCAGGACCAGCTCCCCGAGGTGGGCGTGGACCTTTTCGCTGTAGGAATCTTGAAACTGATAAAGGATAATCCCGCTGACCACAATCATGGGGGTAAAGGAGACGATAATAACGGTCAGGAGCATATTTCGAGTGAGTGAGCGGTAGTAACGCCCGGCCTCACGTTTTTTTTGGACGTTATCAGGTTTCTGCTGGAAGTTGTTTGCCGTTTTTTGGGACATTGCTTTGTTTCGGACCGGGCTCCTGAAGGAGTTTAAAGACTACTTTCTTGAGGCGTTCAATACTGTTTCCTTTTTTCTCCACAAAAGCCGCCGCATGCATCACCGTCGGAGAGTACGTGTAATCTAAGGAGAACCCGTGGACCACCACCGGTAAAGCCGGAATTCGATTCTCCAATTTTTCCAGAAGCCCCAATTCGCCGGCGTCCGGAAGATCCAAATCCAGGATAATCAGATCAAGGCGCTCCGGTTGGTATGCCCAGTACATTACCTCTTGCGCGTTTTTCGCCAAGCGTACCCGATAACCCTCCGCCGTCATCTCACGCTTCAGGAATTCTCTGACATGGCGGTTGCGATCCGATATTAAAATCGTAGGTTCCGCTTTCACCAAAACCCCTTTATATTTACCGAATTGGAAAACCCAAAGCAAGTCCTATGACGGTCCAAAAAAACTCGGAGGCATTTTGTCCCATTCTCGAAGGACGTGAAAATGATTTAGACATCCGAAATCTCAGGAGGATGAACGCTCAAGACCGGTACGGTTGAAGTCTTAAACATCTGCTCCGCCAGACTCCCACGCCCAAAAACAATTCTTTCGAATCAAAAAAACGGGTGATCAGTCTTGGTAGATTTCTCTCTTATTTTCATTGTGATCCACCATGTAGAGAAATGTGGTCTGTTTTCTAAGCGCTTTCTTGAGTTCGGCCAGCCTGGCGCGTTCAATGCCGTAGGCACGTATATAGACTTTTCGCTGTCCATCCGGAACACGTTCATACGTGCTGAGGATGCTCACCATGCGACCCTTGTATTTTCTTATTAGGTCTGCGACCTCCTTGATGGAGCCGGGGCGATCTTCGAGTCGAAAGGCAAATTGAATTCCCCTCTTCCCGACACCCGTCAGGGAAATCAATGCTTTAAAAAGATCTGTTTGAGTAATGGCTCCCACTATTTTCCCCGCCGCGTCCAGCACCGGGGCGCCGGAAATTTTGTTCTTCAACAGCACTTCAGCGGTTTCTTCCACGGTGAAATCAAAAGGGACGGTAATCGGATTTTTCGTCATGATTTCCTTGGCTGTAATCTGAGAAATCAGAAAAATGAGTTCATGCATCTCCAACGTTGTCGCATCGGAAGCAGAGGCCCTTTTGATGTCTCTATCCGTGAGGATCCCGACAAGTTTCTCGCCCTTCATAACCGGCAGCATCCGGATGCCGTGCGCCTTCAACAGTTTCATGGCTGCCTGCATGGAATCGTTCTCGTCGATGGTAATGACTTTCTTGCTCATCCAATTTTTTACCAACATTTCTTTACCTCCTGAATCCCGCCTTCAACCCGAATGGTGCACACGGGGAAGAGATATCCCAAAAATGCGTCACGTGACTTACCGAAAAGAAAACAAAGCAACCCATGTGCCAAACCAAAAAAATACGGGAAAGTTATGGCACAACCTATTGATATAAATAGAATTGGGGATATGCGCAATTCCCTATCCCCGGACATCCGTAGAGGAGAGCTGTCGGCTTTTTTTACATCCTGTAAAGGGAACGGCGGGTGAGGAATGTTCCGGCGAGACGCCGGTATCCAATGGACCTGACATATCCCTGTTGCGCTGGAATTCAACCGCCTTGAAATCAGGCTTCTTTTACTGATGTTTTAAACTTGAGACGGTATTTTTCAATTTTTGAGTGCAGAGTGGGTCTTGAGAGGTTGAGGAGCTTTGCCGCGCGGGAGCGATTGCCGCCGGTCAGATTAAGGGCTTCGCTGATGAGCATGGCGGCAAACCGGTCCATGCACCGATCAAACGTGTTCTCGCCGGCTTTGGAGCTAAGGGTGCTGCGCATCCATTGCCGGATTGCCTCTTCACCACCTTGACCTCCCTTTCCGTCACCAAGGATCCTGCCGCCGACTGCCTGGGTGATGTCCTCGGGGCTGATAGGCGTTCCCCGGTTGAAAATCAACATTTTCTGTATGGTATTGGCGAGCTCGCGAACGTTGCCCGGCCATGGGTAACTGTTCAGCATCCTCAGGGCCTCTTGGGTATATCCGGGGTTATCCATGCCCACTTCGGCGGCGTACCTCGAGAGGAAGTACTTCACCAGGTCGGGAATATCCGCCGACCGCTCGCGCAAGGATGGAAGCCATATTGTGACCACCTTCAATCGGTAATAAAGGTCTTCTCGAAATCGGCCCTGGGCCAGTGCCGACTCTAAATCTCGATTGGTGGCGGCGATGATTCGAACATCCACAGGGATCGTCTCTCGTCCCCCGAGACGTTCAATGCTTCTTTCCTGGAGCACTCTCAAGATCTTCGCTTGAATGGTGGAGGGCATATCACCGATTTCATCCAGAAAAACCGTGCCGCCGTGGGCCTGTTCAATCTTACCCACACGACGATGGGATGCGCCGGTAAATGACCCCTTTTCATACCCGAACAGCTCGCTCTCAAGCAGATTCTCCGGAATTGCCACACAATTGATCACCAGAAAGGGTTTGCCGGCCCTGAGGCTGTGTTGATAAACGGCCCGGGCAACGAGTTCTTTGCCGGTCCCTGACTCCCCCCTGATGAGTACCGTGGCATCGGTGGGAGAGACACGGCCGATCGCTTTATAGACATCCTGCATGGGCTTGCTGCGACCCACAATGGCCTCCCGGACTGCCGTGTCAGGCATCGCATTCATGTCGACGGGCGATCTCATGAAACGACCGGCATCCAGTGCCTGCTCGACCACGCCCAGCATTTCCGGTATATCAAATGGCTTAAGCAAGTAGTCGAAAGCTCCCATCTTGGTGGCTTCAATCGCAGTTTCCGTCGTGCCGAACGCGGTCATGATAATCACGGGGAGTTTTGGCTCAATCTCGTGGATGGCCTGAAAGACTTCCAGTCCATTCATCCCCGGCAGGCGCATGTCGAGAATGACCAGGTCCGGGATCGATTCTTTGATATTCTTTAGCCCCGTTTCTCCCGACGGTGCGCTCTTAACCGCGTAATCTTCTTCGATCAACAGCTTCTCGAAGCTTTTCCGCAGTTGATCGTCGTCGTCAATGATCAAAATCGTACTCAAAGTGTCGCTCCTCCCCCGGCAGGGTGATCACAAAGGTTGCCCCCTGCCCTTCCTCCGATGTGAAATCCAACCAGCCGCCATGTTCCTCTACGATGCGGGCGGCGATACTCAGACCCAACCCTGTCCCCTCTTCTTTGGTGGTGAAAAAGGGCTGAAGGACCTTTTCCTGAATCGAGTCCGGAATGCCCGGGCCGTTGTCCGTCAGGCGAATCACGACGACTCGGCCCAATGGCTCCGCAAAACCCTCCTCTTCCTGGATCACGATCGAACCGTCTCCTTCAATGGCCTCGCACGCGTTCACCACAAGATTGACGAGCACTTCTTTCAACTGTTCAGGGTCCGCCTGGATTTCAGGAAGCGGCCTTTTCCGAATGACATTCACACCGACATCATAGGACTTAAGGCGATGCTTTAATAGCTGTATGGCCAAGTCCACCACCTCAGAGGGACTGACCTTTTGCATTTTGAGTTTGGGAGGTCGAGAAAACTCCAGAAAGTTTTCGACAATGGTATCAATATGTCGAATCTCCTCAGAAATTACCTGAAAGTCATCTTTCTGGGTCGCGGACAAATCAAGCGTTCGATCCAAGGAAAACAACCGCATCTTCACGGAAGTCAGGGGGTTTCTGATACTGTGGGCCATCCCTGCGGCCAGTTTTCCGACCAATGCCATTTTTTCAGCCTGCAGAAGCGTCTCACGACTTCGCTCAAGCTCAGAGTGCGTTTGATCGACATCTTCAATCAACCCACGCACACTGAGTCTCAATGCTCTCACCTCGTTTCCGGACTTCCCCGATTTCCTTTCCCGATCCGCCTCAAGGACCAAACTGCGAAGGGGGCCCAGGATGTGGTTGATCAAGACGAAGGCGAGAAGTACGGCCAGGCACAACGCAGTGAGCACGGCTGTGCCTGCGATAATTCTGAGGTTTCTCGCTTCCGCATAACTGGTACCGCGGACTTTCTCAATGCTTTGGGTGTGAAGCCCCTTGTATTTCTCGCACGAATCAAGGATTTTAAAGAAGTGATTGCGCACGGACTGATGAAGCTTCGCACCGGTTTCCCGCTCACCCGAATCATAATGGGAGATGACCTGATCCTTTAGGCGAATATACGCCGTATATTCCGCAGCAATGACCTGAATGGCCTCCTTTTCTTCTTCGGTTTCAGCAAAAGCGCGTGCCTCGTCGAGACGTTGTCTGAAAATCTGACGGTACTCGCCCAACTGCCTGAGCCAATCCGGATCCCCATCCAAGAAGTAGTATGAAACGAATCCTTTTTGATTGACAAGGGCGGTCTCCAGGGCTTCGGCCGTCTGGAACGCGGCCACGTTTTTGTCAACGACGTTTGTCAACAGGGCCTGCATTCGGTAGGTGTACCACACCATGACCACGCCACCCACACTGGTTATAAACACAAGGGCGATCAAGATCGCATAGATGCGCACACGCAGATTGAGCCTATTCCACATTTGTCATGTTTCCGGGGTCAACCATGGGATTCCCCCTACTCATGCCTGAGGGCTCGGGCCGGATCAAGCCGTGCAGCCCTCACGGCGGGATACAAGCCGGAGACCAACCCCACGCACCCGGCCATCAAAATGGAGAGTGAAATCGACCATAATGTCAGGAGTGTTTTCCAACCGGCAACTTTGCTGATAACCAGCGCACCGCCCGATCCCAGGATAATTCCAAGGATACCACCTGCCGTCGTCAGCACGATGGACTCACAGAGAAATTGCACCACAATATGCTTTCGCGTGGCACCCACCGCACGCCGAATGCCGATCTCCCTGGTCCGCTCCGCAACGCTGGCAAGCATCGTGTTCATGATGCCGATGCCCCCGACAAGGAGTGAAATTCCCGCGATGCACCCCAGCACAATATTAAAAACGCCCTGGGTTTTTCGGGCTTGTTTCAGTAACTCCTGGGGTACGATGATTTGAAAATCCTCTACCCCCCCATGCGTTCGGGTGAGCACTCGGCTCACCGCGGCGGCACATGCGTGAACATTTCTGTTTTCCGCCACCCGAATCCAGATCTCCGACAACTCCCCGAACCCGCTCTGACCGTCGGAGGCCATCACCTCCGTCCCCAGGGGGATAAACACGGCGCGATTGTAGTTACGCACGGTCAGGGCAGTGGAACCACTGCGAACCGATTGACGCTCCTGAAGGATTCCCACGACACGATAGGTACGGTCCTCCAACCGTAACACGCC
>Ga0207796_1000711_pt1 | contig 12484 bp, 11 predicted proteins | sample Pon1CUnioCityCA_6_FD_187274 | JGI IMG/M metagenome (GOLD analysis project Ga0207796, IMG submission 187274) | Marine sediment microbial community from Union City, CA, USA - Pond 1C Sediment 1 (SPAdes) | ecosystem: Environmental > Aquatic > Marine > Intertidal zone > Salt pond sediment ...
CCAGCCAGTTCAAGGGGCGGGAGCTGCCAGAGGAGCTCGGCGAGCCCATGTCGGTGGCCGCAACCTGAACAGTGTCAGCCTTAGCTCCCAGCGGGTCTGTGACCCGCGTGGAGGGTGGTGGTGCTGGTGGCGCGGCGTGTGAGTCGCGGTGAAAGACCCTTCCGCAGCGGGGTGTCGCTCCCGAACTAGGCTTGTCGCTGGCAACTTACCACTGAGAGGTGATGGCATGGATCGCCAGCCGTCCATTCTCAACGTCAATCTGCTCTATCTGGTCGCTTTCTTGGCGCTTCTGGTGGGCGGTCTGCTCTTGCCCGGCCTCTCATTGGGTCGGCGCGTCGTCATCAACGAGCTGGCCTTCCTGGCGCTGCCGCTGGTGGTCTTTCTCTTGATCAGCCGCGCTGACCTCAGGGAGACCTTGCGGCTGCGCGGCATAAGCTGGCCGGTCGCCGCGTTGAGCCTGCTGGTTGGGCTGGGTCTGTGGCGTTTCGACTGGTGGTTGGCCGCGGGCATCAACGGGGCGCTGGACTACACCATCCCCCTGCCGCCCGAGGCCCTGAACCTCACCGTCCTCGACAAGGTCGCCATGGCCGCCGGCACGGTGGTGCTGGCCCCCATCGTCGAGGAGCTCTTCTTCCGCGGGGTGCTTCAGTCGGCCTACGAGCGGCGCGGTCCTTTCCGGGCCATCGCCGCCAGCTCGCTGCTGTTTGTACTGATCCATCAGGAGCTGGCGCAGAGCGTCGCGCTGCTCCCCGTGACCGTGGCCCTGGGCTACGTCGCTTGGCGCACCCGCTCCGTCCTGCCCGCCATGTTGGTTCACGTGGGCAACAACGGGCAGGCGATGGTGGTCTCCTTCCTGGAGAGCGGCACCCTACGCCGTGCAGGCTTCACGCCATCGGCTGTAGGTGCCCTGGTGGGCGGGCTGATCGCCGTGGCTGCTCTTTGGCTCCTGTCGCGAAGCACCCCTCGGCCAGACCAGGAGCGGGAGGTGCCGCAGCCGAGCCGGTCAGCCGGTCGCTGGCTGGCGGCCCATTGGCCGATCCTGCCCACGGTGCCGATCTACGTCGCCGTCATCGCGCTGGGCGTGTTGGTCGGCGTGCGGCCCGAGGCGTTGGCCTTGGGGCAGCCCGTGGAGCTGGGGTCCGCACCTTGGGATCAGGATGCGCTATGGCGCTACGAGGTGCGGAACGCCCTGGATGAACTCGTGGGCGAGGCGGAGTGCCATCTGACGCGGGAGCAGGCCGCCTTTCTCCTCGATTGCTCGATGGAGCAGACGGCCTACCAGGCTGATGCGCCGACCGGCTTCTTCCAGGAAGGCGATGTCGTCCAGCGCCAGACGGTGCGGTGGGACGCGGACACGCTGGCCTTGGAGGATCTGGAGCTGGAGGCGACTTTTCGGGAGGGGGAGGATCGCGTGGCGCTGGATGCCTGGCTGGAGGATGGCGCCCTGTCGATGCGCGTGGCCGGGGCGGCGGAAGGGGAGCGAGCGTTCGATCGCTGCTACCGTATCGACGAGAACGCCGACGTAGCGCGGCCCACCGGCGAGCCCTGTGGGGTGGACGACGCTTTTCTGGCCGGCGGCGGGGTCCTCTCCCCATTGATGGCCGGCGAGTGGCCGTGGCGATTCTCGGCGCTTCCCTTTCAGCTGCTGTACAGCCGGGAGGCCACTCTCCTCTGGCCGTATCGATCCGCCGAGGGCATCGACGGACGCGCGCCGGTGGAGCAGGAGGTCTTCGTGGTGGTGCGCACCGCCGAGGAGCTCTCGACGCCGGCCGGTGATTTCATCACCTGGCGCGTGACGGTTGGCGACAAGTACACGGCGTGGTACACGGTCGAGCCACCGCATCACCTGGTGGCCTACGACGACGACATGGTCACCTGGCGGCTGGCGGGTGTCGAGTGAAGGGCCATCTACAGTCAAGATGGGAATCTTGGGAGGCTGCTTCAGGCCTGCCGGAGGGCCTGTCGGGGCAAGGGTGAAACCCGGCTAGACTGTCATCCTTCGACAGGCTCAGGATGACTAGTACTACAACGTCGGTCTTGATCTTCAAAGACTTCCGAAGTCTGGCACAAGGCCTCTGAGACCGGGTTTGGCCTACTCAGAGCGGTATTACGAACCTGGCGGTGCTCCAATGAAGACTTCGGACGTCTTACAACACAGAAATCACGTTGTCGTGCTAGTCAACGGAGACGGAGGGACATGCGGTTGGCAGGTCGTAGTCTCGTGGGGCACAAAGGGTCACTAGGAAGCCGGTGCTGAGATGGCCCACCTTCATTCCGACGACCAGAGGGAGGAGGAAACTCCCGGATTCGACCATCGGTCAGCTTGCGACGGGACGAGATTCCTCCACCGCGCTCTGCCTCGCCTCGCTTCGGTCGGAATGGGAACCTCCTGGTCGACCGACCAGGGTTTGGTCTGGTCCCTCGGCTAGGCACGCTCCTGTCCAACTGGCAGATGTGTCTTGGTGGCGCTGTTGGTATAGTAAGGATCAGTGAATGACAGGGGAGGAGGATGGAGCGACGCATCCGCCTCCCCGGGAGACGGGGGAGGTGTCACTGATGAGAATGAGGAAAGCGATACGGCTCACGCTCGCGCTTCTGGTGGCTTCGGGCCTGTTGGTCGGCTGCGGGGCCAGGAGCAGCCTGCGCGTCGGCTGGCTGGAGTCTGGGGGTCCGAGGCACACCACCGCCCGCTACCGGACGTTCACGGGCTTGGAGCGGAAGTCGTTCCGGGTCAAGGCGAACCAGGCCGTCGAGATCGACTACGAGGTCAGCGTGGAGAAGGGGACGTTGACGCTTTCTTTGATCAATCCGGACGGCGAGACCGTCTGGGAGGAGACCTTTGAAGAGGCGGAGGGCGATGGCGGAGAACCGAAGAACTCATTCAGCGGCGACTACGAGCTGGAGGCCGTACCGAAGACCGGGCGCTACGGACTGCACATCGAGGGAGACCAGACTGGAGGTAGTTTCGATGTCTCTTGGCAGGTGGGGGATGGGTAGGGCGCGGCTCGCTCTCAAGAGAGAAGCTTTCTCTGGCTTGATGCTTCCGGCGGATCGCGCTCACCTCGCTCCGGCCGGGCCGTGATTCGACAGCGCTGGGCAGCAGCGGCGTGAAGGACGAGGCGTGCCGCCTGGGGCGCCCAGCGGATTGGTGAGTAGGATTGGCGGAGCGGTGAAACCTTTGGGGCCGTTTGCCGTAGTGATAGTGATGATGCCGCCACGGGTACGAACAACGCCGAATCGGGGAATCGTTGCGTAGGACGGACGTGCGCTCGCTTCGCCATTCGTCGTTGCGTGCTGCATAAACCTGGACACTGAGACATAAGGAGGATGCGATGAACTACGGAGCATTGTTACGTCGAGCTTGGGACACGATCTGGGAGCACAAGTACTTGATTCTGTTGGGCGTGCTGGTCGCGCTGAGCAGCGGGGCCGGCGGGGCCTCCACGGGAAGCAACATGACCGCCGACCGGCCGTCTGGGCAGGCGCCGCAGATGCCCCAGCTGCCGCAGATGCCTGACCTTCGGACCATTGGGCCGGTCATGGCCGTCTTGGCGGTCATCGCCATCGTTGGTGTTCTCATCCTAGCCGTCGGCTTCTGGGTTGTGTCGACCATCGCCAGAGGCGGTCTGATCGCGGGCGCCAGCGCTGCCGACGCCGGGCAGCCGTCCAGCTTCGGCCAGGCCTTCAACGCCGGCTGGCGCAAGGGTTGGCGATTGCTGGGCATCGGGCTCTTGCCCGCCATTCCCACCTTTCTGCTGATCGTCCTCGGGCTGGTGTTCGGCGCGGCAGCGGGTGGATTCGCCTATCTGGCTGGCGAGGATCTGGTGGGCGTGCCCATGGCGGGACTGGGCGTGGTGTTCGCGGCGCTGGCCTGCATCCTGGGGCCTCTGGCGCTGATCCTGGGCCTCCTGCGTACCTTTGCCAACCGGGCGTGCATGCTGGAGGACGCGGGCGTGTTCGCCTCGTACCGCAGGGGCCTGGAGGTGTTGCTGGAAAACTTCGGGCCCGCTCTGATCCTGTTCTTGATTCAGATCGGCATCGGCCTCGCCATCGCCATCGTGGGCTTCGTGCCAGGGATTGTGTTCGCGCTGTGCTGCCTGCTGTGGCCGCTGCTGATCCTGGTGCGGGGTGCGATCGCCGCCTACTTCTCCACCTTGTGGACGCTGGCCTGGCGTCAGTGGACCGGTCTGAGCAGCGAGACTGAGGTTGCGCTGGCGGACGAGACGGTGTAGACGCGGCGTGGGATTGTTGGTCGCCCGTGAGGCCTGGCGGATTGCGAATCCGCCAGGAGCGTGGCTGGAGGCATAGGGCCGCGGGATCGCGACTCCGCCAGGAGCGCCGGTGATGCGTAGCGCGTTTAGGGCGCTGAGGAGCGAAGGCGTGGGGAGCAGAGGAGCAGGAGGATGCGGCATGACGAACGGAAGCATTGCGCTTGACGTCCAGAACGTCTCGAAGGCTTACGCGACAGTGCGCGCCGTCGACGAGCTGACCTTTGAGGTGCGGCAGGGCGAGATCTTCGGCCTGCTGGGCCCGAACGGCGCCGGTAAGACGACCACGATCCGCATGGCGCTAGACATCATCAAGCCGAACGCCGGCACGATCAGCGTGCTGGGCGGCCCGATGACGGAGGAGAAGAAAGCGCGCATCGGGTACCTCCCCGAGGAGCGGGGGCTGTACGACGACATGACCGTGCTCGACACACTCCTCTTCCTGGGGCAGCTGAAGGGGCTCTCGCGCACCACCGCCCGGGAGCGGGCGGAGAGGTACCTGCACGAGGTGGAGCTCTGGGAGGCGCGCGACCGGAAGATCGAGGCGATGAGCCAGGGCATGAACCAGAAGGCCCAGTTCGTGGCCGGCACCATGCACGAACCGGAGCTGCTGATCATTGACGAGCCGTTCAGCGGGCTGGATCCGGTGAACACGCGCATCATCAAGAACCTGCTGCTCCGCATGCGGGATCAGGGGACCGCCATCATCATGAGCACCCACCAGATGCAGCGTGTCGAGGAGATGTGCGAGCGGATCCTGCTGATCGACCACGGACGGCGGGTGCTCTACGGCCCGCTGGACCACGTCCGGGAGCAGTTCGCCGCCAACGCTGTGGAGGTCGATCTGCGCGGTGAGCTGGACCACGTCCCTGGCGTGAGTCGCCTCACGCCGCGCAACGGCGGCTACCGCATGACGTTGGAGGAGGGGGTGCAGCCGGAGGCGCTGCTCCAAACCTTGGTCACCATGCCCGAGGTGACCGTGGAGCGCTTCGAGCGCGTGCAGCGATCGCTGGACGATATCTTCGTCCAGGTGGTGGGGCGCGAGGTGGCGGACGTGGAGGACGAGGAGGAGGCATGAGGAAGAGCTGGCTGGTAGCCGCTTCGACCTATCGGCGTCACGTACGCTCCGCGCTGTTCCTGATCCTCACCTTTGGCCTGCCGGCCTTGATGGTGATCGCTGGCGGCGTCGCGGTGCTGGCGGAATCCGGGGGCACGCTTCTGGGGACTGAGAGGGCGGCGCCGCGGGTTGGGTACGTGGATCAGACGGGCGAGCTGGCGACGGTAACGTCGGTCACCGTGGGCCAGGGCGTCGTGCCCTTCGTCTCCTTCACGGACGTCGACGCGGCGCGGGAGGCGTTCGACGCTGGCGACCTTGACGGGTATCTGGTGATTCCCGATGACTACTTCGCCGGGCCCAACGCCGGAGCCATGCCGACGTACTACGGCGAGGAGAGCCCCGGCCCCCGGGTGGAGAGCGGTCTGACCGCTTTCATGCGCCAGGCTATGCTGCCCGATGCGCCCGCCTGGGCCTTGGAGCGACTGGAGAATCCGTCTGACGTCACCTACGTGGCCCAGGAGACCGGGCAGCGGATCGACCAGGGGCCGGCTCTGGTCATCCGCGTGGCGACCCCCGCTTTCCTGGCCATGGTCTTCGTCCTATCCGTCTTTGGCAGCGCCAACCAGATGGGCTCGGCCGTGGTGCGAGAGAAGGAGCAGCGGGCGATGGAGATGGTCATCACCTCCATCTCGCCCCGACAGCTGGTGATCGGGAAGGTGTTGGGGATGTCCCTGGTCAGCTTGACCCAGATCGCGGTCTGGATCGTCGGCGCTTTGGGGGCCATTGGCTTGGCACTCACGGGGGCGCTCCAGATTCAGGACTTGAGCATCCCCTGGTCGGCAGTTGCATGGGCTGCCCTGTTGGGGATTCCGGCGTACCTGCTGTATGCCGTGCTCGGGGCTGGTCTGGGCGTCATCGCGGGGGACAAACAGCAGGCGCGACAGCTCTCTGGTTTGCTCGGCTTCCTTGGCATGGGGCCGCTCTACTTCATGGGCGCCCTCGTCAACAACCTGGGTGGGCCGCTGGGCGTGGGGCTGACCCTGTTCCCGCTGACGGCTCCTACTATCGCTCTGTTCCGTATGACATTGTCGGAGGTCCCGACGTGGCAGTTGGGGGCCAGCCTGGCCATCATCTTGGTCACCCTGGCCGCGAGCATCTGGTTCGTAGCCCGCATCTTCCGGGCCGCGATGCTGATGGTCGGTCAGGCGCTGCAGCCTCGGGCAATCCTTCGGGCGCTGCGGGAAGCGTAGGAGGAGGACGATGAGAAAGACGCTACTTGTGGCTTTACGCGAGTTCCGACAGCGCGTGACCAGCCGCGGCTTCCTGCTGGGGGCCATCGGCACGCCGCTGATCATCCTGGCCGTCAGTCTGTTCACCGGCGGCTTTGAATTCGAGCCGTCCCAGGAGCCCCCGCTCCAGGAGGTGGAGGAGGCGGCTGCCGAGGCCGATACCATCGGCTACGTGGATCAGGCGGGCTTGATCGCGGCGATCCCGGAGCCGGTGCCCGCGGACGCCTTTCGACCCTATGACGACGTCGAGGGGGCCCAGGAGGCGCTGGAAGCGGGGGAGATCTCGGCCTACTATCTGATCCCAGCGGACTACCGGGAGTCCGGAAGGGTCGAACGGGTCAGCCTGCGCTTCCCTGCGGCCCCGCCAGACACCGCCACGTTCGACTGGGTGCTGGTCAGCAATCTCTATCCGGAGGCGGACCGGGAGCAGATCCGGCGCCTGCGCTGGCCCTTCGACCAGACGGGGCCGAGCGTGGTCCTGGTGGGACGCGAGGCGGGCGGGGAGGCGGCGGAGCGGGATGGTTCGGGAAACATGATGCTCCCCTTCGTGGCCACCATCGCTGTGATGCTGCCCCTGTTCACCGGCGGAAGCTATCTGTTCCAGAGCCTGGCCACGGAGAAGGGCAGCCGCGTGATGGAGATCCTGCTGGTGTCGCTCCGGCCTCGCCAGCTGCTCACGGGCAAGCTGCTGGGCCTCGGTGCCTTGATTCTGGTGCAGTACGCCATCTGGGCGGCGATTGGGGCGCTGGCCTTCACGGTCACCGGGCAGGGGGCGGGGCGCTTTCTCGCGGGGATCGACCTCTCGGCTGGCGAGGCGCTGCTGGCCCTCCCCTACGCGCTGGGCGGCTTCGGGCTCTACGCGGCGCTGATGGCGGGCATCGGGGCGCTGGCGGAGGACATGGAGGGGGCGCGCGGCTGGATCTTCGTGCTGACGCTGCCCATGATGGCTCCGATCTACGTCTGGACCGTCATCGTCAACGCGCCCAACGGGCCGCTGGCCGTGGCTATGAGCCTCTTCCCCTATTCGGCGCCGGTGGCGATGTTGATGCGTATGACGAGCGTGACGGTGCCCGCCTGGCAGCTGGCGCTCAGCCTCGCGCTGCTGCTGCTGGCGACGATGGGCACCATTTGGCTGATGGCGCGGCTCTTCCGCGCGCAGACGCTGCTAAGCGGGGAGCCGCTGTCGCTGGGGCGGTTCTGGTCGGCCCTGACGGCTGGGTAGGGGGATAAGGATCGTCCGGCTATAGACCCTAAAGTTTTCGAAACCTTTAGGGTCTTTTCGTCTTTTCGTCTAGGCAAGCAAGCGACGGAGGTAGAGCGATGGATCATATCAAGATTGTCAGACGGGCTCTGGAGACCACCTGGCGCTACCGGGCGCTGTGGCTCTTCGGGGCGCTTCTAGCCCTGACCTCAGGGGGACGCGGCAGCGGCGGGGGAGGTGGCAGTGGGGGCAACGTCACCATGCCCGGCCCCCAGAACGCCTTCCCTGGCCTTGGGGTCGCGGGCCCGCCGGTGTGGGTCATCCTGGTCATCGTCGGCGTTATCGTCCTGGTAGCCTTCGCCTTCGCCATCGTGTCGGTGGTGGTCCGGTACCTGAGCGAGAACGCCCTGATCAAGATGGTGGATGAGCGCGAGGAGACGGGAACGGAGCAGGGCATCGCGGGCGGCTTCCGCCTGGCCTGGAGCCGCTCCGCCTGGCGCTTCTTTCTCATCGACCTGGTGGTCTTCCTCCCCACGATTGTCCTCTTCATCGGGGGCCTACTCCTGGCCGCGTCACCGTTGCTCCTGTGGGTCAGCGAGCGGCAGGCCCTGGGCATGGCGGGGACCATCGTCGCCATCGGGCTGCTCTTCCTGGTGGTGATCCTCTTCGTCGCCGTCTTCATCGTGTTGGGGTTGCTGCGCCACTTCTTCCGGCGCGTGGCCGCCCTGGAGGGCAGGGGGGTCTTGGAGGCCATTCGCGAGGGCTTCCATCTGGTGCGTCGGCATGCCGGGGACGTCGTCCTGATGGGGTTGCTCATGGTCGGGTTGGGCATCGGTGTCACGCTGCTAGGCATCCCCGTCATCATCGCGCTGGTCGTGCTGGGGCTGCTGGCGGGAGGGGTGCCGGGGCTCCTGCTGGGCGGCCTGGCCTCCCTGGCCTTCGATGGCGCCGTGCCCTGGATCGTGGGCCTGGTCACCGGTCTGCCCCTGTTCTTCCTGGTCTTCGGGGTTCCGGCTCTCTTCCTGAGCGGCCTCTACGAAACCTTCAAGTCCACGGTCTGGACCCTCGCCTACCGTGAGCTGCGGGCGATGGAGCGCGGTGGCGAAGGGTAGGCGACGGTCACGTGACTCAGTGGGTGCTGCGCCGGTAGCTTCGCCGAGCCGATCGAATGAATTCGACGTCTGCCACGGCAAACCTGTTGAAACAGGTTCGGCGTTCTGAACGTGGGGCTCCAGTGTGTTTCAACGCACTTCGTGGTGTCAGCCGACAGTCTTAACCTGCGGCGTGGGGTGCTCCCGGCGGATCCATCGATCCGCCGGCCCTTGGATCACGGACCTAAGGGGAGCACAGACAAGGGCGCAGCGCGGGTAGGGTCGCCGAGTTGACTAGGTGGCTGCCCCTCTCGTCGCGCTGCGCGCGCGAAGGCGCACGTGATGCGTAGCGGCTTGCTCGGATTCCACTGACAAGGGACTGTAACTAGGGTATCATATTTCCGTAAAGTATTGAAGTATGACCCTTGAAGGAGCAACTGTGATGGGCGTATCTAAGCTATCGAAGGTTCAGGAGAAAGGTCAAGTCACCATACCGGAGGAGATCCGCAGGAAATGGAACCTGGAGAAGGGGGATCTCGTTGCCTTTGTGGAGACTGAGGACGGCGTCATGATCAGCCCCCAAGAGGCAGTGGCCGTAGAGGCTCTGGATCGTATTGGTGAGGCTCTTAAGGCACGCGGGATTAGCCTAGAGGAGATGATCGATGGTGGGCGGGAGATCCGTGGTCAACTCCTCGAGGAGGAGTATGGCATCAAGGCAGATGAAGAATGATACGGGTCTTTCTGGGCGCTAGCGTCCTCTTCACAGCGGCCTACTCAGCGACGGGTGCCTCCCGAGAGATTGTCCGGCGGGGGATTAGGGGTCAAGTCGCCTTGGTGGCCAGCGACTTGGTCCTCAAGCAGGCGCGGAGAAACCTCGAAGCTAAGGCTCCAGAGGCGATAACCGGTCTCGAGATGTTCCAGCAGGCAGGAAGCTTCGAGATGATACGGGCTAGCAGAGCGGCAATGGTCCTCCCCCCGCGCTCCCGGCGGATCCATCGATCGGCTGGCCTGTCGGATCACGGGTTGGGGTCAGATTATCCAGAGCCAGATGCAAAAGGAGCAGGATGTCAGAAGGACTCAGAGTAGAACGCCGACAGCGCGCACAAACCCCTGGAGATCTTCCAGATGCGTCTGGAGCCCATCGTACACCAGATCGTAGTCCACTTCCCAATAGACGTGGACCAACATGTTGCGGAACCGCGCCATGCGCTGCAGGTCCTGGCTCAAGTCCTCGGAGATGATCTCTGCCTCTCCTAACAGCTCAAAGCATTCAGCATACGTCTCGGGGGCTCGCTGGAGCCGCTGTGCGCTCACGTGGAAACAGATCTGCAGCGCCGCCTCAATCGCGACGAGCAGTCGATAGCAGGCGATGTCCCGCGTGTCCTGATCCGCCATGAACTGGGCACGGGACAGCTCCCGGATCTCCCTTAGCCGCCCTAGAGACCGCTGGATGTCCTCGAAGCGCGCGTGGATCAGGTCTTTGTTCAGCGGCATGCGGTCATCGCCTCCTTTAGAGCTTGCTCCCGCAGCGGCTTCAGATCCAGATACCGCGCCACCGTCCGGGCGACCCAGGCGACCCTAAACGATTCGTCGTGACTCACCAGGAGGTGGCCACCGCGGAGCGCTTGATAGCGGAAGCCCAGGGGGGCTCCGTTTAGGGCCCGTACGTCGACAGGGGGGGCGGCCCCCTCCAAGTCCTGGGCGAGGGCTGCCTCGAGTTGGGCACTCAGGGCTGTCGCCCGCAGCCCGACATGCTGGGCGATTGGATCGTTCGATGCTGGTTCGGGCCGCAGGTAGACGGCGACGTCGACGTCGTGAAACGGTCCGCTGGTGGTGAAGGACCCGTACAGATAGGCAAAAAGCACGTCCGGTGCTCCCTCAAGGGTGTGGCGCAGCGTCCGCACGAGCGCATCTCGACGGGCCTGTGGATACTGGAACAGGCGATCCTTAACCTTCACGACGAGTCCTCTCTTACCGGCCTCAGTCTCCGTTGACCATAGCTGTTCTGTTTGCCATTATACCTGACAACACCTACGAGATCAAAAGACGCACGCCCGTCGCACGGTCCTATCATTCTCGAGTGGACGCAGGTGAGCGGCACTTGCAGGCCAGCCTCCTGAGCACGCACAGGGCGTAGACAGGGATGCATCCTTCCTCGCAGCACATGCGCCTGAGTGCCGGTCACCTTGAGCACATAGACGACAAGGCCCTGCGCCCGTCGGGGCGGTGACGCTTCCCGATGGGCACCTGGGCCCATAGCGAGCGCTGAGACGGTTCGCCAGATGGATGCCTACAGGCGACGGGAGGCCACCACCGCGGCGCCCACCGGCCCGGCGTCATCGCCCAGGGCTGAGGGTACGATGCGGATGCGCTCGGCGTTCTGCTGCTGCAGATAGTACGTCCGCGCCGTTGCAGCCACGGGCTCGACAAACGCCTCTCCCAGACGCTCCACCAACCCACCGCCGAAGACGATCACATGCGGATCCAGCACGTTGACCAGGTTGGCCGTGAGCAGCCCCAGGTAGAACTGAGCGGTCTCGACCGCCTCCATCATGGGCTCGTCGTGGGCCTCCAGGGCGTCCTCGATGACGCTGCTCGTTAAGCTCTTCTTACCCTTCTTCGCCATGATGTCCGGGACGACGCTCTTGCCGCCGCTCTCCATTGCCTCTTCGATCATGGCCATCATAGCGGTCTTGCTGGCGTAGGCCTCGACGCACCCCTCCCGTCCGCAACCGCAGCGGCGTCCGTGCGGCTGCACCACCATGTGGCCGATCTCACCCGCCGCGCCCCGCCATCCGCTGACCAGCTGTCCATTGACGATGAGCCCGCCGCCTATGCCGGTGCCCACCCAGATGCCCACCATGTGGAGCGCACCCCGTCCCGCGCCGTACACGTACTCCCCGAGCAGGCCGATGTTGACGTCGTTGTCCACGAAGACGGGAAGCCCCAGCCGTTCGCGGAGCACCTCTCCGAGCGGGACGTCCGTCCAATCCAGGTTGGGGGCGGCGTGGACGATGCCCGTCGCCGGATCCACGGCGCCGGGCGCGCCGATGCAGAGACCGGCGAAATCTTCCGGGGTGGCGTCCATCTTCTTAAACACCCCGCGCACGGTCCTCGCGATGCGCTCGATCACGGTGTCGACGCCCTTCTCGGGTCTGGTCTTCTTCTTCTTCGACGCGAGCACCTCGCCGTTGCGCACGGCGGCCGCCTCGATGTTCGTCCCTCCCAGGTCTACGCCGATGAAGAGATCATCTGCACGTGCCATGTGGTCATCCTCCTTTGGTCATGGACCGACTTCCTATCGAAACAACTGACGCCGACCTCGATCCCGCTCCACGAGCTCGGTCATCCCACCTTCGGCAGTTGCCTTATCACATGGGACAGCATCCACCGCAATCCCTTCGACACATAGGACACATCGTTGAACGTGCCGATGATAGAGGATGCAGGTCCCCCCTATCGTGCAGGATGCTGACAACCGTGGCCGTGAACAGCTTGCCCACGCTTGCCAGATAGAGCGGTTGCGCGGTATTCGCCTCGAGGCTCCCCGTCCTCCCCTCGGCAACGCGCACGTCCAT
>Ga0207796_1000713_pt1 | contig 12455 bp, 10 predicted proteins | sample Pon1CUnioCityCA_6_FD_187274 | JGI IMG/M metagenome (GOLD analysis project Ga0207796, IMG submission 187274) | Marine sediment microbial community from Union City, CA, USA - Pond 1C Sediment 1 (SPAdes) | ecosystem: Environmental > Aquatic > Marine > Intertidal zone > Salt pond sediment ...
ATCGATTGCGAGGAGATCGTGAGATGACGGCATCCGAAAGAATCTTCTCCTCTCACCCCAATCGCAGTGTTTCAAAAATCTAAATTGATACAAATTTTTGAAGGATTCAATTTCATTCACCATTTAGTCCAGGCGTTTACTGAATCGGCTGACCGCGCCTGCGAACACGGCCACACCAAGGATTATCAAAGCCGCAAACTGGGGCCACAGAACTTCAATTCCGGTTCCCTTTAAGAAAATCCCTCGAATGATTACAAGAATATAGCGAAACGGGTTCAGATAGGTAAACCATTGAACGAGCGTCGGCATGTTGGCGATGGGGAACACAAAACCGCTGAGCATAAAGAAGGGTAAAATGAAGAAGAAGGTGGTCATCATCGCCTGCTGCTGGGTGGAGGAAATGGTGGATATAAAAAGCCCGATGCCCAAGGTGCTGAGTAGAAAGAGACTTGTCGCCGCAAAAAGCAAAATGACGCTGCCTACCATTGGGACATCAAACCAGAAAACGGCAAAAGTCGTGATGAGGATCATCTGAGCCTGTGCAATCATGATGAATGGAATGGTTTTACCCAGGATCAGCTCAGATGGTTTCAGCGGCGTCACGATCAATTGCTCCATGGTTCCCACTTCCCGCTCTCTAATGATGGCCATTGAGGTAAAGAGGAGGGTGAACAGCATAATCATGAAGGCCACGATACCGGGCACATAGAAGTTTTGACTGTCGAGATTGGGGTTATACCAGGTCCTGACACGGTCATCAATTTTGCCGTAATCCATTCGTTGTGGGTACAGCTCGCTAATCATTTGATTATTGAATCTGTTCAAGACACGCATGGTGTAGGCAATCCTCACGGACGCCATGTTGCTCATACTGCCGTCCACCAGAATTTGCACGTTTGCGGTATTTCCCTTGCGGATGTGTGTGCTGAAGTCGGGTGGTATTTTGATGACCATATCGACGTCTCTCTTAAGCATCAGCCCTTCCAGATCGCTCGGTTGATCGGTATGATGCGTGACCCTGAATGTTTGGTTACCGCCGACCGCATCGATCAGCATCCGGCTCTCACGCGTCTTGCTCTGATCCAGGAGCCCCACCCGGATATCTCGGACATCGGTGGTGACCACGTATCCGAAAACGATCAACTGAACCAGTGGGGCAATAATCAGGAGGGGCCTGTTCTTTTTGTCTCTGAAGAGCTGAATAAACTCTTTTCGAACCAATTCCCGGATCCTGAGCCAGTTCACCTTAGAGTCCTTCCCGCTTCAAGGCGACGAGGTTCAAGGTGCTCAGAAATGCGAACATGCAAAAAAGCACCAGATAGCTGGGCCAGAGATGGTCAAGCCCGAGGTTCCTTAGATAGAGTCCGTTGAGGATGTCAATGAAATAGGTGGCCGGCACGATCGTGGTCAACTTCTGCAGAATCTTGGGCATGTTCAACACGGGAAACACAAAATTAGACAGGAGAAGGGACGGCAGATAGGTAAGCAAAACCGCCATTTGGTTTGCCACCAGCTGTGACTGGGTGATCACGGAGATCAGAAGGCCCAGGTTCAGGGCCACCCCCAGATAAACGGAGGAGGCAAGCACCATCAACCAAAAGCTGGACTTCATCACAATACCGAAAAGCACCTGTCCCATAAAAATCGAAACAAATACATCGATCAGGCCAATGAAAAAATACGGAATTGCTTTCCCCACCAGGAACTCCTCTGCGCGTATGGGAAGAGAACGGATGGTTTCCATGGTCCCATTTTCATACTCCCGGGCGATGACAAGCGATGTTAACATGGCGCCGACGATCATGATGATGATGGCTATGATCCCGGGGAGAATGAAGTTGCGACTCTCCAGATCTTCATTGAACCAGACTCGGATTTGCCCTTCCACGGGTGCATGGATTTTTTCCATCCCTTTTCGGTTGAGAAACTCGATGCGTCGCTTCCGGTTGTAATCCTCAATAAATGCGGTGATATAGCCCCTTGAGATTCCGGCAAAATTTGGATCGGTCCCATCAAAAAGCACCTGGAGCTCACTGAGACGGTCCGCTTTGATGTTCTCCGTCCATTTTGGCGGGATAACGATTCCCAAAGTCGCCCAGCCATGATCAAGGTATTTAGTAACGGATTCCGTGTCGGGCAGATGGTGCGTAACTTGAAAATAGGAAGAGGCATCCAATTTGCGGATGAGATCGCGACTCAATTCGGTTTTGTCGTGATCCACTACCACGGTCTTGACATTTTCTACGTCGAGACTGAGGGCATATCCAAAAAGCAGGATTAGAAGGAGGGGAATGAAGAATGCCAGGTAAAGGCTCCGGAAGTCCCTGAGGAGGTGGTAGAACTCCTTGCGGGCGATCGCTTGGACTTTTATCGGGTTCAAGGGATGCTCCTCGGCATCAATTGAACAAACACATCGTTGAGGTCTGCATCGGGTCTGTCGGGAAAGCGGTCGGAAATAATTTTAGAAGGGGTTCCGGTCGTAACAATTCTCCCTTCATTGATCATCACAATCCGTTCACAGTTGAGTGCTTCGTCCATGTAGTGGGTTGTTACAAACACCGTGACACCCTGTCCGGCCAGTTGTTTTATGAAGTCCCAGAAGTGTCTTCGGGTGATGGGGTCGACGCCGGAAGTGGGTTCATCGAGGAAGAGGATTCGGGGTTGGTGAAGCAGCGCACAGCCGAGGGCAAGGCGCTGTCGCCAACCGGTCGGCAATTCTCCGGTCAGGCGGTTTTGGACATCCCCGAGTCGGGTCATTTCCAAAACCCATTCCGTTCGATCCTTCCAGAGGGATAGTGGAACATTGTAGATACCGAGATAGAAGCGCACATTCTCAAAGGGGGTCATATCTTCGTACAAGGAAAATTTCTGTGACATGTAACCAATGGTGTGCTTGATTGCTTCCGCCTGCGTGAAAATGTCATATCCGGCCACCCGGCCATACCCCGAAGTCGGCGTGATAATACCGCAGAGCATGCGAATGGTGGTGGATTTTCCGGCCCCATTTGGCCCCAGGAACCCAAAAATTTCTCCCGTTCGGACGGAAAAAGAGATCCTGTCGACAGCAACAAATTGGCCGAATCTCTTCTCCAAATTCCTGACCTCTACAACATGCTCAATTGCCATAGAACATTTTTCTTTCACGATTCATCACAAAGCGGCAAGGGCAAAGTGCGCTGAGCCTCTTTTTCTTTGCGCTGCCGGGGTGAGGCTTGAGGCTTTCCGAGCTTGACAGGATGCATCAGGTTTTAAAGCGCTCATTGATCAGGCCTTTGTCCACTGCCTCGATTCGATGGATCATCGCCGCTTCAAGATCAGGAAAATGCGATTGGATTTCCCGCGGAGTTGCCGTATCCAGGACTTTAGAACGGTGCATGAGGATCAATCGATCGCACTTCTCTCCCTCGTCCAAATAGGCCGTTGAAATAAGAATCGTCATGCCCTCTCGTTTCATTTCAGCCAAGATGTCCCAGAATTCCTGCCGGGAAACCGGGTCCACGCCATTGGTGGGTTCGTCCAGAATGAGCGCTTTCGGTTCATGAACCAAAACGCAGGCAAGGCCCAATTTCTGCTTCATACCGCCCGAAAGATCTCTTGCCTGCCTGTCGATGAAGTTGAGGAGACCGGAAAAGCCGAGATATTGGTCTCGTCGCTTTTTTCGCTCCGCACCAAACACCCCGAAAATATCCATGAAGAAATCCAGATTTTCGCCAACCGTCAGGTCTTGGTACAGACCGAAACGCTGCGGCATGTAACCGATCAGATCCTTCACTTTTGTTTTCTCTTTGACCACATCCAGACCCCTCAAAACAATGTTGCCCGCAGAAGGTTTTATCATGGTGGCGATCATCCGCAAGAGGGTGGTTTTGCCGGCACCGTCGGATCCCACCAGACCAAAGATGGTGCCTTTATCGACAGTGAAAGACACGTCTGAAACAGCTTTCAGCGCCCCGAAGCTTTTGGAGAGATTTGCCACTTCAATGAAGGGCTCGCCGGCACGTTCTGAAGCTTTTAATGTATGAAAATAGTTATCGGAACCAGGCATCGGCAGGCATCCCCGACTTCAGCTCCAGGTCTGGGTTTGGGATTGCAATTTTGACGAGATAAACCAGTTTGACCCTTTCTTTGCGGGTTTGAATGATCTTGGGCGTGAATTCCCCTTCGGGCGAGATGAACGACACTTGACCGCGGTAAGTTTTGTCCGGGAATGTATCGATCTTTACTTCTACGTCTTGCCCCGGTTTGACTTTTCCGATTTCCGTCTCATCCACGAATATCTTCAGGTCTACGGTGGATAAATCAGCCAGCGAGAGAACCTCGCGTCCTGGAGAGACCACTTCTCCCGGCTCCAGATTACGGCTAACCACAATCCCTCTGAAAGGGGCCGTTAGCTGTGTATAGCGAAGCTGGATTTCCGCCAGTTCAAGCGCCGCCTCAGCCCCCAGGACGCCTGCTTTGGCGACATCCACCTCTTTTTCAGTGGCCGCAATCCTTTTGAGATTGCTTCTGGCTTGTCGAAGCGTCGCTTGCCCCTCAGCCAACCGAGCTTTTGCCGCCTCCTTGGATTCCTTGCGAAATCCCTCCCTCACCAGGTCAAGATTCTCCTTTGCTCGCTCATATTCTTTGGATGCGGTTTCATATTTCAACTCCGCATCGTCTTTGGATTTTTCAGGTACGATCCTTCGCTGGAAAAGTCCTTGAATGCGGATTTTGTCCTTCCGTGCTTCCTCCATGGTGATTCTTGCCGATTCATAGGCCAGTCGGGCTCGCTCAACTTCCTGCCCTCTGTAACCGGTCTCGAGTTCGTCGAGATTGGATTTGAGGGCTCTCACAGCAGCCCCCGCCCGTGCGACTTCAGCCGGGAGTGTGCCTCGATAAAGATCCAAAACCGCTTCCTTTTGCTTAACGCTTTCCACCGCTTGACGCAGGTGCGCCAGGGCTTGGTTTTTTCGGGCCATCAGCTCGGCTTGATCCAGTTCGGCCAAAAGCTGCTTATTTTCGGCGGACTCTCCCTCATGGACCCAGACTTTTGTCACGCGGCCGCTCACCTGGAAGGAAAGCTCGGCCTGCGTGGCTTCAATAGTGCCCGAGTAATAAAGTGCCGCGGTTCGCTCCTCCCGTTGACCCACATAGACAAGGGCACCCACCCCCAGAAGAATGACCAAAAGCAGGATGATGATCAATCGCTTTTTCAAATGGAATCTCCCCGAGTGCTATGTCGAGCTTTATAGCACGTTACGCTTAGGTCACACAAGACCCCACAACCATTTCTCAACTACTTAGAAGCGCATCGATGGCATACGTCGAATTGTATAGATTGAGTACGTTACCTCTCCCGGTGGCGGAATGGGAAACGGTTGATTCAGGCACCTTAGGCTGTAAGCGTGGGAAAAGGAGTTCATTTTGGACGGGTCAGCTTGGACATCATTCCCGTCTGTGCTCAACCCATCATCCGGAATTTTATATGTAGACGCAAATAGTTAGAGGGATAAGCCTCGGGAGAAACTAAACGGCACAGATGTTGCTGCTCCTTTTTTTGAACCGGTGTGTCTCCGAAGTGTCTGTACCCGAGGTGAGAAAGATGCGCGATGCTTTTCTCGCCGAGCGCCTTTTGTGACCGGCAAACGATGGGGCGCATTTCTTGTGAACAGCGCGCAGGTAATGCAAGCCGAAATGGCAAACTCCAGCGACGATACAAACGCGACCGCACAAATTGCCAAGCGAGTGATACTGAAAACTACCGAGTGCGAGATTCCATTAACACCGGAGAACTATAAACTCTGGTTTATATATTTTGCCGGCGGCGATAAGGACTTAACAGCGCATCTCGATGAAATCCTTGCATCGGGAAAAAGTTTTGACCAAGAAATGAATGCGCGCCTCTACGAGAAGTATTTCGGTGAAGAAAAAGGCAAAAAACTGATGGAGGAAATTCAATCGGAGTCCCGGAAAATACTCAAAAATATGTTGCAGGAAATTCTGACCACGAACAACTTCACTTCAGCGTATTCAGACAAACTGCAAGGATATTCTCTTAAGCTGGAAGCGGCTGAAGGTCCGTCACACATCAAGGAAATCGTCGGAAATATCGTAAAAGACACCCACGCGATGGCAGCGTCCAGTGCGCGCTTGGAAAAGAATCTCGAGGAGGCCACCCGTCACACTGAAAAACTGAAACAGCGACTTGAGAAGACCGAAAAAGAGACACTGATCGACGCCCTTACCGGTCTGCACAATCGGAAGGCGTTTGATCGGAAACTGAATGACCTTTATGCGGAATATATTGAAACCGGCACTGCCTTCTCTATTGTCATGCTGGACATTGATTTCTTCAAGAAGTTCAATGACAACTATGGTCATAAGATCGGCGATGGGGTATTGGAGAAGGTGGGAATCACACTCTATGAATGCCTCAAAGGGAGGGATTTCCCCGTTCGCTACGGAGGGGAGGAATTCATCGTTCTGCTTCCGAACACAATTCTCGACAATGCCTGTATTGTGGCGGAGCAGATACGGCAGCAAATATCGGAGAAAAGAATCAAGCTGGTGAAAACAGGCGAAGATCTGGGCAACATCACAGTGAGTCTGGGCGTTTCTGAGATAACGGCAGGAGACTCCACTGACACCGTTGTTGAAAGGGCGGACAAGGCGCTCTATTTGGCAAAAGATTCAGGCAGAAACAATTTCAAATCACAAAAAGATCTCCATTCCCCAGAGACGAATCCATATCTCACCCTCCAACCCGCATAAAATCAATGGGAAGGGAGTCTTCGAAAGTATCGCAGCATAGAAATCTAACGGGAATGAGTTTGGACGGTGTTACTGTGAAGATCTTCAAGTTTCCTTTGAAAAGTTGAAGCCTTATCAATTTCTCCCAATGCCTGATAGCACGCCGCGATAAATGGAATTACTTCTTTGGAATCTTGAAACTTAAGGAGGGTCGACAAGGCTCGCTGATAGTCTCCCAGGTTCATATAACTGACTCCGAGGCACAGGGTTAGCTGCTCGCTATTTGGGTAATTCCTGATGCCTTGAGCAAGAATCTCAATGGATTTCCCGGAGGCGCCGGCTTTCTGCCGGATGATGCCCAGTCCCAGGTAGGCGCGATGATCCGGGTAATAGGCCAAAGCCCGCCGATACAACTTTTCAGCAACCGCTTCCTTTCCCTTGATCTTTTGAATTTTGGAATAATCTCCATGGGTGAAGGTCATGGCGAGCCTTGATAGAAAATCGGCGTGCGTCCGATAAAATTCCTTTTTGTCTAACAGCTCGATTTCATCCACAAAGCGGGGAAGGTGTCCATAATAGTCTGAGCGGAGTTTCTCGCCAAATGCCAAGATCAATTCCCGGGTTAAACTTGGGTCGGTCTCGAAATACATAATATCTTCGATCTTATTTAGCCAGAGGTCATCTGTGAGCCGTGATCTTTTTAAATAATCCAAATAAAGTGCCGTTCCGGGAAACAGATCGAGGATATAGAAGATGATGCTCAGCGGTTTGATTTCATGGATTAGGTCCGTTGTCTCTCTGACCGTCTCAAAGTTTTCACCCGGGCAACCGTAAATGAAGTAAGCACGAGCCAGGATTCCACATTTCGTAGTGCTCGCAAATGCAGTCTTAATCTGTTGGGTGGTGATGTTCTTGCCGAGGCGTTTTCTGATTTTCTCAGAGCCGCTTTCCACCCCATAACTGATTTGAATGCATCCGGCCTTTCTCATCCAGGAGAGGATTTCTTCGCTGACATGGTTTACGCGGGAGATGGCGACCCATGTGATTTGAAGGTTCCTTTCGAGGATTTTTCTACAAATCTCGATGACGCGATCCTTCTTGATGGTGAAGGTATCGTCTGAAAAATAGAAAAAGCGAATATTCCGCTTGTAGAGGAGTTCCAGCTGGTCGACAAAATAATCGGATGAGTGGAATCTGACCGTGTGCCCCCAAAACCCGGGAGAACCGCAGAATGTGCAGTTCCCGGGACATCCCCGCGCCGAAGAAACATGCTGAAATGTAAAATACGTCGCGGGATTCGGCAGGGTATCAATATTGATTGTAGGCTCAGCGACGGAGGTCCGAAGAACTGCATCGTCCTTTCGAAAGGCAATGCCTTTGATTTTGTCCATATCCTCATATTTTTCCTGCTCGATGCACTTGATCAGGTTTAGAAAGCTGTATTCTCCTTCGCCGATTACGGCAAAATCGATTTCCTTGAAATGCGTCAGGAAGTGTTTCCAAAGAAAGGTCGCGCCGATGCCCCCAAAGACTATTTTAACGTTATGGCAAATTCTCTTGGCGATTCGGGCGATCTCGATGCCGCCCCAACGGTTTGCGTGCAGGATGGAAAAACCGATTACGTCCGGCTTTTTTTCAATGAGGGTTCCCTCGATTTTCTGCGGGTTTTGATCGGCATCGTACCAGTTCAAGATTTCCACATCGTACCCATGCTCCTTTAACATGGCGCCAATATAGTATACACCGATCGGTATGACGGCGACATCCTCTGCATGAAGCCGATCTTCAAGACAGTAGGGATATATGAGTAAGATTTTCAATGGCAGCGGCTTTGCTTTCAGTTTGCGTGTTGATGTTGGTTTTCCTATCCCAATGGGTTTTTGTTGTCAAATGGGATGCTCGGGGGTTCAGGGTAACTGGAAAGCGTGCTTTGACATTTTTGGGAAAGTGAATTATTGAACTTGAATCATTGAATCTGATGAAAAGGTGCGCCATGGCAAATTCAAATTACAGGGACCCATTTACCCCCGGATTACCCTTTCTGCAATTGGATCCAGCACCTTTAGTGAACGATATTGCTGAAAGGATGGAAGATGGCGACGTTTCCGGAATTTTCTAAGTCCTCAAAATACAAATCCCGGTATCCGGATGTGGCCTTTGGGCTCGCGTTAATCTCCGGATGCCGAAACCATTTGAACCCGTCGGGTTTCGATCCATACAAGCGGAAATTGCTCAGAAAAATGAGAAGACGGGAGACCCTGGCAGCCATTACCGAGCGAATTGAAACCTATGATCGATTTTTCGAGAGCTTCGGATTTGAATGTCCACTTCCCAAGCACTTGAAAAGAACCGTCGATAGCGGATTTCCAAGATACAATCTCATGGTGGATGCCCACTTTATGGCGGAGATGTGTGCGGGCATTCTGGTTGCCGTGACCGATTATGACTGTTTTGAGGGAAAATTGGCCCTGGACCTGGCGGAGGCAGGTGAAATATGCAGGGGAATGGGCCGGCGGGAATTCAGGACCAAAGATGGGGAGATCGTTTTCAGGGATGAAAAAGACATTGTCTGTGTTCTTTGCCAGGGGGCGGACGAGAAAACCAGGGTCAGGGATGAAACCAGAAACGTGCTTTTCTATGCCTATGCAGTGCCCGGAATTGAAGCGAGCCATATTGAGGAGGGCCTCACCGTTGCTGCGGACACCATGAGTGAATTCGGAGGCGGATCCATCGAAGGGGTTCAGATATTTTGAGTTTGGGCCGGGTTGGAGCCCACAATAAAGGGATCTCTAAAAAACCTTGACAGGAAAAAATAAATAGGTTTAAAATCAAAACCTAATATCAGCAGGTTATCAAGCATGAATTCCATGGTACATCCGGCTATCCTCATTATCAGCGCAACAGGGATACTTTTGTCCTTGTTGCGTTTCCTTACGGTGCGCATAAATATGCGACGGGACCTGATAATGAGGTATTAACCCCACATAAAGTGACAAAAACCGTTATCAGTCCTGCCTGATAACGGTTTTTTTTTGAACCAAACGAATGGTCTGCGAAAGCCTCTACCTGAATAAGATGGTTTCAAATGGTGAAGTAGCGATTTGAAGGTTTCGGCCAACCCCCGATCGCCGGGTCCGAGGCAGGCACCGGAATTCAGAGAAAAAGAAACAGCAGGTTATTGAGTTAGCGCATGCCCATGAAGACGGAATGCGTTTTTAGGAAGCCTTCAGAACCGGAGACAGATCATGTCTGAACAAATCATGCTCTATGATACGACCCTACGGGATGGCAGCCAGGGAGAGCAGGTGAGCCTGTCGGCGGAGGATAAGCTTCGGATTGCCGAAAGATTGGATGACTTCGGTTTCCACTATGTGGAGGGCGGTTGGCCTGGATCCAATCCGAAGGATGCCCGATTCTTCGACTTGGCCAAGGGCAAATCCTTCCAACACGCCCGGCTTGTCGCTTTTGGAAGCAGCCGATTATGGCGGCAGCACCCGGATAAGGACAATAACATTCAGGCGCTTCTCAAGACCGAGGTGAAAACGGTCGCGGTTTTCGGAAAGAGTTGGGACCTCCATGCGACACAGATCCTGGGTGTTTCCCTGGATGAAAATGCCGCGATGATTGAAGATACCGTTACGTACCTTAAAAAACAGGAACGAGAAGTCATCTATGACGCCGAACACTTTTTCGACGGGTATAAAGTGAACCCTGCCTATGCCCTGAAAACCCTGAGAGCGGCCGCGTCCGGCGGCGCGGACCGGATTGTTTTGTGCGACACCAATGGGGGTTGCATGCCGCATGAAATTCAACACATTCTGGATGAGGCGGTTCCGCACTTGCAGGTGCCTTATGGGATTCATGCCCACAATGATTGCGGCTTGGCCCTTGCGAATTCTTTGGTGGCTGTTCGATCCGGGGCAATCATGGTTCAAGGGACCATCAATGGATATGGGGAACGCTGTGGAAATGCGGACCTAATTGCCATGATCGGCACCCTCCAGCTCAAGATGGGTTACCAGTGCATTTCGGCCGAGCGATTAAGACAACTGACGGAACTCTCGCGGTTTGTGAGCGAAGTGGCCAACATCCCGCCTTTTAATCAGCGCCCTTTTGTGGGTAGAAGTGCTTTCGCCCACAAGGGTGGCGTCCATGTGGCGGCCATTCAGAAGAATCCGTTCGCCTATGAGCATATCGATCCGAAAACCGTGGGAAACCGCAGACGCGTGCTGGTTTCAGATCTTTCGGGGAAAAGCAACATCGAGTACAAAACCCGAGAACTGGGTCTTAAACTGGGCGGGAATGGATATGACAGTCGAAAAATCGTGAACGAAATAAAGATGCTGGAAGACCAAGGATACCAGTTCGATGCAGCCGAGGGTTCGCTGGAACTCCTGATCAAGAAGGTGACGGGGCAGTTTGAAGACCCTTTTATTCTGGAGTCATTCCGCGTCACCATTGAAAAGAATCGAAGCGGCCCCAGCACGTCTCAAGCGACCATAAAGATTTCAGTCGGCAAAGAGCAAGAGATTACGGCCGCTGAGGGACGCGGTCCCGTCAATGCGCTCGACAATGCCTTGAGGAAGGCGCTCACCAAGTTCTTTCCATACATCGAAGAAATGGGGCTGGTGGATTTCAAGGTTCGTGTGATTGACGGCAGCGAGGCGACCGCCGCAAAGGTGAGAGTTCAGATTGAATCAAGAGACACCCGTGAAATCTGGTCGACCATCGGCGTATCGGAAAACGTCATCGAAGCCAGCTGGCAGGCCCTGGTGGACAGTGTACAATACAAACTCTCTAAAGAATTGAACGGAAAGTAGGAGATGGAAAGTATCAACAATCAAGCAATTGGAGACCCTGCCGCAGATTTCCACCCCCACGGGAATCTGCGGTGGGTCCTTACGGGATAGCCTCACGTGCTGAATGTGCGATGGAAAGGACATCGGAAAGCGGATTCCGGATGTCCATGCGACTGTGAGTGATACGGAGGATATTCCATGAAAGACCGCGTAATTATTTTTGACACAACGCTTCGCGACGGAGAGCAGTCACCGGGTGCCAGTATGAATTCCGCGGAGAAGCTGCGCCTGGCGGGGCAGCTGGAGCGGTTGGGTGTGGATGCCATCGAAGCGGGTTTTCCGGCCGCGTCTCCGGGCGATTTCGAATCCGTCAAACTGATTGCCGAAAGGATTCGAAACACCCAGGTGACCGCGTTGGCCAGGGCCTCAAAGGCGGATATCGATCAGGCCTGGGAGGCGATCAAGGCCGCCGCAACCCCGAGGATCCATACCTTTATTGCCACCTCGGACATTCATTTGGAACATAAACTCAAACGAAGCCGTGAACAAGTGATCCGGACGGCGGTTGATGCCGTGCGATATGCGAAGAGACTCACCGACAATGTAGAGTTTTCCGCAGAGGACGGATCACGGAGTGACCGGGACTTTCTGAGCCGGATTTTTGAAGCCACCATCGCGGCAGGGGCTACCACAGTCAACTTGCCGGATACGGTTGGCTATGCAATGCCGGATGAGTTTGCGGAGCTGGTCTCCTATGTCCGGGACCATACGCCCAATATCCATCGTGCGGTTTTGAGCGTCCATTGTCATAACGATTTGGGATTGGCGACCGCCAACACCTTGGCCGGGCTCCGGGCAGGGGCGCGCCAGGCTGAAGTGACCATCAACGGAATCGGCGAGCGGGCGGGCAATACATCCCTCGAGGAG
>Ga0207796_1000715_pt1 | contig 12438 bp, 6 predicted proteins | sample Pon1CUnioCityCA_6_FD_187274 | JGI IMG/M metagenome (GOLD analysis project Ga0207796, IMG submission 187274) | Marine sediment microbial community from Union City, CA, USA - Pond 1C Sediment 1 (SPAdes) | ecosystem: Environmental > Aquatic > Marine > Intertidal zone > Salt pond sediment ...
AGGGAAGCAAACCAGCCTTGCGATCTGCGATAATGAATTTTGACAGTACATCAATGTCGATTCGGAACTGATCGTCCACAGGCACCATGCGCAGGGCGTCGCTGCCCAAACCCAATAGCTCTACCGCCTTTTGTATTGAGCTGTGGGCTTGCTCTGAGGCATAGAGCACCATTCTGGCTGGTGCGGCGTGCAACCCTTCGCGTCGAAGATCGAATCCAGCTCGGGTATTGCGAGCCACGGCTAGACCGATCAGGTTTGCTGCTGAGCAGCCGCTTGTGAGCAGGCCGCTGGACGTGGCAGGGAAGCCAAGCATTTCTTTGAGCCAATCCAAAACCTGGTTTTCGACGTAATTGGCGCTGTGATAAGACAACCCGCCAGCAGCACCGAGATTCATTCCTGCGGCCAGCATTTCAGCCATTGCTCCTAAAAAGGTGCCAGTGCCAAAGACCCATCCCCAGAAACGGGGGTGGATGTTTCCTACTGGGTAGGGCTGCACGAATTCCAGGAACTCGTCATATATCTCAGCAGGCGGTTGAGGGTCGACAGGCATTGATCCCTCAAAATGAGTACGGATCTGGTCAGGCGCATGCTGCCATGGTGGTCGGTCCCGAACCGTAGCCAGAGTATTTACAACATCGTCGACCATACGATGGCCGAGGGCACGCATCGCATCCCAATCCTGTGGATCGAGTGTTTCCTCTAGATGAACGATCTTCTCGTTCTCCATTTTCTTTTCCATCTCATTACCTTTCTCTGTATTCATGATTTTGGTCTCGATGACCACTCAAAATTTTCCACCAATCACCTGACGCCGCTCTCTGTCGCCAAAGAATAAGCTCCTTTATCCGGACCTTATCGCCAAGACTGCTTTAAGTTGTGCGATCCTCTGGAGTGTTTTCATGGTTATTGGATTCATTCCTGCCGTTAAGGTGTCTCCCTCCCACCAGCAAGACTAAGAGATCCTCCTCGGTGAAGGAAATTGGCTCTCTCCATTTCGGTGCCAGGTGGAGGCCATAGATAGACTTATCCGTTTCCATCTCGGAAATCCGCTGGTATCCGATGGCTGTCTCACCCCGCGCTTGTGCTGCTGCCATGACCGTGAAAAAATTCACCGGTGTAGATGTCCGAACATAGTCTCGAACTGGTCGCAGGACAATCCTGACATTTGAAGGGGCAAATAAGCTGGTAAGCAGGGGCCCTAATGCCTTGTTTTGGGCAACTTGGGCAAGGACCAGGCCTACCAAACCCTCTCTCACCAGTGCCTCGCTCGGGATAATACCGCTCGCAAGGTCGCGGTGGTAAACATCGGCTACCTCCCGGAGCACGGTGAATTTCTGGGACATTTTTTGGGCAATATCTCGCAAGTAAAGCCATGAGATCATCGTATAAACGTCAGCATGCTGGTTTTGCGGTGGTTCAGTGGGGCTCAGGATCACCACGTGTAGATATCCGGTTTCCCAAATCGTCTCCAGGGTTGGTCGGTCATAGGGGTTCCCCTGTACAAAATCCATTTGTAAAGAACCACAATCGAGACCTGCACAATCATTCTGCATTTGTTGCGGAGATAAGTCTGCAAGTATCGTCACCTCTATTCCTCCAGGCTCGTATTGTCCCAGAGCCTCCAAAAGTATTGGTGCACGGCGATTCCAGCCGAGGACCAGAAGCCTGCCTGGCAGCTCAGGTTCGAGGGGTTTGGAGCAGATGGCTTCAGTATTTACGTGGAAATGAGTTTTGTCTGACTCGTCCAACCTCAAACCCGATGGACCTATGACAATCAACCTATCCCCAGAGCGAATGCGCGTATCCAGCGGTGGGTTGAGGAGGGGTGAACCATCGGATAATGTCAACCCGATCACTGCGGTGTTTTTAGCCAAATTAACTGCATCTTTATAATCAGCACCAACTAAAGGTGATAGATCAAGGAATTGGATGGGGTTACCCTCAAAACGAACCAGGTTCTCATACACACCCAAGAGACCTGGCTGTCGGCAGACCAGGCCGGTGAGATAGGCAAGGAGTCTGTCTGTGGAGAAGAGCTGAACGTCCGGATCGCTGACCAAGCGGACCGTCTCAAGATTTGAGGGATTCTGGAGGGCGGCAACGACATGATAACGCTGTTTTTTTTCTCTGCGTTCATGTACTAAGGCAATCAGCGCCTTTGCCACTGGCAGGTCAGGATATGCCCCGCCTGGTGAGAGAACGATGATGGCATGTGCTGTTTGTGGGCTGACCATCGGCAGGATGTCCGGGTCAAGTGGATTTCCACTGCGACAGACGACGCGGACGCCAGGCAAGTCCCCACCTCGGAGGCGGATCTCTTCTTCCACCTCCAGACGATCCCTTTCAGTCAGGATCACGACACAGCATCTGCGCTGTCTTTTTCTCATTGCGTGTGAATCACGGCCTTTTAGGCACCTGGTGCGATGAGCAGAAGCTAGCTCGTGAAGGATTGTAAAAATAAGTGGTGACCAACCAAGGATGAGTATGTGATCTTTCTCAATGATTGGGGTGCGACCTCGACGTAGGTCGTCAAGGCGCTGATATAAACCGCTGACTAATATCCCGACCAGCGCGCTGGAAAGGAACACACCACTCACTGTAACCACAAACCCAACCATGCGATACCACCAACCGGCATCATCGGCTACCGTACCGGGGTCAAGCATGCGGGTAGCTGCTAGCCAAACGGCCTCGGCAAAGGTTAGCTCTTCAGAACGGCCAGCCTGACGCAGGCCAGTTAGGACCAATAGTGTTGCTGCGCCTGTAACCACGCAGCTTGTGACCGCAATTAAGGCTACCAGCAGGGCGATTGTTCCCCGGGAGATAAACCTGTCGAATTGATAACGCAGCCGATCAACCAGATTCGGTTTTTTCATGGTAAATCATCAAATGTTGTCGCCAGGAACAGCAGTATGTTGCCCATGGTTAACGACGCAAAGAGGTTATAGGTAGGCTCCCTAAGACGGTTGCCCACCTTGACCAGTGAAAAGATTATGATGCCACGCATCCAATCACTTAGCTCGAGCATCAATACCCGTCATTGCGGTAGTTGCGCCCCCCGCTGTTGGGGTTGCATGATGGCACTGCCATCTTCACGTCGATCTGCGCATAAGGATTTCCAATCCCATTCGGATAGTGGTACTTCGCTGGAATATCCCGTTTTCCTGGAACAGGCTGGGGCATCGAATTGTACTCAAAGTCCGAGACTTCACCCCTCTGCTCAAGAATCTGATCCTTGGATACGGTGATTACCATCAGATCGAAGGACCAGGTTATTCGCGCCGCTTCTTCCTCAGGTTTGGAATCTCGACCCTGAACCACCTTGCAGTGCTGGTTAACGCTCTTCATGGCGCATTCAACGGTGTCATCTGCCACCGGGAAATGGGTGGCGACGGTTAGCCTGGGACGGGGGTCAATCTGACTGAGAAGGTAGCCGAACGCACCTTGTGTTGTGTGGGAGCTGTCCAGCACCATTTGGATCTGTTTGACAATGTGGTTGTCAGCGGGTGGAGGATCATGCATATGCGCAGCTTTCATGGCAAACACCTGTGCCGGAAAGATCATTTCGTGGATGAAAACATCGACACCGGTACCCCCGTTCTTAGCCTGTTCGATACAGTGGTATTCGGGTTTGGTGTCACTGGAGTAAATCATGGACAGGGTACGGTCGGGATGATTGGGTGGGGTCCACTCAAGCTTGTAACCCATCGAGCCTCGCCGGGCATGGATCACGGGAAAGTGGGTGATCTTTACGCCGGTATATTTGTTATGGTAAGCGATATTGTCTCCCTCGACCTCACCGAATTTTTCCCAGTCCAGCTCGATGGGGATCATGGCGTAGGCATCGTTACGTGGGTCATCTCCCACAGGTATAGGATCGCACGGCAATCCCCAGTTTTCTGGGAGGTCCTTGGGATTGGGAGGATCGAAGGGTGTAAAGCGTGTTTGCTGGAAGCTAAAGCTCTCAGTATGCCACCGGCAGGCTTCCCGGAGGTGCTGGCAAAATGTCTTGACGCCGTCATTGTAGTATTTACCCGAACCGGGGGGACTCTCTGTTCCCGAATTGCCGTTACCCCATACATAGACTGGGGAAAGGCGGTCTGCAGACGGGCCAAAGCAGTAGATGTGAGTCAGATCGCTCATATGATCGCCGTGAAGATGGTTTAGAAAGATTTTGTCCATCCGACCAAAGCCGACGTTCATGGCGTTGTAGTTGGTGCACACCCCGGAGCCGCAGTCAAAGATGAATTGGTCCAGGGGCATTTGCCTGGCTTCGTCCCAGCCTACCTCCACAAAGATGCTCATCATCTGCTGTTTCTTACGCAGATTGCCGGGGATGGAGGATCCCATAAAGGTGATCCGCATCTCATCTGTGCCGAGTTTTGGGATTGTGGATTTGGTTTCCTTGCTGAAGGGATAAAAGGGCGGAAGCTGCTCAAAATAGGTATACCGCTCGGACTTTTCCGGGTTATTCCAACTGCAGCCTGAAACCTGGGTTTGATCGCTGCTTACCAGGTCGGCGCTCTTGATGCTTTCGATTGCAGTCTCATCCTTAGCCTCGATTGACAATTTTCCTTGCTGTTCTTGATTCTTGGATTTATTGTTTTTTAGTTTCATGATTTTTTCTCCTTTCTTAATTTGTTAATCACTGAATTTGTTAAAACGATCCATATCGAGTATAAGGAATGCTTGCACTTGATCGCTTTCCAAGTAAAGGTAACCGAATCATCAGATTACATCATCAAGGCTGCTTCAGCTTAAGCGCCTTAGATGGCAGTAGCAACGTGGAATCTGGACCGCGCAGTGTCCCTGGTGCAAGGTAGTCACGTTCGCTTAAGGCTCCTCTGTCACCTGCTGGGAGCACGAGTTCGCTGTCTTCCACCTCGGCACAATAACCGTGCGTCCATGGTTCGAGGCCGCTGCAATCACGTGCAAAGTAGTAGACAAAGAACTTGTCGAGGTTTTCGATGTCACCATCGCTGTAGAATGCAGCGCTTCCCTCCAGCTTGGTGTAGTCAATGTTCTTTGCCCCAAGTCGCAAGCGGAAGTTATTCACACCTAAGCCAACATATGTAGCATTACCAGTCTCTGTTCCCAGGGTCCCAATTGCCGCCCACACCTCGCCGTTGTCAAATGTAATTCCTGGACAGAAGCCATAGCTGGCGTCTTGCGTGTCACCCGCACAATCCATCCCGATCTCAGCACACTTGGGTCCGAGCAGGTTGAATGGTGCGCTCTGAACATCTGTGAAGGACCTGTATCGACCGGTGCAGGCTAAATCTGTGCAGCCCTGGCCCCAGGTTTCTGCAACAGCAAATACCAATTTCGTGAGATCCTCACTCAGATACACCTCAGAAACCCCGGTTCGTGCCTCTGGACTATCAGGTTCCCAGGCGGGGTAAGGCTCTTTACGATAGCCAGGTGACGTATCGCGCACACGCAGCAACCTTAGCGTCGGGTTGTGCCGCCACTCATTCGAGGCTGTATCGACACCACCTCCATCGAGAGGCATCGAATAACGCAATGGAGACGTGAAGTCGTCGGCGTTCTTGTTCAGCCCAAGGCGGAGGTTCTGTGGAATGCCTTCGGTGAAGATATCGTTCTCATTGACACCCAGCGCGGCCAGGACCTGTCGTATTTCGCTGTCCATATGGCCGTCCGGTGTGATGATGAAGTAACGGAACTGCTCCCAGCTTGCACCGGACTGCTGCTCGATGACCGCATTATTGATGCTATTGCTTATGCTGTTGAAAAAACCAATACGCTTGGGATTAAGCGGAATCTCATGGAAGAACACATCTTGGGCTCCAAGCGCGGACAGGAAGTCATAGGTTTCATTGTCTGTTTCATATTTTCCCTTATGGGTGAATGTATAGCTCTGAAGACCGAAGTAATGTGCAGGAGGCGGCATGTAGCCGAATATGATGATCGCCTCATGCGGATCGAAACGGTAGGTGGTACCATAGCCCTCACTAGTCTCGCCAAAAACCCCCTTGGTAGCGGGGTCAACGAATTCATCAGGCCAGTAAGGCAGGACAGGAAAGACATATGGCGCTGCTGGATTATTAAAAAAGCAGCTCCCCATCAACTCAAAGGTCGCCAGGCACTCATCTCCACCCCACATCTGGAAATAACCCTCTTGAACCTGCAGATCGCGCTGCTTCAAGCTGTTTTTAATCTGGGATTCGGTCTTGTTTAGAGTCTCGTTTTTGATACCCTTGGGGAGGGTAGAATTTGCCGCAGCTGATAGTCCTGTTATCAGAAGCATCACTGTGACCAGAAGCGACAAGCCGACTATTCGTTCTCTTTTTTTCATTTCAAGTTCTCCTTTTATACCTCTGCCAAGTTTTTTCTTTGACCACTGGTCGTCAGCACCTGCTAACGACCAGGTTGAGAAGTCCCGTAATTTATGAGATATCTTTAGTTGAATCCTTTACAATATGATCTCCTTTTTATTAGCTTCTCGTTATCCTAATGCTCCAAGATCCCCAGAAGATGTGGTGCCTTCTCAAACACCTCATCATTCACGCTAATTAAATAAGTCCATGAAGGCATAGAATGCTTCTACCTCTCCACCTGAAATGACAACCACGCCATTTTCGATCGCAGTTTCAGGAGCAAGCTTACCCAGAACCATTTGTTTCCAGGTCATGGAATCGGTGGTTATTGTCACATCGCAATTGGTCTCATAGGGTGGATCCACTTCAAGGATGCCCTTGCGGACGAACAAGGTGTAATGATCCGGATCCGTGCGGCTGTTTTTGGGCATGTCTGTCAGCTGAAGGTTTGCCACCATCTCGGTTTCATTGGATTTGGACGGATTAAGACTGACTGACATGATGCGATGCAGGGTATTCATGGGCATCAATTGAACCGCATTAGGATCCATCCTGCTGTAAATTGCTTTCGGGTTTCCCCAGGGAAATGGCGTTTGGACTTGATCTGTCAATAGTAGATATTCAGACAAAAGCTCGTTGCGTGCCTGGGAATTCATTGTGTTTTCTGCCAGGGTGAGCAGGGCTGCTTTCTTTGTTTCGAATGCCAAATCATTTTCTTGATCGAGAATAAGGACATCATCTGATAATCTCAATGCCCATTCCAGATTACCGTCATCGAATGCTTTTTGAGCCTTGCTTGCCAGAGCATCGACGCCGCCAGCCAATTCGGCGGACATTTGTGCTTCACTCAGGGGAGACTGCGGGAATAAATCTCTGATCTCACCAGTGTAGTAACCCCGGTAATAGCGAAAGATATGGTAAATGTCCCATTCCTTACTGCCGTAGGTCTCCTGCAAATAGGGACTGGAGGCAAGGTGGGTCGGCAGCTCCATTAAGTCCATGATTTCTCCAGGTGTGTAACCCATATTCATATAATGGATTGTTTGGTCGTGGATGAACTGGATGGCATCACTGAAGTTGGTCAGGTACTGGCGGACATTTTCTTTTCCAGATGTGACTGGATTGGGACCGTGGAGGGTGACCAGGTATTCGGGATTGAGGCTTCTGCAAATCTTCAAACTGCTTATGTAATCAAGGGGATCTCTCTGACCGCTGCCTCGCATGGTCACCAGGGCTGGGAAAGCTTCATAAAGGATGCCAATTTCGATCAGGACTTCTTTCTCTGGCAGCCAAACCAGGATGACATCCTGTGACTCAGCCGGTGCTGAAATGAGATTGAATTCAACGCCAGCGATAACTTGTTTTAACTCATCTTTGACTAACGTCGTTGGCGGCAGAAATCCTGATGGCCCGAGAATATTTGGACCTGTAAGTACATAACCCGCATACCATCCAGGATTGTCTTTGAACATAATCCCTGACATTTTTATCCCGCCTTCAACCCTCGACGGGTAAATCTGGCCGTACCACTCGTTAAATAGAGAATCCATCAGTTTTTCTGAGGCAATGATCTCCGTCTTCTCATCGGCAAAGACAGAAGCACCATGGATGTGGCAGTCGTGATGGTGGGTGTAGATAATAGCTTTAACAGGTTTCTTGTCGAAGATGTTATCCAGATTTTCATTAAAGGCATTCTTTACAATCTGTGCTGCGGGAATGCTCTCCCCGGGATCGATGACGATCAAACCGTTGACGCCTTCAATCAGGGTTGGGTTGTCCCGATTATATCCTCGGGCCACATAAACGCCTTCTGTCACCTGGATCACTGCTGGCGGGAAAAACTCTTCATACTTCGCCTTCAGGGTCGGATGGACGGGTACCGCTTCAGGTGTAAATGTCACAGCATAAACCGTTGTCGCTGCTATCGCTGAAATGACAAGAAAAATTAAAATCCGAAATTTAGTTTTCACAACCTGCTCCTTTTCTAATGAATATTGAATAATTGTTGGATAAAAAATTAACCTTTTTTGTTTTTAAGTAATCTTTATTCTTTAGTAATCATTCTCCTCTCACCCATTATTCTGGAATCGGTTTCCTTTCATTTGTTTCTTCGAATGGCGGATTTGAATCCGCCGCCAGGAACTCAAATAGCTCTGCCAGTCCTGCAAAGCGAAGTTCCCGGTCAGTACCCACACACTGCACCTGGCAGCGCCATGGTGCATCCGGGGATTCCCGCCACAGACGCAGCAGGTAGCTGCGATAGCGGTAAGGATCGATGTTTGGGGCGTCGGCTGACGTTAACTCGTCCAATTTTCTCTCCTCGCCTTGATGGGTCTGATAGATTGTGCAACTGAGTTTGTTGTGAATTGATGTTGTCGCACGTTTTTTATTTGCCAGTTTAGCAAAAAATTTTGACGAAATCCTGACGAGTCAAAAATATTCTATGAAGATTAGAGAACCCTTGAAGCAAAAAAATGCAACTAAATAGATTGGGGGGGGTATTTTTATGATAATATTATTAAAATTGATTTCAAAACTGTTAGGGAGCAGTACCCTTGGATGTCAAACTAAAGCTTCGATTATTTGGGACATTCAACGCCTGGCTGGGCGACGTCCCCATTGAGGGCTTCCGCTCAGCCAAAGTGCGCGCCCTGTTAGCTTACCTTGGGGTGGAAACAAGCAAGGCGCACCGCCGTGAAGCGCTGGCGACATTGCTTTGGGGGGAATATCCCCAGCGACAGGCTATGCAGAGTCTGAGCCAGGCGCTGACCAACCTTCGAAGCTTGATTAGCGCCGGAACCACTGCTGAAGAATCCCATTTGAAAACCACCAGGCAGATTGTAATGCTAAATTCTGATCCTGAGCGTCTTTGGGTTGATGTACATGCTTTTGATTCTCTCCTGTTAGCCGCCAATCCTCATCGAACCTCAGCACTTGGGGATATCGACATCATTGGCAGCCTTGAGGAGGCTGTCGCACTTTACCAGGGTCCTTTCCTGAGCGGTCTTTCTCTTCCTGACAACCTTGAATTCGAGGAGTGGCTGATGCTGCAGCGTGAGCAGCGACATCAGGCTATGCAGATTGCATTAACCCGGTTGATAAGCCACCACATGTCTGAAGGACATATGGGATTGGTTGGATACTATGCGCGCCAACAGCTTGCGCTGGAACCGTGGAATGAAAACGGACATAAAGCACTAATGCTTGCCCTTGCCATGGAAGGGCAGCGAGGGGCTGCGCTGCAGCAGTACGAAACTTGCTGCAGAGTGCTGGCTGAAGAAATGGATGTTAAACCTTCAGCTGAAATCGATGCACTGGCCCAGCAGATACGAAGCGGCGTTGCCCTTCATTTTATGGCAGGTACCAATTTGACACGGCCCCATTTTGTTGCAAGAAAAGAGGAGTTAACCCGGCTTAACCAATGGCTTGACCGAACGCTGGCAGGGCAAGGTCGCGTGGCAATGGTGATTGGCGAAGCTGGAACAGGGAAAACAACACTGCTAAGTCGATTCACCCAGCGTGCTCAAGAAAGTCACCATCGTCTTGTGGTCATAGGGGGCCGTTGCAGCAGTTACGCTGGCATGGGAGATCCATTGCTTCCTTTTCGTGAGATTTTGCAAGGACTGATGGGTGAGATCCATGATGACTGGCTGGGCAGCGAAAATCCAGAGTACGCAAGTCGGCTGTTAGCTCTCTTTCCTTATGCAGCCAAAGCATTATTATCTGAAGGCGCAGGCCTCATTGGGCGCCTGGTATCGACCGAGTCCTTAGCAGTGCGCGCTGAAAAGATGGACCTTCAAGACGCTCCCTGGCAGAGTCTCTTGGTTCAACACCTGGAGCATTCTCACCATGGATCATTGGGCAATAGCGTCCAAAAGACTGCACCTCTTCAGCAGGATGTTCTCTTTAACCAGGTGGTCCGAGTGCTTCAGGCAATTGCCCAAAAACAACCACTGCTGGTGCTTATCGACGACCTGCAGTGGGCAGATACTGCGTCACTAAGCCTGCTATTCCATTTGGGACAGCGCATTCAAGACTCCAGGATACTGGTCGTAGGCGCCTATCGGCCGAGCGAGGTTACCGCTTATTTGAAGCTCCCAATAACAAAGGGGAAAAGCAGCAGGCACCCACTTCAGGCGATGGAGAATGAGTTCAGCCGCCTTTGGGGGGATATTTGGATAGACCTGGACCAGGCAGACGGTCAAAGGTTTGTTGATGCATTGCTGGATGGTGAACCAAATCGCCTGACGCAGCGTTTTCGGAATGAACTAATGCAGCACACAAGTGGTCAACCTTTGTTCACAATTGAATTACTTCGGGCTTTCCAGGAGAGGGGTGACCTGACCCATGATGAGGAAGGTCGCTGGATCGAGGGACCAGATTTACGCTGGGAGGAACTGCCGCCACGAGTAGAGGCGGTGATAGCCGAGCGGATCAGCCGTTTACCAGGTGATAGACGGCGCCTGTTGGAGGTAGCAAGCGTGGAGGGTGAATTTTTCAGTGCAGAAGTGATCGCCAATGCCATGGGCATCAAACCTGCCGTGGCTATAAAGTGGTTGAGCGGTTCTCTCTCCCGTGAAGCCCGGCTTGTTAATGCTGTGGGACTGCAGGCTCTATCATCTGGGGGCAATCCACTGTCACGCTACCGTTTTTCCCATGCTCTTTTTCAAGACTATCTGTATAGAAGCCTGGATGTTGTTGACCGGGGTCACCTGCACAGAAAGGTTGGGGATGCATTGGAGAGGCTGTTCAGAGATGATGAAGCAGCACTTTCATTGAAAAGTCCCCAATTAGCCCAACACTATGCAGAAGCAAACGCGCCATTGAAGGCAGCAAGGTACTATCTGGCAGCGGGTCGTTGGGCGGTGCGGCTGGCAGCTTACGATGAGGCAGTTACTACCCTTAAACAAGGCTTGGCACAAATGGAGCGTATAGCGGATTCACGCGATCGGCTGCACCTCGAGTTAGGTTTATATACGACGATGACCATGCCGCTGATGATGCAGAAAGGCTTAAATTCACCAGCATATATGCAGGCACTGGCGAGGCTCTCCGAGCTGGTCCAACATCCGGATTTACAGGACTCCTCACAACGGCTTGCCGCGTTGACGGTATTGGCACTTTCGGCGGGCTGGTCAGCAAATCCTGATCGTATTGAACGGGTGGGTCAGCAGCTCCTGGACCTGGTTCTTTCGAATGAGCCAGGGGATGATCAGAGCGTTGACCATCAGATACGCCTGTTGGGTCACTGGGCGTTGGGCTTCAGCCGTTGGCTTCAGGGACAGCCGCGCCCAGCCCTGGAACACTTGACCCATGCTGTAGACTTATACAATCCGGAATCCTATCGCTCCTTGGGCGGTTCTTTGGTAGGTGATCCGGGCGTCATGGCATGTGCTATGTTGGGTGCTGTTCAGTGGCAATTGGGTTATCCAGACCAGGCTCGCGCATGTTTTCAGCAGGCTGTTTCACAGGCAAAGTCCTTGAAGCAACCGTCAAGTGTTGTCTTTGCCCACTATATTGCAGCCATGACAACTTCGATTGTGGGTAGAGATCGAGATGCTGCCTTTCACCATGCAGAGATCCTTCGCCCCCTGGGAGAGATAAGTGTTGTTTACCGTGCTTGGGCTGAGATGCTTACTGGACAGGCGGAGCTTGAGTGTGGGCAGGCCGGTGTCCGTGCAGTGAAATCAAAGATCAATGAAGATATAGCGCGGGTGGTGGAGGCTGGTTCTGCCTGGGAGGCCGCAGGTTCTGGTGGTGGTTACGCTGGACTTATGCTGCTGCAGGCTGAGGTCTGTGCAGGGGTGGGTCAGGTTGAGATGGGTTTGAGTGCCATCGATTCAGCACAAGAATGGATTGAGCGCACCGGCATGCGGGCGACAGAAGCGGAAATTTGGCGTATGCGCGCTGAGCTTTTAATCAAGGCGGATTCTCAAGGGTTGCTGACAGGCACTGGGAAGTCTGCTATTCAGCCCTCTTCAATTTCAGAAGCAGAAATCTGCTTCCAACATGCACTAGCCATCGCCAGGAAGCAGCAGGCACGCATATTTGAACTGCGTGCGGCGCTGGGTTTGGCACGATTGTGGGTATCTCAAGGTCA
>Ga0207796_1000716_pt1 | contig 12418 bp, 10 predicted proteins | sample Pon1CUnioCityCA_6_FD_187274 | JGI IMG/M metagenome (GOLD analysis project Ga0207796, IMG submission 187274) | Marine sediment microbial community from Union City, CA, USA - Pond 1C Sediment 1 (SPAdes) | ecosystem: Environmental > Aquatic > Marine > Intertidal zone > Salt pond sediment ...
CTTCAGCCTTGAGATCATCAGGAATATCCGCGCCGCCATAGGCCAGGCCAACACCGCCATTCTCGAGGGTGCCAAGGAAGTTGCCGGCTTCAAACTCGTCGTTCATGGTGTCTTCGATCAGCTCATAGACATAGACATCCATATTCTTCATAGCGCTGGCCAGAATGTACTCTGCCTGGCTGGGGTACTGCAAGGTCCAGTCATTGTCAACGCCAATCAGATAGCCAGTGTCGCGTTCTTCCAGCACAGCCAGGGTGCCAGCGCCTACAGGACCGGCCACGGGCATGATGATGTCCGCGCCTTCGTCCAGCAGGGATTCGCCCAAAGTGCGGCCGTCATCGGTGCTCTCGAAGTTGCCTGCAAAGAGGCCGTCCTGGGCATCAGCATCCCAGCCCAGCACCTCGACGTCGGTGCCATTGACCTCGTTGTAGTATTCCACGCCCAGCGCAAAGCCGTCCATGAAGACGGTCACGGGTGGAATATTGACGCCGCCGTAGGTGGCGACCACGCCGGTCTCGGTCATACCAGCAGCCAGGTATCCAAGCAAGAAAGTGGATTGGTTGATAGCAAAGCCGCTGCCGTAAAGGTTGGGGGCTTCCAGATAGTCGACATCGACGATGCCGAACAGCTGATCAGGATTTTCCGTTGCCGCTGCTATGGTGGCGTCACCAAGCAGGAAGCCAACGGAGATGATCAGGTCGCAGCCTTCTTCGATGAAGGCATTGATGTTGGCTTCGTAGTCGGTCTGCTGCTGGGATTCAAGGTATTTGCCCTCGATACCCAGTTCAGCTTCTGCGTCCTGGATGCCTTTCCAGGCGGTGGCGTTGAAGGATTTGTCGTCAATGCCGCCCACGTCTGTTACCTGGCAGGCCAGGAAGGCTTCTTCCATTGGCTCATCGTCAGGTTCCTCTGTGGCAGCGGTGCCGCAAGCACCCAGCAACAGGGAACTGACAGTCAAAAGTGCCAGGAGAACCCAAAAGAAACGTTTCGAATTCATTCTTCTTACTCCTTGTGAATTAACTTATTATGGTGATTATTGGTGAGGGATGTTTAGAATTTTGAGGGAAACCACCTCCTTGTTTTGATTCGATATCTGTAAATAATAGATCATCCATAAGGTTGTGATTTTTGAACATGCTATTTATGGAATATCATCAACACAGGCCAACCCAGGAAATAATCTGCTGACCTGATTCCCATAAGTGAATACAATCATACTAATAATTTATGATTCTAGCAAGGATAACTTCTTTTCTTGAAGTCAGGGATAGGTGTCAAAAACCAAATCATCGGTGTTGACCATTCCCTTGTATCCCTGCCCAGGAGAGGATAAAATCACTGGCATGAACTCAGCGATTTCTCCTGAATACCAGGCTGCGCTGGATTATATCTACAGTTTTGTGGATTTCAGCCGCACCCATCAAGAAAATCTTAGTCCGGAAAACTTTGACCTTTCGCGCATGGTCCAGTTCATGGAACATGTGAATTCACCCCATACCCAATTTCCATCCCTGCATATTGCTGGCAGCAAAGGGAAAGGATCTGTCAGCGCATTCTGCGCTTCTGTTCTCCAGCAAGCGGGATATCAGGTTGGACTGTACACATCCCCTCATTTAAAGGATTTTGAGGAACGCATCCAAATCAACCAGCGGTCTATGGATCGCGGCCTGCTGGTGTCTTATGTTGAGGAAATTAAACCCGCGGTTTCCAGGGTCCAGGGCTTGACCACATTTGAGATCATGACCGGCCTGGGATTCTTGTATTTTGCCCGCCAGAAGGTGGACATTGCAGTGATAGAGGTTGGTCTGGGTGGAAGGTTGGATGCGACGAATATTATATCTCCCCTGGTGTCTGTGATCACTTCCTTATATCTGGATCACACCAGCATCCTTGGGGACACCCTGGAGCAAATTGCTTATGAAAAAGGGGGGATTATCAAGCCGGGTGTCCCGGTGGTGAGTGCCCCTCAAGATGAAAATGCGCTGGCGGTCATTCGCGATATTGCCAGCAAGCACAAGGCTGCACTGCTGGAAGTGGGCCAGGAGATCACTTACCAACCCATCTCAAGGAGTTTATCCGGCCAGGCATTTCAAATCCAGGATGAAGTAGGCCAATCCGCCCATGAATTTATCATTCCCTTATTGGGGGAATACCAAATCACGAACGCTGCTACCGCTTATGGGGCCTTAAGCTTGCTCCGGGACAAGGGGTTCCCTGTTGAAATCGATGTCATCCAGAAGGGATTTGCTGAAGTTAGCTGGCCGGCCCGCTTTGAGGTGCTCCAGGAAGCTCCCCCGGTGATCGTGGATTCAGCCCATAATCCGGCCTCGATCAGCAAATTAAGAGAGACCATAGATGATTTCTTCCCGGATAAGGAATTGATCCTGATATTTGGTATCTCAGAAGACAAACAGCTGGACGGCATGCTGCAGGCGATCCTGCCCAGGACAAAGCACTTGATCACCACCCACGCGGATCATCCGCGGGCAATGGATCCCGAGGAGCTTGCCAGGAAGGCAGAGAGCTTTGGAACCACAGGGGAAGTGTTACCAAATGTGGGAGATGCGCTGAAGAGAGGGCTCTCTTTGTTGGGGGAACAGCAGGTCCTGGTAGTGGCAGGGAGTATTTTTGTGGCAGCCAGCGCCAGGATTGCTTATTTTAATAAGGGTTAAGGGCAGGCGTTATCCAGGTGTTCTTGGAAATTTTCTGAGAACAGATGTCGACCGCTGCCATCACAATCCGCCCGGAAGTAGAGATAAGATGTTTGGGCTGGATAAGCCACCGCTCGCAGGGCAGGCAATCCCGGGTTGCAAATAGGTCCTGGTGGTAAACCGGGATTTTCGTACGTGTTATACGAAGATGGTAGTTTTAGATCATCCAGTGATAAGGGATTCGTCCACCAGGTTCCCTGGTCATTGTTGTATCCCAGGGCGTATTGGATGGTGGGGTCAGCGGCCAGGTTCATGGCATTGCCAAGGCGATTAAGGAATACCGAGCTGATCAGCGGCATCTCTTCTTCGAGCACTGCCTCCCTTTCTACGATGGAAGCGAGAATAACTGCCTCATGCAGGGTTAAGCCCTGGTTGGCAAATTGGGATTCCAATTCAGGTGGGACCTGAGATAAAAATCGCTCATAAAACAGATCCACCAACGCCTCTGCGCTGATATCCCTCTCTACTGCATAGCTGCCAGGGAATAAATACCCTTCCCGGCCCTTGACCAGCACTGTCTGAATAAAATCGCTGGGATTGACCTGCAGTCCCACGCCGGACAGCTTTTCACTGATTTCTTCCATCCGCCAGCCAGCCAGGATCGATATCGTGGTTTGATTTGGCGGATTGCCCAATGTCTGGGCAATTTCTACCTCAGATAACTGGGGTGTGAAGTAATATTCTCCTGGTTGGATCTGGCGATCGATTCCTGAATAGATCAAGTAAGCTCTGAAAGCTTCTTCATTTTGGATCAGGTTGGCATATTTGAGGCTGGCAATCATCTGGTCTAAAGATTCGCCGGGATCGATTGGAAAGAATATATTCCCTGCTGCTTGATTGCCTGGTTCAAGCATCCCAGCGCCGTTAAAAAGCAGGATCAAAGATTGTTTATAAAGTTTTGCTGAAGATAAGTTGGGATCTGGTTGGCCAAATTGCTGCGCGGTGCGGGCAGGAAGGCTGGCAGCCATACTCGCGAAGAAGCACAAGGCTGCCAGGAAAAGGATCATGATGGTTGACAGCAGTAGCCGCTTGCCCCATCGATTCCTGCTGGCTCTCATTCTTCCTCTCCCGAGTTGTGCGTTTCCAGGTAAGTTTGAAGCAAGATGGTTGCAGCTAGATCGTCCAAATGCCCGGATCTCTTCTCACGACTGACGTTCATTTGCAGCCTTGCTTCCCTGGCTGCCTGGGTCGTGCCGTATTCATCTGCCAGAACTACAGGCAGGGAACCCAGTTCCTCCAGGAATTTTGTGAGTGTTTTTGATTGTCCAGCCTGGGCGCTCTCTTCACCATCCCAGTGCAGGGGGAGTCCGACTACGATCAACACCGCTCCCTGGTCTCGGGCAATTTCCAGGATTTCCTGAGCGTTTTTCTTATCAGATCTGCTTCTGATCACCTGCAACGGTGAGGCTATGGTTTGGGTTGGATCACTGATAGCCAGACCCAGTCTGTTTTCTCCTGGATCAACAGCCAGGATCCTGCCTGGTTCTACCCGCATTCAGCTCCTTCCCTGGTTGACCATGATCCTGAATGGAAGCACTGGAATTCTTGGCCACCAATTTGGTTTGATAGTGATTAAAGGGGTTTCTTTGAGATCCAGCTGATTATGAAGGATCTTCTCAGCTTCAGAGGTGGACTTCCCTGCAATCCAATCGCTGATCTGCTCAGGGCTGAATGTTTGCCTGTCAATCCAGCTGACCGCTACCTCCCATTGATAGTTACCAGAACCGAGGTTCTGCGGAGAAGTGGTATGCTCCAGCTGGATGGATTCGAGATCTGGAACGATTGATCTCTGCTGATACTGGGCTTGTACCAGATCGCTGGCTAACTGGTAAAGATCATCCGCTGCGGCGTAATAGACTTGATAGTGAACCGTCTTGTCCAGCCACAAGATTTCTCCTGGATCGTCATCTCTTGGAGTAAATTCCTCTTCGACGACCTCAAGTGAGATTAACCGGGGAGAGAGCAGGACATCTTCCTCCCCCAGCTGGCGTTTGATCTCCTCCAAGGCTTTGTCTTCCAGCACTCGAGACATTTCTCCGACAAGACTTAATCGATCGCTCAAGGTTGGGGCAGGAATTTGGATATCGGTCCCGCCCTCAACCGGGGCTGGATTGGTGACCGTCAAATCAGCGCCTGCTTCCAGGTTGATTTTTGTGATTTGGTTGGCTGGAATATTGCCAGTGCTTCCTGGCAGATAGGCTTCAACTTCCAGGATGATTTGGCCCCCTTGTTCAGGGGGAGTGGTACCGGCAGAAAGGGTCTTATACAGTAGGGCTGGGTCCCCGTCTGTGCTGAGGATGGTGCCTTTGGGAATCAGGATTTCTTCAACTCCCAGATTGGTGAAGACCGCCTCTCCCCGGGCGTAATCCGCCGGGATAGAAACATCACCGGTTGATGGGGTTGATAACTGATCCTCAACAATGATCTCCAGCTCTCGGGCTGGTATCAGGCCTGATAATGTGATCTGGGTCCTGCCAGGTTGGGCTTGGACGGGGACGGATAATGACACCTGATTTTCCTGGGGAAGGACAACAACTTCAGCGCTGGGAAGTAAAAAAGCAGCCAGGCTGAGCACCGATAATACACCCAGGGTAAAGAGTGTGATTCTAACCCAGGGCGGCAATTTCTTCCTGGGTTGGGGAGCTTCCCGTTCTATGGAACTGAAAGGCAAGGTTTCAGCGGCATATGTTTCCAGCTCCCGCCGGCGGAACTCCCGGAATGATTTTCCCCAGGGTTGCAGCTGGGCCTCACTTCTGGATTGGAAAACAGGGATACCAGCTTCACTTGCCTGTTTGATCACTTCTCTGTCTGAGGTCAATAAGGCCAGCTGGCTTCCATGTGCTGAGCTGTATCTTTCCAGAAGGATCAGGTCTAAACGTGACCGGAGTACCTTCCCTTTCTCTGGCCAAACCAGCAGCACGCGCGGGGTCTGGGACCAATCCATTTTGTCCCGAACAGAAAGCGTATCATCATGCGGCTCAAGCTGGATAATTTGGGTTTTCACAAATTTAATTATACCCAAGAAGATCGATCCGGCTCCGGGCCAGGCAGCCGGATCGAGTTATCAGTTTTTTTGGATCACTGCTGGGTCTTGTTCTTGATCCAGGCAGGGACGCTGTCAAGGGCATCCTGCAGTTTCTCTGGATCTTTGCCGCCGGCTTCAGCCATGGCAGGTCGACCTCCCCCGCCACCACCCACCTTCTGGGCAGCATATTGGATCAAATCCCCAGCCTTGAAGCCTTCTTTGATCAGATCCTCCGTGACCGCAGCGACTAATCTCGGTGAGTTGTCAATGATGGTCCCCAGGACAACGATTCCCCGATTCGGAACCTGCTGCCGGAAACGGTCTGCGACCAATCTCAAGGTATCCAGGTCAGCATCTTCCAGTATTCTGGTGAGTAAGTTCACATCACCTATTTGCTGGATATTGGCCAGGGCTGCTTTTAATTCAATGACTGCTAACTTGCGGAGCAGTTTATCACGGGTTTTTTCCGCCTTCTTCTGCAGCTCCAGGGTGGCTTTAACCTGGGATGCCAGCTGGTCTGGGCTGGTAGAGAGAAGCCTGGAGGCTTCTTTCATCTCCTGAAAGCGGGATTGGACCAGGCGGTAGGCTTCTCGGCCGGTTACCGCTTCGATCCTCCGGATGCCAGCCGCTGTGCTCCCTTCAGAGGTGATCAAGAACAGGCCAACATCGCTGCTGCGCTCACAGTGAGTGCCTCCGCACAGTTCATAGGAGAAATCCCCCATCTTGATGGTGCGAACGATATCGCCATATTTTTCTCCGAACAAGGCTCTTGCTCCGCCTTCAATGGCTTCTTGGAGGGGTTTGTGGGTGATCAGCAGCGGGTGGTCTTCCATGATCCGCCGGTTGACTTCCTCTTCTACCGCAAGAAGCTCTTCTTCTGTGAGTGCCTGGTTATGGGTGAAATCAAATCGCAAATGGTCCGGCGCGACCAGGGATCCAGCCTGCCGGGCATGCTCGCCTATCACCTTGTCCAGGGCTGCGTGGAGCAAATGTGTGCCGGTGTGATTCCGCATGATATCCCGGCGCCTGGCTTGATCCACGGCTGCGATCGCCTGATCTCCCGTTTGGGGTGATCCATTCTGGACGGTGCCCAGGTGAACGATCATGCCAGCGGCGGGTTGGTAAACGTCTTCAACCTGGATGGTCCAGTCCTCGCCGCGGATGGTGCCTGTGTCGGATACCTGTCCGCCCGCTTCCATGTAAAAGCCGGTCTTTGGCAGCACGACCTGGACCTGATCCCCAGGGTGCGCCGCAGAGGTGATTTTCCCATTCTTGATCAGCCCCAGGATTTTCCCTTGCACAGAGAGATCTTGGTAGGGATTGTAGCCCACACCCCCGGAATCAAGTTCACCCTCTTCCTGCAATTGGCGCAGCAATCCCTGGTACAGCTCCACTTCCTCGCCTCCCAGATCACCCATTGCTGAACCGGCTCCCGAATTTTCACGGTGCCTTTCCATCGCTTGCTGGAATCCGTCTTCATCCACTTCAAAACCCTGTTCCTGGGCGATATCACGGGTGATCTCCAGCGGCATTCCATAGGTTGTATATAAGTTCCCGGTTTCACTTCCCGTTAACACAGATCCAGGTTCTTTGCTATCCAGCAGATCTTCCAAATGCAGGGTGGCGTTTTCCAGGGTGTGCCGGAACTGTTCCTCTTCTCTGGTGATGGTGTTGAGGATGATCTTTCGGCTTTTGGCCAGTTCCGGATAGGCTTCTTGATAGAGGTCAATAGCCACCCTGGCAATATTAGCCAGGAAGGGGGAATGCAGTCCCAGGTGTCCGCCAAAGCGGTATGCCCGGCGGACGATCATTCGGCAGACATAATTGCGGCCCAGATTGCCAGGGACCACGCCATCAGCGATCAAGAACGCCGCTGCCCGGGCATGGTCAGCGATGACCCGATAGGGGGTGAATAGCTGATCTCGTTCCTGGTCTGAATGTCCTGTCAGCTCCTGGGCGGCTTCAATCAGCGGCAGGAAGAGGTCGGTCCGGTAATTGGAGTCCTTTCCTTGCATGATGGCCACAACCCGGTCTAATCCCAATCCGGTATCAACATGCTTGTTGGGAAGAGGATCCAGTTTTTGGGGGCTTTTTCTGTTGTATTGGATGAAAACCAGATTCCAGATTTCCGTGAAGCGATCGCTGTCCAGGACCTTTTGATCCGAAAAGGGACCTTCTTCCGGACGGAGATCATAGTGGATCTCTGAACAGGGACCGCAGGGGCCGGTGTCACCCATCTCCCAGAAATTGTCTTTCCGGCCCAGGTAATATAATCTGTCCAGGGAAAAACCCGGCTGCTGTTCCCAATGGGCAACAGCCTCGCTATCGGTGGGAATCTCTCCCAATTCGTCCTTGAACACAGTGACATGAAGTTGTTCCCGGGGCAGCTCCCAGACCTCAGTTAACAATTCCCAGGCATAGGAAATGGCTTCTTTCTTGTAATAATCCCCAAAGGACCAGTTTCCCATCATCTCAAAAAACGTGTGGTGGGTATCGTCCTGGCCTACATCTTCCAAATCATTATGTTTTCCAGCCACCCGCATGCATTTTTGTGAGTTCGTTGCCCTTTGGTAATCACGCTCATCGGTCCCGAGAAAGACATCTTTGAATTGGACCATGCCCGCGTTGGTGAACAGCAGTGTTGCATCCCCTCCAGGCACCAGGGATGAGGAGCGGACGAATTTATGCCCCTTATCGATAAAGAAATCGATATAAGATTGCCTGATTTCATTGCCGGTCATTTTTGTGTTCATATCCCTCTTTCCTTCTTGCACTCCTGAAAATAATCAAACCCGGAAAACTTCTTCCGGGCTTATCAGGTTAATCATCAATAATCGCTATTCAATCCCTTGAAAAGCTGCCCGGCTCACGGAATGTATCACTGGCGGCTGCAGGGCCGATGACAACAGCCGCCTGGGAAGCAGCGGCAGGTGCCGGGAGGGGAAAACTTTGCAGACAGGGAACGATTTTTCTCATCAAGGGTATTATACAGGAAGTCCCTTGATGAGGCTAGCCTCCCGGCCGCATTTTTTTTGGTCCTTTATGAATGTAATTGGCTGAAGCCAAATCGGTCTACGAAAATCCAGGAAAAACCTTCTGATATGGTAGAATTTGTACGGTTTATTCATCTAGGTGCCTGTTCGGAATACTCCGGCAGGGACTTGGTGATTAGAGATAGACCACTTTCATGGAGGATAGAAAAAGAAATGGGCAACTTACGGCGTATTGTTCTGGATGTGTTAAAACCTCTGGAACCCAATATTGTGGATTTGGTTCAGAAGATTTCCACCCTGATCGGTGTGGAAGGTGTGAACATCACAATCTATGAGATTGACCACCATGTGGAAAATGCCAAAATAACTGTTGAAGGTGAACGACTTTCTTACCGGGATCTAGAGGAATTGATTATTGAAACCGGTGGAGCGGTCCATTCCATTGATGAAGTAGCAGCTGGAAAGCGGACTGTTGAAGAGGTTGTCACCCATCAAGATTAAGCATGAAAAACAACCGTATTAAGCGGTCGACCATACCTGAATTCCTGAAAGAACTTCAAGCCTACAATCGGATCATCGGCATCGCGGAGATCGCTCGCCGGTATTTTGCCATGAACGCGTTTGATGGTGTATTGACCACGATCGGCGTGCTGGTGGGTAATTATCTGGCTGGCGTGCGCAATTTGTCCATCCCTATCCGTACGGGAATTGCCACATCGATTGCGATGGGGATTTCTGGTTTGTGGGGGGCCTATCTGACGGAAACCGCAGAACGACGGCGGGAATTAAGTGAGCTTGAAAAGGTTTCCCTGATCGACCAAAGCAATACTTCCATCGGAAGAGCATCACGCTACGCGGTCATCGTTGTTTCCATAGTGGATGGATTGGCACCCGCTCTGGCAGCGATCATTGTTTTGATCCCGCTCTTCCTGGGTGAGTTGATTGGAAATCCGCTCCTGAGCTACGCGCTTGCTGGTGGCCTGGCTCTCATCTGCCTCTTCGCCCTGGGTCTGTTCCTGGGCAAAGTTTCAGAAGAGAGAAACCTGATCGGATACGGCATAAAGACTTTGCTGGCTGGTCTGGTTGCGATAGCGATCAATTTCTTGCTTGGTGCTGAATAAACCCCGGTTTTCCTGACAGGATAAATTGATGAAACGCTTCATTTACCTCACGGTCTTTGTCTCTGGTATGACCACCCTGGGCATTGAATTTGCAGCTTCACGCTTGCTGGGAAGCGTCTTTGGCACCAGCAATCTTGTTTGGGCGGCGATCATCGGCTTGATCTTGATCTACCTGACAGTGGGATATGCCCTGGGGGGAAAATGGGCAGATAAAGATCCCACCCAGACCAAGTTTTTCACATTGCTGATCTGGGGCGCTTTTACCGCTGGACTGATACCATTTGTGGCCCGTCCGGTATTATATGCTGCCGCGGATGCCTTTGACCAGCTGCAAGTTGGTGTACTGCTGGGGGCGTTCAGCGCTGTGCTGGTGCTGCTGGTAGTGCCCATTACCCTGCTAGGCACGATCTCACCTTTTGCGATCCGCCTGATGCTCACAGACCCTAAAGATGCCGGGAAAACCGCAGGCAGGATCTATGCCATTTCCACCCTGGGTTCCTTTCTGGGGACATTTACCCCGGATCTGCTGCTGATTCCATGGGTTGGAACCCGCTGGACATTTGTGATTTTTTCGCTGCTGCTCAGTGCAGTGGGCCTGATCGGGTTAGTGCTATCCGCTGGTTGGAGAGCTTCTTTAAAATGGATTTGGATGCCTTTTTTAATCCTTGCCATGGGTTTGCTCTGGGGAGTTGGCCCTATCAAAAAGCATCCCTATCAAATTTATGAGAAGGAATCCTCCTACAACTATATCCAGGTCCTGGAGGAGGGCGGTTACCGTTTGCTGCGTTTGAACGAAGGCCAGGGAATCCATTCCATTTATCATCCGCAGTATACAGCTTACTGGGGGACCTGGATGCAAGTTCTGCCAGCGCCTTTCTTCAATGAACCTCCTTACACTTCCGCAGATGTCAACAATATGGCAATCGTTGGATTGGCAGCCGGGACATCCGCCAGGCAGGCCAGTGCTGCTTTCAACTCCCTTCCCATTGACGGTTATGAGATCGATCAGGAGATCATCCGGGTTGGTCAGGAATATTTTGGGATGGATATCCCTAATCTGAATCCAATCCCGGAAGATGGCCGATGGGGATTGGTCCACAGCGGAAAGAAGTATGCCTTGATCAGCATTGATGCCTACCGGCCGCCCTATATCCCCTGGCACCTGACTACCCAGGAATTTTTCCAGGAAGTGTACCTGCATCTTCAAGACCAGGGTGCGCTGGCGCTGAATGTCGGGCGGGTGCCCGAGGAAGAAGAGCTGCTGGCTGGGTTGGTAGCGACCATTCAGACAGTTTTCCCCTCTGTTTATGTGATCGATGTGCCGGGCACATTCAATTCCATGATCTATGCGACTGTGCAGCCTACCAGCTGGGAGAATCTTGAGAAGAACCTGGTCTATTTGCTGCAAAGCGATCAGCCAGATCCAACTCTGGTGAAATCGATCCGGGTAGCTCTGGATAACCACCGTTCGCTGCCAGAAGGGGGAATGATCTTCACAGATGACAAGGCTCCCATCGAACAGATCACGAACCAGATGGTATTAAACAGCATCCTGACAGAACCACAACTGCTGGGAGGTGACCAATGAAAATCAATTTCAAATCAATCCTCTATTGGCTGGTCACGCTATCAATTCCTGTCGTGATGAGCACGCTGTCGATCCTGGTTCTACTGAGTCCGCTCTTCACAAATATGGAATATCGACGTCCGGGGTTTCCAGAAGACAGCTATGGTTTCAGCACAGAGGAGCGCCTCGAGTATGGCAATCTCACCCGCCGCTATTTGGTCACCAACCAATCCCTGGAAGGGCTGCGGAAGCTGGAATTTGAGGATGGCAGCCCGCTTTTTAAGGAGCGGGAATTGACTCACCTGGAGGATGTCAAGGTGGTGATCAAGGGTTTACTGCGGGTTTTCTATGTTTGTGTGGCTGTGGTTGTCTTTGGTGGATATATCGCCCACGGCAATCAGTGGCAGGAGGATTATTTGGGGGCAGTTTTCCGGGGGGGAAGGCTGACAACTTTATTACTGCTGGCGATGCTGTTCTTCACTTTGATCAGCTTTCGGACCCTGTTCACTTCTTTTCACCTGGTGTTCTTTGAAGGTGACAGCTGGCTGTTCTTAACCTCGGATACTTTGATCCGTTTATTCCCTATCCGCTTTTGGCAGGATGTTTTTCTGGTGTTCGGAATCCTCACCCTGGCAGGGAGCGGCATTTTAGGTTGGGGTATTCCAGCCTTGCGGAAATCGGCTGGAAAGAGGAAAGTCACCGAGAACTGAGCTCTTTTTCAGGATATGAAAAAAGCGCAGCTGGCCCAAGCTGCGCTTTTTTTGGTTAGCATCTTGTTTCATGCGCCGAATTTGTCCAGTCTGCCGGCGTGGGCAAGTGCCAGGGACATGGCTTCTATGGCAGGAAAAGTGCCCAATCCCCCTCGAGCGCAATTTCCCTCTGTAAAAGAGGTTTCCAGGTCGGTGCGGTGGGTTTTCGGAGCCCAGAGCAGGAAAGGCACCGGGTGCCAGGAATGGGACTTTAACAGCGCAGGAGTGGAATGATCCCCGGTGACCAGCAGC
>Ga0207796_1000717_pt1 | contig 12411 bp, 9 predicted proteins | sample Pon1CUnioCityCA_6_FD_187274 | JGI IMG/M metagenome (GOLD analysis project Ga0207796, IMG submission 187274) | Marine sediment microbial community from Union City, CA, USA - Pond 1C Sediment 1 (SPAdes) | ecosystem: Environmental > Aquatic > Marine > Intertidal zone > Salt pond sediment ...
ACCAGCTCTCGGGTATTTTCACAATATTGATAAGGTTCTCCGCAAGCCTCTGGACAACGGTCAAAGGGGACTAGGCTTCTGGCAATCTGGGGGTTGTTGCGAAAATTTCTCATCGCTTCTGCAACCACCCGGTCAGATCCTGCATGGGTTCGCATTTCGACAGGAACTTTTACCTTGGCGTAGGGAACTGCAACCAAAATCGGTCGATCATCCCCTTCTGAGAAAGTGACAGCCTGCCCGACCCGCAGTGTGGAGAGCATTTCGCGCTGTTGGGGATCCATATTCATCGTCTCGCCCAACACCTGGCGGTCATCGCCAGCCACAATCCGATGGACGATCTTGAGGTTGGTATTTTTTATTACATCCAGTGCTAATTTGCTCGGGATCTGCTCTGCAACCAGGAAACCCTCACCGTAAGCGCGGATCTCCGAAAGCATGTTGGAGAACGTCTCCACGGCTTTACCGCGCACATTGGACTGCTCCTGGCTGACATTCGCCGGGACATTTGCAAGCAAGCGGTGAGCCTCCTCAACGACAACAACATGGTTCAAGCCAGTTCCCTCTAAGGAGCCGGTCACTCGACGGTGTTCGTAAAGGCGGATCAGCAACAATCCCATCAAGAAGGCTTTCTCGTCATCATCACCAACAGGTTCTAATTCAATGATGGTCGGTTTCTGGATCAATGCACTCATTGGGATGGAACGCTGGGTGTCGAGCATGACTCCCTTGCCGCCAATCCGCAGGCTGTTTAGACGGGTCATCAGGCTGGCTTTGATATCGCTGGTCACGCGATCTTCATACCCCAGGCTGTCAACTATTTCATTCACCTTGTAATAAAGATCGGTCAATGTGGGAAAGGCTTGTTCATTGACGGGCATCCCTGGTGCGACTCGATTGTTGGTCCCCCGCACTGGATCCCAACCATAGTCCCGGTAGACTGTGTGCAGGCAGCGTTCTAACACCTGTGGCAGCGGATTCCACATCCCAAAACTGGCGTTAAAAACCGATTTCAATAAGTCAATATGGGTGGATATCGATACGCCAGGTTCCACTTCGAAGGGGTTAATTCGCAATGGTGAGACATGTTCTTGACCAAGGGTGAAAACCCTTAGATCCTTTGACATGGTTGGTTCTGACAAAAGGGAACGGTATTCTGTTTTTGCTGGTTCCAGGACTAAAAAGGGGACACGCTGCCCCCAGAGCTGAATCAATATATAGAAAAGGGTATTGGTCTTTCCGCTGCCTGTGACCCCGGCAACCAGGGCATGACGGCTAATGTCATTCAGACTCAATTTGTAATTGGACGAGGTTTGGCGGGTGCGGTCCATAACCCGTCCAAGTGAAAGGCTTTTATTGGTTGACACAAGCCTTGGAACAATATCGTATTCCGGCACCAATTCGATACGAAATCCTGATGTCTCCATTGCGGGCATATGGATATAAGCTGCCAGTTGATTGGATGTCAGTAAGGATTGATAGGTGAAGGGGTGTTGATAATTCCCTGGTGGAGAGGGTCCCGGCAGGTCGGGTAAAGCCCAATCATCAGCAAGTTTCATTACTTCCGAACTTTCCCAGACACGTACCGGTTCTGGTATGGAGAATTCACCTGAAAAAATACTCTGCCAAACACTTGCCAGTCGGTAATAGCTAATCTCATCCCCAATCAGGTACACGGCGGTACGCCAACCACCAACCGCCTGAGCCTGGGACATTGCCTTCAAACCCACCTCGAGGAGGTCGTTATAGCTTTGTGCCAACGGGCTGGGGGTTCGGATTGCATCAGCAGCGGATTGTACAGCACGCTGTTCGTTGATCAGGGCGTGACGGAGATTATTGATCATCCGACCAGCCACAGGCTCTGCTAAAATCAGTACGCCCCATCCTGATCCACGCATCGCGCGAATCAGCCGGTCCCAGGGCAGAGCGCCATCCCGTGGATCAACCTGTTTAATGGATGGGATGCCTAGAACCTGTCCTGCTAAGGTCAATCCCGGCGAATGCACTTCTTCGGAAAGGGACATATCGACAGCCGGGTAGAGGCTTTCAAGCAGGGTGCCAACGACCTGGTTTCGGCTGTTGAGTGTTGCCGCGGTCGCATTTTCACGTTCTTTCTGAGACCATGTGCCCAGGTTGATACTCACACCAGCCTCCTGACCAGTTACCAAGAAAGCTACGGGAATATGGAACCCCGCCAATCCAATCAGAATATCCTCACTGGGAAGGCGGATTTGGTCATTCATCAAAGCTGCTGCATTACTCTCTTCTTGGCGCCCCATCCCAGTATTTCCTCTGGTCAATTGTCCACCCGAAACGTTTCTTTGATTGTTGCCCAATCCAGAAATATGCCACAATCGCCGAAGGTTGGGCGGCGCTGTTGTCATGGGGGAGTGAATGGGTATGGGTGGGGGCGCGAAATTATTTCGTTGAAGATAATCAAGATGATCGGTTGAAAATTGAATCGTTGCCATAATAGATCACCTTTTATTCATTAAGTCGTTCAGGATGAAAAGATAAAAATTATGAATGCGATCACCGCGATGATGAAAACAACGAACATGATCCAGCCACAGGCGATGCCAATTTTCGTGCCAAAAGGAATGATCCCACTGACCCTGGAGCCCGTAGTCAGATTTGTTAACCATCTGGGATTGACAATTGTGCCGGTTTTCCATATTCCCGGCACCTCCACCCAATCTCCTTCGCTAATGGCTCCCTCAAATTTCATCCCTTTCATTTCGATCGGGATTGGCTGCAGTTGATTGCCGGATCGATCATACCTTGCTATTCGAAAAGTCCAGATAATCCAGGTATTATTGGCTTCCGTTTCTCGTCTTTCATGAAAATCACGCACTTCTCCAATGATTTGGTTTCCTTTTGCGCTGAATTCTGGTCCAGCGGTGCCCATTTTTCTTCCACCATCTTCTTCGGGCATTGATATCGGGCGACCATTTTCAGCACCACTTCCCGATTCAAATGCCACGCCGCTGGGCTTAACAGGAGCTGACGTCGGTGTTTCGGGTGGCGGGTATTGCTGCTCTGGTTGATTCAATTTTTGTTCCGGCAGGATGGGTGGACGATGCTTACCTTGATCGTTATTTAATTCTGGTGCTGATGATTCGGATGATGGGGGCGATATCGCAGAATCGAAGGCGCTGCCAATAGGTTTGGAGCCTTCTTGTTTCTCTTGCTTTTCAAGCAACCTGCCGCATTGTTCGCAGAATTTGGCCGAAGAACGGTTTGATGTGTTGCAATAAGGGCAAATGGTTTCCATGATCTCTTTTACCTGGATTGATATTAGTATATGGGTACTGTTCTGATAACTTTACAGAATGCAATACTAGAAACAGTTAATTTGAAGCGATATGTGCTAGCGAACCCTTGCTTGACCGAAAGTTATGTTCTGCCTTTTGCTGATATTATATAAAACAATGACTTGTATAGTCAAATTAAATTTTTGCCTGCTCAATCGTTTGTTAAAAATCTCATTGGATTAGAATGAAATTTAATTTACCCGTTTAAATAGTTAACGAATCCTTTAGTTGGATAAATAAAAAATAATCATGGTAACCTTTTATTAAATTGTGGGTCAACATTAAATGAGTGTAACCTTAATTATTGAAAATAGAATTCTTTGCTGCAAGAATTCTCAATAATCAATCAAGAATTTGTTTTATTACCGGAAACCGGTAGAAGATGAGACAGATCGAAAAGAAATCAATGATTTAAGTTTAGTGATATTTTAAGCATTATCAATAAATTTAAGATTCATAATATCAGTAAGGCAGAATACATTTATCTAGCAATTCAAAATTGGATTTTATGAAATCACATAATAAAAAGGGTTGTTTGCATTGCCCAAATGAGACACCTTAATAATGAAAAATGTCCGTTCAATTGAAAGAAATTGTTGGAAATTGGTAGTTGTAAGAAAATTTTGATGGCTTCTTCCAAAATGATCGATTGAGAAAATTGAGAGGATCTATTGCCTAATAAATTGACGATTGCATCATAGTCAAAAAACTGTTGATGAATTTGATAACTTCATGGTTGAAACAGATTTCTTAGTTTACAATAATCTAGTTAAGGAAACCTTTGTATCCCTATTTTAAAAAGGTGGTTCTCATGAAATTACAAAATCTTTTCAAAATCAATTTCTACATTGCCATTCTAATAGGTTTATTCTGTGTTTTGCTTCCCGGTTGGTTAATTCATTTATATGGTCTTGATCCTGATATTGGGAAAATTTGGGTCACTCGCCTGGTTGGTGGTTCTATTTTGGGGTTTGCATCTTTGATGTGGTTTGGAAGCAGGAATGAATCACTCAAAGCCAGGAGGGCAATCGCATTAGCCCTCATCATTCAGGATAGTATTGGTTTAGCTGCTTCTCTTGAAATCCAACTTCGTGGGGCAATCAATTTCCTTGGGTGGCCGCTCAATGTTGGCTTATATGGCATTCTAGCGCTTGGTTATGCATACTTCTACTTTTTAAAACCAGAAAACTGCTAATAAAAAATGATATATCTTTGGTTAATTTAAACAAACCTTTGGTTGGCGATCTACCTTTGATATATTATGATATTCGATCAATAGAGATTGTTAGATTGATGCAGACCCCTGCATTTTATTCTCCATATGCCAAGCTACAAGATAGAGGATCGCAGGCGGCAGGATCGCCAACCAGATCAGTAAGAAGTTCACAAACCACCTACCCTCAACAATAATAAACAGCATTTCCCTCGCCAGCATCGTCCCAATGGCGAACCATGCACCCAGACGTTCCCAACGCAAAGCGAGCAGTAAACCCAACACGCTGGCTCCCCATAAGCCCAAAAGCAAATATGTCGTCGCCGGGATAGGTTCCCCCGTAGCATAGGGGTCTGGTGAAAATATGATCACAAGGGCGAGAATAAATAAGAGCAAACTCCAGATGCGCGCAACCCAGCGCAATATTCGAAATTTCAGAGGAAGCCTTTTCTCGTTTTGCATTTTTACCCTCACGTTCTAAAGTATTGAAATTATTCTTCTGTTTAACCTCACTGACAGAAAGGATGAATCGCATCAGCAGCTAAAACTGCTGGGGTGAGGACAAAGTCCTGGCTGTCGCTGAAGTAGTAATAAACAACACCGTTGGGCATCAGGGCAACAACATTGCCGCTTACTCCCTGCCAATCCACAACCCAGAACTCGCAATCAAAGCCTTGTTCAGCCCCAAAGCGCTGCGCCCAGAAGGCATTGTTGTAATAGTTGTCCGGACCGATGCGCATCCCGCGGTCATTTGGGTCTTGCTGCAGGGTGGCCGCCAGCAGATCGGGGTGGAGAATCTGCCCTTGGTCATTCTTTCCTCCCTCTAGAAGCAGAAAGGTTGTGATTTTGGCAATATCATCCGGGATGAACCACAGCCCATAACCGCCCTCTGCCTGACCATTCCAGTTGTTATCCGATGTCCGCTTGGTGGAGAAAGCACCGGGCCCGAGACCTATGGGGCGGTAGATTTCATCCACGACATAGGTGAAGATGTCGTTATCGCCGCCTGTCTGAGATTGAAGGTAGTTTTGCAGGGCGCGAGTAACGATGAAAGTGTCGCTGGTGCGGTACACCCATGTCGTACCTGGCTGATCTTTGTTTTGCCAGTTGAAAGCCTGAGAGATGCGATCGGCATAACGCTTGCTGCCAAAGAATTGGTTCATCTTTGTGCTGTTGTCATCGACCATGAATTCACTTGACCCATAAATCCCCGTAGCCATGTCAATGGTATGGTTGAAAGTGACATCCTGCCAATCCCCAATGCTTTCAGCGGCTTCAGGGACATAGTCCCTGATCAACTTTTCAGCTACATCCAAGTCATAGACTTCAGCAAGGCGCATGAGTGCCAGTGCGGGAAAGGTCGATTTAGCTACCGAGTAGGAAGGTTGGCGCATCCACTCACAGTAAGGGTAGGTGCCGGCACGTGTCTGGCAGCCGCCGAGGTAGTTGATGCCATCCACGATCACGCCGTACCACGCCATGTGTTCCGCCGTCACACCCGAACCAAAGGCAGTCAAATCCAGGTTGGGGTATTTTTCCGCCAGGTTTTCGATCGGTTGGGTTGGGAAGTGGTGTGCCAGTTCTTGCCGGAATGTATCACGGGTTTGATCGAATTCAGGGCTTGATTCGGGATGGTAATCAGCTTCCAGCAACCCCCAAAGGTTTGCACGTGTACTCGTGGTGGTCTCCTGGGTGACCTGATACCAGACCTTAGAGACGGATTCCCCATCGAAGAGGAAGGTCAGCGTGCCGTTGAGTAAGGCGTTACCGCCCTTGAACACCAGTGCAAAAGGCAGGGAGGCACGTGAAAAACCCTGATCGCTTTCTTCAAGCCAAACATGACCCGGTTCCAGGAGTATGTCATAAGTGGACTCATCTGTAATGATTAGGCCGCGTTGGATGGGAACCAGATATTCATCCATCTGGACGAAGGCAAAGTCGAACTCAGGTAAGTGATAGTGCGCGGCGGATAACGATCCGCGCAGCACCTCCCCATCCCCGTTTCCGGATTCACCCAATAATTCCAGGAAACCCTGGAAGTTGTGCAGTGAAGCACTGGCGTCATCGGGCTTCCGCAGGGCATCCTCGTTGATAATGCCTTCTGGCGTAAACCCTTCCATGAGGTCGGTATATGTCAAGTTCGTGCGGGTGGGGGAAACCTCAACGTCGATTTTCCCGCTCCTGGAGGGTGTGGGCACCTGGCGGCAGGCGGTCAACAGAATCAGGAATAAAAAAAGAATGATCGTTGACCTTCTGATTTTCATGGCTTATCCTGTTTGTTGGCAGAGGATACAATTTGTAAAACGGTGTGCGAAGGTGTTTTAGCGAGTTCTATTTGTACAAAACCTAGGTAATTCCATTATATATAAGGAGGAATTCTGGCGTCAACAGCAGCTGTGATGCGCTTGTCTATTTTCAGAACCATTTGCCATCCGTGTAATGACACCCAGGAGAACGAAAAACTCATCTAACAACAAGATTGAGCGAGTTGGTCAAAAAAGAATGGAATAATTTCTGGGTGGGGTTTCCAGGAATACAAAAGAGCGGGTGAGGAACAATAATTCTGGTTGGGAGCCACCCTTGAAATTGACAGCTATAGTAATGTAAACGTCAGCAATCAGGTATCATTTAATTAAGCTTACTTTGGCATAAGATTTGAGGAAGCATGACAGACAATCGTTTAGACGAGAAAGAAGCAGAAAATCCTAAATATTCCATTGCTGAGATCATGGACTTATTGGGTCAAAGCGAACGCGCAGTACGAACACTGATAAAGAAAGCCGGGGTGGATATTGATGAATCGAAATCCGACACCAGCGAAAGAATTAAGTACGCTGATTATCGAAAATTATGGCTTTCTAGAGCGAACCGACGCGAAGGGAAATTGTTAGCCAAGTTGTTGACCGAAAAGTCTGAATCCTGGTTCGATAAAATTGTGCATTGGAATCGTTAAAAGGGATCAACCACAAATAATTTGCTTTGGCTTTGCTTTGGATGCACCTGGCAAATATATTAAACCGGACTTATTTAGACACCTGCTGATAGCATGGGCTTTGATCATCCAGGTCCATATGACGGGATTGTTTGCCCATTGAGGTCAGAAATGCAAAAACCATGAAGAGACTGGATGATAAACCCAAAGACCAGGCACCAAGGGTCGACAGGATAAAACCGCCTATGCCCGGGGTGAAGATTTGTGCTAGGGTTTGCATTGAGTTTGCTAACCCAAGCGTGCCGCCCACATCTTCTTTGTAGACTGCTTTCGTTAGTTGGCTGGTAAGAAGGGTGTTCAGGACACCAGCACTTAATGCAATGGGGGCTAAGATGATCAATAATAACCAGACATCGCTGGTGAATCCCCAAACCAGAAAACAAACGGCCAGCAATAGAATGCTTGTTACGATCATTCTTCGTTCGCTGAATGTTTTAGTCAATTTCCCAATTGCAAATCCCTGGACGATGACGGACAACAATCCCACATAGGTTAGAATCAAGCCAGTACCCTGTACATCTAGCCCCAAAACCTCCTTGGCATACAGTGAGAAATTAGATTGGAATAATGTAAAAGCAAAGGCGTAGAAAAGGCGGATGAGCAATAAGGGACCCACGCAGGGTCGGCGAAGTTCATCAAAGAGATTGAATAAATTAAAGGCTGTATGGGGGTTGTTACGTAATTGTTCCCGTTCTGATTCAGATAAAGATTCTGGCAACCAAATAACAATTGCGAGTAGGCTGATGATTGTAAGGCCTGCGGCAATTAAAGCGGGCACATTGAGCCCAAACTGACTTAAGAAACCACCCATCACAGGACCGATGATAAAACCCAGCCCAAAGGCTGCACCGATCAACCCAAGGCTTTTTGCCCTTTCATTGGGTTCGGTAATGTCGGTGATATATGCGCGAGCCAAGGCGGTATCACCACCCAAAAGACCATCCACTGCTCGACTGAGAAAAATCATCCAGAGGCTGTTGGCAAATCCCAACAGCAGAAACCCCAGGATTGTGCCTGATAGCGCAAGGATCAGCATGGGGCGTCTACCATAGCGGTCGGACAGGCGTCCAATCACTGGAGCTGCGATCAGTTGGCCCAATCCGTTGACAGTTCCCAGAAGCCCTACCAGGGTGAGCGTCGCGCCAAAAGTACTGGCATAATACGGCAGCAGGGGCAGGATCAGGCTGTATCCCAAGAGATCCAGAAACACAAATGCAAAGATCAGGAAAAGTTGTTTTTTATTTGTTTTTTTCATCAAGTCATCCTAAAAATTTTTGACGGTTCGATTTTTATTTCATTCAGATCCTTGATAGGGCTTTTATTCTGATAATTACTCTAATAAGCCTTGGATCAGAATTATGTTGGTTGATAATGTAAAGCCTGCGTCTTATTTTTGGTTTAAGAAAATTATTTATTTCCTTTTGTTATGGAAAATTATTTTTCTAAGCCTTTATTATAAAGGCATTATCAAGTGGTAAATAAATGTTGTAGACCGAATAGGAGTAGCACTCGAAATATGATTCTTCCGCGAGTTTCCTTAGCTCTATTTAGGTATTGATGAAAAAAGATTATTGCGATATTGATAATAACTCAACAGTGATACCCCTCTGATCAATAATCTTGTAAAAGGCATAGGATTTTTATAATCAATAATTATCCGACACCCTCCCCCAAACCTGGGTTAGGGCATAGCTGTAAATGATTATTGCGGGATCATCAATGATCTTGTTGCACATTTTAATAGAGGCATTAAATTCCTCTTCTGGTAATATCTGTGCGTCAAGGAGTTGTTTTTTCTCGACCAGTGCGAATTTGACCAAATCAGACCGGTAAGGATGCCCCACGGGCATGGCCTTGATGGCGCTTCGCACCTGGATATCTGACAGGTTTGCCTGATAGAAGAGATGATAGGTGCGCAACCCGGCGTTGATATCCCCGCCTTTTAAGTCGAATAACCTGATCATCGCATCCCGGATTCTCGACCAGGCTGGTTGGGGGGGATAACATTTCCAGGTGGTCCAATCCGATTCCTGGGAGACAATCACACCCCCAGGCTGGCTGAGCTTGATCATGATGTCCAGGAGTTCAGTATCACAGCCCTTTTCGTTCATGATAAACCTGGCGTGACAGAGATCGAATGAGCCTTCTTTAAGAGATGGGGAATAAATATTTCCCATTAATAGGTCAATATTGGTGTTATTGTCACTGCAAAGGGAACGTTTTGCAGCAGATAAATAATGAGGATTTTCATCCAAACCAACAATTAGCCCGGTATCCCCAATATGCTTGCTGAGTGATGGAATCACGCCAATAGGTCCGCAGCCAGAATCAAGGCACTTCCATCCTGGTTGTATCCCGATCCTGTCAAATAATAAATCCGTCTCAGGCTCCCAGCATTTTGACTGGTTTATCAACCTGTCTATGTTGAATTCCATGGACTCATCAAGGTATTTGGTCATTTCATTTCACCAAATTAGTTAATAACGGGTGCTTTGAGAGCATTGCTTTTTTCTTTGAGATAATCTAACCATACCCCATGTCAACCTATAAACAACGCCTAATTTAAGGGCAAAAGGAGCACAAGTGAACAAAACAAGTTGTGGATTTGGGACATCTTTAAGGCAAATACTATCCTTTAGACCTGAGAGAAATCAGCCTCTGTTGAGCAATCCAAATTCGTATACTTAATGGAGAAGAAGGCATAAGGGGATAAATAATCAACTCATGCGTACGATAACAATCAAAATTCTTTCAAAATAAACAAATCACTTAAACCATGGGCGCGACTAGGCAGCCAAAGATCCGGTTTTCAAATTAAACACCTGATTGGTTGTTCGCAACCACCTATAAAAATGAGCTTATTTATTTTTCTTTTGAGAATCTATGTTAAAATTTTCTCATTGAATTTCACCGCAACAAAGGGGCTGAAATGCTCGCACGAGTTTTTTCCTGCGCCGTGATTGGGTTGGACGGCGTCGTCGTTGAAGTCGAGGTGGATACCGGTGGGGGACTGCCCAAGATGGTCATCGTCGGACTGCCGGATGCCGCTGTGCAGGAGAGCCGCGAGCGGGTGCAGTCGGCGGTCAAGAACGCCGGCTTTTATTATCCACGTAAGAAGCTGACCGTCAACTTGGCGCCGGCTTCCGTGCGCAAGGAAGGCCCCGCTTACGACCTGCCGATCGCAGTGGGGGTGTTGATTGCCACGGGGCAGTTGGATCCCGAAGCTGTTGAGGGTACATTGATCATTGGGGAACTCTCCCTGGATGGAAGCGTGCGCCACGTCAAAGGTGTGCTGCCCATGGCTGCCCTGGCACGCCAGGAGGGCTATCAAAGGGTAATTGTGCCGGAAGTGGATGCGCCGGAGGCCGCGTTGATCCCGGATATCACCGTCATCCCTGCTTCGACCCTCAATGCACTCTATGATCACCTTTCTGGGCTGAATCCCATTGACCCTGCCCAACCGCCGGACCACAACCCTGAGGAGGTTTGGGTGGAGACAGACTTCAGCGAGATCAAGGGGCAGGAGCATGTCAAGCGCGCCCTAGAAGTAGCGGCGGCAGGGGGACATAACCTGCTGATGATCGGACCGCCCGGTGCGGGCAAGACGCTCATGGCACGCGCACTACCTTCAATATTACCCATGATGACCATCGATGAAGCCCTCGATGTGACCCGTATCTACAGCGTGGCAGATCTGTTGCCCTCGGATGTGCCCTTGATCCGGGCGCGACCCTTCCGCTCACCACATCACACCATCAGTCACGCTGGCTTGGTGGGGGGCGGCAACTGGCCGCACCCGGGTGAGATCAGCTTGGCGCACCGGGGGGTGTTGTTTTTGGATGAGCTGCCTGAATTCAGTTCCAAGGTGTTGGAAGTACTGCGCCAACCCCTGGAAGATAAGGTGGTCACTATCAGTCGGGCCCAGGGATCCCTAACCTTCCCGGCGAATTTTCAACTGGCAGCCGCCATGAATCCCTGCCCCTGCGGGTATTATGGTGACCCTGCCAAACCCTGTACCTGCTCCTCCTCGATGGTGACTCGCTACCAGAAACGCATCTCGGGGCCGCTGCTGGACCGGATTGACATCCACATGCAGGTGCCGCGGGTGGAATACCAGAAACTGCGGGATATGCGTCCGGGGGAATCCTCAGCAGAAGTGCGAGAAAGGGTGGAAGCTGCCCGGGAAATGCAACGAAACCGCTTTGCGGGGACCGACATTGCCAGCAACGCCGATATGCGCCCGGCACAGGTGCGGAAGTACTGCGCGCTGGATGACCCTTGCCAGGTGCTGATGAAAACTGCCATGCGCCAATTGCAGCTGACGGCGAGGGCCTATCATCGGGTGCTGAAGCTGAGCCTGACAATCGCCGATTTGGCTGGGTCAGAGGCGATCACGCAAGTGCATCTGGCGGAGGCGCTGCAGTACCGTCCGAAGCTGGATTTGATGTAAATCTGGCAAGTGAAATATTTTCGCTGGTCCTTTCCTTTCAGGAGGCTTTGCACCGATTCCACTAATAAGAGCGAAGTTCCTCACCAAAATATTAGGCTGCGAAAACTGATGCAATCGGTGACATGGAGCGGGGGTTAAGCGGCCACAAGCAATTACCAACTAGAATAAATCACTCATTTGGATACACTCCCCAAAACAGATCGTCAAATTGCGAGACAAACTCCTCCGAGAAGTAGTAGCGGTATTCGTGCTTGCCCTGGAGATGGTAACCGAGGAACGCTGTGGCAAAGTGCTTCAGGCGTCTCGCTGCCAGGGTTTCGGTTACCATCATGTGGGTCTTGCCGATGAATGAGATCAAGAACTTTTCGGAGCTACCGGCATGCTCAAAGATGAATGCAGTTTCGATCTGATAGGGGACATATTCATCATTCGTCGGAGAGAGCAA
>Ga0207796_1000718_pt1 | contig 12408 bp, 12 predicted proteins | sample Pon1CUnioCityCA_6_FD_187274 | JGI IMG/M metagenome (GOLD analysis project Ga0207796, IMG submission 187274) | Marine sediment microbial community from Union City, CA, USA - Pond 1C Sediment 1 (SPAdes) | ecosystem: Environmental > Aquatic > Marine > Intertidal zone > Salt pond sediment ...
TCAAATTTATCTTATATTAATTTTTGAATGAAGAAGAAAATCTTATCTTTTCCGCAGTATTTTCCCCTTTTTATTATGAAAGGTTGTTTTGGTTTTTTGGGTGCTTAAATAGAAGCGACCTGCCGATTCAGCAGGTCGCTATAAAATTTTTGTTCAAGCTGATGTTGTTTAGTTAGTGTCCGAATTCCAGCGTCCACCTGCCCATAAGGGACGTCCGTTCTGATCTCGTATGCGAATAGTTTCTCCTGTCGAGTTATTTTCAATCTGACCGATTTTGAAAGAATCCTCGTGGTAGAAACCGGTTAGGTTGAGTTCGTCAGATTCCGAGACCGAAAAACCCTGGTCGGTCAAAAAGCCGAGGGCGCGACCTTCAAATTCCAGCACCGTGCCATCCGACAGCTCGATCACCCAAAGATCGGGCGCCACGGAAATCACAGTCCCCTCATAAATCAACCATTCCTCAACATTCGCCTGGCCAACCCCAAGGCCTTCCACGGGCATGTCTTGCGGCTGTCCTCCCAAGGTTTGACCATTTCCATCGCCTTGCTGGTTGCCACCTCTTCGGAAACCGCTCCCGTCTTCAGGAGGTTCAATGTCGCAATCATTGGTTCTCTCGCCGAAACCTTCACCCCGCTTATAGAGGGAGCCATCAGGATCGCAATCATCAGAATCACGTTTTAATATTGGGTCTTGATTCCTGCCATTGTCACCTTCATTGCGTCGGATTTCTTCAGAAAGATTTTTATTCAACGACAGCGGTTCCCTGTCCTCTGTTTTAGCCAGGGTTCGGTTGACAGCACCGAAAACCAATAAGCCGAAAATTCCTGCTAATAATACGCCTACAAATACTTTCTTGATCATGATTGACCTCATTTCTTCTTGATATTATTTTAATTTTTTTATTTTATGCTTGTTCAATGCCGGTGCTTAATTGCTTTTGACGCTGGTTTTGACCCAAGCTCCCAATGATTTTACGGGTAATATTGACAATCCATTTCCAATGTAAAGCAAAGTGTAATATGGCCGTGATCGTAAACACAACCCCGCTCCATGTGTGGATTAGGTCCCAGGTTGTTTTGTTAAAAATGAAACCAGCGCTGGAAGGACCACTTTCCACAAAAAACATGAAATAGACCCCAGAGAGGGTGCAAATGATAAAACTGACGGCAGTGATCACATCCAAAAGGATATTATAGGTGAGCCGAGATCCAAAATTCTTGCGCTTTTTGGTGATCACCTGCCAGGAGCGCTTGATCGTGCCAGTGATCCAGCCCCAGTGAATCAGGATGTGTACCAGTGCTGCCATGATCACAGCAAGTCCGGACCAGGTGTGGATAATATCCCAGGTCTGGCGGCTGAAAATGACCACAAGGTCATAGTAGGGATTTCGCCCCCCCTGATAGCCGCCATTGGGAAAGGCCAGGAAATAGAGGCTGGATAAAATTGCCAGGAAGGCACTCAAGCCTAAAAAGGCGTCAATCCACCAGTTTTGGCGTAATTTGGGTGTTAATGTGGATGATTTATGTTTCATTTTTTCTCCGTTTTATGTTTTACGATATTATTGTAGGATTTCGGCTTGCAGAAAAGGTGGAGGAGATATGAAGAACTTATGAAGAGATCCCAAATTCTTCTTTGCCGGGCTATAATATTTTTATGGCTATAGTTTTGATCATTGAAGATGAACAAGAGCTCTCCCAGATCTTAAAAGCGTATCTTGAAAGAGCGGGATACGATGTCTTGGTTGCTGAGCGTGGCGATCAGGGTATCCATCTCTGGCAAGAGCACCATCCAGATATGGTTTTGTTGGATTTAAACCTCCCTGGCATGGATGGGATTGATATTGCCAGGCAGATCCGGCAGGCGGATGACACACCCATCATCATGGTGACTGCCCGGGTGGATGAAGTCGATCGCCTTTTAGGGTTGGAATTAGGTGCGGATGACTATATCACGAAACCTTTCTCGCCCCGTGAAGTGGTGGCAAGGGTAAAGGCTGTGTTGAGGCGTGTTGACAAAGCACCCTCAATGCAACCAGATCTGATAAAGCATGCCGATTTAGTCATTGATCCCGAAGCCTATTCGGTTATAAAGTCAGGTAGAAAACTTGAGCTGACACCGACGGAGTTTTCCCTGCTCTTTACGATGGCACAGCGCCCGGGTCGAGTGTTCTCTCGCCTTCAGCTTCTGGAAGCATCGCAGGGGGTGGCTTATGAAGGCTATGAACGCAGTATTGATGCCCATATCAAGAACCTGCGAGCCAAATTAGGGGATGACAGCCGCGATCCCCGTTATATTGAAACCGTGTTTGGGATTGGCTATCGATTTAAGAAGGAAGCTTCATGAGCATGCGATGGCGCTTGCTGGGTTCCTTTATATTACTTATCCTGGTAGCCCTGGGAACTGTGGCGCTTGTCACTCGTTATACAACAGAACAGGAGGTTCAAAGGTTCCTGGGCTATGGCGGCCAGGCGGGATTGGAAAACCTGGCAAACTCCCTGGAAGGTTATTACGCCCAAAATGGCTCCTGGGAGGGGGTCGAAAATTTCTTCCAATCAGGTTCTGGGCGTGGCAGAGGTCCAAGGTCCGGTGCAAACGCCGGGATTGGTCAGCACATCCTGGTAGATACAACGGGTGTTATTCGACACAGCCCGGTGACATCTGAAGTCGGGACGGTGTTACCAGAATCAACATTGGCGCAATCCATCCCATTAGAAACTTCAGGTGAAATAGTTGGCTATCTCATCCCTGAAGGGGGGATCCCAGAACTGCCAGAAAACTTTGAGGCTTTATTAATTGACCGTGTCAACCGGGCAACCCTTGTGGCGGCGCTAATCTCAGGTGGTTTGGCGATTCTGTTGGCGCTGGTCTTGGCAGGGTTGATACTTAAATCGGTGCGGGGATTGACCAGGGCTGCTGAGAAAATGGCAGCAGGAGATCTTTCGCAGCGTGTTGCAATCCAAGGCAAGGGAGAGCTTGCGACGCTAGGTGAGGCCTTTAACCAGATGTCCCAATCCCTGCAGGAATCCGATACACGACGGCAAGCGCTGACGGCCGATATCGCCCATGAGTTGCGAAACCCATTGGCGATCCAACGGGCGCGATTGGAAGCGCTTCAAGACGGTCTCTATCCCTTGGATAAGGAAAACCTGGCGTTGATCGCTGAACAAAACCGTCAGCTAACCCACTTGGTGGAAGACTTGCGCACCTTAGCCCTGGCGGATTCTGGTGAGTTGACCTTGAATAAACGCCCAGTTGATCTGCGAGAAATATGCATGGATACTCTTGCTCGCTTTGAACCACAGGCAGAAATGCAGCAGATCCACTTATTGGCCGATTGCCCGGCGCAGTCGATCATCCTGGAAGCTGACAAAGAACGTTTACAGCAAATTCAGGACAACCTGATGCAAAATGCATTACGGTATACACCTGAAACGGGCAAGATTCAATTATCGCTAAATAGATTTGATGGGAAAGCTGTTCTTCAGATTCATAATAGTGGCCCGCAGATTTCCGAAGAGGTGTTGCGACATTTATTTGAGCGCTTCTATCGAGGGGATAAGGGGCGTGATCGTTCCAGTGGCGGCACGGGATTGGGATTGGCGATTGCCCGAAAATTAGCTGAAGCCCATGGGGGGACACTGCTCGGAGAAAATCACCCGCAGGGTGGTGTCGTGTTTACACTGACTCTCCCACTTTCATTGTGAATCTTGTGATTTATTAATATCTCAATTTATCATTCGAAAAATTAGATTTTTTCAGAAACCCGGACTTTTTCTCTCTCTTTGAAAACCAAGCTTACTAAAGGGAGAACCAGCAAATTAATCCCGAAGAGGATGATAAAAGTCAGGCTGAAACTGGTTAAATCCGAGAGCATCCCGCTGAGATACATCCCGATCCCCTGGCCAACATTGGTGAAAGCCATCAGGATTGCATACATGGAGGCGGCTATGCGGGGGTCTACAAAGCGCATGGCGACGGCGAAATATTCGGTCTGGTAGGTGCCATAAGCCACGCCAAAGAAGATCACCAAGCCGATGGCTAGCGACAGTCCTAATTGGGGTAGGACCAGAAACGCCAAGGAAAGCAAGGATGCGCTTAACAACAAAACACCGATCACTAAGGCTCGTTTAGGCTGATATCGGCGCATCAACCACCCCCCAACAAAGCTGCCCCCAACAACCCCCAAACCCCAAAGTGAGGTAATCATGCCGGCAGCGGATAGGCTGATGTTGAATTGGTTTTCCAGGAAGGGGTTGATCAACTGGTTGGCACCCAAGATAATCAAAAACATCAACAATCCCAGTCCGCCTGCCAGGTAAGTCCTTCTATTGAAGGCATTGAATGCCGCCCAGTCAAAACGTTTTTCAACCTGGCGTTCTTCTTCTCTGACAAAGAGCATGAAGGGCACCGGCAGGATAGTGAGTGCGGCCAGTACCCAAAAAACAGCCATCCAGGAGACATTTTCAGCTAAAAATCCAACAACAGAGGCAGCAACAATCGAGCCTACTGCCCGTCCACCCACCATGAAGCTCTGGATTGTGCCCTGCTCATTGATGGGTGTTGTATCCAATGCCAAGCCATCCGTGCAGGTATCATAGAGGGCCATCCCCATCTGCATGGTGAAAGCCAGAGCCACATATCCCCAGAAGAAGCTGCCGGGATTTATAAATGGCGCTGCAACAAGGCAGAGGAATTGTACAACTAAACCGATGAAGATATAGGGTTTACGATGCCCCATGCCCAAGAGGTTGACCCGGTCGCTGAGGATCCCCAAGCCGATCTTGAGCACAAAGGGCAGCAGGGCGATAAACCCAAAGATACCCACATCAGTCATTTGTAACCCATTGTCCAATAGGTAGAGGGCGTTCAGGGCAGCAAAGAACCCCAGGATGGTGCCCTGGGTGAAATACAATGAGCCAAAGGTTAAGTTACGAAGATACTTTTTTTGAGGCATGCATTCTCCCATTCAGTGGTTTGACTTAGTGCAAGTATACATGATATTCCTCAAAGTCCAGTGTCCTTCTTTTGAAAATAAAAAAACCCTGGACCTTTTGCCAGGGTTGATACCGCCATGGTATCCTGTATTTTAATTTTCAAGAAGGGACTGCAAGTTTTTTATATCTGTCCTTGAAGTCTGGTCGATGCTGATAGGGGTGACCGAGACCTTCTTTTCTACCAGCAAAACATAAAGATCGCTGCCCTTTTCAAGCTCATTTGGATCGTAGCGAATTTCATAGCCCATTGGTCCTCGGTCTGAAAGGGACTCGCGCCGGGCGGGTTTGGGGACGTAGTACCGCCGGCGGGAATGGCGGGTGATGACCATGGGGGTTTCTCGGGTGGCGCCTTGCGGGATATCAAGTTTGATCAAATCCACATCCTCAGGCAGCCCATGCTGCAAGATGTTTTGGGCGATTTTATGGGTGAAATAACCCGCAATGTTGAAATCAACATCTTGAGAAAGGGATAGATGGTGCTCAGCGCTGGTCTGCATGGAGACAGCCAGCGCAGGAATCCCAAGGGATGCAGCTTCCAGGGTGGCGCCCACGGTACCGGACATAGTGATGCCAGACCCGATATTCTCGCCGTAGTTTACCCCTGAAACGAGGATGTCTGGATCGCCTTTAATGACATCATAAATTCCGTGAAGCACCGCCTGACCCGGCGAGCCGTCAACGGAAAAGACCTGCCAATCGCGCCCGTTGACATGCAGTGTCATTTGCTCAATGATGCCGGAGGAATGGATGGGCATGCTGCGTCCAGCCCCGGTTTGCTGGTCACGAGGTGCGACCACATGCACAAATCCCAGGGGGTCCAGGGCTTCTGCCGCAGCCCACAAACCCGGTGAATGGATGCTGTCGTCATTGGTTAATAGAATTTGCTTGGTTTTATCGTTCATGGTGTCTTCATTTTAATGGAGATGTGAGCAATTCTCAATCAAGATATCGTAAAGAATCGATTAACATTTAAATTTGGTCATCAGATATTAGGAATCAGGAATTAGGTTTTTTCCATCCTTGGAAGATGGCGCCGGTGAACCCCCCCTTTTAAAAATAATATGTATTCATAAATCCACAAATGAAGTTGCATTGCATAAATTTGGCTGGTGATTATGAATGGACACTGTGGGCTTGATGTGGGATACCGGTTTTCTTTTTTTAACTGTGGATAGTTTACACTTCCCCGGCGGCACATTGGGCTGCGAAGGCTTTGATTTGTTCGATCATCGCCATCAGACCATTAGCACGCTGTGAGGAAAGGTGCTTGTCGAGCCCGGTTTTTTCGAAGAAAGTCAACTCTGCTGTCAGGACATCCTCAGCAGTCTGCCCAGATAGAATCCGCGTCAGCAGTGCAGCGAGACCTTTGACAATCAGGGAGTCGCTGTCCGCCTTAAGGTAGACCTGGCCGTCCCGGCATTCGCGCTGTAACCATACGGTGGATTGGCATCCCCGTACAATCTTGTCTTCAGTCTTCTCAGTATCCGGCAGGGGGTCCATCTTCTGTCCGATTTCAATCAGGTAGGCATAACGTTCATCCCATTGCGGCAGGAACGTAAAATCTTCAACAATCCCATGCTGGATTTCTTGTATGCTTGGCATGGATTACCTTCCCAACATCTTGAGGACTTTATGGAGTGCGGTTAACAGGGTATCGATATCCTCCCGGGTGTTGTAGAGTGCCAATGATGCGCGCACTGTCCCATCAATCCCCAAAGCTGTCATGATGGGCTGGGTGCAGTGATGGCCGGTGCGCACAGCAACCCCCTGGGTATCCAGCAGGGTTCCCAAGTCATAGTGGTGGACCCCCTCAATATTAAATGCCAAGATGCTGGTGCGCTGCCTGGCGTTCCCATAAATTGTCAATCCCTCCACCTCTAACAGTCTTTCCCGACCGTAAGCCAGCACCTGGTCTTCATGAGCCATGATTTCATCAAAGGGGAACTGGTCCATGTAATTGATAGCAGCCGCCAGCCCAATGGGACCGACGATGTTGGGGGTCCCGGCTTCAAATTTGAAGGGGAGTTTATTGTAGGTGGTTTTATCGATGGTGACCAGGTCAATCATCTCTCCGCCCCCCTGGTAAGGCGGCATAGCTTCCAACCAGGATTCTTTGCCATAGAGGACCCCGATCCCGGTGGGGCCGTACATTTTATGCCCAGAGAAGACGTAAAAATCAGCATCCAGGGCTTGAACGTCATGCTCGATATGCTGGACGGATTGGGCTGCGTCCACCAACACGGCTGCCCCAGCATCATGAGCCATCTTGATGATTTGCTGTGCCGGGTTGACCGTCCCCAGTGAATTGGAAACGTGGTTGAAGGCGACGATGCGTGTGCGCTCATTTAATAATTTTTCATAGATATCCAATTGGAGGTCCCCATTTTCATCAAAGGGCACCACGCGGAAATGAGCTTGACGTCGTTCACACATTATCTGCCAGGGCACAAAGTTGGAGTGGTGATCCATTTCTGTGACGATCACCTCATCCCCCGGGGTGACGAAAGCCTCGCCAAAGGAGAAGGCTACCAGGTTAATTGCTTCCGTTGTGCCGCGTGTGAATATAATTTCATGATCATGCTGGGCATTGAGATAGCCCTGCACCTTCTGGCGACCTGCTTCATGGGCTTCCGTTGCCAGGTTGGAAAGGTGATGGGTGCCGCGGTGGATATTGCTGTTATAGGTGGTGTAATATTGCGTGATCGCATCAATCACATTCTGCGGTTTTTGCGTGGTGGCAGCATTATCCAGGTAGGTCAGCGGTTTGCCGTTGACCCTTGTTCCTAAGATTGGGAAGTCCTGGCGGATTTTTTTAATGTCAAATTTCATAGTCACCCTTCAACTTAATAATGATCAATAGATGAATGAATTCTACCAGACCCATTGAGGGAATGAACAGGTATCAGGATGCAACAAACACAAACTTTTCTGTATTCCAGTTTTCTTAATCGTTCAGGAGAACAGCCACCGGTGTGCCGACTTTTGCGCCAAGTCTTTCCTGGGCGCTGCCGTTTGTCACTGAAATGGCTAAATGGCCGGTGCTGTCAATGGTGGCGATCAGGGTGCCGGGTGCGACATCCCCAAAGGTACGAGTTAGCCCCAGGATCGTTTCGCCCATGATTTTGATTCTAAATTTCCCACCAGTGCCCATTAGGGCGGATTCGGGCAGGTTGGTGCTGAGATTGCCAAATACATCAATCATGACCACCTGTGCTTGCCAGCCTGTTGAGAGGCGTTCGGGTTGTGGTAAGGGTATGAGGACAGGATCCTGGATGGCATCTCCCAATTTCTCCAGGGGCAGCCCGTTGACCAGGTGGGCGCCGACCGGTGCAAAGGTATCTCGCCCGTGAAAGGAGGCAGTGATCTCCGGCAGCCAGTACCTGGGTTCCTCCAGGGCGATGATCTCCAGGGGTTGATTTTGCGTTTGAGCCTTTTCGATCAACAGAGTGAGCAGGCCGTTATCCGGTGCCACATAAAAGTAATCGCCAATTCGGGCAGCAAGTGCCCGCCGCTGGGTGCCCACACCCGGATCGATCACGGCAACGTGCACCGTCCCCGGCGGGAAATAAGGTACGGCTTCTTCCAGCATGCGAGCCCCCGCTTCAATATCCTGGGGTTGGACCTGGTGGCTGATATCGATCACTTGGGTTTGAGGGGCGATGTTGGCGATAACGCCCTCCATCACGCCCACGAAGTGATCTTTGATCCCAAAATCTGTTAATAGAGTCAGGATGCCGCTTGGTTCGAGGCCTTCTTTTTGGGGATAGGTTTGAAGCTGTTGACGGGCATCATCGAAGTTCAAACCCTGCCGGATGACCTCTGTAAATATTTCAGGAAGTCCGGTCTGGCGCATAGCATTAATGGCATTCTGGATGGGATAGGCCACCCGGAACTGCTTGACCTCAATTTCACCATCTTGCAATTCAAGGATGGCATAACTGGCACGTGGATCACCGTCATCCGGGCGACCGACGCTGCCCGGGTTAACAAAGCACACGCCCCCAGCTTTTCGGGTAAAAGGTTGATGGGAATGACCGCAGAGAATCGCATCAACAGGGTGCTGTTCAGCCAATTCCAACAGGCGTTTTTCCGGTGTATTCGGTAGGAGGTGCTCGCTAATCGAATCAGGGCTGCCATGGGTCATCAACAATGTCACCCCTTCGAAGGTCGCTTTGAGGGATTTTGGGAGTGAGTTTAGGTATTTCCGCGATTTCTTTGATAGGGCTTGATAAGTCCAGGCGAACATCTCACGTTTTTCGGGGGTTTTAACGCTTGACCAGCCAGCCATGCGGTGCTTTTTGCTGAGGACTTTCTGATCGTAATTTCCCAGTATATTTGTAAAAGATGAGCCTTGGATGAATTGTACAACTTCCTCAGGTTGTGGGCCGTATCCAACCGCGTCCCCCAGGTTGAGGATCACCCGGGCGGCATTGTTCGCCCTGGCGTGGCGCAGGACGGCATTTAGGGCTTCTAGATTTCCGTGGATATCTGAAATCAGGGCAATTTTCATACGTCTGAGGGTTCTTGCCGAAGTGGTTCTGGATTGTCAGGTTCCGGAGATATTTCCGAATCTGGTGTTGTCTCCCGATCTTCTTCTTCGGGTATTTCCTCAGATGTTTTTTCCTCAGTTTTATCCTGATCGTTTGTGGACAAGTGAATCAATGCGGCTTCTACATTGATCGGTGTTTTGATGATCTCTTTGAGTGACGACCAGGCATTTTCATCTGCCAGGGTGTCCCAGGTGGATAAAAAGGCATCATATTCAGCCTTGCGTACTTGCTGGCGGTTTTCGATGAAATGTTCAAATCCTGGCAGCAGGCGTTTCAGGGGTCCCACATTACCAAAGTAGTCTTCAATTCGCGACCGTTCTTTTTCGATGAATTTTGGCAGCCAGCTTACCCAAACATCCGCATCGTGAATGGTCCCAAGCTGGTCCTGCAAGTCTTTCATCACACGAATATGCGGAATCAGCGCTTCTTTATAGATCGGCGCGAAAAGTTCCATGGTATAGCGTAGATGCTTGCCGGCGATGCGCATCGCATGTAGCTTTTCGATGTTCTCAGGATCCCGAATGAATTCTTGATAACCTAGAAATTCCTCCAACTGCTCGTTAATTGCCTCAAACGCCATTTGATACAAAGATGGTGTGAAGAGGTAGGTGCCCTCTGCCTTCGCAGATAGTTTTTCAAAGCGCTGATGCATTTCACTTAAAAACGACCCATCTTGAAGCTTTTTGAGGGTCTTTTCTACTTTTTCTTGCGCTTTAACCCGGTTCTGCTTTAATCGCAGCAGGAACCGGCGGTAGCCGGGTTTGTATTGCGCATCCAGGGTGTCATCGTAACAATCATTGATGCATTCAATTTGGATATCGAGATCACGCGCCCTGCCCAGGGACTTGGTGATCTTGCGGATTTCATCCTGCCATGTTTTGGCTTTTTTACCGGGTAAGCAGTCTTGGAAATATCCAAAGGCATTTCTCAGCCGGCGAGAAGCCACACGCATTTGATGGACACCTTCGATATCCTTGGCTTCCAGGGCGTTTTCCAGTTCCCCCTCAAGACGCTTAACTTGTTCAAGCATGAACTTTGCACCAAAAACACAGGCTGCTTTGTGAACTTTCTTTCCCATGTTTCCTACCTCCTTCTAGGGTTTTTACATTGGAAGAGACAGGTTCGGTGGTCTAAAAATCTTCTTCAAAGATTGATTGCTGATCTTCTAATAAATTCCGGATATGCGTCTGTAAATCGGCAAAAACTTCCATCACCGGTCTTCCTGCGTCGACGGTGACGAAGCCATATTCTTTGGCAAACTGGTCAAACATCAAGATTAATTCCGATTGATACTCAATAAAACTATCATAAAGGTTATTCGATGGATGGATATCCATACCCGCTTCCCAATAATTCAGGCCGCGCCCATGGATCAGACGGGAGACCAAATCCGTAACATCTGCCCTTAGGTAGAGGACCATGTCAGGTTTGAGCGCGAAACCATAGACCTGGTGCGACCATTCAGGGTCCGCACCACGCACAATATCCCTTGCCATAATCGAATACATATAACGGTCAGAAAGGACGATAAAACCCGCTTGTAGGGCAGGGATTATCTGGTTTTCAAGACGGTCGGCAAAGTCGGTGGCGTAGAACAGGCTCATGGTGATGCGGCTGAGGGTGTGCCCCATCCGGGCTTTCTCCAGCCCTTTTTGGGTCATCTCGGAGCGCCTTAACCCCGTATCGGATACGGCAAATCCTTCATCCTCCAACCAACGTCGCAGGAGCTGGGTTTGGGTGGAACGCCCGACGCCATCGGAGCCTTCCAGGACGATCAGTTTTCCGGGTAGATCACCGTTTTCTCGATAGGGGAAACCGGCACCATAGAAAATCGCATCGGACATCATCCACCGCCTTTCGCAGCGTTGATCTCTGATTGTAGAGTCACATAAGGGTGTCCCTCAGGTTTGGGTAAGCCTTCCCAGCCTTCCAATTCCTGCTTGACAATTTCGCGCACCAGGCGCTGTTGAGCCTGGACGGTCAGGTCACCATCAATCACGGTCAGGTTGAATTCATTGACCATTTTGTCATATTCGTTCAATATGCGTTCCTGGAAGCGTTTGAAGCTCTCAATGCGGCTTTCCGAAATTTTCAAGTCCATTCCTGCTTCATAATATTTTAGTTTTGCGCGGGCGCTGGTGATGCGTGTCACAGCCACATCCAGGGGCACACGAAAATAAAGGGCGATATCGGGCTGCATGGCAAAGGAATATAAGTTCCGGACCCATTCCCGATCCACACCCCGGGCGACATCCCTGCCAAAGGCGGTAAAGGCATAGCGATCCGCCAAAACGATAACGCCTGCCTTGAGCATGGGGAAGATGCGGTTTTCCCAGCGATCGGCAAAATCGGTACACTGCAGCAGGCTGAAGGTGGTTGGGGTGAAAAGTTTGCGTTTTTTGGCGCGTTTGGTCGTGCTCTTCACCAGGGCTGAGGAGTTCCATTCGCTAAAATAAACTGAACGGCCCTGAGAATGGAGCCATTTGTTAAGGAGATCGATCTGGGTGGATTTACCGCTGCCGTCAATCCCCTCGACAATGATCAATTTTCCTGGCGTGGTGTTTTTTCTCAACATAAAATTACCTTTCACGCTGAGATGGTGAGTGGATGTTGAAAATTATACTTGATTAATTTTCAACTGGTTAACGTAGAAGAATTTGTATATTAAATAAACCGGCTGGGTGGTTAGGAATCAAATATGGCATAGCACACAGGGTGGCTATTCGTCATCCTCAATCCATTCATCATCTGAGACATCGATCTCCAACAATTCCCCGGTGGCGATGAAAATGGTTCGTTCGCAGATGTTGGTCACCCGATCCGCCATACGTTCAATATTGTGAACAACCCACATGATATAGTTG
>Ga0207796_1000719_pt1 | contig 12399 bp, 10 predicted proteins | sample Pon1CUnioCityCA_6_FD_187274 | JGI IMG/M metagenome (GOLD analysis project Ga0207796, IMG submission 187274) | Marine sediment microbial community from Union City, CA, USA - Pond 1C Sediment 1 (SPAdes) | ecosystem: Environmental > Aquatic > Marine > Intertidal zone > Salt pond sediment ...
AGCAGGGAAGGACGGATATCGGAAGATACTCAAGCTGTCCTTGAATTGCGGTTTATTCGCCGTAATAAATCATGACCTCAACTTTCAGTTGAGAGGTTTTCATCTGAAGGATCCTCTTCGGAATCGGGTTCACGGCTTAGCGTCTGAAGTTTGCGGCTGACTTCCCGCCATTGTACCTCCGAAATGCCCAATTTCTGACGGATCTTGTCATGCTCCATGCTGGATTTCCAGTCCTGAACTGCAGCTGTCCAGCGACACATCGAGAAGGATAGCCTTTTATCAAGCCCAGCATCTTGGCCTAGGTCTTCCAGCACATACTCTAACATCCTGGCTGACCAAGGAAACAGCTTGTCCACCAGGGCATGGTGATTTCGATATTCCAGATAGGCGCTGATCCATTCCTCGCTCAGGGGAATTTTCCTCTCTTTATAGCGATTTTTAGGACTGGCATAACGGATGAACACCAAGGGTCCTTGGGGGGCATCCATCTGAATGTGATTGGGGCTCAGGGAAAGACATTCCCCTTTTTTGATCCCAGTTTCCAATAGCAGCTTGAACAGCAAATAAGAACGATAATCGGGATCTGTTTGGTTCCGGTAGGATTGGGCGGTATCCAGGATCCTGTCTATTTCATTCTGGGAGAGCACTTCTGGCAATGGGCTGCGCACTGATTTTTGGACCACTTTTTCCGAGGGATTGGAGGGGATCGCTCCGCCCTCATGCAGCCAGCGGAAAAAAGACTTTAATGAAGTGATTCTGCGAGCAAGGGTTTTTGGACTGCAGGGGACATCCCTTTCAAATTGCATCCAGCGCAAAAAGTTGTTCAGGTCTGCCAGGTTGATCTCACCAACCTGGCGGTCTGGGGGCAGGTAGGATGCGAGGAGGCGCAAATCCCCCAGGAAAGCAGTGATTGTGTGAGGAGAGCTGCCCTGATCCGCCAGGTAAATTTCCCAAGCTTGAAGGGCCGGGGATAAGGTTGTTCGGGGATTAATATGAGCACTTGACTCGTTGATCATCGCCAGCTCCCTTTCGTATAGCCAATATCCTAAGTTTACACGAGACCCCAGGTGCTGTCAATAGCTGAAAGCCCTCTAGGGATTTTGCAAGGTGACGGTGCCGGCTTTGGTCTCGATCGTGAATATCAAGCGCGGTCCCTGGCCTTCCAAATAGTAATCCTCTCCAGATTGCTGCCAATCCCCCTGGATGATGACTTTGGAAAGAGGGCCTTCGAAGTTGACTTCAGCAGGCACGCCATCAGGGACAGAGATGACCAGGCGACTCAGCCCTGTTTCAATGAAAACAGAAGCATTTTGCTGTAAGAGCCCAGAAAAATCCAGGTTGTAATTTCCAGCCCCGCTTTGGAAGATCATGGTTTGGAAATTCGCATTGGCAAGTTTTTCCATACTGATATTCGACCCACCAGTCTCGTAGCGGAACGCATTCATAGTTTCTGTGTTGGGGGTAGAGAATTTCAGCTTGACATTGGCTGCGCCATCTTTAATGTGAAGATCACGAATTGCCAAGCCTCCAAACTCAAAATCTCCTGTGTACCCACCTGCTTTAATGTCCAATTCGAGGGGGACATTTTTTATAGCCAGACTCCACTCGTTTTTGATGGTTTCATCAATGGTTGGGACAGCATTGAGTTTGAGGTTCCCCTGTTTGAGTGATACGCTGAACTCATCCACGGTCACTTCAGGCTTAAAGTCAGCCACATTGAATGTTGCGGTTCCTGATACCAGATCTGGGCCAGAGTTAGGCAGCAGCACCATTTTCCCAGCTCCAAAGGACAGATTAAGGTCCAGCGGAGTGGGGATGTCTGGGATTGGGATCTGAACTAACTCGGTCACTGTAGGACCAGTCTTTTGTTCAGTTTTAAAGGGTAGTTCTATGCCAATACCGCAGCCAGAGGTAGAAAAGACCAATGTTAGAAAAAGTATGAAGCGCAGATAGTTTTTCATGAGCAAACTCCTCAGCTTAACAGCTGAATATCATCATAGGTTTCTTTTAATATAGTGCAGGATTCATTCCACAGGAAAGATGGGTTCCTGATCCCCTAAAATGGGTTCAGGTCGAGTTAAATGGACCTGGATGAAAGCTACCAGGCTGGCTGCAATTTCGCGGATCTTCCAGAATTCTTGATCGCGATAGGGCCGCAGATCCGATTCAACACCCACGGATTCCACCCCCAGGGCATTGCAAGTGTAGAGGGCCCTTGACAGATGGAACTTTTGGGTGACAAGGATGGCCTGATCGAGCTGGAAGATCGCTCCTGCCCGATAACAGGTATCGTAAGTCCTGCGCCCGGCATAATCAAGGACAATATCCTCTTCCGGCATACCCAGCTCGAGAGCGTAGGATTTCATCGCGCCGGGTTCGTTGTAATGGATATAGCTATTGTCCCCACTCATGAGGATTTTCTCTACTTTACCAGCCTGGTAAAGATCAACAGCTGTGGTGACCCGGTCCTTCAGCACGGCAGTAGGAGCACCGCTAGCAGTTAAACCAGCCCCGAAGACGATTGCAGCCCTGGTGGGAGGTACATCTTCAGCCTGGTAGGTCTGATTTCCTGCCACTGCCAGCATTAACAGCCGTGGAATGGTGATCAAGGCCATGAGTACCAGGAGTATGTAAAGTATCATTTTCAGCAGCTTTTTAAACACGCCCGCATTGTACCATGTTCATAAAGGTCAGGGATAGCCAAATACCTCTCCCGTAATTTGGCAGAAATGGCTGGGTCAGAGGATAAAGTTGGATGATTGGGTTATCAGCCTTGCTGTGGATTGCAGCCAGCAATGGCTGCCTGGTAAATCTCCTGCAAGGGGACTTTTTTCTCCAGGGCCAGTTTTCGGCAATCTTCATATTCCGGTGAGATTTTTATTTTTCCAGTGGGTGTTTGGGATACTTTTACCCTTACCTCTCCATAAGGCGTGGTAACTGGCTGGATTTGCCTGGGGAGGGAAAAGCGGTCGACTGGATTCTCCCGGATGCCAAGAGTGGTGGTTTCTTGAAAAAGGATAGATTTGAGGAGTTCCGTCTCTGCGGGATCAGCCAGGACCTGAATTTGGATCCCTGGCCGGTTCTTTTTCATCTGGAGGGGGATCAAGCACACATCCAGGGCACCAGCCTGGAATAAACGCTCCATGAGGTATGAGTAAACCTCTGGATTTTGATCATCCAGATTTGTTTCCAGTGTGATCAGTCTTTGAACTTCCAATCCTTTTGCAGCAGATGGCTTCCCAATTAACAATCGGAGCAAGTTGGGGATGGGCAGATCTCTGGTCCCGGCACCATAAGCGACCGTTTCCAATCGCATCGCTGGCGGCGGACCGAAATCCTCCACCAGGGCTGCCAGCAAGGCTGCGGCAGTGGGCGTGACAAGTTCTGCCTGGATGTCCATCCCGTAGATCGGCATCCCCTGCAGCAAGCTGATTGTAGCTGGTGCAGGCAGCGGGATCTGACCGTGTGCCCCCTGGATAAAACCACTCCCGACAGGGATTGCTGAAGCATGGATGGAGGAGATCTCCAGCATATCCAAGGCTAACAAAGTGCCCGTGACATCGACAATGGTATCTGTCCCTCCCAATTCGTGCAGATGGATCTCCTCCAGCTTTTTATCGTGGATACGGGCTTCTACTTCACCGATATGCTGGAAGATAGCGCCAGCTTTTTCTTTGATGGGGACAGGCAGGGAACTCTGGTTGATAATCTCTAAGATCTCCGGAAGATGCCTTTCCGGGGGTCCTTTTCCTACCAGGACCTCCACTTTGGTTGCTCCAAACCCGTTTTTCGTTACCTTTTTACTTTGCAGTTCAAATTCATCCAGGCCCAAGCCGGCCAACTCTTTCGATAAGGAATTTACTGACACCCCGGCATCGATGAAAGCGCCGAGGAACATGTCCCCGCTTGCCCCGCTGATCAGGTCGATATAAAGGGTTTTCATGCTGAAATTCTCCTTAAGATGTAATGGGCGTAGATCGCGGCACCAAAGCCATTATCGATATTTACCACTGCGATGCCCGGGGCACAGGCGTTCAGCATGGCCAACAAGGCAGAGATCCCGTTGAAACTGCTGCCGTACCCCACACTGGTGGGCACTCCTACTACAGGGCAGGACACCAGCCCCCCCACAACGCTGGTCAGGGCTCCTTCCATGCCCGCCACGCTGATGATGACATCAGCACCCGAAAGGGTTTCCCTTTGATCGAGCAGTCGGTGTACCCCGGAAACACCAACATCATAAGCCCGGATGACCCGGCTTCCCAGGAATTCCAGTGTCTGGGCTGCTTCCTCAGCAACCGGCATATCTGAGGTGCCGCCAGTGACTACCATGCAGTAAGGTCCTTCTTCCGGGGGTGGGGGAAGCTTTCCCTGGGAGTATTTGACCAAACGGGAGGTAGGATCGTATTCTGCGCCTGGCAAGTGATCCAAAACCTGGACCGCGGCTTCAGGTGAGAGCCGCGTACCCAGGATGTGATCATGATGTTGGCAGAGTTTCTTCATGATCTGGATGATCTGTTCAGGGGTTTTATGCTGGCAGTAAACAACTTCCGGTATGCCTTGCCTGAGATCCCGGTGAAGGTCAAGCCGGGCGAAATCCAGATCCTCGAACGGCAAATGTTCCAGCCGTTTAAGTGCCTGATCCACACTGATCTCTCCAGCTTGGATTTCCTGGAGCAGTTTTTCAAGTCTTGATTTATCCATTGGCGGTCAATCCCTTGTTCATACTCCCGGACTGAAAGCCTTTGATGTCCAGGGTAATATAATCGTACCCGAAATTTTCCAAGGCCTGTGTGATCTGCTTACGATGTTTCAGGATCATCTCAAAATCATCCGGGGTTGCTTCAATTCGCGCGACATCCTCATGGTGCCGGACACGGAATTGTTTCAAGCCTACATTTCTGAGATATTCTTCAGCCTTTTCGATTTGTGTCAGTCGTTCTTCCGTGATCGGGCTGCCGTAAGGGATCCTGGATGCCAGGCAGGCAGAGGAGGGTTTCTCCCAATTCGGCAGCTGTAGTTCCCGGGCGAGCTCTCTGATCTCGCTTTTTGTAAAGCCAGCTTCCTGAAGGGGGCTGCGGACGTTGTGTTCTGCAGCGGCTTTCTGGCCAGGCCGGAAATCCTTCAGGTCATCTGCGTTGCTGCCGTCCAGGATGTTCTGGTACCCATTTTCTTGCGCATAGGCAATGAGCTCTTGATAGCGATGAGCTTTGCAAAAATAACAGCGCTGGGGCGTGTTGGCAGTGAATTGAGGCAGGTTCATCTCCCGGGAGGCGATCTCGATCAGCGGCAGGCCTAGTTCACTGGCTAAAGCCCGACTTTCCAGTAATTCCCTTCGCGGCAGCGTGGGAGAATCCACGATCACAGCTGCAGCTCGATCACCCAGGGTATCCCTGGCAATCTTTAATAATAAGGTACTGTCCACGCCACCGGAGAAGGCGATCAGGACCCTGTCCATCTCCCCCAGCAGCTGGCGCAGCTGATCGAGTTTATCTTTCATGCCACCTAGTCTACCATAAAGCCACTTTGGAAAAAAAAACTTCCCCTGCCATTGGCAGGGGAAGCAATTACAGTTGGGTTTTTCGCTTGATAAAGTCTTAGACCATGCGTTCCCGGACCACAGAACTGATGTAATCCATCAAGGCCACAACCACAGCGATGGCCAGCATCTGGACGCTGGCTGCGCGGTAGTCCAGCAGGTTGATATTCTGCTGGAGCAGGAAGCCGATCCCGCCGCCGCCCACAAAGCCGATGATGGTGGACATGCGGACGTTGATGTCCCAGCGGTACATGGTAAAGGAAATGTAAGGGGACACGATCTGGGGAACAACGGCATATACGATGGTTTGCAGCCTGTTTGCCCCGGTTGCTGTCACTGCTTCCAGCGGCCCGGGCAGGATGCTTTCCACCTGTTCCGAGTAGAGCTTGGCCAGGGCAGCCAGAGTATGGAGGGCCAGGGCTAAAGAGCCGGCAAAGGGGCCGATCCCTACCCAGATCACGAAGACAATGGCCATCACCAGGGATTCTACGGATCTGGTGCCATTGAGGATCGTGCGGGTGATGAAGTAGACTGCCAGGCCTGTGGGGAGCGCTTGTTTGGGTTTGGTGAAGATGGCCAGCGCCAGACCTATGGCTGCTCCGATCCCCGCCGGCCAGTAGAGGGTTTTGGTCAGATCGCCGATTTGATAGAACCAATCAATCGCTGCTCCGATCAATGCCAGCAAAGTCGCTCCAGCCAGGGCGGAAAAGATCAGGTTGACTATTTTAACAACTGGAGCAGGGGACTTGTCGCTGATGGTCTGGCCGATCTTCCCCAGGTTGCCGCCTACGAAGGCACCAGCACCCAGGGCAGTTATGGCGGGAATGACCAGGAAAGCCGCTTCTCCAATTTGCAAGAGGAAGTTTCCGATGAATCCGAAAGCACCCAGGGGCTCAATTAATGATCTCCCCAGAGATTTCAGGATAGATTCTAGCAGCAGCAACACCGAAAGAACGAGCAGCACAGCTGCAACCAATGTGAAAATCCTGATAATCTTGGCCTGGATTGTTTGTTTTGTAGAACCAAACGATACACGGAGAAGTATAAAGACCAACACTGCACCTAATAGCAACCCGATAAGCGAGTAGGTCATATTCCGCATCATTGGCGCAAGAAGCGATCTTGCCAGACTGGCGGCCTGGAGTCCCAGATAGATACCAATTGGCCAGCCGATGATCGACAGGGAAAGACTGCTCAAGGGGCTTTTATTCTCGACCATCAAGTTGCGGGCAGCCAGGAAGCTGATCGGTATGGCGATCGCTGTGCCGATGGCTGTGGCCAGCAAGGCCATGAAAACAGTCTCGACGATCTTGTCCCAGGTGACTTTGGCCGTTTCGGTGATCAATGGCGGCCCGACTCTGATCCGGACAGTTGCCCGGATGGCCTGGGCTTCCGCTACAGGTTGGCGTTGGGGCAGAGTCACTTCAGTACTGAAATAGCCAGTGTCATTTGCGCGGTAATCATCCAGGGGTTTCCTTACTCCACTGGCGGTAATGAAATCCAATGGTCCGCCGGTGCGGGGGATAAAGTTATAGCCTTCAATAATGACGGTCTCTTTCGGAGAGGCACAATATGCGCTAGCGACCAGGTAAGGACCTGAGGTGTCAACTTCAGGGGCTGCTACTTCTTGATCCTCCGGACAGGGGAGATAGAAGGGGATCTCTATCGTTGTTTCCGCCAGTTCATATTCGATGATATCCGGTTTGACAAGGGCCCTGACCACACGCCTGAGCTGTGTCAGGCGGTCTTCTGAGCGGGTGGTCTCAAAGTTGACATTGGTGACCTGGACACCATACGAAAAGGCAAGGATACCCACTACAACAGCCAGGGCAGTTACCAGGGAACGCAGCAAGGATGGTTTTTTCTTTTTCATAGTGTCTTCCCTACCCTACCCTTTCAGCTTCTTTGCCGTAGATTTCCTTGAACCTTTCATCATCAATCTCCTCAGGCTTGCCGTCAAACATCAAGCGGCCTTCATTGAGGGCGATGGCCCGATCGGCATAGCGGTGGACCAGGTCCAGGAAGTGCAGGCTGCAGAGCACCATCACCCCTTCTTCGCGGTTGATGGTTTCCAGGTACTGCATGATGCTATGGGCCAGGACAGGATCCAGGCTGGCAACCGGCTCATCCGCCAGGATGATCTCCGGCTCCTGCATCATAGCCCGGGCAATGCCAACCCGCTGCTGCTGGCCGCCGCTGAGCTCATCGGCCCGTTTAAAGGCCTGATCAGCGATACCAACCCGGTCCATTTCCTTGATGGCCATTTCATAGTCGCTTTTTGGGAAGCGGTTCAGCAGGCTCATGGCTGGGTTGACGTAGCCCAATCTGCCAGCCAGCACGTTGGTGATCACTTTCGACCTGGAAACCAAGTTGAAGTGCTGAAAGATCATCCCGATTTTGCGGCGGATCTGCAGCATCTCATCCTGGCTGGCGGCAGTCACGTCCTCTCCATTCCAGATCACCTGTCCTGAAGTGGGTTCAACCAGGCGGTTGATGCAGCGCAATAAGGTGGATTTTCCGGAGCCGCTCAAACCGATGACAGCCAGAAACTCGCCCTGCTTGACAGAAAAACTGACATCTCTCAGGGCCTGGGTGCCGCCTTCATATACTTTGGTGAGGTTTTTTATTTCTAGCATAGGATTGATTAAATTAGCCCCGGATAGGGATATCCGGGGCTAAAGTCATACAAGTTAGTGACCTTTACTCGCCGATGTTCTCAAGGGTGATGCCCTGAGCTTCCATCAGGATGCGGATGCCGTCGAAGTTCTCATCAAAGATGGGAGCTACGCCGGTCCAATCATAGAATTTCTCATTGCAGAGGGTCTCAGCGCAGGCATCACTGCCAACATAAGCAGTGACAGCGGCGACGATGGTATCTCTCAATGCATCCGGGAAACCTGGTGAGAAGGACATGGTGTCATTGGGGATCTCTTTGGAGAGGCCCAGGATGCGGACCTTCTGGACCACATCAGGAGCTTCCTCAGCGATGGCGGCGCGGGCATCCAGTACGCGATAGTCACCGCAGTACAGTTTGCCTTCCTCATTCAGGCCGCATTCTTCCACAAACTCATCAGGGATGTCAGGGGACATATCTGTGGTCCAGGTGCCTTCCGGCAGCAAGGGGGCACTGAAGTAGGCGGTACCGACATCAGCCTCGTCGTTGTAGACAGCCTTGACAGCCTGCGGGTGACCGCCAGCTTCCAGGGTCTCACCAATGGTGATACCCAGGTCATCAAAGAGGGCCAAGGGGTAGAGGTAACCTGAGGTGGAAGTGGCATCCGGGTAAGCCCAGGTGGCGCCTTCCAGATCCTCGAAGGTCTCGAACTCGCTGTCGCGGGCTACCAGGAACTCGGTCCAGTAGACGTTCCATCCGTAGCGGACGGAGGCCAGGGCTGGTTCCACACCACACAGCTGGTTAGCCAGGGCATAGCCCATGGCGGGGATGAAGCCGATGGTGTTGTTGGGGGAAGCGCACATCTCTTCGATGGTGGCTGCGTAGGAGGTGGGTACACTGACCTCAACAACCAGGCCGGTGGCGTCAAAGATGGCCTGTTCGATCAGCTCGCCGCTGGAGATCATGAAGTCCACATCAACTGAAGGCACAAAGAGCACCTGAATGGGGTTACCCTCGGTACCAAGAGCGGGACCTGGCAGAGTCTGCAGTTCGCCGGAGATGATCCTGGGGATCAGGTCTTCAACTTCTGCCTTGAGATCTGCGGGAATATCCGCTCCGCCAAATCCAAGTCCAACACCGCCGTTCTCCAGGGTGCCGAGGAAGTTTCCACCTTCAAATTCATCATTCAAAGCCTTCTCAATGGTGTCCATCACATAGACATCCATGTTCTTCAGCGCGCTGGCCAGAACGATATCTGCCTGATTGGCATACTGCACGGACCAATCATTGTCAACGCCGATGATATACCCGGTGTCGCGTTCTTCCAGCACTGCCAGGGTGCCAGCACCAACAGGACCGGCGACAGGCATGATGATGTCCGCGCCTTCGTCAAGCAGTGTTTCGCCCACGGTGCGGCCGTCATCGGTGCTCTCGAAGTTCCCTACGAAGAGCCCGTCCTGGGCATCCACATCCCAGCCCAGCACCTCAACATCCGTGCCGTACACCTCGTTGTAGTAATCAACACCCAGCACGAAGCCATCCATGAAGATGGTAACGGGTGGAATGTTGATACCACCGTAAGTGGCGACAATCCCGGTCTCGGTCATGCCAGCGGCCAGATAGCCAGCCAGGAAGGTGGCCTGGTTGATGGCAAAACCGCTGCCGTAAATGTTGTCAGCTGTAAGGTAGTCAACATCAACGATGGCGAAATTCTGATCAGGGTTTGCTTCCGCAGCAGCTGCGGTGGCGTCACCCAGCAGGAAGCCGACGGAAATGATCAGGTCGCATTCTTCCTCGATGAAAGCATTGATATTGGCTTCGTAGTCAGTCTGCTGCTGGGACTCAAGGTATTTGCCCTCGATGTCAAATTCAGCTATAGCGTCCTGAACACCTTTCCAGGCGGTTGCGTTGAAGGATTTGTCGTCAATGCCGCCCACGTCAGTGACCTGGCAGGCGAGGAATTTTTCCTCTGGTTCAACGACAGGTTCTTCGGTCTCACCACCGCCACAGGCGCCCAGTACGAGGGAGCTGACGGTCAAGAGTGCCAGGAGAACCCAAAACATACGTTTCGATTTCATTCTTCTTACTCCTTGTGAATAAACTTAATATCGTGTTTTATGGTGAGGGATTTAGGGTATTTTGAGGGAAATCACCTCCTTCGGATCGTATTTATCTCCAGATAATATTTCATGCTTGTAATAGAGATTGATGAATTCGCGTGATGGTGATAGAACTGCTTACCCAATGATCATAGACTCATTATAGCTTAGCAAAATCTTGCAAGCAAATACAATCATACTAATAATTCATGATTCTAGCAAGGATAACTTCTACTCTCGGGGGCTGGCAGTACGGCTGTCCTGGATTTTTTTGACAGGTATCACTCCCTTGTATCCCCTCTCAGGAAAGGATAAAATCACAGGCATGAATAAGGAAATCTCCCCGGAATACCAGCAAGCGCTGGATTATATCTACAGTTTTGTTGATTTCAGCCGCACCCATCAGGAAAATCTCAGTCCGGAGAACTTCGATCTCTCGCGGATGATCCAATTCATGGAACTGATGGGTTCACCTCAAGATGATTTTCCTACCTTGCACATTGCCGGCAGCAAAGGCAAAGGATCTGTAAGCGCCTTTTGTGCTTCCGTTCTCCAGAAGGCAGGCTATCAGGTAGGGCTCTATACTTCCCCCCATTTACGGGATTTTGAAGAACGCATCCAGATCAACCAGCAGCCGATGCCGCGGGAGCTACTGGTGTCCTATATAGAAGAGATCAAACCAGCTGTTTCAAGGATTCAGGGGTTGACAACATTCGAGATCATGACCGGGCTGGGGTTCCTACATTTTTCCAGGCAGGGAGTGGACATCGCGGTCATCGAAGTGGGTTTGGGGGGGAGGCTGGATGCGACCAATATCATCACCCCTCAAGTTTCTGTGATTACTTCTTTGTACCTGGATCATATAACCATCCTGGGGGATACGCTGGAGCAGATCGCTTTTGAAAAGGGGGGTATCATCAAACCGGGTGTTCCGGTGGTTTTGGCACCTCAAGAAAAGTCCGCCCTCGGCGTCATCCGGGAAATTGCCCGGGAGAATCAAGCCAGGCTGGTGGAAGTTGGCCGTGATCTTACCTTCAAGCCCTTATCCCGGTCGTTAGCAGGTCAGGTCTTTGAGATCCGGGCAGGAGAATCTCAGTCCGGGTTTGAATTCACAATCCCATTATTGGGTCAATATCAAATACTCAATGCCGCCACTGCCTACGCCGCATTAGATCTCCTCAGAGAGAAGGGATTTCCCCTCAATACCGAGGACATCAATAGCGGTTTTGGGGAGGTTAATTGGCCAGCTCGTTTTGAGGTACTTCGAGTGCATCCGCCGCTGATCGTGGATTCCGCTCACAATCCTGCTTCGATCAGTAAACTGCGGGAGACAATTGATGATTTCTTCCCCGAGTTGGACTTGATCCTGATCTTCGGTATCTCCGAGGATAAACAGCTGGATGGCATGCTGAAAGAGATCCTGCCCAGAACAACCCTCCTGATCACCACCCAGGCTGACCATCCCCGGGCAATGGATCCTGATCAGCTTGCCAGGAGGGCTGAAGGCTATGAATGCGAAGTGGAGGTTGTACCTGTTGTTAGCGAGGCCCTTCAGAGAGGTCTCTCTGCGGCCGGGAAAAGGGGTCTTGTGGTTGTATCAGGGAGCATTTTTGTGGCTGCCAGCGCCCGGATAGCCTGGTTTGAGGAGCATTAGGGACAGGCGTTATCCAGGTGTTCCTGGAAATTCTCTGAGAAGAGGTGGCGTCCGCTCCCATCACAGTCCGCCCGGAAATACAGATAGGATGTTTGGGCTGGATTGGCCACTGCTTGCAAGGCAGTCAGTCCGGGATTGCAGATTGGCCCGGGAGGCAAACCCGGATTCTCATAAGTATTATAAGAAGAGGGGAGTTTCAGATCATCCAGGGTTAATGGATTTGTCCACCAGGTTCCCTGTTCTCTGTTATAGCCCAGGGCATACTGGATCGTTGGGTCAGCTGCCAGATTCATATCCCTGGCCAGGCGATTCAAGAACACCGAGGCAATTTGCGGCATTTCTTCGTCTATCACCGCTTCCCTTTCAACAATGGAGGCCAGGATAACCGCCTCATGGGTAGTCAGGCCCCGGCTGGCAAACAGGGATTCCATTTCTGGTGTGACTTGAGATCTAAATTCCTGATAGAAAGTCTCCACTAATGCCTCTGGGCTGA